>Ga0209934_1000091_pt1 | contig 310261 bp, 277 predicted proteins | sample ThiBiot_750_plan_2_FD_183950 | JGI IMG/M metagenome (GOLD analysis project Ga0209934, IMG submission 183950) | Wastewater bioreactor microbial communities from Cape Town, South Africa - Thiocy_expt_750_plan (SPAdes) | ecosystem: Engineered > Bioreactor > Thiocyanate-remediating >... | reverse complement strand
AGCGATCCGCCAATATCTCGAACTCAACAACGCCGACCCCAAACCATTCGTCTGGGCCAAGTCCGCCGAAGACATCCTTGCAAGCGTCGAAAGATTTTGTCTGCGAATTTCTAACTCAGGACACTAGAGGCAGCGCGCAGCGTAGCCGATTTGAACGACGATTCGACAGTGCCAAGGGTCATATGCCCTTCGTGTCCCCGGCGCGGGTACGCCGGTCTTCTTACAATCGAGGCCCTCGTGCGTGTGCCGCGCGGACCGCCACCAAGACCTCGCCGCCGACCGATGAAACGCTACTGGGAAATAGACGCCTTGCGCGGGCTGATGCTCGTGCTCATGACCGTCACCCACCTGCCCACGCGACTGACCGATCCGCTGGGTCAGCCTTTTGGTTTCGTTTCCGCCGCCGAGGGCTTCGTGCTGCTGTCGGCTTTCGTGGCCGGGCTGGTGTACAGCCGCATCGGTTTTGCGCGCGGGGTGGACTCGATGCGCCAGGCCTTCTGGCGCCGCGTGCTGAAGGTCTACCTGTGCCAGGCGGCGATCCTGCTGTTCCTGTTCACCGTGATCGCCGCGCTCGGCCTGCACATCGACCAGCCGGCGGTGAAGAACCTGGTGTCCTACTACCTCGCGGAGCCGCGCGAGGGCTTCATCTACGGCCTGCTGCTGATCTACGAGCCGGCGCTGCTCGACATCCTGCCGATGTACATCTTTTTCATGCTCATGAGCCCGTGGGTGCTGGCCTTCGCCATGCGCCACGGCTGGTCATGGGTGATGGCGGTGAGCGCGACCGTGTGGGCCGCGGCGCAGTTCGGTTTGAGCGAATGGGTGTACGGCCTGGCCGTGCACTACCTGGGCGTGCCGGTGCCTTTCCACGAGATGGGCGCGTTCAACACCTACGCATGGCAGTTCCTGTGGTTCGCGGGGCTGTGCATCGGCGCCACGCGCAACGGGCCGGGCGCGAAGCCCCTGAAGTTTCCGGCGTGGCTGCTGCTGCTGGCGGCGGGCATCGCCCTGTACGGCCTCTACTGGCGCCACCACGGCATCAACGGGCAGGCGCCGTTCGGCGGCGACGTGGAGCTGAACCTGCTGTTCGACAAGTGGCAGCTCGGCCCGCTGCGGCTGGTGAACCTGGTGGCGCTGGGCATCCTGGCGGTGCGCTTCGGGCCATGGCTGATGCGCCGCATTCCGCGGATGCACTGGCTGGAGGCGATGGGCTCGGCCTCGCTGCCGGTGTTCTGCGCGCACCTCGTGGCGGTGCTGCTGGTGCTGGCCTTCTACGGCGACAGCCAGACCGCGCGGCCCTGGTGGGGCGACGGCCTGCTGCTGCTGGCGGTGTTCTCGGGGATGTACCTGGTGGCGCGCTTCACGCGCGGGGCCGACGTGCCGCCGCCCGCCGACGACGTCCCGACGGAGCCGGCGCGGGCCTGAGCGGCCCGGCCAGGTTCAGGGCTGCGCGGCGACGGGCGCCGCCGGCAGCGGCGGCACCGGCAGGTGCGGTGCGATCACCGAGTGCCACAGCCTGTAGCCCTCGTCCGTCATGTGCAGCCTGTCGCTGCGGAATAGTTCCATGCGCGGGCGGCCGTCGGCGCCGAGCATGGGCGTGTAGATGTCGATGTACTCGCTGTTGGGCAGCAGGTTGAGGTAGGCCGAGATCACGTGGTTGGTCTCGCGGATCTGCGGCAGCAGCTGCTCGCGAGAGGGGCTGGGCTTGACCGACACGAAGCTGATGCGCGTGTCGGGCAGCTCGGCGCGCACCGCGTTGGCAAAGCGCGCGAAGCTGTCGAGCACCTGCAGCGGCGTGCGGCCCTCGGCCAGGTCGTTGTCGCCGGCGTACACCACCACCTGGCGGGGCTTGTAGCGCACCACGAGGTCGCGCGCGAACAGGCTGCAGTCGTTCAGCGTGGAGCCGCCGAAGCCGCGGTTCACGACGCCGCCGGGCACGCGTGCGAAGTCCTGCGCGAGGCGGGTCCACATGCGCACCGTGGAGCTCCCGACGAACACCACGCCGCCGGGCGCGGGAAAGCGCTCCTGGTCGGCGCGCGCGAAAGCCGCGAGCTCGTTGTGCCAGCGCTCCTTGGCGGCCAGGTAGTCGCGCGCGGAAGCGGCTTCGGCCGCGGCCGTCTCGGACTCCTGGGGAAAGAAAGCGGGCTGGGCGTGAGCGGCGAGCGTCGCCGTCAGCAAGGCGACCGCGGCGAGCGCGGTTTTCATCGAGGGCATCGGAATGACGGGAAGAAGGACGAAGGGCAGGCGGCTTTTCTAACACGACGCCTCAAGCGCCGTGGCCGTTGACAGGCAAGCCCCGCCTAGATGGTTTTCTCGATCAGCGCGCCCTTGAACAGGATCGGGCCCTTCGGACCGCTGCCCGCCGGCACGCCGCCCTTGGCCTCGAGCGAGATGGCCAGTGCAGGCACGGCATGCACGTCGGACTCCGACGCCGCCAGCCGCAGGCCCGGCGCATTGTCGAGCACGCCCAGCGAGCGCGGTGCGCCGCCCGGCGGCAGGGCCCAGAGCTGCAGCGACTTGTCGTCGCCTTCGCTGAAGCCGCCCACCCGCTGCAGCACGAGCTGCTTCTTCTTGGGATCGAAGGTCACGAGCATCGAGGCCGCGTCCTTGTCGTCGCTCAGCACGGCCACGTATTGCACCGCCGGAGCGTTGTGCAACTGGTCGCGCAGGTTGAGGCCGATCGTCACGGCCAGCACCGTGGCCAGCGCGCCGGCGGCCGTGGCGCCGCGCCAGAGCGCGAGGCTGCGCAGCCAGCCGCCTTGTTGCGGCTGCTGTGCCTTGTCGGCGGCGCGCGCGTTGGCCGCGTCGCGCTGGCGCTCGATGGCGAGCTTGCTCTGCTCGGCGTCGATCATGTTGCGGATGCGGGTCCACACGGCGGGGTCGGGCGTGATGGAGGGCTGCAGCTCGGTCATGCTGGCGAGCCGGCCCTGCCAGACCAGCGCCGCGGCGCGCACCGGCGCCTGCTCGCGGGCCAGGGCCTCGAAGCGGCGGCGGGCGCCGCCGCGCAGGGTGCCCAGGGCATGGCTCGCGGCCAGCAGCTCGAGCAGTTCGGGATGTGCGATGAGATTCATAGGGGGACCGCCTTCGTCGTCATCGCCTTCATGCAAAGCGTCCCATGCAGACGCGCAGTTTCTCCAGCCCGCGCCGGATCCATGTCTTGACCGTGCCGAGCGGCAGCTTGAGCTGGTCGGCCAGCTCGCCGTGGCTCATTTCGCGCAGATAGGCCAGGCTGACCACCTCGCGCTGCCGGCCCTCGAGCTGGCTGAGGCATTGATGCAGCGCCCAAGCCTGCTCGCTGGCATCGGCGGTGTCCGCCGGGTTGGGTGCGTCCGATTCGAGGGTGTCGGCCATCAGCTCGTCGAATTCCTGGGTGAGCTGGGCGCGGTCGGCGGTGCGCCGGCGCAACAGGTCGAGCGCCCGGCTGCGCACGATCAGACCCAGCCATGCCAGCGGCGGACTGAGCGAGGAGCGATAGTCGCCCGCGACTCGCCAGACAGTCAGAAAGGCTTCCTGGAGAACGTCCTCGGCCCACTCGCGTTGCCGCACGACGCGCATCGCCAGGCCCATGAGCTTGGGCGAGGTCCGGTCGTAGAGCAGGCGCAGTGCGGCTTCGTCGCGATGGCCGATCCTGTCGATCAGCGCCATCAGTTCGGCGTCGGGGCTGGGTGCTGTCATCCACGGATTGTCGGGCATCGGTGCGCATGCCTGATATACGGGCGGTTCCCCGGGTCGGATTCAGACAAAAGGCCGCCTGTCTGTCAGCTCCACGGAAGCAAGCACTCGAAACTTTTGTGTGCTTGTGTGACCGTATACTGCCCCGAAAAACCGAGGGGCCGCACGCGGTCGGGGAAGAGAAATGAAGCAAATCGCGATCGTCTTGGCGCTCTGCGTGGGGGCCTGGTATTTCTTCATCGGTGGCCGCAAGCTCGACGAGTCGATGGTGCGCGACTACTACCGTAAAGAAGCCATGGCCATCGCGGCCCATGACGCCGACAGGCTGTGCAAGCAGCTCAGCCGCAAGGTGGTGATCGAAAGCAGGACCACCGTGATGGGCCGCACCGAAGAGCAGACGCACGACCGTGAAAGCGCCTGCGCGGGGGCGCGCAAGACCATCGAGAACCTGCGCGCCGTGAGCGACCGCATGGGCGCCATCCTCAGCGTCGAGTACGACTACCACCTCGATTCCGTCGAGATCGCCACCGACCGCAAGAGCGCGACCGTCAAGGGCACCAGCGTGCTGAAGATGGGCGAATCGGCGGTCCAGCTCAAGACCAGCTTCAACCAGCGTCTGGAAAGCGAACTCGGCCAGACGCGCCTGGTTCACGCCGAGGACGCCACCGTGCTGCGGCTGGGCGGGCGCGGAGCCATGAGCCAGGGCGAGTTCTTCCGCAAGTAGAAGAAGACAGACAGACACCGAAGAAAACCAAGCAAGGGAACTCGTTGCCATGATCGCCAGGGATTCGCTGCCGCCGCCTCCGCCGTTCTGGCATCGCCTCAACAGCTTCTTCGCCTTTCCCTTCCAGCTGCGGCCGCTGGCCTACGGCCTGGTGCTGTCTTTCTGCAGCCTGCTGTTCGAAGGGGTGTTCTTCCTGCCCGATGCGCTGGCGCTGGTCATCATCGAGATCGGCATCATGCTGGCGGCCAGCCGCTACAGCTTCAAGATCATCGCGCTGGGCGCGCGCGGCATCCGCGATTCGGCCGACTTCGGGCGCGAATCCAGCGACGAGTGGACCTACCTGCCTTGGAAGCTCTTCGCCATCACGCTGGTGCAGGCCCTCCTGATCGGCTGGCTCGGCTGGTATGCGCCGATCCTCGGCACGGTGGGGCTGTTCGTCATGTCCTTCACCTTTCCGGCGGCGGTGATCGTGCTGGTGCAGTCGGGCAGCTTCTTCCAGGCCATGAACCCCGGCCACGTGATGGACGCGATGCGCATCATCGGCTGGCCGTATGCGCTGCTGTGCTTCTTCCTGTTCCTGCTGAGTTCGGGCGCGCAGGTGGCGCTGGCGCTGGTGCTGCCGATGTTCGACGGGCGCATCGTGCTGCCGATCGCCAACTTCGCGTTCATCTACTTCGGCTGGGTCATGGCCAGCCTGCTGGGCTACGTGATGTTCCAGCACCACGACGCCTTCGGCTTCGACGCCGTGCCCGGCAGCGAACTGAACGACGGCGCTCCCGTGGACCGCCGCACGCCCGAGCAGATCGCGGCGCAGCGCACCGACGCCGAGGTGGCGCAGCTGGTCACCGAGGGCGACCTGATCGCCGCGCTGGGCATCGCCTACGAGGCGCAGCGAACCGCCGCCCATGACGACCTCGCCGCGCAGCGCCGCTACCACCGCGTGCTGGCCCTGATGCCCGAGAAGAAGGACACCATGCTCGACCAGGCGCGGCGCTTCATTCCGCTGCTGATGCGGCGCGACCTTTCCTCCGAGGCGCTCAAGGTCTTCAAGGCCTGCCGCGCGCAGGACAAGGCCTTCTCGCTCGACGACCCGGCCATGGTGATCGCGATGGCCCGCGCCGAATGGCGCAACGGCGACGCGCACGCCACGCTGGCGCTGCTGTCGGGCTTCGACAAGCGCTTCCGCGGCAGCGAGGCGATTCCGCAGGCCTACGAACTGGCCGCGCGCGCACTGGTGCAGGGGCTGGGCCGCTCCGACATGGCCCAGCCCATCCTCACGACCATGGAAGCGCGCTACCCGAACAGCGAGCAGACGCAGGAAGTGCGATGGCTGCTGCGGCCCGCGCCGGTTGCCTGACTCGCCTAACTCTCTTCCCAGCCGCCCCCCAGCGTCTTGTAGATCGTCAGCCGGTTGGTCTGCTCCGTGAGCTGCAGGCCGATCAGCGCCTGCTGCGCCGCGTAATAGGCGCGCTGCGCGTCGAGCACGTCGAGATAGCTGCTCGCGCCGCTCCTGAACAGCGACTGCGACAGCTCGAAGCTGCGCGAGGTGGCGCCCAGCAGCGAGCGCTGCGCGTCGAGCCGCTCGGCCAGCGTGCGGCGTTCGGCCAGCGCGTCGGCCACTTCGCGGAAGGCGGTCTGCACCGCTTTCTCATAAGTGGCGATCTGGATCTTCTGCTGCGCCTCGGCCACGCGCAGGTTGGCGCGATTGGCGCCGCCGTCGAAGATCGGCACGCTGATTGAAGGCGCGAAGCTCCATGCCTGGCTGCCGCCCGCGAACAGGCCCGACAGCGTGCTGCTCGCGGTGCCCGCCGACGCGGTGAGCGCGATGCGCGGGAAGAACGCAGCGCGCGCGGCGCCGATGTCGGCATTGCTCGCGCGCAGCGCGTGTTCGGCGGCGCGCACGTCGGGGCGCCGGTTCAGCACGCTCGACGGCAGGTCCGGCGGCGGCACGAGCAACCGGGCGGCATCGGCCGGCGCCGCGGTGTCCGAAGCGGGCGCGGCGGGCAGCAGGTCGGCCGGCGGCATGGCGCCGACCAGCAGCGCAAGCGCATTGCGGTCCTGCTCGACTTGGCTGTCGAACGCGGCCGCGTCGGCGCGCGCCGAATCGACCGTGCTCTGCGCCTGCGCGAGCGCCAGGCCCGATTGCGCGCCGAGCCGGTGGCTGCGCTGCACCAGGTCGAAGGACTTGCGCTGGCTCTCGAGCGTGTTGCGCGCGAGCAGCAGCCGCTGCTCGTCGGCCGCCAGTTGCAGCCACGCGGTCGCGACCGATGCGATCAGGCTGATCTGCGTGCTGCGCCGTGTTTCCTCGGTCTGGAAGTAGCTCTGCAGCGCCGATTCGCCGAGGTTGCGCACGCGGCCGAACAGGTCGATCTCGTAGCTCGTGAGACCGAGGTCGGCACTGTACTGGGAGCCGATGCGCGCCTCGCCGCCGGTCGACAGGCTGCCGGGCGTGCGCGAGCGGCTGCCGCCCGCGCCGGCTTCCACCGTGGGGAACAGGCTGGCGCGCGCAATGCCGTACTGCGCCCGCGCGCGCTCGATGTTGAGCGCCGCCACGCGCAGGTCGCGGTTGTTGGCGAGCGCAAGCTCGATGGTGCCGCGCAGCCGGGGCTCGACGAAGAAGCTGCGCCAGCTCACGTCGATCGGCGTCGGCGCCTCGACGCCGGAGGAGGGCAGCGCCTGCGGCACCGGCGATGCGGGCGCCGTGTATTCGGGCGCCAGGTTGACGCAGCCCGCGAGCACGGCCGAGGCCATGGCCGACAGGGCCAGCGAGCGAAGGGGGAAAGCGCGCTTGAACATCAGTGGCCTCCCTGTCCGGCGGTCGTGCCGGAGGAGATCTCCTGCACCGGCTTAGCCTTGCGCCTTCCGGCCAGCCAGCCGCGAATCAATGCGAAGAACAGCGGCACGAAGAAGATGCCCAGCGCGGTGCCCACCACCATGCCGCCGAGCACGGCCGTGCCGATCGACTGGCGGCCACCAGCGCCCGCGCCGGTGCCGATGGCCAGCGGCAGCACGCCGAAGCCGAAGGCCAGCGAGGTCATGAGGATGGGCCGCAGCCGCAGGCGCACCGCCTGCAGCGTCGCCTCGACCACGCCCTTGCCCTGCTCCTGCAGCTGCTTGGCGAACTCCACGATCAGGATCGCATTCTTCGACGACAGCCCCACCGTGGTCAGCAGGCCGACCTGGAAGTACACGTCGTTGCTCAGCCCGCGCAGGCTGGTGAAAAGCAGCGCCCCCACGATGCCCAGCGGCACCACCAGGATCACCGAGAACGGCACCGACCAGCTTTCGTACAGCGCGGCCAGGCACAGGAACACGAACAGGATCGATATGGCGTAGAGCAGCGGCGCCTGCGCGCCCGACAGCCGCTCCTGCAGCGACGCGCCGGTCCACTCGTAGCCGATGCCGGGGGGCATCTGCTTCATCACCGCGTCCACCGCGGCCATGGCGTCGCCCGAACTCACGCCGGGCGCCGCGTCGCCCACGAACTCGTAGCTCGGGCTGCCGTTGTAGCGCTGCAGCTGCGGCGAGCCGTAGCTCCAGCGCGAACTGGAGAACGACGGGAACGGCACCATCTGGCCCAGGCTGTTGCGCACGCTCCAGCGGTCGATGTCGGCGGGCAGCATGCGGAAGTCGGTGTCGCCCTGCATGTACACGCGCTTGACGCGGCCCTTGTCGAGGAAGTCGTTGATGTAGGTGCCGCCCATGGCGCTCGAAAGCGTGCTGTCGATGTCCGACGTGGCCAGGCTCAGCGCGCCGGCGCGCGCGTCGTCGATGTCCACCGCGAACTCCGGCGTGTCGTCGAGGTTGTTGCTGCGCACGTTGGCCACCTCGGGCCGCTGGCCCAGCAGCTCGATGGCCTGGTCGCGCGCCTTCACCAGCGCATCGTGGCCCAGGCCGTTGATGTCCTTCAGGTGGAAGTTGAAGCCCGCGTTGGCGCCCAGCCCGCGCACCGCCGGCGGCAGCAGCACGAAGATGCGCGCGTCGCGCACCGTCGACAGCTCCTTGTTGGCGCGCCGCGCCAGCTCGGCCGCCGACTGGCCCGCGCCGGTGCGCTCCGACCAGTCCTTGAGCTTGACGAAGGCGCGCGCCGAACTCTGGTCGCCGTTCTGGCCGGTGATGACGTTCACGCTCAGCACCTCGGCCTGCTTGCCGAAATACTGCTGCACCTGCTCGACCACCGGCTGCAGCCGCGCGTTCGAGGCGCCCGGCGGCAGGGTCACCTGCACCTGCAGGAAGGCCTGGTCCTCGTCGGGCAGGAAGGAGGTGGGCAGGCGCATGAACAGCAGCGCCATCACGCCCGCGATCAGCAGGTACACCACCAGGCTGCGCTTGCCGCGCCGCACGATGCCGCCGACGATGCCTTCGTAGCGGTTCGCGCTCTTGTCGAAGCCGCGGTTGAAGGCCGCGAAGAAGCGGTCGACGCGCCCGAGCAGCCCGCGGCGCGGCACCGGATGCTCGCCCTTGTGCACCGGCTTGAGCAGGGTGGCGCACAGCGCCGGCGTAAGGGTGAGCGCCACGAACACCGACAGCGCCATCGCCGAGACGATGGTGATCGAGAACTGCCGGTAGATGACGCCCGTGGAGCCGCCGAAGAAGGCCATCGGAATGAACACCGCCGACAGCACCAGCGCGATGCCCACCAGCGCCGGCGTGATCTCGGCCATCGACTTGCGCGTGGCTTCCTTGGGCGAGAGGCCTTCCTCGTGCATCACGCGCTCGACGTTCTCCACCACCACGATCGCATCGTCCACCAGGAGACCGATGGCCAGCACCATGCCGAACATGGTGAGCGTGTTGATCGAATAACCCGCCAGCGACAGCACGCCGAAGGTGCCCAGCAGCACCACCGGCACCGCGATGGCCGGGATCAGCGTGGCGCGCATGTTCTGCAGGAACACGTACATCACCAGCACCACCAGCAGCATGGCCTCCAGCAGCGCCTTGACCACCTCGTCGATGGAGGCGCTCACGAAGGGCGTGGTGTCGTAGCTCACGAAGGTCTGCAGCTGGTTGGGAAAGAGCGGCTTGAGCTCCTCGATCCTGGCCTTCACCGCCTCGGCCACCTGCACCGCGTTGGCGCCGTCGGCCAGCACCACGCCCAGGCCGGCGCCGGGCCGGCCGCCGAGCTGCGAGCGCACCGTGAGGTTCTCCGCGCCCAGTTCCACGCGCGCCACGTCTTTCAGGCGCACCACGGCGCCGTCGGGCGTGGAGCGCAGCACCACGTTCTCGAACTGCTCGGCCGTCTGCAGCTTGCTGCGCGCGGTGATGGTGGCGTTGAGCTGCTGCCCGGCGGCCGCGGGCAGCGCGCCCAGCTGGCCGGCGGAGACCTGCGCGTTCTGCGCGGTGATGGCGGCGCTCACGTCGGAGGGAATCAGCGCGTACTTGCGCAGCTTGTCGGGGTCCAGCCACAGGCGCATGGCGTAGCCGGTGCCCAGCGTCTGCACTTCGCCCACGCCGTCGATGCGGCTGATCACGTCCACCAGGTTGCTGGAGATGTAGTCGCCCACGTCCACCGCCGAGGCGCTGCCGTCGCCGGAGTACATCGAGACGATCATCAGGAAGTCGTTGCCGCCCTTGGTGACGGTGACGCCGCGGCTTTGCACCTGCTGCGGCAGGCGCGACATAGCCTGCTGCAGCTTGTTCTGCACCTGCATCTGCGCCACGTCGATGTTGGTGCCCGCGTCGAAGGTGAGCGACAGCCGCGCCACGCCCGACGAGTTGCTGGTCGACTGCATGTACAGCAGGTTGTCCAGCCCCTTCATCTGCTGCTCGATGACCTGCGTGACGGAGTCCTCGACCGTCTTGGCCGAGGCGCCCGTGTAGGTGGCGTTGATGGACACGCGCGGCGGCGCGATGTCGGGGTACTGCTCCAGCGGCAGCGTGCGGATGGCCATCAGGCCCGCGAGCATGACGACGATGGAAAGCACCCACGCGAAGATGGGCCGGTCGATGAAGAACTGAGCCATGGCCGGACCTCAGCGCGCCACGGTGTTGGAAGCCGCATCGGCGGCGTCGGGCTGCGCGCTGGCCACCGGGCCGGAGGGAGTGCCGTTGGCGGCCTTGGCGCCGAGGTCGACCACCTTTACCTTCTCGCCCACTTTCACCCGCTGCGAGCCCTCGGTCATCACCCGGTCGCCCGCGGCCAGGCCCTCGAGCACCTGCCAGCGCGTGCCGACCGCGCGGCCGACCTGGATGGGGCGCTTGGCGACCTTGTTCTCCGCGTCGACCACCAGCGCCGACGCGCTGCCGTCGGGCGCGCGCGTCACCGCCTGCTGGGGCACCAGCAGTGCGGTGGCGTCGGTGCCTTCCTGCAGCACGGCGCGCACGTACATGCCGGGCATCAGCAGCTTGTCGGGGTTGGGCACCACGGCGCGCAGCGTGACGCTGCCGGTGCCGGCATCGACGGTGACGCCGCTGAAGGTGAGGCGGCCGGCATGCGGGTACTTGCTGCCGTCTTCCAGCACCAGCTGTATGCGTGCCTCGGCGTCGCTCGCGCGCTGCAGGCGGCCGCTGGCGAGTTCGCGCTTGAGCCGCAGCAGCTCGCGGCTGGACTGGGTGACGTGCACGTGGATGGGGTCGAGCTGCTGCACCGTGGTCAGCGCCGCCGCCTGGTTGGCCGTGACCAGCGCGCCGGGCGTGACGGTCGACAGCTCGGCCCAGCCGGCGATCGGCGAGGTGATGCGCGTGTAGCCGAGCTGGATGCGCGCGGTCTGCTCGGCGGCGCGGGCCACGCCGAGATCGGCCTCGGCTTGTTGCTCGGCGGCCTGCGATTCGTCGAACACCTGGCGGCTGATCGCGTCGATCTTCACCAGCTCCGCATTGCGGCGCGCCACGGTGCGCGCGGTGGCCAGGGCCGACTCGGCCTTGCGCACGCTGGCCTGCGCGCTGGCGTGTGCCGCCTGCAGCGGTGCCGGGTCGAGCTGGTAGAGCACCTGGCCGGCCTTGACCTGCGAGCCTTCGGTGAAGAGCCGCTCCTTGAGGATGCCGCCGACCTGCGGCCGGATCTCGGCGATGACCGGCGCGGCGGTGCGGCCGGGCAGTTCGGTGCTTTGCGCCAGCGTCTCGTGCTTGAGGGTGACGGTGCCGACTTCCTTTCCCGGTGCGGCGGCCGCTTTCGATGTGCCGGATGTCTCCACGCTGGTGCGCGAGCAAGCTGCGAGCGCGGCGATGGCCATGGCCGTGAACAGCAGGGCGAAGCGGGAGCGGGTTTGGTCAGGCATCAGACAGGTTATGGAAGTAAGGAATCGGAGAAAAGCCTCCGGATGGAGCAGGCGAGCGCTCTCAAGTTCAACGAGACCTCGGGCGTGGAGGGCGGCTTTACACGCGGTTTACTGCAATTGCAGTGCCATGGCCGGAGATGGCGTGACAGCCCCGTGACAGGGCGTGAGTTGGCGGCCGAAACCGCCGCCGTGCCGTCTTCAGGCGCGCTGCAGGGCGCGCGTCACCATGTCGTTGGGCGCCAGGCGCAGCAGGTCGGGCAGCAGGCTCACGGCGCGGTCGCGTTCGCCCGCGTGCAGCAGGCCGTTGGCGCAGGCCGAGAGCGTATCGGGCAGCTCGGCGTGGTCGGGCGCGGTCTTCAGCAGGATGCGGCAGAGCTTGTCGGCATCGCCGAACTCGCGGATGCGCGCGAAGCGTCGCGCGAGCCGCGCCATGTCGTCGGGCTTCAGGCGCGCGCCGGGCTTGGCCTGGTCGAGGTAGGTCTTGTAGCTGGCGTGCTGCAGCGCGAGCGTGGCCGGATCGGTGGCGGGCAGGCGGAAGATGCGGCGCGCGGCATGGTGGAAGTCGTCGCTCGCGGGCTGCAGCCGCGCGGTGTTGAACCAGGCGCGCAGCGTGCCGGTGTCGCCGGGGCGCAGGGCCGCGGCGGCGCGCCATTCGGCGCAGGCGCGGTCGAACTTCATCGCGGCGCCGTACTTCTGGGCGGCGGCCACGTGCTCGTCGAAGCGGTCGGGTTCCGGGGCGGAGGCCGTTTCAGGGGCTTTCACCCGGCGCAGCAGCAGCGCGCCGGCCATCAGCGCGGCGCCGGTCAGCAGCCCGCCCAGGTGGGCCATGTAGGCGATGCCCTGGCCGCCCAGCCAGTGCTGCATCAGCTCGTTGGCGATCCATGCCGGCAGCAGCAGGAGCGCCGGCGCGGTGACGTAGTTGAAATAGAAGAACAGCTGGTAGAAGAAGCGGATGCGCCTGAGCCGGTACATCACCGCGTACATGCCCATCAGCGCCGAGATCGCGCCCGAGGCGCCGAGCCCGTAGCTGCCCTTGCCGGCATAGGCCCAGCCGGCCAGCAGCGAGGCGCCCAGCGCGCCCAGCAGGTAGAAGCTCAGGTAGGTGCCGCGCCCCAGCGCCAGCTCGACCGAAAAGCCGAACAGAAAAAGGAACAGCATGTTGCCCAGCAGGTGGCTGGTGCTGCCGTGCAGGAAGGCCGAGGTGATCCAGGTCCAGGGCCTGAACTCGGCGTCCTTGCCGTGGTCGTGCGACCAGCGCCGGGTGAACGGCTCGGGAAGCATCGCCTCGTAGTGCTGGCGGTCGCGCTTCCACTCGCCGTATTGCGGGTCGGTTGGCGTGACGACTTCGTCGGCCTGCAGTTTCCGCATGAACTGCTTTTCACCCTGCATGCCTTCGAGCAACTGCGGATAGGCCTCTTCGTGCGGCAGCATGCGGCGGGCCAGCTTGCCGCGCTTGGGATCTGCCTTTTCCAGCCATTCGACGAAGGGCGGCAACTCCAGCGCGGGCAGCACGCTCTTGACGTAATAGTCGGCGGCGCGCTCCCGCGCGTTCTCTTCGCTGCGCTGCGGCCCCCAGAACACGATCATGTTCAGGAGGATCAGCAGCACCGTCATCCACGGTGGGTTGCGCCAGCTCGGTCTGTTCTCGAGCGGGATGGCGTAGAACACGGTGCCGCTTCGATCGCGACCGGCCGATCAGCCAAGACGGGCGCGGTGGCGGGCGACCTGCGCCTTCACCTGCGCCGGGGCGGTGCCGCCCAGGATGTTGCGCGCGTTGAGCGAGCCGCGCAGGCTCAGCACGTCGTACACGTCCTTCTCGATGCTGGGGTTGAACTGCTGCAGCACGGCCAGCGGCAGTTCGGCCAGGTCGACCTGGTGCGAGGTGGCGGCCTTGACGGCATGGGCCACGGTTTCGTGCGCGTCGCGGAAGGGCAGACCCTTCTTCACCAGGTAGTCGGCCAGGTCGGTGGCGGTGGCGTAGCCGCGCAGCGCGGCGGCTTCCATGGCCTCGGGCTTCACGGTGATGCCGCCGATCATCTCGGCGAAGATGCGCAGGGTGTCCTTGAGCGTGTCGACGGTGTCGAACAGCGGCTCCTTGTCTTCCTGGTTGTCCTTGTTGTAGGCCAGCGGCTGGCCCTTCATGAGCGTGATGAGCGCCATCAGGTGGCCGACCACGCGGCCGGTCTTGCCGCGCGCCAGCTCGGGCACGTCGGGGTTCTTCTTCTGCGGCATGATCGACGAGCCGGTGGTGAAGCGGTCGGCGATCTGGATGAAGCCGAAGTTCTGGCTCATCCACAGGATGAGTTCTTCGCTCATGCGGCTCACGTGCACCATGCACAGGCTGGCCGCGGCGGTGAATTCGATGGCGAAGTCGCGGTCGCTCACGGCGTCCAGGCTGTTCTGGCACACGCCGTCCATGTTCAGCGTTTTGGCGACCAGCTCGCGGTCCAGCGGGTAGCTGGTGCCGGCCAGCGCGGCGGCGCCCAGCGGCAGGCGGTTGACGCGCTTGCGCACTTCGCCCATGCGCTCGGCGTCGCGGCTGAACATTTCCACGTAGGCCAGCATGTGGTGGCCGAAGCTCACCGGCTGCGCCACCTGCAGGTGGGTGAAGCCCGGCAGGATCACGTCGACGTTCTTCTCGGCGATGTCCACCAGCGCCTTCTGCAGCTCGACCAGCAGGTCGCCGATGAGGTCGATTTCGCCGCGCAGCCACAGGCGCACGTCGGTGGCGACCTGGTCGTTGCGGCTGCGGCCGGTGTGCAGGCGCTTGCCGGCGTCGCCGACCAACTGGGTCAGGCGGGCCTCGATGTTCAGGTGCACGTCTTCGAGGTCGAGCTTCCACTCGAAGGCGCCGGATTCGATTTCGGCGCGAATCTGCGCCATCCCGCGTTCGATCGCGGCGTGGTCCTGCACGCCGATGATGCCCTGCGCGGCCAGCATGCCGGCATGGGCCAGGGAGCCCTGGATATCGGCTTGCCACAGGCGCTTGTCGAAGAAGACGCTGGAGGTGTAGCGCTTGACGAGGTCGCTCATCGGTTCTGAGAACAGGGCCGACCAGGCTTCGGATTTCTTGTCGAATTGGTTTTGGGTCATGGGAGCCGTCCAGGAGGCAATAATGGGTTGGTCACCCGATGTAACTGATGTCTGCGATGCGCAACCCGGCGATTTTATCGGCCAGCTCTTCACCCACGTCCCCGCCATCGTCGGAAAGGGCGCGCAATGCCTTGCGCGGGGGGCCGTCGCTGTTCGACGCCTGCCGCATCGGCGTGGTTCTGCGCACGGTGGTGTTCGTCGAGGCGGTGGTGGCCATTGCCACGCTGTTCGTGGTTTCCACGCCGACCGAATGGCTGGTGCAGGCGGCCACCGTCACCGGCGGGGCCTTGCCCGCGACCCTGCTGTGGCTGGTGGCGACCTGCGGACTCAAGAAGCCGCTGCGGCGGCTGCCGCGCCAATGGCAGTACGGGGCGGGCGGGGCGCTCGGGGCCATCGCGGCGCTCTATGGTTGCGGGCTGCTGCGGCTCACCGGGGTGCTGTCGAATGCGCCGTGGCTGGCCAGCGCGCTGACCGGCGCCCTGTTCGCGGGACTGGTGATGGCCGCGATGGTGCTGCGCGCGCGCGGCCAGACGCCCGCCGCCACCACGGCCCGGCTGGAGGAACTGCAGTCGCGCATCCGTCCGCACTTTCTGTTCAACACGCTCAACAGTGCCATCGCGCTGGTGCGCGAGGAGCCGGCCAAGGCCGAGACCATGCTGGAAGACCTGGCCGAGCTGTTCCGCCAGGCGCTGGCCGACCCGGGCGAATCGGGCACGCTGGCCGACGAGATCGCGCTGGCCGAGCGCTACCTGGCCATCGAGCAGGTGCGCTTCGGCGACCGGCTGCGCATTCGCTGGGACCTGGATGCCGCCGCCAGCACTGCCCGGCTGCCGCCGCTTCTGTTGCAGCCGCTGGTCGAGAACGCCATCAAGCACGGCGTGGAGCCCAGCCCCGAGGGCGCCAAGCTGCGCATCCGCACCGAGCGGCGCGGTTCCATGGTGGTGATCGAGGTGGTCAACAGCCTGCCGCCGCTGCGCTGGGCCGACGAGCCGCTGCCGCGCGGCCACGGTATCGCGCTGGCCAATGTGAGAGACCGCCTGCGCCTTCTGCACGATATGCAGATGCAGTTCAGCGCCGGCATGGACCAGAAAAACTACCGGGTGCGTATCGCGATCCCGGCTGAATCATGAACATGAGCACACTGAAGACACTCATCGTCGACGACGAAGCCCTGGCCCGTTCCCGCCTGCGCACCCTGCTGCGGGACTGCAACTCGCCGGGCGCCGAGGTGGTGGCCGAGGCCGCGCAGGGCGCCGAGGCGCAGCAGCAGCTGGCCACGCTGGCGCTCGACCTGGTGCTGCTCGACGTGCACATGCCCGGCATTGACGGCATCGAGGTGGCGCGCGCGCTGCGAAGCCGCGCCGATGCGCCGGCGGTGGTGTTCGTCACCGCGCATGCGGCGCATGCGGTGACGGCCTTCGACCTCGACGCGGTCGACTACCTCACCAAGCCCGTGCGCGCCGAGCGCCTGCAGCAGGCGCTGCAGAAGGCCGAGCGCTTCCTGAAGGAGCGCCGCGCCCTGCAGGCCGAGGCCGCGCCGGAAACCGTGCTCATCCAGGACCGCGGCCGTGCCGAGCGCGTGCCGCTGTCCGAGGTGCTCTATCTCAAGTCCGAATACAAATACCTCACCGTGCGCACCGCCACGCGCAGCCACATCCTCGACGGCTCGCTCAACGAGTTCGAGGAGCGCTATCCGCACCGCTTCCTGCGCGTGCACCGCAACGCGCTGGTGGCGCGCGCGGCCATTCGCGCGCTCGAGAAATACGACGACGGCGAAGACGCCGAAGGCTGGGCACTGAGGCTCGACGCCATTCCCGAGCCGGTCGCGGTGTCGCGCCGCCAGCTGGCGGCCGTGCGCGAAGTGATCAAGGAAGCGCGATGAGCGGCGAGCGCGACGCATCCGCCGGCCAGACCCCGGCCTCCGACGCTCCGGAGGCGCCGAAGCCCCTGGAACCTGCCGCCGAGCCTCCGGCCGCCGAGCCCGCGACCGCTGCCGCCGCGGTGCCCGCGCCCGAAGCGCCAGCCGCCTCGCCTGCCCGCAAGCGAGAGCGCGAGCGCCTGCTGCTGCACATGCCCGTCGACGTGCGCAGCGCCTCGCTGGTGGTGCTCGCGGTGCTGGCCAGCGTGTTCGCGCTGCAGTGGGGGCAGGCCGTGTTCATTCCGCTGATGCTGAGCCTGCTGCTGACCTATGCGCTGTCGCCGCTGGTCGACCTGCTGCATCGATGGAAGCTGCCGCGCTGGATCGGCGCGGCGCTGATCCTCATGGGGCTGTTCGGCGGGCTGGGCTGGACCGGCTATTCGCTGTCGGGCAGCGCCTCGCAACTGCTCGACTCGCTCCCGGTCGCCGCGCAGAAGCTGGGCCAGGCCATGCGCCGCGACAAGAACGCCAGTGCCACGCCGCTGGAGAGCGTGCAGGCCGCCGCCGCGCAACTCGAGAAGGCCGCCGAGGAAAACTCGGCCAAGGTCGCATCGCGCCGGGGCGTGGCGCGCGTCATCATCGAGCGGCCCGGCTTCAACGTGCGCGACTACCTGCTCAGCGGCACCGTCGGCCTGCTGAGCGCGATGGGGCAGCTCACGCTGGTGGCCTTCCTCACTTACTTCGCGCTGTGTTCGGGCGACACCTTCCGCCGCAAGCTCATCAAGATCACCGGATCGAGCCTGCAGAAAAAGAAGGTCACGGTGCATGTGCTGGACGACATCACCCGCAACATCGAGCGCTACCTGCTGGTGCAGATTCTGGTGAGCGCGGTGGTGGGCGTGGCCACCGGCCTGGCGTTCTGGGTCATCGGGGTCGAGAACGCGGCCGTCTGGGGAATCATCGCGGGCGTGACCAACCTCATTCCATACATCGGCTCGGTGATCGTGCTGGTGGCGGCCGGGTTGGTTGCCTTTTTGCAGTTCAACAGCCTGCAGATGGGCATCGTGGTGGCCGGCGTGTCGCTGGGCATCCACACGCTCATCGGCAACCTGCTGATGCCCTGGCTCACCAGCCGCACCAGCCGCATGAACCCGGTGGCGGTGTTCGTGGGCGTGATCTTCTGGGGATGGCTCTGGGGCATCTGGGGGCTGCTGCTGGGCATTCCCATCACCATGGTGATCAAGTCGATCTGCGACCGGGTGGAAGATCTGCAGCCGATCGGGGAGCTGCTGGGGGAATAGGGCGGGGCGCAACGGGTGCGTGATAGAAACACGCCAAGGTTTTTCTTTTTTCTGTTCCGGGGTAGTTCAGTGGCAGAACGCTCGGCTTGGACCGAGAAGGCGCTGGTTCAACCCCAGCCCCCGGACCCACCCACTCTGCATGACCATGGACGTCGACTCGACCGGATCTCCCGGCGGCTATGCGGGCTTCCAACTGGCCCGCGCGCTGGCCGCGGCGGGGAGCCGCCAGGCATCGGTCCGCGAGGGCGCGGCCAAGCGGCTGCGTCAATGGCTCTCGGTGATCGACGGCCATCGCGACGGCTCCATCACCACCGGCTCGCGCACGCCGGTGAAAGACACGCCCGCATGGGCCACGCTCGAAGTGGTGACGGGCGGTTTCGCGACTGGCGCCTTGTTGGCAGGCGGGCCGCTGCAGCCGCATGAGCGCGCGTTGCGCACAGAGCTCGCGCCCGACGCGCCGGATGCCGATACGCGGCTCGCGCTGAACAGTTTCTTCCTCTCGGACCCGGGCCTCGAAAGGCTCCAGGCAATGCTTGCCACCGGTCGCTTCGACATCGAGCTGCCGGAAGAAGGCGCGCTGCTCGTTGTGGCTTGGCTGGTGCAGGCGGGCCATGCCGAAGATGCCTGGGAGTTGGTCGCCAAGCTGCTGCCCTGGTTCTCGAGGCTGCGCTTCTACCCGCACGAGCGCGCCGAGGCCCCAGCGGACGACGAGCGGCTTTGGGTGGACGACGCGGCGACCGCCGCCCGCGGCTTGCGGGCGATGAAGCCGAATCAGCGCATCCTGGCGCAAAAAGAGGCCATCGAAATCTGGGCGCCGATTCACGACCGAATGGCCGGGCTGATGCTCGAAACTGTGTCTGGCGACCTCCCCATCGCGCAGCGAACCGCCGCCGGCGCATGGCAGCACGGCGAGGCCGGCAAATTCGTCGTCACCGGCGGCTGGCCGTGTGCGCATTACCCCGACGGCTGGCGTGAGCGAGCGTTGGCGTTGCTCGCTCAATTCGAGGCGGCGCGTGAGGCACACCCGCACTGCAACCGCCCGGAACGCAAAGGCGACAGCTTCAGCACGTTGCGCGAGGGTCTGCTGCGCTGTGTCGATGCACCCGATGCGTTGACTGGCAGGGATGTGGGGCGCATCCGGCTGGTTCTCGCGCGCTACGTGGCCAAGCACGGCCCGTCGGAGTCGGCGGCGCGCATTGCGTGGCGCGAGCAACAACGCAGCCAGATCTCCGGCGCCACTTTCGCGCAGATCGCCGGCCAGATCGCGCAACGCCTCGACCGCCTGCCGCCCGACGAAGGGCTGGACGACGTGGCGCCCGTGCTTGCGCCGATCGACGACGCCGAACCGAGCGGCATTCCGTCGGGCATGCCGGTGCCGCCCACGGTGCGGCGCAAGGTCGGCCGTGCGCTCAAGGGCACGGCCGCCGAGTTGGTGGAGCGCGGCATCATTCCCTCGGGTGAGGTGCTTGCCAGGGTGCTGCCACGGTGGGCCGCGACGCTGAGCGTCGCGGACGTGGCCGACCCGGCATTGCGCCGGCTCCATGCGGCCATCTACCGCGCATTTCGCCGTCGGCGTTCGCTGCTGCTGGTGAACCTGCAGCACCAGGTGCGCATCGGCGAGTTGCCGTGGGTGGCCGCTATCGAGAGCTTCCGTGCACAGGACGAAGCCTCGCGCCGCGCCGCGCACCGGGCGCTGACCGAGGTATCGCAGCTCGCGCTGGGCGCGTTCCCGCAGGCCGTACTGCCGAACAAGCTGCTGCAGGAGATGACCGCCCTGGGCGAAGCCGCCGGGTTGCGGCTGCCATTGACCGAAGAGGTGGCGGCCGACATCTTCATGGGGCGCTTCTCGCCCAAGTTTCTTTCTGCCGCAAAAGTAGCGGCGAGCATGTTGCGGGCCAGACTCTATGCGCGCTATTACGACATCGACTGCGATGCGCTGATCGCCACGACCGAGCCGGCAGCGATGAAAACCGAGATGCGCTGGGACAGCAAGCCCGACGCACTGGCGCGGCTCTGCGCATCGCGCGCGGGCGTTGTTCCGGGCAGTGGCGGCACGGTTGCCAACGGCATGCTGATCGAGCAGGCGCAGATATTGACGACGCACAACCTGGCCGTGCTGTTCACTTCGCTCGATCTGGGCGAGCAGCTCGCGCCGCGACTGCCCGACATGGCGCGCCGATGCTTCAACTGGATATGCCTGCAACTGCAGATTCCCGTCGAGGGCCGGCATGCCCGGTTGATCCAGATCAAGAACTCGGCTTATGCCTGGCGGCAGATGATCTTCTTCCTGTCGCTCTGCGCTCCGGACGAGATCGATACGTTCATGGGCTGGGCAAAGGGGCACCTGGATGCACAGGGCCACGAATTCAAGCGGGTCTTTGCGCCGGCCTTGTCGGACCTCGCATTGGTCGCCGCTGCACATCTTGCCGGCGAGGTCCGCCCAGACATCCAGCCCTTCTTTGGTTGGAGCCAGGAAAAGCACTGGCTGATGCTGGACTGAAGACTCAGCAGAGTTTTTTCCGCATGATCCAGATGTCGATCAACTGTGGGCGAAGCTCGATTTCCCATTCGCCGCGTCTATCTGAAAACGGAGCCCCCTCATGCCCTACCTCCAACTCGACGTGAACGGCCACCACCCCGTGGCTGACAAGAAGCGCCTTGCCAGGCAGCTCAGCGAAACCTACGCACGGATGATGAGCGTCGACATCCGCCGCATCAGCATCGCGATCCGCGAAGTGGGCGAGGGCGGCGTGTGGCGCATGGTCGATGGCGAGCCGGTCGAGGTGTCGGTGCTGATGTGCGACATCCGGCGCGGCCGCTCCGCCGAGCTGCGGCTCGATGTGGCCAAGGCGCTGTGCCGCGACTGCATCGACATCCTGGGCCTGCGGGAGGACCGGCTCAATGTCGAGTTCACCCAGCATTCGGGCGACGAGATGTACCACCCGACGCTGGGCGGCTACAGCCCCGAGTGGTCGGAAGACGAATCGCCTCAGTGAACCGCCACGCGCGCGCGGTGCAGCCGTGAGAAGCGCGCGATCATCCACGGCCCCAGCAGCGCGCCCAGGCCGACCGAGCTCCAGGCCGCCACCCAGCCCTGCGTGCTGCCGATGCCGAAGCGCGTCTGGCCCCAGTCGAGCGCGAGGCCGAACACCCAGGGGCTGAGGGCGCCGGCGCCGAAGCCCATCACCGATCGCACCGAGAACGCGACGCCCAGCCGGTGCGGCGCCACCACATCGGCCAGCGCGGTGGAGTAGACCGACGAATCGGCGATGGCGCAGAGGTTGTAGACGGCGGCCATCGCGGCCAACAGCCACAGCGGCCAGGTCCACATCCAGCCGAACGCGAAGGACATGAAGAGGCTCGCGAGCGTCGCGGCCATCATCACCCGCGCCCGCCCGAGCCGGTCCGACGCTGCACCGCCCGCCACGCTGCCGAACACGCTGACGAGGTGGGCCAGCGCCGCCAGCGCGACGCCCGCGCCCTGCCACGACGACGATGCCTCGCCCGACGAGGCCATCAGGTAGGCCGGCAGCCATGCCCACAGCGCCATGAGTTCCCAGCAGTGGAAGGCGTAGGCCCAGTTGCCGGCCATGGCCGGCTTGTCGTGCACCGTGGCGCGCAGCGCCTGCCAGGTGCCTTCGCGCTCGGCGTGCGGCAACGGCGCGGAAGGCGGGCGCATGCGCCGCAGTGCCAGCACCGTGAGCAGCGCGCCAGCCACGGTGCAGCACGCCGCCGCCAACAGCCCCAGCGGCCAGTGCCGCGCATGGCTGAACGCGGCCACCACCGCGAGCGACAGCGCATAGCCCATCGACGATGCGCCGATGAACAGCCCCATCGCCCGCCCGCGCACCGCCGGCTGGGTGTTGCGCGCCAGCAGCTGCAGGCCCGGCGTGTACGAGGCCCCGGCGCACAGGCCCGCCAGGCCGTAGAGCAGCATGGCCGACAGGTGGTCGTGCGCGAACAGCGCGAAGGCCAGCGCCGCCATCGAACTCACGGCGCTGCCGGCGAAGAAGATGCGGTGCGGCCCGTAGCGGTCGGCCAGCAGGCCCACCGCGAACAGCGAGCTCATGTAGCCGATGTGCCATGCGCTCTGTATGGAGCCGGCCTGCGCCGCCGTCATGTGCCAGTCGGCCATCATGAAAGGCAGCACGCCGGAGTAGGCCGTGACGATCATGGCCTGCAGCAGGCGGCTCGCGCACAGCAGCGCGAGCCACCCGCGTATGGGGGCGTCGTTGTCGCCGGGCATGCGCGGGCTCAGCGCAGCGCGCGCTGCATCAGCACGGTGTCCATCCACTGGCCGAACTTGAAGCCGACCTCGCGCAGCACGCCCACTTGCTCGAAGCCCAGGCTGCCGTGCAGCCGCTGCGAGCCGAGGTTGGCGCTGTTGCCCACGCACGCGACCATCTGGCTGAAGCCGCCATCGGTGCAGCGCTGGATCACGGCGCGCAGCAGGGCGGTGCCGATGCCGTGGCCGTGCATGCCCTGCGCGACATAGACCGAGTCTTCCACCGTGTGCCGGTAGGCCGAGCGCGCTCTGTAGGCGGTGGCGTAGGCATAGCCGGCCACCTTGCCGTCCTTCAGCGCGACGAGGTAGGGCAGGCCGCGCGCGGCCACGTCGGCGCGGCGCGCCAGCATCTGCTGGGTGGTGGGCACTTCTTCCTCGAAGGAGCACAGGTCGTGCAGCACGTAATGGCTGTAGATGGCCTGCACGGCGGCCATGTGATGGGGCTCGGCGTCGATGACCGTGACGGCGGTGGATGCAATGGATGGCGATGACATGGCCCGATCTTGACGAGCCCTCATCGATAAGTGAAGCTTGGGTGAGCTATGCAAGGCATAAGAAATACTTTGGAAAAAACGCTCAACCTCGACCAGCTTCGCTCCTTCGCGCTGGTGATCGAAACCGGCAGCTTCTCCGCCGCGGCCGACCGGCTCGGCATCTCGCAGCCGGCCGTGAGCCTGCAGGTGCGCCAGCTCGAACGCCGGCTGTCAGTGCGGCTGATCGAGCGCGTCGGCAAGCGCGCCAAGGCCACGCCGGCGGGCATGGAGCTGCTGCGGCATGCGCAGCACATCGCAACCGCCGTGGACAACGCTGTCGATGCGCTGGCCGATCACGCCAGCGGCGTCACCGGCCGCGTGCGGCTGGGCACGGGCGCGACGGCCTGCCTGCACTTCCTGCCGGCGGTGCTGCGCACGCTGCGCGAACAGTTCCCGGCGCTCAGCGTGGTGGTGAGCACGGGCAACACCGAAGACCAGGCGCGCAAGGTCGAGGAAAACAGCCTCGACCTCGCGCTGGTCACGCTGCCCGTGGCGGGCCGCGCGCTGGAGGCGATGCCGGTGCTGGAGGACGAGTTCGTCGCCATCGGTCGCGCGGATGTCGCGCCGCTGAAGGCGCGCGTGACGCCGGCCGACCTGGGCGCGCTGCCATTGGTGCTGTTCGAGCCCGCGGCCAACACGCGCAAGCTGGTCGACCGCTGGTTTGCCGCCGGAGGGCTGCAGCCGCAGCCCGTGATGGAGCTGGGCAGCGTCGAGGCGATGAAGGAAATGGTGGCGGCGGGGCTGGGCCATGCCATCGTGCCGGGCATGTCGATGACGGGGCGCGGCGCCCACCCCGACCTGAAGACCAGCCGGCTGAACCCCCGCATGCACCGCACGCTGGCCGTCGTGCTGCGGCGGGACAAGCCCGTGAACAAGGCCCTGCGCGTGGTGCTCGATGCCATCGTGGCGGCCGGCAAGCCCGGCCGCCGCTAGAGCAGAAGAGAAGAAGTCATTCCGGAATCGCGGCCAGCGGCGCGCCGCCGCGCGCGCGGCCCAGCGTGCCGACGATCAGCGCCGCGATCAGCACCAGAGCGCCGCTGAGCACCATCGCGCTCGAGATGCCGTGGTTGTCGACCGTCACGCCGCCGATCAGCGCGCCGGAGGCAATCGCCACCTGGAAGCCGCTCACCAGCAGTGCCTGGCCGGCCTCGGGCGCGTCGGGCACGGCTTCCATCATCCAGCCGGTGAGCGCCACCGGGATCAGGCCGAAGGCCACGCCCCAGATCACCACCACCACCGCGCCCGGCACGAAGCCGGTGCCGATCACGGTGGACAGCAGCAGCGCCGTCGCGAGCATCAGCGCCGCCAGCAGGGTGGTGGCGCGCACGCTGCGGGCCACCAGGCTGCCGCCGAGGAAGGTGCCGATGAAGCCCACCGCGCCATACACCAGCAGCAGCGTCGACACCGAGTTGGGCGCCAGGCCGAACACCTGCTGCAGCAGCGGCTTCAGGTAGGTGTAGGCCGCGAAGTGGCCGGCAATGAAGAACAGCACCGCGAGCAGCCCGACCTGCGCCATGCGGCGCGTGAGCGGCGTGAGCAGGTCGCGCGCGCCGATGGCGCGCACCGGCGGAATCGCGGGCAGCAGCCACAGCTGCACCAGCAGCACCACGGTGGCGAGCGCGCCCGTCACCGCGAACGAGGCGCGCCAGCCGAACAGCGTGCCGAGGAACGACCCCGCCGGCACCCCGAGCACGGTGGCGGCCGACACGCCCGCCAGCACGTAAGACATGGCACGGGCCTGCGCCGCATGCGGCACCAGCTGCGTGGCGGCTGCGGGTGCAAAGGTCCAGAAGCCGCCCACGCACAGGCCGAGCAGCAGGCGGGCGACCAGCATGGTGGCGAAGTTGGGCGCGAACGCGGCCAGCAGGTTCGACGCGATGAGCAAGGTGGTGAGCGCGATCAGCACGGTGCGCCGGTCGAGCTTGCCCGAGGCGACGATCAGCGCCGGTCCGGCGAAGGCGGCCAGCACGCCGGGCATCGTGACCATCAGGCCGGCCGTGCCGTCCGATACGTTGAGGCCGCGCGCGATGTCTGTCAGCAGGCCGATGGGCATGAACTCCGTCGAGACCATCGCGAAAGTACCGACCGCGATGGAGCCGACCGCGAGCCATGCGGAGCGGGTGGCCGCCGCTGCTGGAGCCGCCGAAGCCGCGGGCACGGCGCCCACGTCGTCGATGCACGGGTTGCTGCTGGGTGAATTCATCATGGATGCTGTCCTGGAGAAGCACCGGCGACGCACGCGCCAATGCTGTTGAGAGGGCATTGGAGTGTGCGAGGCGTCGCCTTCGCGACAAAGGGGCCGGCCAGCAGTAGTCAGTTTCCCTGCGGCGAACAATCGGCACTTTTGGCGGCTATCGCCACCCGGTTGCAGGCGCTAGGAGTACGCCTGCAGCACCCGGCCGTCGGCAATGAACGAATCGCCGATCAGCACGCGGAAGACAGTGCCTTCGGGAAAGCGCGGCCGTGCCAGGGCCGGCGAGAGAAATTCGACCGGCAGCGCGGCGGGCAACCCGCGCTCCAGGGCGTCGCCGGGCGGCACCACCCAGCGCGCCGAAAACCCTTCCTTGTCGAGCACCAGCGCGCAGCGGTATTCGCCCGGCGCCACCGGCACGTCCTGCGACGGAATGGCCGGCTTGCGGAAGGTGAGCTCGACCAGCGCATGCGGCGTGAAAGCGCCCAGCGTGTCGAAGCTCGGCGGCACGTCGGCCACCGGCCTGGGCGCACGGCGCGGCCGCTTGCTGATAAGCCACGCGATGACGTTGCCGATGATCGGCACCCACAGCACCATCAGCAGCGTGGCGATGTCGCGCGTGGTCGTGCCGGGCGCCGCGTAGTGCCGCACCACCGCGCCGCCGACGGCCACGCACAGCAGGATGGCGACGATGAGCTTGCGGCGGAACTGGATCTTGGTGGTGCTCATGCCTTGGGCGGTGCCGCTTCCGGGAACGATGGAATGGCGGCGGTGTGGTCGAGCCACGGTTGCTCGTGCGAGGTCCAGATGTGCATCGACGGCCGCTCGCCCGGGTCGTCGTCGAGCGACCCCAGGCGCAATATCACCTGCGGCTGCGCCACCCATTCGGCGATCAGCTGCGTGCCGCAGCGGGTGCAGAAGTGGCGCAGCTTGCCCGGCGTCGATTCGAAGGCGCCGATCGCTTCCTCGCCCGCGGTCCAGCGGAAGTCGCCGCGGTCGACGCGCGCGGTGGTGGTGAAGGCCGCGCTGTGCGCCTTGCGGCAGGTCTGGCAATGGCAGTGGACGATGGGGCCGGCAAGGCGCGTGGCCTCGTACCGGACGGTGCCGCAGAGGCAGGAGCCCTTCATGGCTTTTCCTTTATCGGTCGCAGGATGGGAGTGGGGTTGCGAGTCTAGGCCAGCGCGGGGCCCGTCACGCGACCCGCAGCACCGCACCGGCCGGCAGCGCCTGCCAGTCGATCCATTCGCCCGCCGCCAGATGCTGCGTGGGCGCGGCGGCGCCCGGCAACTCGCCCCATTGCAGCGTGAGCGTGCGTGCCCCGAGTCGCAGTGCGATCTCGAAGCCCGGCCAGTGCGCCGGCACGTGCGGCGCGAGCGAAAGCCGGCTGCCCTTCACGCTCAGGCCCAGCAGCGTCTCGACCGCCGCGCGGTGCAGCCATGCGGCCGAGCCGGTGTACCAGCTCCAGCCGCCACGGCCGATGTACGGCGCGGCGCCGTAGATGTCGCCCGCCATCACGTAGGGCTCCAGTTCGTAGACCGGTCCGCGCTCGGGATGCTGCGCGCGGTGGGCCGGGCTCAGGCCTTCGAAGCTCTGCCACGCTGCCTCGTGGTCGCCCTGCAGCGCCTGCGCCATCAGCGCCCATACCGCGCCGTGCGAATACTGGCCGCCGTTCTCGCGCACGCCCGGCGGGTAGGCCTGGATGTAGCCGGGGTTGTTGGTCGAATTGGCGAAGGGCGGCGCCAGCAGCCGCAGCAGGCCGGCCGGTTCGTCGTGCAGCAGCTTCTTCACCGACGCCATCGCCGGACCGGTGTGGGCTGCGTCCGAGGCGCCCGAGAGCACCGACCACGCCTGCGCGATCAGGTCGATGCGGCATTCGTCGTTGGCCGACGAGCCCAGCGGCGCGCCGTTGTCGAAGAACGCGCGGCGAAACCATGCGCCGTCCCAGCCCGCGGCATGCAGCGCGGCGATCCAGCCGGTGCGCGCCGCGGTCCAGCGCGCGGCGCGCTCGTGCTCGCCGCGGGCCTGGGCGATGGGCGCGAACTGCTCGACCACGCGGCACAGGAACCACGCGAGCCACACCGATTCGCCGCGCCCCTCGTTGCCCACGCGGTTCATGCCGTCGTTCCAGTCGCCGGTGCCCATCAGCGGCAGGCCGTGCATGCCGGTCTTCAGGCTGCGGTCGATGGCGCGCGCGCCGTGCTCGAACACGGTCGCGGTCTGGCCGCTGCGCTGCGGGGCGTAGTAGGCGTCTTCGGCGCCGTCGGGAATGGCGGGGCCTTCGATGAAGCCGGCCGTCCGGTCGAGCAGCGAAGCATCGCCCGTCACTTCGACATAGTGCGCCGATGCATAGGGCAGCCACAGCAGGTCGTCGGAGAAATGCGTGCGCACGCCGGCGCCGCCGGGCATGTGCCACCAGTGCTGCACGTCGCCTTCGGGGAACTGCCGCGCCGCGTTCAGCAGGATCTGCTCGCGCAGCCGCGCCGGATCGGTGAGGGCGAAGGCCATCGCGTCCTGCAGTTGGTCGCGGAAACCGAAGGCGCCGCCCGCCTGGTAGAAGCCCGCCTTGGACCAGAGCCGACAGGCCAGCGTCTGGTACACGAGCCAGCGGTTGACCAGCGCGTCGAACAGCGGATCGGGCGTGCGCACCTGCAGGCGGCCGAGCAGCTCGTCCCAGAAGGCGTGCACCTGTGCCAGTGCCTCGGGCACGTCGCGCTGGCGCCAGCGGCGCGCGAGGCCGAGCGCGGCATCGGCGTTGTCGGCATGGCCCAGCACGAAGCTGAAGCTCGCCATCTCGCCCGCCGCCACCACGAATTCGCCGCTGATGGCCGCGCATGCGTCGAGCCCGCTGCCCGCGCGCTGGGCCAGCGTGTCGGGCACTTCGACGATGCCGCGCCCGGCGAAGAACTCGCTGCGGTCGCAGGTCCATTGCGTGGCGCCCGGCAGGCCCGCGAGCAGCAGGAATGCCGCGCTGCCGCCGAAGCCCGCGCTCGACTCGCGCTGCTCGCCGAACACGGCCGGCTGGTCCTCGGGCTTCCAGCAATGCACGGTGCGGCGCTCGCCGCGCGCCGCGCCCATCTGCCACTCGACCATCGCCAGCGCGCGCAGCCGGCGCTGGCCGGCGCCTTCGTTGCGCATGCGCACATGCACCAGCTTGACCGCGTCGTCGCGGTCCGCGAAGAAGGTGGTTTCGATCGCGAGCTCGCCCTGGCGGCACTCGAACACGGTATAGCCCTGGCCGTGCCGCACATGGTGCACGGCCTGGCCGGCGCTGCCGCCGGCGGGCGTGAGAGGCAGCATCTCGCGCGTTGCCACATCCTGCAGCAGGTAGTGCTCGAAGGCCGGGTCCTGCACCGGGTCGTTCGACCACGGCGTGACCTGGTGCATGCGGCTGTTGCCGGCCCAGGTGAAGCCGGTGCCCCACTCGGACACCTGGAAGCCGAAGTTCGCGTTGGCAATGACATTGACCCAGGGGCGCGGCGTATGCCGGCCCGCGCCGACCTCGAAGTGGAACTCGCCCGTTTCCGCGTCGAAGTCGCCCGTGGGCGCGCCGGTGGCTTGCGTCGCCGTGGCGTGCGACAGCAGCGGCACGCCGCGCGGCGCGGCCGCATCGTCGGTGCCCGGCGTCGTGTCGTTGCGTGCTTCGTGCAGCGCCGCCACCTGCACTTCGAGCGGGCGCCCCTCGGCGGTGAACACCACCCGCGCCAGGCTGGAGAGCGCGGCTTTTTCCGACGGCACCACGTCCTGGTCGCGCAGCAGGTAGAAGCCCGCGGTGTCGTTGCGCGGAAAGCTGTTCTGCGTCTGCTGCGTCACGCGCGAGCGCAGGGCCTCGATCTCTCGCTGCAGCGGCATGAGGTACGAGTTGGGCTCGCTGTTGAGCACCACCAGGTCGCAGGCCACGCCGCCGAAGCCCCACCACGGCTGCGCGCGCAGCAGCGTGTTGATCAGGCCCATGCCGATCATCGAGTGGATGTGCACCAGCACGATGGGCTTGTCGCCCGAGATGCCGAAGCGCCAGATCTGCCGCAGGTCGATCAGCCCGCGGTCGCTCATGACGCGCGGCGTGGTGTAGGTGAGGATGGTCGTCAGGTCCTGCAGCGCCACGTTCTGCGCGGGCGCGATGCTCAGGTCGCGCAGCCGCACCTGCGCCAGCGTGGCGGCCATGCGGGTGGCGCGCTCCACGTGCATTGGCTGCATGTAGCGGTCGATGCCGGGCATCAGCGCCTCGATGCTCTCGCCGGCGGCGGTGGCGAAGCTCAGGCGCGCGGTGGCGCCCGGCGCGAGCGACAGGCGCACGCGCAGGCAGGCGATGGGGTCCAGGCCGTTCACCTGCTGGCCGTTGGGCGCGAGCGGCTGCGCGTCGAGCGCCGGGTCGGCCAGCGTGCGGTTGCGGCCGATGAAGGCGCGCCGGTCGGTCATGCAGTCGATGGACAGCACATGGGCGTCCGCCGAGGCCAGGAAATGCGCGGCGGCCGCCACCGCGTCGCCGTGCAGGCGCGGCTTGCGCGACATCAGCAGCGCGCGCCACGCGGGCTCCCAGCGCGACTCCACGAACAGGTTGGCGAAGGCCGGGTGCGCCTCGTCGGCCTTGGGGTTCGACAGCACCGGCTCGAAGTACGACAGCAGCTCGAGGGTGCGCGTCTGGTCGCCGCCGTTGTGCAGCGTGATGTTGCGCAGCTCGGTGTCGTCCTCCGGGCTGATGAGCACGGTGGTGCGTACCTGCAGGCCGGGGCCGGTGGCATCGAACTGCACCTGGTCGGCCAGGAAGCGCGCGCGGTAGCGCCAGCCTTCGCCGGGCGCGGGCAGGGCGGTGAGGGAGGTCAGCGCCTGCTGCCCTTCGTCGCGCACATAGAAGAAGGTGCCGTAGCTGTCGCGCAACGGGTCGTCACGCCAGCGCGTGACGTTGAACGCGTGCCAGCGGCTCACCCCGGCGCCGTTGGCGCGCAGTGCCACGGTGTAGCGGCCGTTCGACAGCAGGTGCGTGGGCTGGAAGCCCGGCGCCATCGGGTCGACCACGCGGGGCTGGAACAGCGGCGCCAGCTCGGCCTGGCCGGGCTCGGGCGGCGTGCGCGGGTCGGCGCTGCCGATGATCTGGCGCGGCGTGCGCTCGTGCAGCAGCGACTCGTGCGCCTGCACCAGCGCGGCGCTGCCGAACCAGCGGCGCGGCGCATCGGCGCACAGCACATTGCACAGCGCCACCAGCGACATGCCCTGGTGGTGCGCCATGAAGTTGCGCACCACGGTGAAGTCCTGGCCCTCGGTCTGGCGCGAGGCGGTGAAGTCGACGGCGTCGTGAAAGCCGAACTCGCCGCGCGCGCCGAGCGATTCGAGCAGCTCCAGGTTGACCACCGCGGCCTCCGGCGTGAACGGCGCCGCCATGACGCTGGCATAGGGCGCCACCACGCGGTCTGCCGGCGGCGTGCGCCGCAGCGCGAGGCGCGGCACGCCGAAGGGCGAGTACTGGTAGGCCAGCGAATGGTCCTGCCCGAAATAGGCCGACTCCGAAACGCCCCACGGCAGGCCTTGCGCGCGGCCGAAGGCCTGCTGCTCGGCCACGGCGGCGGCGTTGGCCACCTGCAGCAGGCCGTCTTCAGGCTCGGTCATCACCAGCGCGGGCATGACGTACTCGAACATCGAGCCCGACCACGACTTCAGGCTGGGCTGGAAGCCCACCAGCAGAAAGGGCCGGCCGAGCGCCATCCAGTGGCGGCGCGGCACGTCGCCCTTGGCGATCGCCAGGAAGCTCAGCAGCCGCGACTCCGAGGCCAGCAGGTCGTAGTAGCTGGCGTCGAGCACGTTCTCTTCCACGCGCAGGCCGATGTGGAACAGGTGGCGCTTGGCGTCGTAGAGGCCGCTGAAGTCCATGCCGTCGTGCAGGGCGTCGCAGCGCCGGGCCAGTGCCTCGAGCGCCGGCGCTTCTTGCGGATGGCCGCCTTCGGCCGCGAACGCGCGGCAGGCCTGAGCCACGGCCACGAGGTGGCCCGCGAAGTTGCCGCTGTCCACGCTGGACACATAGTCGGGCGGCAGCGGGGCGAGTGTCTGCGTGTCGTACCAGTTGAAGAGGTGGCCGTCGTGCTTCTGTAGGCGGTCGACGGTGTCCAGCGTGGCCGTCAGGCGTGCCAGCAGCGCGGCGGTGTCGATCCAGCGGAACTCGCGCGCGCAGCAGGCGGCCAGCAGGTACATGCCGATGTTGGTCGGCGAAGTGCGGTGCGCAATGGTGGGCTGCGGCTCCAGCTGCAGGTTGTCGGGCGGCAGATGGTTGTCTTCCGGGCCGACCACATGCTCGAAGAAGCGCCAGGTGTCGTGCGCAAGCTTGTCGAGGTAGCTGCGCCTTTCGGCGCTGAGCGGGTCGGCTGCCTTGGGCTCGACGCGGCTGCTCCACCAGGCCGCGACCGGCGCGAGCGCCCACAGCAGGAACAGCAGGGGCCCGAGCACCGGGTAGGCGCTCCAGTGCGCCGCCACCGCGAGCGCGAGGCACAGCACGCTGCTTGCGGCCGCATTGCGCAGGAACGGCGCCAGTTGCTGGCTCGCCTGTGCCTGGGCCTGCGCCGCCGTGGTCCATTCGAGCAAGTGCCGCCGGCTCACGACCAGCCGCCACGTCGCGCGGAACCAGGCGTCGAGCAGCAGGCGCGTCTGCGCCGCCAATTGCACGAACTGCCATGCGGCACCCGCCATCGAACGCAGCAGCTCGACCGCGCCCACGTCGAAGAAGTGCCGCAGCTCGATGGCGCGGCGCGTGGGCACCAGCCCGGCCAGCGCGCCGAGCAGCGGGCCTAGCGTGAGCGCCGAGGCCACCGCGGCCAGCGCCCAGCCCAGCGGCATGGCCTGCGTGAAGATGACCAGCGCCAGCAGCGCGAAGGAGGCGGGCACGACCAGCGAGCGGCGCAGGTTGTCGCCCATCTTCCACAGGCCCAGCGCGTCGATGCCGAAGCGGCGCGCGCGCCACATCAGCGGCAGCAGTTGCCAGTCGCCGCGCACCCAGCGGTGCACGCGCGATGCCGCAACGCCGGCATGGTGCGGATGGTCCTCGACAAGCACCACGTCGCTCACCATCGCGCAGCGCGCGACCGTGCCTTCGAGCAGGTCGTGGCTGAGCACCGCGCCGTCGGGCAGGCGGCGGTCTAGCGTGGCGTGCAGGGCGCGCACGTTGAGCAGGCCCTTGCCGGTGAAGGAGCCGCTGCCGAACACGTCCTGGTAGATGTCCGATGCGCCGCTGCCGTAGGGGTCGAGGCCGCACTGGCCCGCGAACATCCAGTGGTACGGCGAGCGCTCGTTGCGTGTCGGGAACGGCGTCACGATGCGCGGCTGCAGGATGCCGAAGCCCGCCACCACGCGCCGGCTGCCTCCATCGACCTCGGGCGTGTTGAGCGGATGGGCCGCGATCGACACCAGGTCGCGCAGCGCGCCGGGCGGCAGCCCGGTGTCGCTGTCGAGCGTGAGCACGTAGGGCGTGCGGCCCACGGCGAGTTGCTGGCCCGGCGCGAGTGGCAGGAAGCCGCTGGCGTCGCCGGTCGCGAGCAGGCGCACCAGCATTTCGAGCTTGCCGCGCTTGCGCTCCCAGCCCATCCAGCGCTGCTCCGTGTCGCTCCAGGTGCGTGGGCGGTGCAGCAGCAGAAAACGCGGTGCGGCGCCATCGGCCGACGGGTACTTGGCGTTGAGCGCGGCGATGCGCTGCAGTGCGTCGTCGAGCAGCGGTGCGTCGGTGGGCAGCGTGGCTTGCGCGGCATCGGCCCAGTCGGTCAGCAGCGCGAACTGCGCGTGGTCTTCGCGGTTGGACAGCCAATGCAGTTCGAGGCGGTGCGCGAGTTGCGCGTTGTTCGCTGTCGAACTCAGCAAGGTGGGAATGACGACGAGGGCGCGGTGCCGCTCGGGAATGCCGCTGGCAAAGTCCAGGCGCGGCAGGGCCTGCACGCGCACCGACTCCGCCATGATGCGCTGGGCCAGCGCGATCAGCGCCTCGGACAATGGCCATGCCAGCAAGACCAGCGCGAGTACCGTGGTCCAGTCTCCGCGATGCGGCAGGCCGTGCACCACGGCCGTCAGCAGCAACGCGGTGCCGAGCGCCACCGAGCCCACGTACACGGGCAGGCGCCAGCCGCGATGGCTGCGTGCCTGGCCCATGCCCGCGGTGCGCGTGGCACGGCCCGTGGGGCTGTCGGCCTGCAGCGCGGCAATCAACGCGGGGCGGCCCTGGCCGAAGAGGTAGTAGCCCGCCGTGCCGTCGGCCCGGTCGGTCTCGGCCCCGGCGTCCTCGGCCGGCGCGGCGGCGGCCAGCCGCACCACGGCCTGCGCCACTTCGCGCTCGGGCCGCTCGGTGCCGCGCGCCACCTGTTCCATCGCATGCGTGATCTGCTGGCGCGTGATTTCGCTTTCGTTCGCGAAGCTCGGCAACTCGCGCAGCACGCGCAGCGAACGGCTTACCGGTTCGATCAGGTCGCTCCATTCGACCTGGCCGATCATGCGCAGCGTGGTGATGATGTTGCCGACCGTGAGGTTGGCGGCGGCCTGCGCGTTCTGCGCTTCGCCGATCAGCGCCGGGCCGTTGGGGCAGTGCTGCTCGGTCCAGCGCACCAGTGGGGGCATGTCTTCGCTGCGCTCCACCGGCAGGCGCTGCCACAGTTGCGTGAGGTAGTTGTCCTGCAGGCCGTGGCTCTGCAGCGCGCGGTAGAGCACGTCGAGGTCTTGCGTGGAGAGCTTGGCGGCGGCGTCCCAGGCGGCATGCGCGATTTCTCGCGCGACCTTGTTCTCGGCAATGCTCTCGGCCATGCGCCGCAGGTTCTCCAGCAGTACCACGCGCAGGGTGGTGGGCAGCGCCCACAGCTCGCCCAGCGTGAGTTCGTCGACGTCCTGGTAGGCGTTCAGAAAGGCGGTGAAGAGCGTCTTGTTGAGCACGCTGTCGGTGTGCGCCACATAGGCCCAGGCAATGCCGTACACGCGCGGCAGGCCCGCGAGCGGCGGCGTGGCGAGCTTGGGAAGCCGCGCGTAGTAGCTGCGCGGCACGCCGTCATGGATCTGCTGGAGCTGCGCCTCGACCAGATGGAAGTTGTCGAGCAGCCACTCGGCCGCAGGCGACACATAGCGACCGCTGAGCGAGGTCAGCGCGATGTAGTCGAAGGCACTGCGCAGCGAGGCCAGGTTCTCGTCCACGCGCGGAAAAAAGGGCGCTCCCTGGCGCGCGTGGTGGTGCTCGTCTTGCACCGGCTGTGCCTGGGCCAGGCTGCGGCCGTGCTGCTCGAAGCGTTGGACACCGAAGAGTTCGGCGCGGATCGGAAGCGCTACCGGGTCGTGCGGACCCAGCAAAAGGGTCCGGGCGTAGTGACTGAGCCCCTCGAGGCGGTCGACAACGGCTGCGGCGCTCAAGTGAGGGCGAACAGGCCGACGCCGAGGACGACGGCCACGCAGGCCATCGTGACGATGCGACCCGCAGCCAGTGCGCGCACGCGCTGCATGTGGCTGCGCACCGAGAACCATCGCCCGTGGGCGCGCGCGCAGTGGCGCATGTGGGAGGCCAGCGCTTCGAAATCGCTGCCGACGAAATCGATCTGCGAATGGGTAAGGGACTGCGGGACTGGCATGGCAACGGGCTCCTTGTAACGACTTCGAGCTGCCGCGCGATTGCGAGAACTTTGACCGTCTCCGACCGTACCCTTTTAAATGACCTTACAGGTGCCTCATTGCCGCGTGTTCACGTAGGAAGGGGCGCACAAGGCGCCCCTTTCGACATTCAGGCTCAGCGGCCCGTCAACCCGTGTTGCGCAGCCCCGCGGCCACTCCGTTGATCGAGATGTGGATGCCGCGCTGCAGCCGCTCGCCGCCGTCGCCCGCGCGGTAGCGGCGCATCAGTTCGACCTGCAGGTGATGCAGCGGGTCGATGTACGGGAAGCGGTGGCGCACCGAGCGCTGCATTTCCGCATTGCCTTCGAGCCGTTGCCTGGCGCCGGTGATGAGCGTGAGCGCGTCTGACGTGCGATGCCATTCGGCATCGATCATCGAGAACACCTTCTGGCGCAGCTTGCGGTCGGTCACCAGCTCGGCATAGCGCGAGGCCAGCGCGAGGTCGCTCTTGGCCAGCACCATGTCCATGTTCGACAGCAGCGTGCGGAAGAACGGCCATTGCTCGTACATGCGCTGCAGCAGCGCCTGGCGCTCCTTCTTGCCCGCGGCGTTGCCGGCCGCGGCCAGGAACTGCTCGACGCCCGAGCCGAAGCCGAACCAGCCCGGAATCGTCAGGCGGCACTGGCCCCAGCTGAAGCTCCACGGCACCGCGCGCAGGTCGTCGATCTTGTGGCTCGGGTTGCGCGAAGCGGGGCGCGAGCCGATGTTGAGCTCGGCGATCTCGCGAATGGGCGTGGCGCTGAAGAAGTATTCGCCGAAGCCCGGTGTCTCGTAGACCAGCTTGCGGTACGCGGCCATGCTCGCGGCCGATAGCTCGCCGGCCGCCGAAAGGAAAGCGGCAGGCGCCGACTTGCCCTGCGGCAGCAGGGTGGCCTCCAGCGTGGCGGCCACCAGCGTCTCGAGGTTGCGCCGGCCGATCTCGCGGTTGGCGTACTTCGAGCCGATGACTTCGCCCTGCTCGGTCAGGCGGATCTGGCCGCGCACCGTGCCGGGCGGCTGCGCCAGGATGGCCTGGTAGCTCGGGCCGCCGCCGCGTCCCACTGTGCCGCCACGGCCATGGAACATGCGCAGGCGGATCGGGTTGGTCTTCTTCTTGTTGAGTTCGTCGAACAGCGCCACCAGCGCGATGCCGGCGCGGTACAGCTCCCAGTTGCTGGTGAAGATGCCGCCGTCCTTGTTGCTGTCGGAGTAGCCGAGCATCACGTCCTGTTCGGCGCCGGAGCGTTCGATCAGTGCCTGGATGTTCGGCAGTGCGTAGAAGGCACGCACGATGGGCGCTGCATTGCGCAGGTCTTCGATGGTCTCGAACAGCGGCACCACGATCAGGTCGCAGGTCGCGTTGCTGTTCATCGCGCCGCGCAGCAGGCCCACTTCTTTTTGCAGCAGCAGCGCCTCGAGCAGGTCGCTCACCGTTTCGGTGTGGCTGATGATGTAGTGGCGGATGGCCGCCGCGCCGTAGCGCGCACGCGCGGCACGGGCGGCGGCGAAGATGGCCAACTCGCTCTTCGCGAGCGGCGAGTAGTCGGCGTCGGGCACGCGCAGCGGGCGGGCGTCGTCGAGCAGCTTGAGCAGAAGCGTCTGCTTGGCCTCTTCGGCCAGCGAGGCATACGAAGGCTCGATGCGCGCGGTGGCCAGCAGCTCGGCGATCACGGCTTCGTGCTTGTCGGAGCTCTGGCGCAGGTCGACCGTGGCCAGGTGGAAGCCGAACACCTCCACCGCGCGGATCAGCGGACGCAGGCGCGGCGCCGCGAGCACGCTGCCGTGCTTTTCGTCGAGCGATTCCTCGACGGTGCGCAGGTCGGCCAGGAACTCTTCGGCCGTGGCGTACGGGTTCTGCGGCGCGACCGCGTGGCGCGCGGCCTCGCCGCCCGTGAGCTCGCGCAGCGTGGCCGCCAGTCGCGCGTAGACGCCGGTGAGGGCGCGGCGATAGGGCTCGTCCTTGCGGTGCTCGCTGGTGTCGGGCGAGCGCTCGGCCAGCGCCTGCATCTCGACCGTCACGTCGACCAGCGTGGCCGACAGGGAAAGCTCGCCGCCCAGGTAGTGCACTTCGGTGAGGTAGTGGCGCAGCGCCAGTTCGCTCTGGCGGCTGAGCGCGTAGTTGAGCGTCTCGGCCGTGACGTTGGGGTTGCCGTCGCGGTCGCCGCCGATCCACTGGCCCATGCGCAGGAAGGGCGCGACCGACGGGGCATGGCCGCCTTGCGCCAGCGCGTTCTCGAGGTCGGCATACACGCGCGGGATCTCGCGCAGGAAGGTGGCTTCGTAGTAGCTCAGCGCGTTCTCGATCTCGTCGGCCACGGTGAGCTTGGAAAAGCGCAGCAGCCGCGTCTGCCAGATCTGCGTGACGCGGATGCGCATCTGCGTTTCGTTCTCCGCGAATTCGAGTGGCGAGAGAGCGTCCTTGCCGCCGGCGTAGGCGCTCTGGCGCAGCTTGATCTCGTCGCGCGTGGTCAGCAGCAGCGCGATGGCGCGCTCGGCGTCGAGAATGCTCTTGCGCTGCACTTCGGTCGGGTGCGCGGTGAGCACCGGCGACACATAGCTGTGGGCCAGCGAGGCGACGATTTCGTCGGGCTTCACGCCGGCCTTGCGGATGCGGGCCAGCGCAGTCTGCAGATCGCCTTCGGCGCTTTCGCCGGCGCGCTCGGCCTCGGTGCGGCGGCGGATCTGGTGGCGGTCCTCCGCCAGGTTGGCCAGGTGGCTGAAGTAGGTGAAGGCGCGAATGACGCGCACGGTTTCCGCGGCGCTCAGGCCCTTGAGCAGGTTCTTCAGCGCGCGGTCGGCGGCATGGTCGGCATCGCGGCGGAACGCCACCGACAGCGTGCGCACCTTCTCGACGAGCGCATAGGTTTCTTCGCCTTCCTGCTCCCGGATCACGTCGCCGAGGATGCGGCCCAACAGTCGGATATCGTCGATCAGCGGCTGGTCTTCGGCCTGGCGGCGCTTGGGAGGAGCAGTTGTCTTGCTGGCTTTCATTCGATTTTTTTCCTGATCTCTTGAATGGGTGCGCCGCCTGCGTTGTTGCGGCGCAACATGCTAGCATTCCGGCGGTTTGAAACATGTACTTTTGGGAACGGCCTTGAGCAATATCGTGATCGCCACGCGCGAAAGCCGGCTGGCCTTGTGGCAAGCCGAACACGTGCAGGCGCTTCTGCAGGAAAGAGGCCACACGGTCAGCCTGCTGGGCATCACCACCACCGGCGACCAGATCCTCGACCGCACGCTGAGCAAGGTGGGCGGCAAGGGCCTGTTCGTGAAGGAACTGGAACTCGCGCTCGAAGAAGGGCGCGCCGACATCGCCGTCCATTCGCTCAAGGACGTGCCGATGGATCTTCCCCAAGGCTTCGCGCTGCCTTGCGTGCTGGAGCGCGAAGACCCGCGCGACGCGCTCGTCTCCCCCCGTTTTGCCTCGCTCGACCAACTGCCGCGGGGCGCGGTGGTCGGCACCTCCAGCCTGCGCCGTGTGGCGCTGCTGCGCGCGCTGCGGCCCGACCTGCGCATCGAGCCGCTGCGCGGCAATCTCGACACCCGCCTGCGCAAGCTGGACGAAGGCCAGTACGACGCCATCGTGCTGGCGGCCGCCGGACTCAAGCGGCTGGGGCTCGAAAGCCGCATCCGCGTGGCCTTCGATCCCGACACCATGCTGCCCGCAGCGGGGCAGGGCGCCCTGGGCGTCGAGGTGCGGGCGGACCGCGCCGACCTCATCGAACTGCTTGCTTCCATCACCCACAGGGGCGACTGGCTTTCCACCGCCGCCGAGCGCGCCGTGAGCCGTGCCATGGGCGGCAGCTGCTCCATGCCGCTGGCGGCCCATGCCCGCTGGCAGGCCGACGGCGCGCTGCGCATCGATGCCGCCTGGGGCGACCCCGAAGGCAAGGCGCCGCTGGTGAAGGTGCATGCATTGGCGCAGGCCGGCGACTTCACGCAAGCCGACGCGCTCGGCCAACACGCCGCCGCCTTGCTGCGCGAGGCCGGGGCCCACTGATTCCGGTGGTCATCGCATGACCGCCCGTCCCGTCATCGTCACCCGCCCCGAGCGCGAGGCGGCGCAGTGGGTGAGCGAGCTGCGCGCCGCGGGGCTCGACGCGGTGGCATTGCCGCTGATCGTGATCGCGCCGGTGGCGGATGCGCAGCCGCTGCGCGCCGCCTGGCAAAGGCTGGGCAGCTATGCGGCGCTGATGTTCGTGAGCGCCACCGCGGTCGAGCATTTCTTCCAGCATGAAGCACCGGGCATGACGGCCGGCCGCCGCTTCTGGGCCACGGGCCCGGGCACCACGCGCGCCTTGCTGCGCTCGGGCGTGCCGCCGGAACAGATCGACGCACCGCCGCCCGAAGCCACGCGCTTCGATTCCGAGGCGCTGTGGGAGCGCGTGCAAGGCCAGGTGACGGCCGGCGTGCGCGTGCTGATCGTGCGAGGCGGCGACGACTCCGGGCAGCCCGCGGGCCGCGACTGGCTGGCCAGGGAAATCGACGCCGCGGGCGGCTTGCGCGACACCGTGGTCGCCTACCGGCGCCTGCCGCCGTCGCTGGACGTCGTACAACTGCGGATCGCAACGGACGGTGCGCAAGGCCGCGCGATCTGGCTCTTCAGCAGTTCCGAAGCCATCGGCAATCTGCAGCGCGCGATGCCCGGCACCGACTGGCATGCGGCAAGCGCTGTCGCCACGCATGCACGCATCGGCGAAGCCGCGCGCGCCGCGGGTTTCGGGGCGTTGCGTGTGTGCACACCGTTGCAGGATGCGTTGATCGCGTCGATAGAATCCCTCGCATGAGCGCCGCGTCCCCGTCCGACGACCTTTCTCCCCCTTCCGCCGCAACGGTGCCCGTGCCTGCCACTGTCGCCCCCCATCAAACCCCTGCCGCCCAGGCTGCGGGCGCGGTGATTTTGTCGCGTCTCGGATTCGGCCTCGTGGCCTTCATCGCGCTGGTGGCGCTGATCATGGCTATCGCGCTGTGGCAGAAGGTCAGCGGCATGAAGGAGCAGCTGGCGCGCCAGAGCGCCGATGCCCTTTCGCAGTCGATGGAAGCGCGCACGCTGGCGCGCCAGGCCAGCGACACCGTGCGCGACGCCTCGGCCCGCGTGGCACTGGTCGAGACGCGCGTGGCCGAAGTCGCGCTGCAGCGTTCGCAGCTCGAAGAACTCATTCAAAGCCTCTCGCGCTCGCGCGACGAGAATCTCGTGATCGACATCGAATCGGCCGTGCGCCTCGCGCTGCAGCAGGCCCAGGTGACGGGCAGCGTCGAGCCGCTGCTGGCCGCGCTGAAGGCCGGCGACGTGCGCATCTCGCGCGCCGCGCAACCGCGTCTCGCACCCCTGCAGCGCGCCATGCAGCGCGACGCCGACCGCCTGCGCAGCAGCGCCAGCACCGACAACGCCGAGGCACTGCAAAGGCTCGACGAACTGATGCGCGGCGTGGACGACCTGCCCACGCTCAACGCGGTGGCCCTGCGCGGCACCGGTGCCAACGCATGGCAGGCCGAGCCGATTCCCGCCGACGCGCCCTGGTGGCAGCGCATGCTGCTGGCCATTCGCGGCGAGGCGCGCTCGCTGGTGCGCGTGGGCCGCATCCAGAGCCCGGAAGCGGTGCTGCTGGCGCCCGAACAGTCTTACTTCCTGCGCGAGAACCTCAAGCTCAAGCTGCTCAACGCGCGGCTGTCGCTGCTGTCGCGCCAGGTCGATGCCACGCGCACCGAGTTGTCCCAGGTGGCGGCATCGCTCAACCGTTACTTCGACCCCGCGTCGCGCCGCACGCAGGCGGCGGCCACGCTGCTGCAGCAACTGCAGCAACAGGTGAGGACGACCGAGCCGGTGCGCATCGACGACACGCTGGCCGCCCTGGCCACGGCCGCCGCAGGACGTTGACCCGCAAATGCGCGCAGCAATCTGGCTCCTCGCACTGTTCGCCGTCGCCGCGGCAGTCGCTCTTTTCGCAGGCAACAACCAGGGCACCATCACCGTGTTCTGGCCGCCGTGGCGTGTCGATCTCTCGCTGAACCTGGTGCTGGTGATCCTGCTGGTGGCCTTCGTGCTGCTGCATGCCGCGCTGCGGGCCCTGGCGGCGCTGTTCTCGCTGCCCAAGCAGGCGCGCCAATGGCGGCTGCAGCAGAAAGAGCGCACGCTGCATGCGGCGCTGCTCGACGCGATGGTGCAGTTGATCTCGGGCCGCTTCTCGCGTGCACGCAAGGCCGCGCAGGCCGCGCTGACGCAGGAGAAAACGCTGTCGGCGCTCGGCGCCAACCTGCCGCAGGCGCAGCAGGTGCGCGTGCTGTCGCACCTGCTCGCGGCCGAAAGCGCGCAGGCCCTGCAAGACAAGCCGGCGCGCGATGCCCATCTGCAGCAGGCGCTGAACGAAAGCGCCGACCGCACCGTGCTGGCCAGCCCTGAAACGCGCGAAGGCGTGCAACTGCGCGCGGCGCGCTGGGCGCTCGAAGACCGCGACGCGGCCGCCGCACTCGCGCGCCTCGAAGAACTGCCGCAGGGCGCGCAGCGTCGCACGCTCGCGCTGCGGCTGCGCCTCAAGGCTGCTCGCCAGGATCGGCGCACGCTCGAAGCGCTCGAAACCGCGCGCCTGCTGGCCAAGCACCGCGCCTTCTCGGAAGCCGCCGCGCAGAGCATCGTGCGCGGCCTCGCGACCGAACTGCTGGCGGGCGCGCATGACCCGGCGCAGCTGCTGCGCGCCTGGTCCGAACTCGACGCCAACGAACGGCAGATGCCCGAAGTCGCGATCCACGCGGCGCAGCGCATGGTGGCGTTGCGCGGCGACTTGGCGCTGGCACGCGGCTGGCTGTTGCCGGCATGGGAGCACATGGTCGCGAATCCGCGCAGCCTGGGTGATGCCTTGCGCGTCAAGCTGGCACGCGCGCTGGAAGCGGGGCTCGACTCGGTCGACGCCGAATGGCTGGCGCGCATCGAGAGTGCGCAACGCAACAATCCGCGCGACCCCAATCTGCAGTACCTCGCGGGCATGGCCTGCATGAAGCGCCAGCTGTGGGGCAAGGCCCAGCAGCTGCTCATGCAGGCCGGGCTGGGGCTGCAGGACACCGACCTGTACCGTCGTGCCTGGCTTGCACTGGCCCGCCTGGCCGAAGACCGCAATGACACGGCGCAGGCCGCCGAAGCCTGGAAGCGCGCGGCGCAGGTCGAGAGCGCCTGAGCGCACTCAGGAACAGGCGGATTCCTTCGCCGCCTTCAATCCGCAGGCCGGCACCGGCAGCCGGCCATTGCCGAAGACCAGCAGGCTGACCCCGGCCAGCACCCACACGCCGATCGCACCGAAGAGCATCACCCAGCCGAAGCTGTGCATCAGCGCCGCGTGCACGGTGGCGCCTGACGGGTCCACCTGCGACAGCACCGGAAAGCTCTCGCCGAGTGACGCGAAGCTGCCGGCCGCGACCTTCTCCGCCAATGCGCGCAGCTGCGGCGCGTCGAGCGATGCGGACAGCGCGGCCTTCAGGTGCGAATGGACGCCTTCGAGCAGGATGAAGCCCATCACCGCGATGTTGATGGCCAGCGTAATCAGCCGTGCGCTCATGTCCATGCCCGAGGCCATGCCGGCGCGCGTGCTCGGCACCGAGCCGGTCGCGGTGTTGGTGACGGGCGTGTGCGTCAGGCCCAGCCCGATGCCGGCCAGCAGGCAGCCGGGGAGCATGGTGATCCAGCTCGCATCCGCCATGCCGCTGCCCAGGCGCATCGCCATGAAGCCCAGCCCGATGACGAAGAGGCCCAGGGGAATGACCACGCCGGGTCGCCAGCGCAGCGACATCCGCTCCGCCACCGGCGGCATTACCAGCGTGGGCAGCGTGTAGGCCAGCAGGGCGGAGCCGGCGGTGACCGCGTCGTAGCCCAGGGCGCCCTGGAAGTAGATCGGCAGGTAGATCATGAAAGGCCAGAAGCTGAAGTTCATGCCGGCCGAGCCGATCAGCGCGCCCGAGAAATTGCGGATGCGGAACACCGAGAAATCGAACATCGGATGCGGATTGATGATCTCGACCCAAACGAAGACCGCGAAGCTCGCGGCCGACGCGCCGAGGATGCCCAGCGCCAGCGGACTGCCGAAGCCGATGCCCGGCCCCTGCGTGATGAAGTAGGTCAGCCCCAGCACCGCGAGCGACAGCGTGACGATGCCCGGAAGGTCGAGCCGCTGCGCGTCGGGGTCGCTGGACTCGCTCACGCTGCCGAGCACCAGGGCGAGCGCCACGGCGGCCAGCGGAGCGTGGACCAGGAACACCCACTGCCAGTTCGACAGCGCGACGATGGCGCCGCCGACGATCGGCCCGAAGCCCAGCCCCATGCCGAAGACCACGCCCCAGATGGCGAAGGCCTTGCTGCGCTCCTTGCCCTGCTGGAACTGGTGGGAGAGCACCGCGAGCTGGCTGATCAGCATCGCGCCGCCGCTCAGGCCCTGCAGGAAGCGGCTGACGATGAGCAGCCACGCGCTCTGCGAGAGCCCGCAGATCAGCGAGGTGATGCCGAACAGCACGATGCCGATGATGAGGATGCGCTTGCGGCCGTAGCGGTCGGCCAGCGTGCCCGCGGCCATCAGCACCGTGGTGCAGGCGATGGTGTAGGCGTTCATGATCCACTGCATGTCGCTGAAATCGCCCTGCAGTTCTTTTTCGAGCGTGGGAAGAATGACCGGCACGCTGGAGATTTCCAGGCCGAACATGAGGGCGATCAGCGAAATCGCGGCCAGCGCGACCCGGTTCCTGCCGGTGTGGGAGAGAGACATCGAAGCTTTCCGAAAAATGGTTTCGGGGCGATTCTGGTGAAACCCGCTTCATGATGGAAATGATTTAATTTCCTAAAATTCATTAGGATCAATCATTTATCGGATGCCATGGACTTCGACCCCACGCTGCTGCGCGCCTTTGTCGCCGTCAAGGAAACCGGCGGCTTCACGCGCGCGGCGCAGCGGCTGCACCTGACGCAATCCGCCGTCAGCCACCAGATCCGGCGGCTCGAGGAGCAGGTGGGCCGGCCGCTGCTGCACCGCACGACGCGCCGCCTCACCGTCACCGAAGACGGGGAGGACTTTCTTCGCTACGCGCAGCAGATTCTGGACACCCTCGACGAAATGACCCGGCGCTTCCAGCCCTCGCCGATCTCGGGCGTGGTCCGTTTCGGCGCGCCGGACAACTTCATGGGCGACAGGTTGCCGCCGCTGCTGTCGCAGTTCGCGCGCGCCTTTCCGGCCACGCGCATGGAGGTCAGCGTCAGCATGCACCTGGACTTGCGCGCGATGATCCGCGCGGGCGAGCTCGACCTGGCAGTCGTGATGTCGCCGCCCGATTGCGTGGAAGGCACGCGGCTGCGGCGCTCGCAGCTGGTCTGGGTGGCGGCGGAAACCTTCGAGCCGCCGCCCGGCGCCTCGCTGCCGATGGCCTTTTCTCCGAAGCCCTGCGTGAACCGCGAGGTGGCGGGCGCCGCGCTCGATGCCGCGCCCTTCGAATGGCACGTGGTCTTCACGTCGGTGAGCCCGCACGGCATTCGCGCGGCGGTGCTGGCTGGGTTGGCTGTCACGGTGCTGGCGCGCGAGGACGTGGAGCCGGGCATGAAGATCGTCGACGGCCGCTATGGGCTGCCGCCGCTGCCGAGCGTCGATTTCTCGCTGATCTGGAGCGAGAGCGGGCGAACCGAATGCGCCTGCCGCTTCGGCCAGTTGATCCTCGAAATGCCGGACCTGCCGCTTTACGAGAAGGCATAAAAAAACGGCGCCCTGAGGCGCCGTTTTCATTTCCGGGCGGGTTCCGCTCAGAGGGGCTGTTGCTGTTGCTGCTGTTCGAACGGCAGCGACATCGAGCCGAGATCGCGGCGGGTTTCGACCAGCACCAGCGGGCCTTCGTCGAGCACCACCAGCGGCGGGCGCTCGCGCGGCACGTGCACCGGCTTCGGCTCGGCGGCGATGGCGGCGCGTGCTTGCGCGATGCGCTCGGCGTCGGAGTTGACCCACTGCAGGCCCGAGTTCTGGGCGATCTGCGCGAGTTCGTCCAGCGGCAGCTCGAAGGGCTGGACCTTCGGCAGCGCACGGCCGTTGGCGACGGGCGCCGGGGCAGCCACGGGCGCGGCAGCGACCGGCGCGGCGACGACGGCTTCGGCCACGACGGCCTGTTGCTCCGACGCGAGCGGCAGTTGCTGTTGCGGCTGGTGGCGGGGCGCCGGGGCTTCTTCCTGCACGTCGGCCGTCGTCGTTGCGGCTTCCGCCACGGCGACTTCGGCGACTTCGGCGGCTTGTGCGCCGGCTTCGTTTTCGTCGCGCGGACCGCGTTCACGGCGATCGCGGCCGTAACGGTCACGCGAACGGCCACGGCGCTCGTCGCCTTCGCGGCGGGGTGCCTGCTCGTTGCCGGCGTCGTTGGTCTGCTCTACGTCGGCTGCCGCCGCTTCGGCACCGCGTCCGTCGGCTTCGGCTTGCGGTGCGTCGTTGCGGCGCTCGCGGCGGCCGTCGTTGCGTTCGCCGCGCTCGCCGCCACGTTCACCGCGCGGAGCGCGTTGTTCGTCGCGGCCGTTGCGCGGCTGGCGCTCGCCCTGGGCTGCTGCGTCTTCGCCGGCAAGGGCGGTTTCGCCGCGCGGCTGCTGGGCGTCGCCGTTGCGTTCGGCGCGGTCGCTGTTGCGCTCGCCGCGTTCGCCACGCTCATTGCGCTCGCCACGTTCACGGCGTTCGCCGCGGGCGCGCGGTGCGCGTTCGCCTGCATTGCCTTCTTCGCCCGAAGCCAGTTGCTGGGCTTCGAGGTTCAGGTTGCCGTCGAGTGCTTCTGCCGGTGCGTTGCGGCCGTCGCGGCCTTCGCCTTCGCGGCGCTCGCCACGGCCGTTGCGGCGTTGTTCGCCGTCGCGCGGTGCGCGCGCTTCACGCGGCTCGCGGGGTTCACGCTGTTCGCGCGGCTCGCGTTGTTCACGCGGTTGCTGCGGGGCGCCGTCGGCGCGCAGTTCGCTGCTGTTGCGACCTTCACGGCCTTCGCGTCCTTCACGGCGCTCGCCGCCGCGGCCGCCGCGGCGTTCGCCGTCGCGACCACCCGAACGTCCGCCGCCTTCGCCGCGGCCTTCCGCGTTGCGGCCTTCACCGCGACCTTCGCCGCCACGGCCGCCACGGCGCTGTTCGCCGTCGCGCGAGCCGCCGCGTGCTTCACCGTCGCGGCCGGGACGGCCATCGCGGCGGGGCTTCGGCGGTTCGACCGGAATCGCGGCGGGGGCCGGCGCCGGAGCGGGGGCCGGCGTGCCGCCGAACAGGTTCTTGATCCAGGAGAAGAAGCCGGTCTGCGCCGGAACCGGCGCGGTAACCACAGGCGGAGCGACCGGTGCGGGTGCCGCGGCAGCGGGTGCGCGCACGGCTTCGGGCTTGGGCGGCACCACGGGCGCGGGCGCGTCGGGCAGCACGCCCTTGATGACCGGCGTCTGCTTGTTGGTGGGCTCTTGCGAACGGCGGGTGACGGAGGTCGGGTCTTCGATCTCGTCGGCCATCTTGTAGCTGGCTTCGATGTGGTCGAGGCGCGGGTCGTCGTGCTTCAGGCGCTCGAGCTTGTAGTTCGGCGTTTCGAGCGTCTTGTTGGGCACCATCAGCACGGTGACGCGCTGCTTGAGCTCGATCTTGGCGATTTCGGGGCGCTTTTCGTTCAGCAGGAACGAAGCGACTTCCACCGGCACCTGCACATGCACGGCGGCCGTGTTGTCCTTCATGGACTCTTCCTGAATGATGCGCAGGATCTGCAGCGCGCTCGATTCGGTGTCGCGGATGTGGCCCGAGCCGCCGCAACGGGGGCAGGGGATCGACGAACCTTCGGAGAGGGCCGGCTTCAGGCGCTGGCGGCTCATTTCCATCAGGCCGAACTTGCTGATCGAGCCGAACTGCACGCGGGCGCGGTCCTGCCGCAGCGCGTCGCGCAGGCGGCTTTCGACTTCGCGGCGGTTCTTCGACTCGTCCATGTCGATGAAGTCGATGACGATCAGGCCGCCCAGGTCGCGCAGGCGCATCTGGCGGGCGACTTCGTCGGCGGCTTCGAGGTTGGTGCGGGTGGCGGTCTCCTCGATGTCGCCGCCCTTGATGGCGCGGGCCGAGTTCACGTCGACCGAAACCAGCGCTTCGGTGTGGTCGATCACGATGGCGCCGCCCGAAGGCAGCTGCACGGTGCGGGCGTAGGCCGACTCGATCTGGTGCTCGATCTGGAAGCGGCTGAACAGGGCTGCGTCGTCGCGGTAGCGCTTCACGCGGGCGGCATGCTCGGGCATGACGTGCGCCATGAACTGCTGCGCCTGGTCGTAGATGTCGTCGGTGTCGATCAGGATGTCGCCGATGTCGTGATTGAAGTAGTCACGGATGGCGCGGATGACGAGCGAGGATTCCTGGTAGATCAGGAAGGCGCCCTTGCCGCCCTTGGCCGCGCCGTCGATGGCGCTCCAGAGCTTGAGCAGGTAGTTCAGGTCCCACTGGAGTTCGGGCGCCGAGCGGCCGATGCCGGCAGTGCGCGCGATGATGCTCATGCCCTTCGGGTACTCGAGCTGGTCCATCGCCTCCTTGAGTTCGGCGCGGTCGTCGCCCTCGATGCGGCGCGAGACGCCACCGCCACGGGGGTTGTTCGGCATCAGCACGACATAGCGGCCGGCCAGCGAGATGAAGGTGGTGAGGGCCGCGCCCTTGTTGCCGCGTTCTTCCTTTTCGACCTGGACGGTGAGTTCCTGGCCTTCGCGGATCGCGTCCTGGATGCGGGCCTGGCTGGCCGACACGCCTTCGGCGAAATATTGCTTGGAGATTTCCTTGAACGGCAGGAAGCCGTGGCGGTCTTCGCCGTAGTCGACGAAACAGGCTTCGAGCGAGGGCTCGACGCGCGTGACGACCGCCTTGTAGATGTTGCCCTTGCGCTGTTCGCGCCCTTCGATTTCGATTTCGTAGTCGAGCAGTTTCTGCCCGTCGACGATGGCCAGGCGGCGTTCTTCGGCCTGCGTGGCATTGATCAGCATCCGCTTCATGATGCGTTGTCCTTATATGTATCGTTCTACCGGCTCTTGACGAGCCAACGATGCACGGACGACGCCCGCGAAACCAGGGAATTGCCGCTTCGGCCCCGGATGCTGTCACTGCCGCGCCAGGCGCGAGCAGGCCTCTCGAGCGTTAGCTCAAGAAGACAGCCGGGGTGGGGGCGCGTGGATGGGCGCGAGCCAGATTCGGTGTTGAGTAGCTATCTTTTTGATAGCCGGTTGCGCAATGGTGGCGCGCGCTGCGGGCGATCCAATGCCTGAGGCCACTGGCATCAGCCAGCGCAGGCACATTTGAATCAGCAGCATCAACACAACAAGGGACTCGCTTCGATCCGCCGGCAGCTTGGTCAGCTGCAGGCTGGGGTATTCCGTATCGGTGTTTCGTGGGTGTCGGCTTGACTCGGGTGCCGGGCCTGCCACTTTGCGCAATTGCGCGGGGTTTGCAGCTCGGCGCCAAAGCGGCATCGACCTCACAGCGCCGCCCTGGGTATTTGATGGCAGTGGACTAAACTTCTGTCTAATCAAGCACTTACATGACCGCGCTGGTGAAAAACATTATAGGTGCGAAGCAGAGCCCCGCGGCTGCTCCAAATCCCGCAGACCAAAATGCCTCAGGTGAGCCCGGGGCACCGAATGCGGCCATCAAATTCCTCACGGTCGATGCCGAATCCGCCGGGCAGCGGCTCGACAATTTTCTGTTCCGCCATCTGAAAGGCGTGCCCAAGACGCATGTCTACCGGATCATCCGTTCGGGCGAGGTGCGCATCAACAAGGGCCGCGTGCAGGCCGAAACCCGCATCGAGGCGGGCGACGTGCTGCGGCTGCCGCCGATCCGGATTTCCGCGCGCGCGGAAGATGGCGCCACCCCGCCCGCGCCAGCGCGCGAGTTCCCGGTGCTGCTGGAGGACGACGCCGTCCTGGCCATCGACAAGCCGGCCGGCGTGGCCGTGCACGGCGGCAGCGGCGTGAGCTTCGGTGTGATCGAGCAATTGCGCACGGCGCGGCCGGGCGCCAAGTTCCTGGAACTGGTGCACCGGCTCGACCGCGAAACCTCCGGCATCCTGCTGGTCGCCAAGAAGCGCAGCGCGCTGGTCGCCTTGCAAGACCAGTTCCGCGAACGCGAGACCGGCAAGACCTATCTGGCGCTGGTCGAGGGCGCGTGGCCCGCCAACAAGAAGGTGCTCGACGCGCCGCTGGCCAAGTACCTGCTGCCCGACGGTTCGGGCGCCGGTGCGGGCGAGCGCCGCGTGCGCGTGGTCGCCAAGGACCATCCGGACGCGATGCGCGCCGTGACGCTGGTGCGCGTGCTGGCGCGGCTCACGCTGCCGGGCGATGCCACGCCGATGTCATTGCTGGCCGTGACCATCAAGACCGGGCGCACTCACCAGATCCGCGTGCACCTCGCGTCGGCGGGCCATCCGATCGCCGGCGACGACAAGTACGGCGAATCCGATCGCCAGCGCGCCCTGCAGAAAATCGGCCTCAAGCGCATGTTCCTGCATGCCTGGCGCCTGCAATTCAACCATCCGGCCAGCGGAGAACGCGTGGCGCTGCAGGCCGGCCTGCCGCCCGAACTGAATACGCTGATGCCGCCCACCGCCCTCGAGGCAATGGCCCAACACCCCACTCCCACGGCCCATGACTGACGCTTCCCGACCTCTACGCTTCGACCTGATCGCTTTCGACTGGGACGGCACCCTCTACGACTCCACGCGCCTGATCGTGCGCTGCATCCAGGCGGCGGTGATCGACGTCGGCGGCGCCAAGCCGAGCGAGAACGACGCCGCCTGGGTCATCGGCCTGGGCCTGGCCGAGGCGCTGGCGCGTGCGGCGCCCGACGTGCCGAAGGAAAAGTATCCCGAGCTGGGGGCGCGCTACCGCTATCACTACCTGCAACACCAGGACGACCTGGTGCTGTTCGACGGCGTGCTGCAGATGCTCGATGCGCTGCGCGCGCGCGGCCACAAGCTGGCCGTGGCCACCGGCAAGTCGCGCCGAGGCCTGAACGAGGCGCTGAAGTCGGTCGCGCTGCGCGACCGCTTCGACGCCTCCCGTACTGCCGACGAGACCTTCGGCAAGCCGCATCCGCGCATGCTGCTGGAGCTGATGGAAGAGCTCGACGTGACGCCCGAACGCACCCTGATGATCGGCGACACCACGCACGACCTGCAGCTGGCGCAGAACGCCGGCTGTGCCAGCGTGGGCGTGAGCTACGGTGCCCACGAGCCCGCCAGCTTCGACGAATTCAAGCCACTGCACGTCGCACACTCGGTGGCCGACCTCGAAGCGTGGCTTATGGGCAACGCCTGAACAACACACCAAAGTGCCGCCATGAGCGAAGAACGCATCCCGCTGTGCAATGCCTCGGACCTGGTCGAGGGCGGCCTCGCCGTGCCTTTCGACGTGATTCATGGCGGTGAAACCTGCCGCGCGTTCGCGGTGCGTTTCGAGGGGTTGCCGCACGCGTTTCTCAATCGATGCAGCCATGTGGCGATGGAAATGGACTTCCAGCCCGACCGCTTCTTCGACGACACAGGCCAGTGGCTGCTGTGCGCCACGCACGGCGCCGTCTACAGGCCCGACACCGGCGAATGCGCGGGCGGCCCCTGCCGCGGCGGCCTCGTGAAGATCGCACTCAGCGAGCATGACGGCGTGGTGCACTGGCATACTGACTGGAACCTCCACCCCCTGACTTTCTGACATGACCGACCCGAACAGAACAGAACCCGCCGGGTTCGAGCCATTTGAGCCGGCCACCCCCAGCAACATGGCCAAAGATCCCACGCAGCGCCCCGGATGGGAGCGCGCCACCCTCGAGAAACTCGCCTTCGCGTCGCTGAACGAGCAGAAGGCCACGCGGCGCTGGAAGACCTTCGTGCGGCTCTCGTGGCTGGCGTTCTTCATCTTCCTGGCCTGGCTGGCGCTGTCGCGCAGTGCGCCGAGCACCGCCAAGACCACGGCCCACACGGCGGTCGTCGAGATCAAGGGCGAGATCGCCAACGGCGGCGACGCCAGCGCCGAGTTCGTGGTCGCCGCCATGAAGACGGCCTTCGAGGACGAAGGCGCCAAGGGCGTGATCCTGCTGATCAACTCGCCCGGCGGCAGCCCGGTGCAGGCCGGCATCATCAATGACGAGATCAAGCGCCTGAAGGCCAAGTACAAGAAGCCGATCTACGCCGTGGTCGAGGAGACCTGCGCTTCGGCCGCCTATTACATTGCCGCCGCCACCGACAAGATCTACGTCGACAAGGCCAGCATCGTGGGCAGCATCGGCGTGCTGATGGACGGCTTCGGCTTCACGGGCGTGATGGAAAAGGTCGGCGTCGAGCGCCGCCTGCTGACGGCCGGCGAGAACAAGGGCTTCCTCGACCCGTTCAGCCCCATGAGCGACGCGCAGCGCGCCCATGCGCAGACCATGCTGAACCAGATCCACGCGCAGTTCATCAACGTGGTCAAGACCGGCCGCGGCGATCGTCTGAAGCTGGACACCCCAGGCCTGTTCAGCGGCCTGTTCTGGAGCGGCGAGCAGGCGGTTGAATACGGCCTGGCCGACCAACTGGGCAACGTCGACTACGTGGCGCGCGAAGTGATCAAGGCCGACGAGGTGATCGACTACACCCGCCGCGACAACGTGGCCGAGAAGCTGGCCAAGAAGTTCGGCGCCTCGATGGCCGAAACCACCGTGCGCCTCATGCACACGGCTCCGGCCCTTCGCTGAGCTTCTATTTGCTTTCGCTGCTGGCGGTGTAGCGCGCGGACGCTGCCAGCGCCACGGCGAAGGCCACGACCACATAGAGCGCGGCGGTCAGCGAGGTCGCCCGTGCCAGCAGGCCGATCACCGCGGGGCCTGCCATGAACCCCAGGTAAGCCACGGCCGAGACCGACGCAATGCCGCGTGCGGGCTCGACGCCCGGCACTCTTGCCGAGGCCGAGAACAGGATCGGCACCACGTTCGCAAAGCCCACGCCCACGCCTGCAAAGCCCACCAGCGCAAGCCACGGCATGTCGGTGACGAGCACGAGCGTCATGGCAGCAGCGGCCAACAGGCCACTGCCTAGCAGCAAGGTGGCCGGGGCGAAGCGGGCACGCATGGCGTCCCCACCGAAGCGCGCTGCCGCCATCGCCGCCGAGAAGCTCGCATACGCCAGCGCCGCCTGCTGCTGCGGGCTGCCGATTTCCTGCTGCATGTAGAGCACGCTCCAGTCGTAGATGGCGCCTTCGGCGATCAGGCCCAGCGCGGCGAGCACGCCCAGCACCGCCAGCGTGCCGCGCGGCAGCAGGAAGCCATGGTCGGCCTCGGTCGCGCCGCTGGTGGCGGGGCGGGGCAGCATGCGCCGCGAAGCCACGGCGACGAGCAGCACCATTGCCGCGGCGACCAGCAGCAGGTGCGCCTGCGGGCCGAGCCCGGCCGCGAGCGCCGCGCTGCCGCTCGCGGCACCGGCCATGCCGCCCAGGCTGAACATGCCGTGCATGCCGCTCATCAAGGGGGTGTCGCCGTGCAGTTCGAGCTGCGCCGCTTCGGTGTTGATGGACACGTCGAACACGCTGGTCACGAGGCCGAAGGCGGCCAATAGTCCCAGCAGCGCCGCATAGCCCGGCATGGCGATGAGGCCAGCCAGCAGCAGCGCGTAGATGCAGCCGCAGACGCCGGCCATGCGGCGCGGGCCGTAGCGGCCGATCCAGCGGCCCGCGCTGGTCAGTCCGACCATCGCCCCGGCGCCGGCTGCCAGCATGGCGAGGCCCAGTTGTGCTTCGTCGATGCCGTAGTGCGACTTGACCGTGGGCACGTGCACGCCCCAGGTCGCGAAGATGAAACCGGCGGAAAAGAATTGCGCGCGCGATGCCCAGCGCGTGGCGGCGGTGATGGCCACCATGGTCAGCGCCCGATCGCGAACACGGCGGGCAGGCGTTCGTCTGTCGTGGGTTGCGGCTTGGCGCGCCAGGATTTCACGGTTTCGCTGCGCACCTGGGCCGTGGCCAGCGTGAGGCCGCGAGCCACCGCGAGGCGGGTGTTGTGCTGGAGCGTCTGTATCAGTGCCTGCAGCAAGGCGGCGTTGCGGTAGGGCGTTTCGATGAAGAGCTGTGTCTGGCCCGACTTGAGCGCCAGGGCTTCGAGTTCGCGGATGCGCGTCTGGCGTTCGACGGCGTCCTGCGGCAGGTAGCCGACGAAAGCGAAGTTCTGGCCGTTGAGCCCGCTTGCCGCGAGGGCCAGCAGCAGCGATACCGGGCCGGTCAATGGAACGACCGAAAGGCCCAGGTCGTGCGCGGCGCGCGCGACCGAGGAACCCGGGTCGGCCACCGCCGGCATCCCGGCTTCGCTGAGCAGGCCGATGTCGTGGCCCTCGAGCGCGGCGGCGAGCAGCGGTCGCGCGTCGAACTGCCCGGCGTGATCGCCTTTCTTGTGCACTTCGCGGGGTAGTTCCTGGATGTTCTGCGCCTGCAGCGGCGCGGCCAGCGGCGTCACCGCGTCGATGCGCTTGAGGTAGGCGCGCGCGGATTTCGCGTTCTCGCAGATCCAGTGGGTGATGCCGGCGGCCGCCTGCAGCGTGCCCAGGGGCAGGGCGTCCTGCAGGGGCGCCTGGGTGTCGCAGCCGAAGTCGAGCGGCGCGGGAACGAGGTAGAGCTTGCCGTGCGTCACAGGAGTTCGACCCCCGCGGCGCGCAGCATGCGGCAGGTGCGGATCAGCGGCAGGCCGACCAGCGCGGTCGGATCGTCGCTGTCTATGGAGTCCAGCAGCGCGATGCCCAGGCCTTCGCTCTTGGCGCTGCCGGCGCAGTCGTAGGGCTGTTCGGCCAGCAGGTATTGCTCGATGGCGGCGTCGCTGAGGTCGCGAAACACCACGCGCACCGGGGCAACATCGCGCTGGACGAAGTCGGTGGCGCGGCAGACGACGGCCACCGCGGTCTGGAAGATCAGCGTCTGGCCGCGCATGCGGCGCAATTGCGCCGTGGCGCGCTGGTGGTCGCCGGGCTTGCCGAGCGCTTCGCCGCCGAGGTCGGCCACCTGGTCGGAGCCGATGACCACGGCTTCGGGAAAGCGGGCGGCGACGGCGTTGGCTTTCTCCAGTGCCAGGCGGGTGGCCAAGGCGTGCGGCGTTTCGCCGGGCAGCGGCGTTTCGTCGACTTCGGGCGACTGCACGTCGAAAGGCAGTCGCAGGCGGGTGAGCAGCTCGCGGCGGTAGCGCGAGGTCGAGGCAAGAATCACAGGGCGTTGCATGGGGATGATTGTGCGTGAGTCGAATGGAATCCTCAGGCATGCACCATGCCGGTGAATCGCCGGGCGCGCTAGACTGGCGCGGATGAAGAGAGAATTTGCCCCCGAACGGCTCAACGTGCCCGCCTTTGCCGCGGCCGCCGCAACCATTGAAGCCGCCGACCCGGTTCCGAACTACGCGCGCCTGACCGCCGAATTGGCAGCGCCTGCGCCCGATGCGGTGGTCGATTGGGTTGCCAGCGGAGAAGAGCGCCCCGGCGCCGACGGCAAGGCCGTTCCCTGGCTGCATCTGGACGCTGAAGCCACGGTGCCGCTGGTCTGCCAGCGCTGCCTGTCGCCGGTCGACACCCTGCTGTCGGTCGACCGCTGGTTCCGTTTCGTGGCCGACGAGGCTGCGGCCGAGGCGGAAGACGAGGAATCGGAGGAAGACCTGCTCGTCGTGAGCCGCGATTTCGACCTTCATGCCCTGATCGAAGACGAGCTGCTGATGGAAATCCCCGTCATGCCCGTCCACGACGTCTGCCCGACGCCCGTCCAGCTGTCGTCCAGCGACGAGGACTTTCAAGCTGCCGAAGAAGCCAAGCCAAACCCGTTCGCGGTGCTCGGCGCGTTGCGTTCGCGCAAGCCCGAAGACGGGTCGGACGAGGGCAAGTAGCCCTTTTCCTCAGGCTGGGCTATAATCATGGGCTTCGCGCGCGCCGCCGTGAGCAGCAATGCAAGTTCTGGGATGCCAGCCATCCTTCTTCATTGCCACCGCTTGAGCCCGCATCCCATCACTCACCTAACAGTCCAGGAGCCATCATGGCCGTCCAGCAAAACAAGAAGTCGCCTTCCAAGCGCGGCATGCACCGTTCCCACAATGCGCTGGTCGTGCCCGGCATCGCCGTTGAGCCGACCACCGGCGAAACGCACCTGCGCCACCACATCAGCCCCAACGGTTTCTACCGTGGCCGTCAGGTGCTCAAGAACAAGTCTGAAGCCTGATCTCGCATCCCAAGGCCAAGGCCCGAAGCTACTTCTGCCGTAGCGTCGGGCCTTTGTTTTGATGGCTACGCCTTCTTCCCCCGAATTCACTGCTGCGCCCGCCGCAATCACGCTCGCCGTCGATTGCATGGGGGGCGATCATGGGCCGCGCGTCACGCTTGCGGCCTGCCGCGCGTTTCTCGAGCGGCACAGCGAGGCTTCGCTGCTGCTGGTCGGTGCGCCGGCCGCGCTCGCGGGCTTCGCCGCGCATCCACGTGCCCGCATCGTCGCCGCCAGCGAGGTGGTGGGCATGGACGATCCGATTGAAATCGCCCTGCGCAAGAAGAAAGATTCTTCGATGCGTGTCGCGATCCAGCAGGTCAAGGACGGTGTCGCCCAGGCGGCTGTTTCGGCCGGCAACACCGGCGCGCTGATGGCCATTGCGCGCTACCTGCTCAAGACCCTCGATGGCATCGACCGGCCTGCAATCGCGCCGCAACTGCCCAACGTCAAGGGCGGGGCGACCACCGTGCTCGACCTGGGCGCGAACGTCGATTGCGATGCTGAAGACCTGCTTCAGTTCGCCGTGCTCGGCTCGGCGCTGGTGTCGGCTCTGACCGGCAACGAGGCGCCTTCGGTCGGTCTGCTCAATATTGGCGAAGAGGCCATCAAGGGCAGCGAGACGATCAAAAAAGCCAGTCAACTGCTGCGTACGGCTGCCAACTCCAAGGATTTGAACTTCTACGGCAACGTGGAAGGTAATGACATTTTCAAGGGCACGACCGACATCGTCGTTTGTGACGGTTTTGTCGGAAATGTGGCGCTGAAGGCCAGCGAAGGTGTGGCTTCGATGATCGGCGAGTTCATTCGCGTCGAATTTTCGCGAAGCGTTTTTACCAAGCTGGCGGCAATTGTTGCTTATCCGGTTCTAAAAGCGTTCAAAAGTCGCTTGGATCATCGTCGGTACAACGGCGCAGCCCTCCTGGGCTTGCGCGGCCTGGTTTTCAAGAGCCATGGCTCGGCCGACGAAGTGGCTTTCGGTCATGCGCTGGATCGCGCTTATGATGCCGCTCGCAACAACCTGCTCGATCGCGTGCGGGCCCGCATCGCCCACGCCGCGCCTTTGCTCGCGCGGCAGGAACCGGCGGCGCCGGTCGACGCGACGGCCCTTCACGTTTGATGACGACCCCTTACTCACGCATTACCGGCACCGGCAGCTATCTGCCCCCACGCCGCGTGACCAACGACGATCTCGCCAAGGAACTGGCGACACGCGGCATCGAGACTTCCGACCAGTGGATCGTCGAGCGCACCGGCATTCACGCGCGTCACTTCGCCGCGCCGGAAGTCACGAGCAGCGATCTCGGCTACGAAGCCGCCAGGCACGCCCTGGAAGCCGCCGGCCGCAAGGCCAGCGATGTCGACCTGATCATTGTCGCGACCTCGACGCCCGACATGGTGTTTCCGTCGTCGGCGGCCATCCTCCAGCACAAGCTCGGCATTGCCGGCTGCCCGGCGTTCGACGTCCAGGCGGTCTGCAGTGGCTTCGTCTACGCGCTGACTGTCGCCGACGCGATGATCCGCACCGGCACCGCGCGCTGCGCGCTGGTGATCGGCGCCGAAGTGTTCTCCCGCATCCTCGACTTCAACGACCGCACCACCTGCGTGCTGTTCGGTGACGGCGCGGGCGCGGTGGTGCTCGAGGCGAGCGAAGAGCCGGGCATCCTGGCCAGCGACCTGCACGCGGACGGCAAGCACGTCGGCATTCTTTGCGTGCCGGGCCATGTCTCCGGCGGCAACGTGCTGGGCACGCCCTTGCTGCACATGGATGGCCAGGCCGTCTTCAAGCTCGCGGTTCGCGTGCTCGAAGAGGCGGCGCGCGCCACGCTGGCCAAGGCCGGCAAGACCGAGGCAGACATCGACTGGCTCATTCCGCACCAGGCCAACATCCGCATCATGGAAGGCACGGCCAGGAAGCTGAAGCTTCCGCGCGAGAAACTGATCGTCACGGTGAACGAACACGGCAACACCTCCGCCGCGTCCATCCCGTTGGCGCTCGACGAGGCCGTGCGCTCCGGCAAGGTGAAGAAAGGCGAAACGCTCATGCTCGAAGGCGTGGGCGGCGGCTTCACCTGGGGCGCGGTGCTATTGAATCTGTAGTGCGTTGCACCGCTCCGAAGAGGGTGGCTGCAATGCGAGACAACGCATAAACAATGAAATCCTTTGCTTTTGTTTTCCCTGGTCAGGGCTCGCAGGCTGTCGGCATGCTCGACGGCTGGGGCGATCATCCGGCCGTGGTCGAAACCCTGCGCGAAGCATCCGAAGCGCTCGGCGAAGACGTCGGCGCGCTGATCAAGAACGGCCCCAAGGAAGAACTGGCGCTCACGACCAACACCCAGCCGGTGATGCTGGTCGCCGGTGTTGCTGCGTGGCGCGCATGGCTGTCCGAAGGCGGCGCAACGCCCGCCGTGGTGGCGGGCCATTCGCTGGGCGAATACTCGGCACTGGTCGCTTCCGGCGTGCTGACGCTGGCGCAGGCCGCGCCGCTGGTGCGCTTCCGCGCGCAAGCGATGCAACAGGCTGTGCCTGTGGGCGTCGGCGCGATGGCGGCCGTGCTCGGCATGGAATCCGGCAAGGTGGTCGCGGGCTGCGCGGAAGCTGCCGCGAGCTTCGGCGCAGGCAGCGCCGAGATCGTCGAGGCGGTGAATTTCAACGACCCGATGCAGACCGTGATCGCCGGCAGTAAGGCCGCCGTCGACAAGGCCTGCGAGCTGCTCAAGGCCAACGGCGCCAAGCGTGCGCTGCTGCTGCCGGTGTCGGCGCCATTCCATTCGAGCCTGATGAAGCCGGCCGCCGAAGCGCTGCGCGAGAAGCTGGCCTCCATCACGCTGTCGGCGCCGCAGATTCCTGTGCTGAACAACATCGACGTCGCCGTCGAAACCGATGCCGACCGCATCCGCGACGCTCTGGTGCGCCAGGCGGCCGGCCCGGTTCGTTGGGTCGAGAGCGTTCAGGCCTTGAAACTGCGCGGTGTAGCCGCCATCATCGAGTGCGGTCCCGGCAAGGTGCTGGCCGGCATGGTGAAGCGCATCGCCCCCGATCTGGAAGCCGCGTCTGTGTACGACCCGGCCACGCTCGCGGACACCCGACAATCGCTCGCCGGCTGACCGGCAAGGCCTCGATACTTTTTCTTATGAGCATTCCCAAATTCGAAGGGCAAGTCGCCCTGGTCACCGGCGCGACGCGTGGCATCGGCGCAGCCATCGCGCTGGAGCTGGCTCAGCGCGGCCTGAAGGTCGTGGGCACCGGCACCACCGACGAGGGCGCGGCCAAGATCACTTCGGCCCTGAGCGCGTATGACGGCCGCGGCCGTGCGCTCGACGTGAACGACGGTGCGGCGGTCGAAGCCCTGGTCGACGAAATCGTCAAGGCTTACGGCGCGATCCACGTGCTGGTGAACAACGCCGGCATCACGCGCGACACGCTCGCTATGCGCATGAAGGACAGCGACTGGGATGCGGTGCTCGACACCAATCTCAAGGCCGTCTTCTCGCTGTCGCGCGCCGTGATTCGTCCGATGATGAAGCAGCGCTATGGCCGCATCATCAGCATCACCAGCGTGGTCGGCGCCTCCGGCAATGCCGGGCAGGCCAACTACGCGGCCGCCAAGGCCGGTGTCGCGGGCATGACCCGCGCCCTGGCCCGCGAACTCGGCAGCCGCAACATCACAGTCAACTGCGTCGCACCCGGTTTCATCGAGACCGACATGACGGCCAGCCTGCCCGAAGCCCAGCAACAGGCGCTGCTGCAGCAGATCCCCCTGGGCCACCTGGGCAAGCCCGCCGACATCGCGCATGCAGTGGCTTATCTCGCATCGCCCCAGGCGTCCTACGTCACGGGGCAGGAGCTGCACGTCAACGGCGGCATGCACATGTAGCCGCAAGGCGCAATCTTTTCCCGTACCGGGTGCGCGGCAAATGCCACAATGCGCCCGGCTAAAATCCACCGATTACCTACAACCCTCAGAGGGAACCAAATGAGCGATATCGAAGCACGTGTCAAGAAAATCATCGCCGAGCAACTCGGCGTGGAAGAGTCCCAAGTGACGAATGAAAAGGCTTTCGTGGCCGACCTCGGCGCCGACTCTCTCGACACGGTCGAACTCGTGATGGCACTCGAAGACGAATTCGGCATCGAAATTCCCGACGAAGATGCCGAGAAGATCACCACGGTGCAAAACGCCGTCGACTACGCCACCAAGAATCAAAAGGCCTGATAGGCCAGCTGACAAGATTGCAACTGCGGCCGGCGGCTTTTACTTGAACCGCACGCGCCGACAGGCAACTGTTCAGCGCTTCCAGAAAGGTTTGCCGGCATGACCAAACGCCGCGTCGTCGTGACCGGGCTCGGTTGCATCGCTCCTGTCGGAAACACCGCAACCGAATCCTGGGCCAACCTGTTGGCCGGGAAGTCGGGCATTGCGAACATCACCGCGTTCGATGCAAGCGCCTTCGCTTGCAAGTTCGCCGGTGAAGTCAAGGGTTTCGACATCACCCAATACATCTCGGAGAAGGAAGCGCGTCACATGGACCGCTTCATTCATCTGGGGCTCGCCGCCGCCATGCAGGCGGTGCAGGACAGCGGACTGCCGACCGGCGAAGCGCTGTCCTATGAAAAGGCCGTGCGCATCGGCTGCAACATCGGCTCGGGCATCGGCGGACTGCCGATGATCGAAGAAACGCACGGCGAGTACGCGAGCCGCGGCCCGCGCCGCATCTCGCCGTTCTTCGTGCCGGCGTCGATCATCAACATGATCTCGGGCCACGTCTCGATCAAGTACGGCTTCAAGGGCCCGAACATCGCGGTCGTCACGGCTTGCACCACCGGCCTTCATGCCATCGGCACGTCGGCACGCATGATCGAGTACGGCGACGCCGACGTGATGATCGCGGGCGGTGCGGAATCGACCATCTCCCCGCTCGGCATCGGCGGCTTCACCGCGCCTCGCGCGCTGAGCACCCGCAACGACGACCCCGCCACGGCTTCGCGTCCCTGGGACAAGGACCGCGACGGTTTCGTGCTGGGCGAGGGCGCCGGCGTGCTGGTGCTCGAGGAGTACGAACACGCCAAGGCGCGCGGCGCCAAGATCTACGCGGAAGTCGCGGGCTTCGGCCTGACCGGCGACGCGTATCACATGACCGCGCCCGACGTCGACGGCCCCCGCCGCTCGATGGCCATGGCACTGGCCAACGCCGGCGTCAATGCCGACCAGGTGCAGTACCTCAACGCGCACGGCACCTCGACGCAGATCGGCGACCTCAACGAGACCAATGCGGTCAAGCTGGCGTTCGGCGACCACGCGAAGAAGCTCGTCGTCAATTCGACCAAGTCCATGACCGGCCACTTGCTGGGCGGCGCGGGCGGCATCGAATCGGTGTTCACGGTCATGGCGCTGCACGAGCAGAAGAGCCCGCCGACCATCAACATCTTCAACCAGGATCCGGAGTGCGATCTCGACTACTGCGCCAACGAGGCGCGCGATCTGAAGATCGATGTCGCGGTCAAGAACAACTTCGGCTTCGGCGGCACCAACGGCACGCTGGTGTTCAAGCGCGCTTGAGCATTGCTCCTTCATGCACAGCGCACCGTCGGTGAACTATCCGGTGGGGCGCTCGCGTGGCGCAACCCGGATTCTCGTTGTCCTGTGGGCCCTGGGCGCCTGCTGCGCGGGCGCGTCCTGCTATCTGTTGGATAGCGCCGGATGGCGCCACCTGCTGCTGGTGCTCAGTGTCGTGTTCGCGGGCGTCGCGGCGGGTTTCGGCCTGCGGCGCGACGGTGCGGGCGTGCTGCATTTCGACGGCCTGCACTGGTCGTTGTCGGGTGCCGATCCGGTGCGCGGCATTCGCAACGCGCGCGTGCTGGTGGCGCTCGATTTCCAGTCGCTGATGCTGCTTCGGCTCACCGAGCCGGGCCGCGCCCGGCGTTGGATCTGGATCGAGCAGCGGGCCATGCCGGAGCGCTGGCGCGACGTGCGCCGTGCGGTATATTCGCGCCCCCCGTCCGCGGAGCCCGCGGGCGACCCGTGGCGCGCGACGGCACCCGCCGACGCGCCCTGAACCTCTGTCGATGACCACCTCTCCGCCGCCAGTGCCGCCGGATTCCGGCCTGACCGACGCGTCCGCCGCGGAAGCGCCGCGTCCGGGCGAGGTCGATTTCCAGCTGGTCCAGCGCACGGTCGCGGGCGACCAGAAGGCGTTCGAGCTGTTGGTCATCAAGTACCAGCGCCGCATCGAGCGCCTGATCGGGCGCATGGTGCGCGATGTCGACCTGATCGAGGATATCGCGCAGGAAACCTTCATTCGTGCCTACCGCGCGCTGCACCAGTTCCGCGGAGAAGCGCAGTTCTACACCTGGCTCTACCGGATCGCCGTCAACACCGCCAAGAAGGCGCTGGTGGACATGAAGCGCGACCCGACCGTTTCCGAGGCCGCCCTGAGGCCTTCTTCTGAGGACGAAGATGAAACTTACCGTCCCGGAAACGAACCAACCACCGACGAAACCCCCGAATCGGTCCTGGCGGCGAACGAAATCGCCAGGGCTGTCGAAGCTGCCATGGAAGCACTCCCCGCCGAGTTGCGCCAGGCGGTCACGCTGCGCGAAATCGAGGGCATGAGTTACGAAGAGATCGCCGAGGTCATGGATTGCCCTATCGGCACGGTGCGTTCGCGTATTTTCCGGGCGCGCGAGGCCATTTCGGCCAGGGTCAAGCCGCTGCTGGACAACCAGTCCGGCAAACGTTGGTAAGTAAGCAGGTGAATGAAATGAATCAGACGATGACGGTTCGGGAACAGGTGTCCGCACTTGCGGATGGTCATTTGCAGGGCGAGTCGTTCGCGCAGGCGATCGATGCAATCTGCGCCGACAGCGAGTCGCGCGCGGCCTGGCAGGCCTACCACGTGGTGGGGGATGTGCTGCGTTCGGGCTCTCATTCGCCGTGCAGCGACAGTTCGGCCTTCCTGGCGCGCTTCCAGCAACGGCTGGCCGCCGAGCCGGTGGTGCTCGCCCCCGTCGCGGCGCCGGTAGCCGCGCCTGTGGCGATTCCCGTGCAGCGCAGGGCCGAAGCGGCCAACGAGCCGGTATTCCGCTGGAAGCTGGTGGCCGGCGCGGCCTCGCTGATGGCGGTGGCCGCCATCGGCTGGACGCTGGTCGGCAACGGTGCGGCGATTCCGCAACCCGGCGCGCAAATCGCGTCGGTCCAGCAACAACAACAGCCGGCCGTCAACTCGGTGCTGGCCGCGGCGGCCCTGAGCGGTCCGCAGCAGCCCGCCGGCGCCACGCTGACGCCCACGCGCGTGATCGTCGGCAACGGCAGTCCGCAAGTCATGCTGCGCGACCCGCGGCTCGATCAACTGCTCGAAGCGCACCAGCAAGCCGGCGGCGCTTCGCAAATGCCTTCGGGCTTCCTGCGCAATGCCACTTTCGAAGGGCCCACGCGCTGACCGCGCGCGCCTAGCCGCCTGCCCGTAATGACCGTTCAGATGCCGATCTCCGCACGCGCCTGCGTGCTTGTGTTTGCTGCTTTCTGCCTTGCGCAGGTTTCCACCGCGCAGACTCGTTCAGGCGCGGCGAATGCGAAGAGCGCAACCGCGGCGCAGACGGACGAGCCGCCGGCAATGAGCGTCACCGAGTGGCTGCAGCGCATGCATGCGGGCGCCAGGCAGCGCAATTACGTGGGCACTTTCGTGGTGTCGGCGCCTGGCGGTGACCTGTCGAGCGCGCGCATCTGGCACGTGCGCGACGGCGATCACCAGATCGAGCGCATCGAGGCGCTGTCGGGGCCGCCGCGCTCGACCTTCCGGCGCAACCGCAACGTCATGACCTTCCTGCCGGAGGCGAAGGTCGTCAAGGTCGAGAAGCGCGAGAACCTCGATCTCTTCCCGAACCTGCCGGACAAGCCCGATTCGTCGATCGGCGATTTCTACGACGTGCGCGCGATCGGCAAGGACCGCGTGGCGGGCTTCGATGCCGACGTGGTGCAACTGGTGCCGCACGATGGGCTGCGCTTCGGCTACCGTGTCTGGAGCGAGCGCCGTTCGGGCCTCGTGGTGAAGCTGCAGACCGTCGACAGCGAATCGCGCGTGGTGGAGCAGTCGGCGTTCTCCGAACTGCAGCTCGACGCGCCCGTGAAGGCACAGGCGCTGGCGCAAATGATGGCCAACACCTCCGGCTATCGCATCGAGAAGCTCGAACTCGAGCGCTCCAGCGCGCAGGACGAGGGCTGGACCCTCAGCACGCCGGTGGCCGGCTTCAAGCCCCGCAGCTTCTTCCGTCGTCCGCCGAGCGGCGACAGCAACAACAACGGCGGCAAGCAGAAACAACAGGACGCGACCACGGTCCAGTGGACCTTCTCCGACGGGTTGGCTTCGGTGTCGCTCTTCATCGAGCGCTACGATGCCGCGCGCGCGCCCCGCGACGGCGTGCTGACCATCGGCGCGACCAACGCGATCCGCCGGCGCCTGCCCGAGCCCGCCAGCGACTGGTGGCTGACCGCGGTCGGCGAAGTGCCGCAACAGACACTCAACGCATTCGCCCAGAGCCTTGCCCGCACGCGCTGATTCGACGGATTCGCCGCGCATGCCGAGGGCCGGTTGCGCTGAACCAAGCCTGTGCGGCAGACTCATAGCACTTGTTTTTTAGCCGCTCTGCTCTTTTGAAAGAAAACCGATGATCTTCAAAGTCGAGGGACACAAGCTTCGTTCCGGTGTGCTGGCTTTCGCGCTTGCGCTCACGGCGGGCGCCACATTCCTGCCAGTGGAGCCCGTGCATGCGCAGACGCGCACGCTGCCCGATTTCACCGACCTGGTCGACCAGGTCGGCCCCTCCGTCGTCAACATCCGCACCGTCGAGAAGGTCACGCCGCGCGCAGGCAACGGCGAGATGGACGAGGAGATGCAGGAGTTCTTCCGCCGCTTCTTCGGTCAGCCGCTGCCGGGTGCGCCGCGCTCCGGCCCGCGCCCGAACCGGCCGCAGCAACCGCAGGAAGAAGAGCGTCCGCGCGGCGTCGGGTCAGGCTTCATCCTGACGGCCGACGGCTATGTGATGACCAACGCGCACGTGGTGGAAGACGCCTCCGAAGTGCTGGTCACGCTGCCCGACAAGCGCGAGTTCAAGGCCAAGATCGTGGGCGCCGACAAGCGCTCCGACGTCGCTGTAGTGAAGATCGAGGCCACGGGCCTGCCCGCCGTGAAGGTGGGTGATATTTCCAAGCTGCGTGTCGGCGAATGGGTCATGGCCATCGGCTCTCCCTTTGGCCTCGAGAACACGGTCACCGCGGGCATCGTGAGCGCAAAGCAGCGCGATACCGGCGAATACCTGCCGTTCATCCAGACCGACGTGGCCATCAACCCCGGCAACTCGGGCGGCCCGCTGATCAACATGCGCGGCGAGGTGGTCGGCATCAACAGCCAGATCTACTCGCGTTCGGGCGGCTTCATGGGCATCTCGTTCTCGATTCCGATCGACGAGGCGATTCGCGTGAGCGACCAGTTGCGTACCTCGGGTCGCGTGTCGCGCGGCCGGATCGGCGTGCAGATCGACCAGGTAACGAAGGACGTGGCCGAGGCCATCGGCCTTGGCAAGGCGCAAGGCGCGCTGGTGCGCGGCGTCGAGGCCGGGTCGCCGGGCGAGAAGGCCGGCGTGGAGCCGGGCGACGTCATCACCAAGTTCGACGGCAAGGCCATCGAAAAGCCGAGCGACCTGCCGCGCCTGGTGGGCAACACCAAGCCCGGCACGAAGAGCACGCTCACGGTGTTCCGCCGCGGCGCATTGCGCGACCTCAACGTGACCATTGCCGAGATCGAGCCCGACAAGCCCAGCAAGCGCGCGAGCGATCGCGACGAAACGCCGGCCAAGCCGCCGGCATCCGCTGCCGCCAAATCGCTCGGGCTCGCCGTGAGCGACCTCACCGATGTCCAGAAGAAGGAGCTCAAGCTCAAGGGCGGTGTGAAGGTCGATGCCGCCAGCGATGCCGCCGCGCGTGCGGGCCTGCGCGAGGGCGACATCATTCTGGCCGTGGGCAATTCGGACATCTCGAACGCACGCGAATTCGAGTCCGCCATTGGCAAAGCCGACAAGAGCAAGGCGCTCAGCGTGCTGTTCCGCCGCGGTGACTGGGCGCAATACGCCCTGATCCGCCCCGCACGCTGATCTGACGCTGGCGTCAAGTGGCCCCACCCGGCAGTCGGGTTTGGGGCCATTTTTTTGAGGTGTTTACGACGTTCTGGGGTCGTGCCTCAAAAAAATCTGCGGCCTCGAAAGCCTCAAAAATTGTTGGCACCTACTAACTTATAAAAAGGCTAAGGACGGATTTCGGTAGAATAGAGCACCCTCGACGGCCGGTCAGCGCATAAGGAGTGCCCTGACCTTCACGATGCGAGATGTCAGACAGCAGTCCACCGGTGCTCCACAGATCGCCCACAAGTTGTTCAGTAACTGCTCCACCGATCCTGTTGATAACCTGTTTATATCTTTGATGTTGTGGACCTGCAACGACCCCTTTGGAGCCTGTTCCCGGATGTACGTGCTTCCCTTTTTGCCTACAATGAAGTTCCAACTACTGCAGTTGCCATTGCTTGTTGGTTCAGGGCGCGTCTCCAGAAGACGCGCCCTTTTTTCTTGCCTGTCGCCCTCTGCGCGCGAGCCAATTCAAGTACTTAAGCGTTCCCGTTGATGAATCACATCAGAAATTTTTCGATCATTGCGCACATCGACCATGGCAAGTCGACACTCGCAGACCGTTTGATCCAGCGCTGCGGCGGCCTCGCGGAACGCGAGATGGAAGCGCAGGTGCTCGACTCGATGGACATCGAGAAAGAGCGTGGGATAACCATCAAGGCACAGACCGCCGCGCTGCACTACAAGGCACGCGACGGACAGGTCTACAACCTCAATCTGATCGACACGCCGGGCCACGTCGACTTCTCGTATGAAGTGAGTCGCTCGCTGTCCGCATGCGAAGGCGCGCTGCTCGTGGTCGACGCATCGCAAGGCGTCGAAGCGCAGACGGTGGCCAACTGCTACACCGCGCTCGACCTCGGCGTCGAAGTGGTGCCGGTGCTCAACAAGATCGACCTGCCCAACGCGGACCTCGAGAACGCGCGCACCGAAATCGAAGACGTGATCGGCATCGACGCGACCGACGCGATTCCGTGCTCCGCCAAGACCGGCGTCGGCATCGACGACATCCTCGAAGCCATCGTCGCGCGCATGCCCGCGCCACGCGGCAACCCCGACGGTCCGCTGCGCGCGATGATCGTCGACAGCTGGTTCGACCCGTACGTCGGCGTCGTCATGCTGGTGCGCGTGGTCGACGGCCGGCTCGTGAAGGGCGAGCGCATCAAGATGATGGCGTCGGGCGCGATGTACAACGCCGACAGCGTCGGCGTGTTCACGCCGGCCAACGAGCCGCGGCCCTCGCTCGAAGCGGGCGAGGTGGGCTACATCATCGCGGGCATCAAGGAACTGCAGGCCGCCAAGGTCGGCGACACGGTCACGCTGATCAGGCCGGGCACCGGCGGTGCCGCAGCCACGGCCACCGAAGCGCTCCCCGGCTTCAAGGAAATCCAGCCGCAGGTGTTCGCGGGCCTGTACCCGACCGAAGCCAGCGAGTACGACTCGCTGCGCGATGCGCTCGAAAAACTCAAGCTCAACGACTCCTCGCTGCGCTACGAACCCGAGGTGAGCCAGGCGCTCGGCTTCGGCTTCCGCTGCGGCTTCCTGGGCCTGCTGCACATGGAAATCGTGCAGGAACGGCTGGAGCGCGAGTTCGACCAGGACCTGATCACGACCGCGCCGAGCGTGGTCTACCAGGTGGTCAAGAACGACGGCGAGGTGATCATGGTCGAGAACCCGTCCAAGATGCCCGACGTCGGCCGCATGGCCGAAATCCGCGAACCGATCGTCACCGTGCACCTGTACATGCCGCAGGAATACGTCGGCTCCGTCATGACGCTGGCCAACCAGAAGCGCGGAGTGCAGATGAACATGGCCTATCACGGCCGCCAGGTCATGCTGACCTACGAGATGCCGCTCGGCGAAATCGTGCTCGACTTCTTCGACAAGCTGAAGTCGGTGAGCCGCGGCTACGCTTCCATGGACTACGAGTTCAAGGAGTACCGCGCGTCCGACGTGGTCAAGGTCGACATCCTGCTGAACGGAGACAAGGTCGACGCGCTGTCGATCATCGTGCACCGCAGCCAGTCGCAGTACCGCGGCCGGGCGGTGGTCTCGAAGATGCGCGAGATCATTTCGCGCCAGATGTACGACGTGGCGATCCAGGCCGCCATCGGGGTCACCATCATTGCGCGTGAGACAATCAAGGCCCTTCGCAAGAACGTGCTGGCCAAGTGCTACGGCGGCGACATTTCCCGCAAGAAGAAGCTGCTCGAGAAGCAGAAGGCCGGCAAGAAAAGAATGAAGCAGATCGGATCCGTCGAGGTCCCGCAAGAGGCCTTCCTCGCGATTCTGCAAGTCGAAGACTGATCAAAAAATGGCATTCATCACCTCCCTGGTACTCGCGATCTTCGCCGGCTACGTCGGTGCCTGGTATTTCGGCGCGATCGAAGGCAACTTCGCACTGCTGCTGTTCCTGGCGACGGTGGTCACCGGCCTCTACTGGCTGGCCGAACGCTTCTATTTCCTGCCGAAGCGCGAGCAGGCGGCCGCCAGGCTCGAGGCCTCGCTGGCCGAGCGCAACGAGCGGCTGGCAGGGCAGGGCATCAAGCAGGTCGATACCGCCGACGCCAAGGCGAGCGAACGCCTGCTGATGCAGCCCTGGTGGCTCGACTGGACCGCCGGCCTGTTTCCGGTGATCCTGGTGGTGTTCCTGCTGCGCTCGTTCCTGTACGAGCCCTTCAAGATTCCTTCGGGCTCGATGATGCCCACGCTGCTGACCGGCGACCTGATCCTGGTCAACAAGTTCACCTACGGCCTGCGCCTGCCGGTGATCAACACCAAGATCACCGACGGCACGCCGCTGGCGCGCGGCGACGTGGTGGTGTTCCGCTACCCGCCCAAGCCCAGCATGGACTACATCAAGCGCGTGGTCGGCGTGCCCGGCGACGAGGTGTCCTACCTGAACAAGAAGCTCATGATCAACGGCCAGCCGGTGTCCAAGGCACCGGACGCCGACTACCTCGACGGCGAGTCGATGCGCCTGCTCAAGCAGTTCACCGAGGACCTCGGCGGCAAGCAGCACAAGATCCTGAACGACGACGCCGCGCCCAATTTCGTGCCGGGTGCCAGCGACTTCCCGGGCCGCGAAAACTGCCGCTACTCGGTCGAAGGCGTGGTCTGCAAGGTGCCCGCCGGCCAGTATTTCATGATGGGCGACAACCGCGATAATTCGGCGGATTCGCGTTTCTGGGGCTTCGTCCCCGACCAGAACATCGTCGGCCGGGCGTTCTTCGTCTGGATGAATTTCGGCGACCTGGGACGCATCGGTCCGTTTCAATAAGCCGTCATCGGCATCGTTCGAGGGGTAAGAGGGCATGAGAACACATCGGTCTGTCGGTAGCAGGGCGTCGCGGCAGCGCGGCATTTCGTTCATCGGCCTGGTGTTCGTCGCGGTGGTGCTTGCCTGCGTGGGCGTGGTCATCGCGCAGGTCATTCCGACGCTGATCGAGTGGCAGGCGATCGACAAGGCCGCCAACAAGGCCAAGGAAGGCACGACCGTGCCTGAAGTGCGCGCCATCTTCGACCGCGCGCAGGCCATCGACGACTTCAAGTCGGTCAGCGGCAAGGACCTGGACATCAAGAAGGTCGGCGACAAGGTGGTCGTCTCGTATGCCTACGAGCGCGAGATCCCCCTGTTCGGCCCGGCCTACCTGACGCTCAAGTACAAAGGCGAGACCCGCTGAACGCGGCGCTTAAAAAGGTGGACGGCAGCCTCGTCGCGCTGCAGGCGCGTCTCCAGCACACCTTCTCCGATCAGCGGCTGCTCCAGCTCGCGCTCACGCACCGCAGTTTCTCGGCCGACCACAACGAGCGCCTCGAGTTTCTCGGCGACTCGGTGCTGAATCTCGCGGTTTCCCACCTTCTCTATATCCGTCTTTCGGCGCTGCCCGAGGGCGACCTGTCGCGCGTGCGCGCCAACCTCGTCAAGCAGGACACCCTGCACCGCCTGGCGGTGGGGCTGGCGCTGTCGCCGCTGCTCAAGCTCGGCGAAGGCGAGGCCCGTTCCGGCGGCCCCAACCGTCCGTCGATCCTGGCCGATGCGCTCGAGGCGCTGATCGGCGCGGTCTACCTCGATGCCGGTTTCGCGGCTGCCCAGGCGCTGGTGCACCGGCTCTACGAGGCGGTCGAGATCAACCCGCGCATGGAAGCGGCGGCGAAAGATCCCAAGACCGAATTGCAGGAATGGCTGCAGGGTCACAAAATGAAGCTGCCGGTGTACCGCGTGGCCGCCACACTGGGCGCGGCGCACAAGCAGACTTTCGATGTCGAGTGCGAAGTGCCCGAGTTGGGTCTTCGCGAACGCGGCATCGGCGGCTCGCGCCGCGCCGGCGAGCAGGCTGCCGCGGCCGCCATGTTGATCCGGCTCAAGGCACGCGGCGCCGCGTGAAATCACAATGAACGATGCTATCAATCCCGTAGCGGGACCCGAAGACCCCGCAGGCGATGCGCCTGCAACCGGGCCGCAGCACTGCGGCCTCATCGCCATCGTCGGCAAGCCCAACGTGGGCAAGTCGACGCTGCTCAATGCGCTGGTCGGCCAGAAGATCAGCATCACCTCGCGCAAGGCCCAGACCACGCGCCACCGCATCACCGGCATGCGCACCCTGGGCGCCACGCAGTTCGTGTTCGTCGACACGCCGGGCTTCCAGACCCTGCATGCCAACGCGCTGAACAAGTCGCTCAACAAGACCGTGCAGGGCGCGGTCGGCGACGTGGACCTGATTCTTTTCGTGGTCGAGGCGGGCAGCTTCACGCCGGCCGACGAGCGCGTGCTCAAGCTGCTCGGCAAGGGCATCCCGACGGTGCTGCTGGCCAACAAGCTGGACAACGTGCACCGCCGCGGCGACATCGCGCCCTGGCTGCAGACCATGCAGGAGAAGCACAGCTTCGCCGAGTTCGTGCCGATGTCGGCCAAGAACGCCAAGGACGTCGAGCGCCTGTTCGACATCTGCAAGAAGTACCTGCCCGAGCAGCCCTGGTTCTACGACGAGGACGAGCTCACCGACCGCAGCGAGAAATTCCTCGCGGGCGAACTGGTGCGCGAAAAACTGTTCCGCCTCACCGGCGACGAGCTGCCCTACACCTCGACCGTCATCATCGACAAGTTCGAGGAAGAGCCGCCCCAGAAGAAGGGCCAGAAGCGGCTGCTGCGCATTGCGGCCACCATCGTGGTCGAGCGCGACGGCCACAAGGCCATGGTGATCGGCGACAAGGGCGAGCGCATCAAGCGCATCGGCATGGAAACCCGTGTCGAGCTCGAGAAGCTGGCCGATGCCAAGGTGTTCCTCGAACTGTGGGTCAAGGTGCGCTCCGGTTGGGCCGACGACGAGGCGCGCGTGCGCTCCTTCGGCTACGAATAACAAACAGGCAAACCCCCAGGCTCGCTCGCTTCGCGTAGCCGCCAACCCCCTTGCAGGGGGCAGCGCCAGTGGCCCGGCCAAGCCGGTTCCGCGGCGTTTGCCGGCCTCAAGCCTCGTTGCTCCATAGCGCACTGACATGGCCACCCACCGCGTTTCGCACGAACCGGCTTATGTGCTCCACCGCTACGACTGGAGCGAGTCGAGCCTGATCCTCGAGGTCTTCACCCGGCACCACGGGCGCATCGCGCTGGTGGCCAAGGGGGCGAAGCGGCCGAGTTCCAATTTCCGGCCGGTGCTGCTGCCGCTGCAGCCGCTGCAGCTCAACTACGGCGGCGACGCCGAGATCCGCACGCTCAAGGGCGCCGAGTGGATGGGCGGCCACGTCATGCCGACCGGCGAGGCGCTGCTGTCGGGCTACTACGTCAACGAACTGCTGCTGCGCCTGCTGGCCCGCGACGACGCCCACGAAGCGCTGTTCGACGCCTATGCCGGCGTGGTGCAGGTGCTGGCGGGCGAGCATGCCGGCGCCCAGGCGGCCACCCATGCCGCCGCGCTGCGGGCCTTCGAACTGCTGCTGCTGCGCGGAGTCGGGCTGCTGCCGTCGCTCGAGGTCCAGACCCTGACGCTGGAGCCGCTGGCGGCCGATGTCCGCTACAGCCTCGTGCCCGAAGCCGGCCTGCGCCAGGCCACCGGCAAGGAGGCCGCGCTGACGGGCGCCGACTGGCAGGCGCTGCAGTCGGTGCTCGACGACCGGGCCCCCTTCACCGCCACGCTGCGCGAAGTGGCCACCATGAATGCCGGCAGCAACAGCGCCCTGCGGAACCAGCTGCGCGCCTTGCTCAACTACCATTGCGGCGTGTCCACGCTGCGTACGCGGCAAATGATGAGAGATCTGCAAGCACTATGAGCACCTCAGGCAACGTCACCTCGCTGTCCGTCAACCTCAACAAGGTGGCCCTGGTCCGCAACACGCGCCACCTGGGCATTCCGAGCGTGGTCAAGGCCGCGCAGGCCTGCCTGGCCGCCGGCGCGCAGGGCATCACCGTGCACCCCCGGCCCGACGCCCGCCACATCCGCGCGCACGACGTGAGCGACCTGTCCGAACTGCTCGCCAAGGACTGGCCGGCCATCGAGTTCAACATCGAAGGCAACCCGTTTCAGAACCTGATGGACTTCGTGCGCGCGCTGAAGCCGCACCAGGCCACCTTCGTGCCCGACAGCGAAACCCAGTCGACCAGCGACCACGGCTGGACCTTCCCCGACGACGCCGAGCGCCTGCGCCCGCTGATCGCCGAGGCCAAGGCGCTGGGCGTGCGCGTCAGCCTGTTCATGGACCCGATTCCCGAGATGATGGCCGCCGTCAAGGCTGTGGGCGCCGACCGCGTCGAGCTCTACACCGAAGGCTATGCCGCCTCGCGCGGCACGCCCGACGAGCAGGCCGTGCTCCAGCGCTATGCGGACACCGCCCGCGCGGCCCATGCCGCCGGCCTGGGCATCAACGCCGGCCACGACCTGAGCCGCGACAACCTGACGGCCTTTCTGCGCGCGGTGCCCAACGTGCTGGAGGTGTCGATCGGCCATGCCTTCGTGGCCGACGCCCTTGAACTCGGCTACGCCGCCGCCACCCGCGACTACCTGCGCTGCATCAGCGAGGCGCAGCAATGAGCGCCGGCGCCGAATGATCTACGGCATCGGCACCGACATCTGCGACCTGCGGCGCATCACCGCGACCTTCGAGCGCCAGGGCGAACGCTTCGCCCGCAAGGTGCTGAGCGACGCCGAGTTCGCGGTCTGGAAGGCACGCAGCGCGCGCTGGCCCAAGCGCGGCATCAGCTACCTCGCGACCCGCTTTTCCGCCAAGGAGGCCTTCAGCAAGGCGATCGGCATGGGCATGCGCATGCCGATGAGCTGGCGCCTGTGCGAGATCGCCAACCTGCCCAGCGGCAAGCCCGTCATCGTGCTGCACGGCGGCCTGAAGGACTGGTTCGAGGCCCAAGGCCTCACGGCCCATGTGACCGTGACCGACGAAAACGAATACGCCGCGAGCTTCGTGGTGGTGGAGAAGGTATGACCCCCGAGCTTGCTGCTCGCCCGCATGCGCCGCTGATCATCGACGTGGCCGCGACCGAACTCAACGCGGCCGACCGCCGGCGCCTGGCCAACCCGCTGGTCGGCGGCGTGATCCATTTCGCCCGCAACTGGCGGGACCGGGCGCAGATGACCGCGCTCAACGCCGAGATCAAGGCGATCCGCCCGGACCTGCTGATCTGCGTCGACCACGAAGGCGGCCGGGTGCAGCGCTTTCGCACCGACGGCTTCACGCGCCTGCCGTCGATGCGCGCCTTGGGCGAGCTGTGGATGCGCGACGCCATGCGCGCCACGCAGGCCGCGACGGCGGCCGGCCAGGTGCTCGCGGCCGAGCTGCGTGCCTGCGGCGTCGACTTCAGCTTCGCGCCGGTGCTCGACCTGGACCACGGCGGCAGCGGCGTCATCGGCGACCGCAGTTTCCACCGCGACCCGCGCGTGGTGGCGCTGCTGGCCAAGAGCGTCATGCACGGCATGTTGCAAAAGGGCATGCGCAACTGCGGCAAGCATTTTCCGGGGCACGGTTTCGTCACCGCCGATTCGCATGTCGAGATCCCGGTCGACAAGCGCAGCCTCAAGGACATCCTGAACGACGACGCCCGGCCTTACGACTGGCTGGCCGGCACGCTCACGGCCGTGATGCCGGCGCACGTGATCTATCCGAAGGTCGACAAGCGGCCGGCGGGGTTCTCGTCGAAATGGCTCAAGGCGGTGCTGCGCCAGCGCTTCGCCTTCGACGGCGCTGTCTTCAGCGACGACCTGAGCATGGAAGCAGGGCGCTACATCGACGGCGAACTGCTGAGCTACACGGATGCCGCATTGGCGGCGCTGGCGGCGGGCTGCGACCTGGCCCTGCTGTGCAACCAGAGCATCGGCGACGGGCAGTTGCTCGACCAGTTCCTCGAAGGCTTGGACGCGGCTTCGCGCAACGGGCAATGGCAGCCCGATGCGGCAAGCGAGGTGCGCAGGCTCGCGCTGCTGCCGCAAGAGGCCGCGCCCGACTGGGACACGCTTTCCGCGTCGCGCACTTACCGCGACGCGCTGCGCTTGCTGGCGGCCGTCTGAGCTGAGCGCTCTTTGCCTCAGGCGGCCGGGGGGCGCCAGAGCCGTTCCCCGCCCGTTTCCAGATGGGTCAGGTACAGCCGCAGGTCGAATTCGAGCTGCTGATACTCCGGCTCCATGTGCATGCACAGCGCATAGAAGGCCTTGTCGTGCTCGCGCTCCTTCATGTGCGCGAGTTCATGCACGACGATCATGCGCAGCCAGGGCAGCGGTACGTCCTTGAACAGGCTGGCCACGCGGATCTCGCGCTTGGCCTTCAGCTTGCCGCCCTGCACGCGCGAGACCGTGGTGTGCGTGCCCAGCGCATTGCGGATTACGTGCAGCTTGCTGTCGAACATTACTTTGGACAGCGGCTCGGCCTTGCGCATGAAGTCGCTCTTGAGCTCGTTCACGTAGGTGTAGAGCGCGCGGTCGGTCTGGATGTCGTGCGAGCCTTCGGGGTAGCGCTTGAGCAGCAGCCCGCCGAGCCTGTCGTCGGCCATCAACTGGCGGACTTGGTCCAGCAAGGGTGCCGGATAGCCCGCCAGGTACTTCATCAGCGCGCCGCGCGTGCGGTTCGCGCCACGCAGGCCAGGCCGGTGGCGACGCCGCCGAACAGGTCGCCCTCGACCAGGTTCACGCCCGCGAAGCTCTTGCGCAGTGCGTGCTGGAACGGGCGCAGGGCCGACGAACCGCCGGTCAGGTAGATCGCGTCGAGGTCGCCGCTGCGAAGGCCGGCGCGCTTGACGCAGGCGTGGGCGCAGGCGATCACGTTCTCGAGCGGGCCGGCCAACTGCTGCGCCATGTCGGCGGGCGACAGCGACGCCACCAGGCCGCGCTCGGCGCAATCGAGGTCGATGGCCGTCTCGGCGTCGGTCACCGAGGCGTCGATCTTGGCCGCTTCCACCGCGCTCGCGATGCGGTGGCCGTGCCGCTCTTCCAGCACGTTCATGAGCCGGTCGTGCAGCCGCGTGTCGCTGTAGCTGGTGCGCAGTTCCTTTGCCTGGCGCACCGCCTTGGCGGCATAGAGCCAGTTGATCAGGTGCCAGGACGACAGCTCGAAGAACACCTTGCTCGGCACCTCGCGCCCCTGCGGGCCGTGGTGGCGAAAGCCGAAGTGCGGCATCACGCGCTCGAGGTTCAGGCGCTGGTCGAAGTCGGTGCCGCCGATGTGCACGCCGCTGGTGGCCAGCACGTCGTCGCTGCGGTCCTCGCGCGCCGCGCGGTCGGGGCCGACGCGCACCACGGTGAAGTCGGAGGTGCCGCCGCCGATGTCGACGATGAGCACGATCGATTCCTTGGCAATGCGCTGCTCGTAGTCGAAGGCCGCGGCGATCGGCTCGAGCTGGAAGGCGATCTCGCGGAAGCCCGCGGCGCGCGCCGCGACACGCAGGCTTTCCTCGGCGCGCTCGTCGCGCTTCGGATCGTCGTCCACGAAGTGCACGGGCCGGCCGATCACGACGCGCTCGGGCAACTGGCCCAGCTCACGGCCGGCACGCACGGCCAGCTCGCGCAGGAAGCGCGCGATGATGTCCTCGAAGCTCACGAGGCCGTCGTAGATGGCGGTCTTCTCCTGCATCAGCGCACTGCCGAGCAGGCTCTTGAGCGAGCGCATCAGGCGGCCTTCGGTGCCCGAGAGGTATTGCGCGATGGCGTCGCGGCCGAAGTGCGTCGTGCGGTCTTCCGAGTTGAAGAAGATCGCGGTCGGGAGCGTGGTGGCGGCGCCTTCGATGGGCAGCAGGCGGGCGGCGCCGTCGACCCGGCAGGCCACGGCGGAGTTGGAGGTGCCGAAGTCGATGCCGATCGTCGGCAGCGACGACGGTGACGACACGCTCAAGATTCCCTGCGCAGGGCGGGGAACAGGATCACGTCGCGGATGCTCGGCGAATCGGTCAGCAGCATCATCAGCCGGTCGATGCCGATGCCGCAGCCGCCGGTGGGCGGCATGCCGTATTCGAGCGCGCGCACGAAGTCGTGGTCGTAGTACATGGCTTCGTCGTCGCCGCCATCCTTGGCCGCGACCTGCGCGTTGAAGCGCGCTGCCTGGTCCTCGGCATCGTTCAGCTCGCTGAAGCCGTTGCCGAATTCGCGGCCGGTGATGTACAGCTCGAAGCGCTCGGTGACTTCGGGGCGCTCGTCGTTGGCGCGCGCCAGCGGCGAGATCTCGGTCGGGTGCTCCATGATGAAGGTCGGCTGCCAGAGCTTCTCTTCGACGGTTTCCTCGAAGTACATCACCTGCAGGCTGGCCAGGCTGCGCTGCGAGAGCTTGTCCTTTTCTTCGCTCAGGCCGATCTTGCGCAGGGCGGCGATGAGCCAGGCGGTGTCGTCCACGCCCTGCGCCACGCCTTCGGCATCGGTGTACTTCAGGATCGCTTCGCGGATCGTCAGGCGCTCGAAGGGCTGGGTCAGGTCGACCGGCTTGCCGCCATAGGTGAGCTGCTGCGTGCCCACCGCCTTGTCGGCGATGGTGCGGATCAGCGTCTCGGTGAAGTCCATCAGGTCGCGGTAGTTCCAGTAGGCCGCGTAGAACTCCATCATCGTGAACTCGGGGTTGTGCCGCACCGAGATGCCCTCGTTGCGGTAGCTCCGGTTGATTTCGAACACGCGCTCGAAGCCGCCGACGATCAGGCGCTTGAGGTAGAGCTCGGGCGCGATGCGCAGGAACATTTCCTGGTCGAGCGCGTTGTGATGCGTCTTGAACGGCTTGGCGTTGGCGCCGCCGGGAATGGGGTGGAGCATGGGCGTTTCGACTTCGAGGAAGTCGTTGGCCACCATGAACTCGCGCAGCGCGCTCACGGCCTTGCTGCGCGCGGTGAAGCGCACGCGTGCCGATTCGTCTGTGATCAGGTCGACGTAGCGTTGGCGGTACTTCTGCTCCTGGTCGGCCATGCCGTGGAACTTGTCGGGCAGCGGGCGCAGGCTCTTGGTAAGCAGGCGCAGTTGCGTGACCTTGATCGACAGCTCGCCGGTCTTGGTCTTCATCAGCGTGCCTTCGGCGCCGACGATGTCGCCCAAGTCCCAGCGCTTGAATTCGGCATACGCCTCTTCGCCCACCGCGTCGCGCGTGACGTAGAGCTGGATGCGGCTGGTGGCGTCCTGCAGCGTCGCGAAGCTGGCCTTGCCCATGACGCGCTTGAGCATCATCCGGCCCGCCACGCTCACGGCAACGGCTTGTGCCTCGAGGGCTTCGGCTTCGGTGGCGCCATGTGCCTCGACGAGTGCCGCGGCGCGGTGGCCAGGCTTGAAGTCGTTAGGGAACGCAACGCCTTTGCCCTCGACCTGCGCGGTGCGCAGCAGCTTGAGTTTTTCGCGGCGTTCGGCGATGAGCTGGTTTTCGTCGACGGCGGGCGTGGGAGGCGTAGGGGTCTTTTGATCGGACATGGGGGGCGGATGGCGCGCAACCGGGAGCGTGCGCGGGGCTGGCATTTTAGCCCATCGGGTTTGAACGGAGACCGCGCCCGAGTGCCCGTCAATCCTGCATAAAGCGCTACAAAAAATATAGCTGCCAGATGCGGTGTCTGTTCAGCGGCGCCTATTCGGCGATGCCCGTGCGCGCCAGCAGGTCGCTCACCAGCTCCAGCCGCATCAGCGGACTGTCCAACTCCATCAGCCGCTGCCGCAGCTCCAGCTGCATCGGCACCAGCTCGCACCAGCGGTTGGCGACCCAGCCGCAGTCGTCGAGCCGGTAGGGTGCGCTGATGGGCAGCCGCACCGATTCGCCTTGCGCACGGCGCCGTTCCTCGAGGGTGTCGAGCAGGCGCCGCAGCGCGGTAGAGGTGTGCTTGAGGTCGTCGGGGATCTCGAGCGCGACATCGTCGTTCACCGCCTCGACCTCGGCCACCCACAGCCCGTGCTTCTGCAGTTCGGTATGGCGTACGCGAAAGCGCTGCGTGCCGATGCATTCGATCTGCAGCAGGCCGCTTTGCGGCGACTCGAACTCGCGGATCATGGCCAGCGTGCCGATGCCGGCAAAGCTCTCGGTGTCGGCGCCGGCCTTGCGCACTTCGCTGCCGCTGGTGAGGCTCACCACGCCGAAGGGTGCGTCGGCCTTGCGGCACTTGCCGATCATGTCGAGATAGCGCACCTCGAAGATGCGCAGCGGCAGCAGGCCGCCCGGAAAAAGAACCGTGCCGAGCGGGAACAATGGCAGTGAATGCAAAAGGGGTTGTGTCGTCATCGAAGGACCTTGCGTGGCTATCATCGCATTCCGCTCACGGCTGCGTCCCATGCTCTATCAGATTCCCTCGTTCCTTCTCGACGTGATCGTCGGCCTGCTCGGCGGCGCCTGCCTGCTGCGCCTGTACATGCAGTACCACCGCGTGCCTTTCGGCAATCCGCTCGGGCGCTTCATCTTCGCCATCACCGACTGGATCGTGCTGCCGCTGCGGCGCATCGTGCCTTCCGTGAAGCGCTGGGACCTGGCGAGCCTGATCGCTGCGTGGCTGCTGGTGCTGGTGAAGTTCCTGCTGCTCTGGTTGCTGATCGGCAACCTCGGGCGGCTCGCGACCTTGCCGCTGGTGTCCCTGGTGGGGCTGATGCAGCTGGCGGTCTCGGGGCTGACGGCGCTGCTGGTGGTCTATGCCGTGCTGTCGTGGATTCCGGGCGCGTCGCCGATGCTGCTCGACCTGATCTCCCGCCTGGCCGAGCCGCTGGTGCGGCCGTTCCGGCGCTTCATTCCGCTGATCGGCGGCATCGACCTGTCGCCGCTGGCCGCCATCGTGGTGCTGCAGGTGATCGCCATCGTGCTGAGCAACCTGTTGGTGCTAGCCTATCAACTGACGTTCTGAGCAAACCCGACGAAAAAAGGGCCCGGGTGCATTGCACCCGGGCCCTTTTCTTTTGGACGCTTGATTTTTTCAGCTGACCGCGTCGGCCGGCTGGCGCAGCAGCATGGCCAGCGTGCTGGCAATGGTCTTGCGCAGTTCGCGGCGGTCGCTGATGAAGTCGATCGCGCCCTTGGTCTGCAGGAACTCGGCGCGCTGGAAGCCTTCAGGCAGCGTCACGCGCACGGTCGATTCGATCACGCGCGGGCCGGCAAAGCCGATCAGCGCCTTGGGCTCGGCAATGACTACGTCGCCCACGAAAGCGAAACCGGCGGACACGCCGCCCATGGTCGGGTCGGTCAGCACGCTGATGTAGGGCAGGCCCTTCTTCGCCAGGCGCGTGAGCGCGGCGTTGGTCTTGGCCATCTGCATCAGCGAGAGCAGGCCTTCCTGCATGCGCGCGCCGCCGGTGGCGGTGAAGCAGATGAAGGGCACCTTCTGCTCGATGGCGGTCTCGACGCCGCGCACGAAGCGCTCGCCGACCACGCTGCCCATGGAGCCGCCCATGAATTCGAACTCGAAGCAGGCCACGACCACGCTGATGCTGTGGACCGAGCCGCCGAGCACGACCAGCGCGTCGGTCTCGCCGGTGTTCTCCAGGGCTTCCTTCAGGCGCTCGGGGTACTTGCGGCTGTCCTTGAACTTCAGGGCGTCGACCGGCAGCACTTCCTGGCCGACTTCGTAGCGGCCCTCGGCATCGAGGAACGCGTCCAGGCGCGCGCGGGCGCCGATGCGGTGGTGGTGGCTGCAGCTGGGGCAGACATTCTGGTTGTGCTCGAGGTCGGTCTTGTACAGAACGGTCTCGCAGGCGGGGCATTTGATCCACAGGCCCTCGGGCACCTGGCGGCGCTCGGACGGGTCGGTTTGCGCGATCTTGGCGGGTAGCAGTTTTTCAAGCCAGCTCATAAGGGGCTCCTTGTGTTGGCGGTGATTATCGACCAGCCGCGTTCTTGGCCGTCGCGGCGGGCAGCGCGTCGAGCGCCTCGCGGATGCCCGCGAGGAATTCACGCACGGCCGGCACGACCTTGTCGCGGGGCTGGTCTTCGATGAGTTGAATGATCTTGGTGCCGATGATGACCGCGTCGGCGGCCGATCCCACGGCCTGCGCGGTGCGTGCATCGCGGATGCCGAAGCCCACGCCGACCGGAATGCCCACGTGCTGGCGGATGCGCGGAATCATCTGGCCGACCGCTTCGGCGTCGAGATGGCCGGCACCCGTCACGCCCTTGAGCGACACGTAGTAGACGTACCCGCTGGCGATGCGCGCGACCTGCGCCATGCGCTCGTCGGTGCTGGTGGGTGCAAGCAGGAAGATCAGGTCGATGCCGGCGGCCTTGAGGTCGGCGGCAAAGGCTTCGCACTCTTCGGGCGGGTAGTCGACGACCAGCAGGCCGTCCACGCCGGCGGCGGCCGCGTCGCGGATGAAGGCCTGCTTGCCGTGCACGAGGTCGTAGCGCTCGACCGGGTTCGCATAGCCCATCAGCACCACGGGCGTGGTCGCGTTCTTCTGGCGGAAAGCGGCGACGATGGCCAGCACCTGCTTCATGCCGATGCCCAGCGCCAGCGCGGCCTCGCCGGCCTTCTGGATCACGGGGCCGTCGGCCATCGGGTCGGAGAAGGGCACGCCGAGTTCGATCACGTCGGCGCCGGCCTCGACCATGCCGTGCATCAGCTCGGGCGTGATGTCGGCGAAGGGAAAGCCCGCGGTGACGTACGGAACGAGGGCGCGGCGGCCGTCTTTCTTCAGCGCGTCGAAGGTTGCTGCAATGCGGCTCATCACTTGCCTCCCTTCACGCTCAGACCGCGCATCGAGGGGCGGTCGTAGAAATCGACGCCCGACAGGTCGGCCACGGTGCCGATGTCCTTGTCGCCGCGGCCCGAGAGGTTCACCAGGATGGATTGGTCGGGGCGCATGGTCTTCGCGAGCTTCATCGCATGGGCCAATGCATGGCTGGATTCGAGGGCGGGGATGATGCCCTCCGTTCGACACAGATAGTGAAAGGCTTCGAGCGCCTCGGTGTCGGTGATGCCGACGTACTCTGCGCGGCCGATGTCCGCCAGGTAGGCGTGCTCGGGGCCCACGCCGGGGTAGTCGAGGCCCGCGCTGATGCTGTGGGTCTCGGTGATTTGGCCGTCTTCGTTCTGCAGCAGGTAGGTGCGGTTGCCGTGCAGCACGCCGGGGCTGCCGCGCAGGATGGAGGCCGAGTGCTTGCCGCTGTCGAGCCCTTCGCCCGCCGCTTCCACGCCGATCAGGCGCGTGCCCGTGAACGGAATGTAGGGGTGGAAGATGCCCATGGCGTTGCTGCCGCCGCCCACGCAGGCGATGACCACATCGGGCTGCTTGCCTTCTGCCTCGCCGGTGATGCCGTCGGCCGCGAGCATGGCCGGCATCTGCTCGATGCACTCGGTGCCGATCACGCTCTGGAAGTCGCGCACCATGGTCGGGTAGGGGTGCGGGCCGGCGACGGTGCCGATGATGTAGAAGGTGTTTTCCACGTTCGTGACCCAGTCGCGCATCGCCTCGTTGAGCGCGTCCTTCAGCGTCTTGCTGCCGGATTCGACGGGCACCACGGTCGCGCCGAGCAGGTTCATGCGGTAGACGTTGGGGCTCTGGCGCTTCACGTCCTGGCTGCCCATGTAGACCACGCATTCGAGGCCGTAGCGTGCGCAGATGGTGGCGGTGGCCACGCCGTGCTGGCCGGCGCCGGTCTCGGCGATGACGCGGGGCTTGCCCATGCGTCGTGCGAGCATCGCCTGGCCGATCACGTTGTTGATCTTGTGCGCGCCGGTGTGGTTCAGGTCTTCACGCTTCAGGTAGATCTGCGCGCCGCCCATCTCGCGGCTGGTGCGCGCCGCGTGATAAATCGGAGAGGGGCGGCCGACGAAGTGCTTCAGCTCGTAGTGGAATTCGGCGAGGAAGGCCGGATCGTCCTTGAACTTCGCGTATGCGTCGCGCAGCTCGTTGATCGCGTGGGTGAGCGTTTCGCTCGCGAAGGTGCCGCCGTAGTTGCCGAAATGGCCGGTGGCATCGGGTTGCTGGTAATCCTGGAATTGGCTTTGCATGGTTCTCGATCGGTGGGCCGCAGCCCGACAAACGATCGGCTGCGGCGGCTAACTTGAGAAGGACGCGTCGGCGGCCCTGACGGCTGCGACGAACTGCCGGATCTTTCCGGCGTCCTTGAGGCCCTTGTTCCCGGGACCGTCGATTTCGACGCCCGAGCTCACATCAACGGACAGCGTCTTGCAGCGTGTCCGCAGGATGCGAATGCCATCGCTCACGTTTGCAGGTGTGAGCCCACCACTCAAGACGAGGTGAGCGTCGACGGCGGGTGGAAGAAGTGACCAATCGAATGCCTTGCCGCCACCGCCATAACCTTCGACATGGGCGTCGAGCAGGATGGCCTGGGCGTGGGAGTAATCGGACGCGTATTTTACGAGGTCGAAGGCGGCTCCGGCAGCCCCCAGGGGAATCCGGGCCGCGCGCATGTAACGAAAGCGCTCCGGGCCGGTCGATTCCTCGCACTGTTCGGGCGTTTCCTCGCCGTGGAACTGGGCGATGGCGCCCCGAACGCGGGCGAGCGACGCCATGACCGTGGCCGCGTCTTCGTTGACGAACAGCAGCACCGGCGTGATGAAGGGGGGCAGGCGCGAGGCCAGCTCGGCGGCGCGTTCCGGCGTTACCGCGCGGGGGCTCTTGGGGTAGAGCACGAAGCCGATGGCGTCGGCACCGGCGTCGACCGCCGCGTCCACGTCGGCCTCACGGGTCAGGCCGCAGATCTTGATGCGGGTACGGTTGGCTGCTGCGCGCGGGGAAGTCATGGCGGGCCATCATAAGGAGCCCCGCCGGCCTGCAGCGTGGCATCGGCCGGCAGACCCCACTTCGCGTCGTACAACGGACCCAGGAAATAAAGGCCGTCGGCGGAGAAGGTGGGCGCCGCGACCTTGCGGCTGCGCGCCTCCAGCACCTGCGAGATCCATTCGACGGGCTCGTCGCCCCGGCCGATGCGCACGAGGCAGCCCATCAGGTTGCGGATCATGTGGTGCAGGAAGGCGTCGGCCTCGAACTCGAAGTGCCAGCGGCAGCGCTCGCCTTCGCCGACGCGGGTGATCTCGATGCGCCGCAGGTCCTTGACCGGCGAGCGGGCCTGGCAGGCCGAGGCACGGAACGAGCTGAAATCGTGCCGGCCGACCAGCAGCGCGGCGGCCGCGCGCATCGCGTCGCCGTCGAGCGCATGCATCGACCACCCGACCCGGCCCGTATCCAGGCTGGGCCGCACCGGCGACTGCGACAGCACGTAGAGGTAGCGGCGCGCCAGGGCGCTGGCGCGGCAGTGGAATTCGTCGGGCACCGGCTGCGCCCACTGCACCGCGATGTCGTCGGGCAGGAAGCGGTTGGGGCCGCGCATCCAGGAGAAGGGTTCGCGCTCGACGGTGGTGTCGAAGTGCACCACCTGCATCAGCGCGTGCACGCCGGCGTCGGTGCGGCCCGCGCACAGCGTGCCGATGGGTTGTGCCGCGAACTTCGAGAGGGCGGCCTCGAGCTTGTCCTGCACCGTGCGGCCCGAGCGCTGGCTTTGCCAGCCCTCGTACGCCTGGCCGTTGTAGCGGATGCCTAGCGCCAGCCTCACGAATTCAGGAACAGGAACAACGACAACCGCTCAGCGCAGTTCCGCGAGCAGTTGACGGGCTTGCGACTTGAGGTCGCCAGCGCTTTCGGCTTCGACTTCCTCGACCAGCGAGCGGGCGCCTTCGACGTCGCCGATGGCTTGCAGCTCGCGGGCAAGCGAGAGCTTGACAGCGTGGGGGCTGTCATCGCCTTCGTCGTCGTGCGTGGCGACCGAGGGGCGTGCCACGGGCGCTTCGGCGGCGCGAGCGGGCAGGCCGGCCAGCGCGCTCATGTCGAACTCGATGAAGCCCGAATCGGCCGGCAGCGTGTTGCGCAGCATGGCGGGGCGGGTGTTGTGTTCGGCGTCGCTCAGCGAAGAGGGGCGGGTGTCGGGCGTCAGTGCGGTCAGGGCGCCGGGCGCGGTGTCGAAGTCGTTTTCGAGATCGACAGGCGTCGCGGCGTGGCCGTTCGACAGCGGTGCGGCGGGGCGAGCGGTCGTCGGCGCGGGGGCGTAGGCCGACTTCGGCAGGCTGGCGCCGACCGGTGCATGGCTCGGAGCCGGTGCCGGAGCGGGCGCAGGGGCCGGCGGCGTGGTCAGGTCGAGGTCGAAGTCCAGCGGTGCCACCGACGGAACGAAGGCGGGCGGAGCGACAGCCACGGGTGGCGAAGCAGGAGGCGCTGCCACCGGCTTGGCGGCCGCGGCCAGGGCGCCCGCGAAGGCGGCTGTTTCAGCGGCGCTGGCACCGCCACCGCTGCGGCTGGTGCCGGATTCGTACAGCGGGTTGCCCGGATCGAGGTCCTTGCCCATGTCGACCACGCGCGTCCACTCGGAGCCCAGGCCGCCGGTCAGCTTGTGCACTTCGGTGGCGAGGCTTTCATAGGCTCGCACGTCGCGGCGCTTGGCGTGGATTTCGAGCAGCTTGAGGTGGATCGCGGTGCGGTCGGGGTTCAGGCGCAGCGCTTCGCGCAGGATTTCCTCGGCCTGCAGGTCGCGGCCGTAGGCCAGGTAGACGTCGGCTTCGGCCACGGGGTCGACATCGCCCGCGTCGAGCTGGCTCGGCGAGTACGACAGCGACGACACGGTGGAATCGCCGCGGTTCTTGGTGTCGACCGATTCGCCGCCGCTGGCGCCGAAGAACGAGTCCTTGGGAATGCGGCTCTCGAGGAAGACGCTTTCGCTCATTTCCTCGCGGCGGCGACCCAGCACGCGGTACAGCAGGAAACCGACCAGCAGCGCGATCAGCGCGGCACCGGCCAGCATCAGCGGGTTGTCCAGCAGTTCTTCGAGGAAGGTGGGCTCCGGTGGGGGCGGGGGCGGTGCCACCACTTTCTTCGGGGCCGGCTTCGGCGCTGCGGGGGCCGCAGCGTCGGCCGCGGGGGCGGCAGGAGGCGTGGCTGCGGCATCGGCCGCGGGCGTCGTCGCCGCTGCCGCGGGTGCGGCGGCTGCAACAGGTGCGGCTGCGGTTGCTTCTGGCGTGGGGGCGGCGGGGGCTGCAGCTGCAGGTGCAGCGGCGGGCGTTGCAGCAGCGGCTGGTGCGGCGGCCGCCGGAGCGGCTGGAGCTGGCGCTGGCGCCGCAGCGGGTGCCGGTGCGGGGCTCGCTGCCGCAGGTGCCGTCGTGGCAGCGGTGGATGGTGCCGGAACAGGGATGCCCGGCGTGGCGGGCGCGGCGGCCGGCGCGCCTGCGCCAGTACCTGCCTTGAGCTTGTTCAGGTCCTCGATGTTCTTCGACAGCTCGGCGACGCGGTTGCTGCTGTCCTGCGCCTGACGGGCCTGTGCAACCTTTTCGTCGGCGGCGCGGGTGGAGGCGCTGCCTTGCGAGATGGTGAGCTTGTCGGGGGCGCTGGCCGCCGCGTTGCGGTCTTCGACGTTGGCCTGCAGCTTGCCCGAGGCATTACGGCTGGCGCTGGCGACGTTCGAGGTCGGCGCGTTCTCGGCCAGGCGTTGGCGGTAGGAGCCGAAGTCGCGGCTCTGGGCCGTGACCGTGCGGCGCGCCTCGGCCGCTGGCGTGGCTGCCGCTTCGGCGGCGGTCGGCAGGTCGAGCACGGCGCCTGCGCGCATGCGGTTGACGTTGCCTCCGATGAAGGCATTGGGGTTGGCGGCCAGCAGGGCCACCAGCATCTGGTCGAGCGAAACGTCGGCCGGCTTGTGGGCGCCGGCGATCTTGCTGGCGGTGTCACCGCGCTGCACCGTGACCTGTTCGCCGCTACCGCTGCCGCCGCCGGTACGGACGGGTGCGCTGGCGACGGCAGGGGCCGGGGCAGCAGCTGCCGGTGCGGGCGCCGCGGCGACTGGAGCCGAAGGCGCTGCGGCCACGGGTGCACGCTCGCGGCGTGCGCTGGCGGCCGGCCGCTCGACGGGCGTCGTGATCTGCGGGGCAATCGGGGCTGCCGGCGGGATCGCTGCAGCGGCCTGGCGCGTGGCCGGCGGATCGAGCAGCACGGTGTAGTCGCGCACGATCCGGCCCGACGAGCCGTTGGCTTCCAGCAGCAGGTCGATGAACGGGTCGTTGAGCGGGCGGTTGCCGCTCAGGCGCACCACGTACTGGCCGCCCGCGCGGCGCTGCAAGGTCGCCCGTACGTCGCGCAGCGCCGGGTTGTACGGCACGCCCGCGTTCTTGAAGGCCTCGGCCGTGGCGATGTTGATCTTCAGGCCGTCCGCCTCGTTGGCGGCGATCTCGGTCACGTCGATCTCGGCGCGCAACGGCTCGCCAAGCGCAGACTGAACCTTCAACTGGCCCAGCGCGAAGGCGCTGGCGTCGGTGCTGGCGAGGCCAAGTGCCACGGCCGCCGCCGCGCCCAGGATGGAAAGGCGCCAACCGTTCGATGGCAGAGGCGGGCGAGCGGCCGATGGACTGGCCGCAGGCAACAGATGTCTTGTCATGCTGATAGGGGCGGCTCAGGCCCAGAATTTGTAAGAGGACGTTAGCATCATCACCCGACACTGACAAGGCAATGCGCCTGTTCTACCCAGTGCGCGCATACTTACGATCACATCTTATGTCGCCTTTCGGCAACAATTTGTGTTTCAAAAGGGCCTGAGCAACCCGCATCAGGCTTCGAGCAGGATGCGCAGCATGCGGCGCAGCGGTTCCGCGGCGCCCCAGAGCAGTTGGTCGCCGATGGTGAAGGCGCCGACGTATTCAGGGCCCATCGCCAGCTTGCGGATGCGGCCGACCGGGATGTTCATGGTGCCCGTCACCGCCACCGGCGTGAGGTCCTTGACGGTCGCTTCGCGCGTGTTCGGCACGACCTTCGCCCAGGAGTTGTCGGCGGCGATCATCGCTTCGATGTCGGCCAGCGGGACGTTCTTCTTGAGCTTGAAGGTCAGGGCCTGGCTGTGGCAGCGCATGGCGCCGATGCGCACGCAGAAACCGTCGACCGGCGTGGCGGCGGTACCGAAGCCCGCGCCCTGGCCGAGGATCTTGTTGGTCTCGGCGCCGCCCTTCCATTCTTCCTTGGACATGCCCCACTCGGCGTCGTCCTGGCTCTTGCCCAGGCCCAGGTCCTTGTCGATCCAGGGGATCAGCGAGCCGCCCAGCGGCGCGCCGAAGTTGGCGGTTTCGGCGGCGCTCAGGTTCTGCTGCTTGTGCAGCACCTTGCGGTCGATTTCGAGGATGGCCGACTTCGGGTCGTCCAGCAGCGCGCGCACTTCGGCGTTCAGCGTGCCGAACTGGGTCAGCAGTTCGCGCATGTGCTGCGCGCCGCCGCCCGAGGCGGCCTGGTAGGTCATGCTGGTCATCCACTCGACCAGGCCGGCCTTGTAGAGGGCGCCTACGCCCATGAGCATGCAGCTCACGGTGCAGTTGCCGCCGATCCAGTTCTTGCCGCCCTTGGCCAGTGCGTTCTCGATGACCGGCAGGTTCACCGGGTCGAGCACGATGATGGCGTCGTCCTTCATGCGCAGGGTGGACGCGGCGTCGATCCAGTGGCCGTTCCAGCCGGCGGCGCGCAGCTTGGGGAACACCTCGCTGGTGTAGTCGCCGCCCTGGCAGGTGATGACGATGTCGCACTTCTTCAGTGCTTCGATGTCGTTCGCATCCTTCAGCGCGGTCTCGTTCTTGGCCATGGCCGGGGCCTTGCCGCCGGCGTTGGAGGTCGAGAAGAAGATCGGCTCGATGAGACCGAAGTCGCCTTCGGCCTGCATGCGGTCCATCAGGACCGAGCCGACCATGCCGCGCCAGCCAACGAGGCCGACCAGAGGTTGAGATGCGTTCGCCATTTCAGTTTGCCCTTATGAAAAAAGAAAAGTTGTCTTTTTTTGCCCCCGACTCGTCGAGCCGGGGAGGGGCGTGACGAAGCGGGCTGCGGTTAGCCGGTAATCGTCTTTTTGGTGATTGCTGCAACGACCGCGTCGCCCATTTCGCGGGTGCCGACGCGCTTCGTACCTTCTGACCAGATGTCACCCGTGCGCAGCCCGGAGGCCAGCACGTCCTTGACCGCCGACTCGATACGGTCGGCAGCCTCGGCTTGGTTGAGTGAGAAGCGGAGCATCATGGCAGCGGACAGTATTGTAGCCAAAGGATTGGCAACCCCTTTGCCGGCAATGTCGGGCGCGCTGCCGTGGCTGGGCTCGTACAGGCCCTGGTTGCTCGAATTGAGCGAGGCCGAGGGCAGCATGCCGATGGAGCCGGTGAGCATCGCGGCCTCGTCCGAGAGGATGTCGCCGAACATGTTGCCAGTGACCACCACGTCGAACTTCTTGGGCGCCTTCACGAGCTGCATGGCCGCGTTGTCGACCAGCATGTGGTCGAGTTCGACATCCGGATATTCCTTCGCGATGTCGAGCATCACGTCTTTCCACAGCTGCGAGGTTTCCAGCACGTTGTTCTTGTCCACGCTGGTCACGCGCTTGCTGCGCTTGCGGGCGGCCTCGAAGGCGACGCGGGCGATGCGCTCGATCTCGGGGCGCGAATAGCGCATCGTGTCGAAAGCCTCTTCGGCGCCGGGGAAGTGCCCGTCCGTCGCGATGCGACGGCCACGCGGCTGGCCGAAATAGATGTCGCCGGTCAGCTCGCGGATGATGAGGATGTCGAGGCCGGCGATCAGCTCGGGCTTCAGGCTCGATGCGTCCACCAGCTGCTCGTAGCAGATGGCCGGGCGGAAGTTCGCAAACAGGCCCAGGTTCTTGCGCAGCCCCAGGATGGCCTGCTCGGGGCGCAGCGGCCGGTCGAGCTTGTCGTACTTCCAGTCGCCGACGGCGCCGAACAGCACCGCGTCGGATTCCTTGGCCAGCTTGAGCGTCGACTCGGGCAGCGGGTGGCCGTGCGCCTCGTAGGCCGCGCCGCCGACCAGCGCCGATTCCATCTCGAACTTCAGGTCGAGCACGTTGAGCACCTTGACCGCTTCGGCCACGATTTCGGTGCCGATGCCGTCACCCGGAAGAACTGCGATTTTCATTTTTGTCGTGTGTTGAAGAGAAAGAACGGAACGCATTCAGGCGTTGGCCAGCATCGTATGCGCGAGCCAGGGCTTCTGCGCCAGGCGCTCGGCCTCGAAGGCCTTGATCTTGTCCTGGTGGCGCAGCGTGAGGCCGATGTCGTCCAGCCCGTTGATCAGGCAGTACTTGCGGAAGGCCTGCACGTCGAACGCGAACTCCTGGCCGTCGGGCTTCACCACCACCTGGCGTTCCAGGTCGATGGTCAGCGAGTAGCCGGGGAAAGCGAAGGTCTCGTCGAACAGCTGGGCCACTTGCGCTTCGGACAGCACGATCGGCAGCAGGCCGTTCTTGAAGCTGTTGTTGAAGAAGATGTCGGCGTAGCTCGGCGCGATGATCGCGCGGAAGCCGTACTGGTCGAGCGCCCATGGCGCATGCTCGCGCGACGAGCCGCAGCCGAAGTTCTTGCGCGCCAGCAGCACCGAGGCGCCTGCGTAGCGCGGCTGGTTCAGCACGAAGTCGGGGTTGGGCTTGCGGCTCTTCGGGTCCTGGCCGGGAAAGCCGGCGTCGAGGTAGCGCCACTCGTCGAACAGGTTCACGCCGAAGCCGGTCTTCTTGATCGACTTGAGGAACTGCTTCGGAATGATCGCGTCGGTGTCGACGTTCTCGCGGTCCATCGGTGCCACGAGGCCCTTGTGCACGGTGAATTTCTGCATGTGATGTCTCCTCTGGTCAGGCGAAGGTGCGCACGTCGACGAAGTGGCCGTGCACGGCGGCGGCGGCGGCCATGGCCGGGCTCACGAGGTGGGTGCGGCCACCGGCGCCCTGGCGGCCTTCGAAGTTGCGGTTGCTGGTGGATGCGCAGCGCTCGCCGGGCTCCAGGCGGTCGGCGTTCATGGCCAGGCACATCGAGCAGCCGGGCTCGCGCCATTCGAAGCCGGCGGCCTTGAAGATCACGTCGAGGCCTTCGCGCTCGGCCTGCTCCTTCACCACGCCCGAGCCGGGCACGACCATCGCGAGCTTCACGTTCTTCGCGACCTTCTGGCCCAGCTTCTTCACCACGGCGGCGGCTTCGCGCATGTCCTCGATGCGGCTGTTGGTGCACGAACCGATGAACACCTTGTCGATGAAGATGTCGTTCATGGCCTTGTTGGGCTCCAGGCCCATGTAGACCAGCGCGCGCTCGATGGCGCCGCGCTTGTTGGCGTCCTTTTCCTTGTCGGGATCGGGCACGCGGCCGTTGATCTCGACCACCATCTCGGGCGAGGTGCCCCAGGTCACTTGCGGCGGGATGGTCGCGGCGTCGAGCTCGACCACGGCGTCGAACTTGGCGCCGGGGTCGGACTGCAGCGTGCGCCAGTAGCTCACGGCCTGGTCCCACTCCACGCCGGTGGGCGCGAGCGGGCGGCCCTTGACGTAGCTGATGGTCTTTTCGTCTACCGCCACCAGCCCGGCGCGCGCGCCGGCCTCGATGGCCATGTTGCAGACCGTCATGCGGCCTTCCATGCTCAAGTCGCGAATGGCCGAACCCGCGAATTCGATGGTGTAGCCCGTGCCGCCGGCGGTGCCGATCTTGCCGATGATCGCCAGCACGATGTCCTTGGCCGTGCAGCCCAGCGGCAGCTTGCCGTCGACCTTCACGAGCATGTTCTTCGCCTTCTTGCCCAGCAGCGTCTGCGTGGCCATGACGTGCTCGACCTCGCTGGTGCCGATGCCGTGCGCCAGCGCGCCGAACGCGCCGTGCGTGGAGGTGTGCGAGTCGCCGCACACCACCGTCATGCCCGGCAGCGTCGCGCCCGACTCGGGGCCGATCACGTGCACGATGCCCTGGCGCTTGCTCAGGAAGGGGAAGAACGCGGCGGCGCCGAATTCGGCGATGTTGTGGTCCAGCGTGGTGACCTGCTCCTTGCTGGTCGGGTCGGCGATGCCTTCGTAGCCGCGTTCCCAGCCGGTGGTGGGCGTGTTGTGGTCGGCGGTGGCCACCACGGAGCTAATGCGCCACAGCTTGCGGCCGGCCTCGCGCAGGCCTTCGAAGGCTTGCGGGCTGGTCACTTCGTGCACCAGGTGGCGGTCGATGTAGAGGATCGCGGTGCCGTCTTCCTCGGTGTGGACGACGTGTTCGTCCCAGATCTTGTCGTAGAGGGTGCGTGCCATGTCGGTCTCTTTGTCTTTCGTGGGGAAATGGATTGTCTGTTGCCGCTGCCTAGGCCGCGAGCTGCTCGCCGGTGTCCGCGGCCGCGTGCAGGTGATTCACCAGCGAGCGCGCCGCCACCGGCAGCGTGGAAAAGTCGCGCGCCACGAGGCGGATCTCTCGCGCGGCCCAGGCGTCATTCAGGGCGACGCTCACCAAGCCGCGGCCGATGCCGTTCTGCATCAGCTCGAAGGCGCGCTGCGGCATCACGCCGATGCCCAGGCCGTTCTCGATCATGCGGCACATGGCGTCCAGGCCGGTGACGTGGATGCGCAGCTTGATGCTGCGCCCTGCGTTAAGCGCCGCCTCGTGCATGGCGACATAGATCGAGCTGTTGGTGTGCAGCCCGACGTGGTCGAAATCGAGCGAATCGATGAAGTCGATGGCGCCCTGCGGTGCCAGCGCATGGCCCGTTGGAACGATGAGCGCCAGGCGGTCGTGCCGGTACGACAGGCTCTGCAGCTCGCCCGCGCCGCCGGCCACGTGGCACACGCCGAGGTCGGCCGCGCCTTCCTGCACCGCGCGGATCACTTCGCTGCTCAGGTGCTCCTCGAGGTCGATCTTGATGGCCTCGTGCGCCCGCGTGAACACGCCCAGGTCTTCAGGCAGGAACTGCACGATGGCCGAGATGTTGGCGTGCACCCGCACATGGCCGCGCACGCCGTCGGCGTATTCGCTGAGTTCGCCCTGCATCTTCTCGAGGCTGTAGAGCACCGAGCGGGCATGGTGCAGCAGGCTTTCGCCGGCCGGCGTGAGGTCGACCCCGCGGGCATGGCGGTAGAGCAGGGTGGTCCCGAGCGTGGCTTCGAGGTCGGACAGCCGCTTGCTGATGGCCGATGCCGCGATGAACTCTCGCTCCGACGCGCGGCCGATGCTGCCCAGTTCGCACACGGCCACGAACAACTGCAACGACGTGAGGTCGATGCGGCGGGCGAAGTTGCGTTCTGACGTGCTCATGGGGTTCTGGCATCGCGGTTGGCGATGGGAATGCCTATTTTCCCGCTTTTTTTACCCTGATCCATCTCAAAGGGCGATGGGTAGGCTGCCTGCTGGCGATGGGCCGCATGCACCTGAATGATGCAAATCGCTCGCCGAATAGCCGGTTTCAGGGATAGAACCCGAGTGTTACTACACGTATCATTCGCGCCAAAATTGTTAAAGTAAAACTAAATTCGCATGAACATTTCTTTTCGCAGCCTCTGGAATGACGCATTGGGGGCTTGGATTGCCGTTTCTGAAATTTCCAGGAGCCATTCCGGTTCGCGCAGTACGTCGAGGCTCGATAGCGCCGCCAAGCCGGGTGAGCCGGCACGCCGGCTGTTCCGGCTCAGTGCCCTGATGAGCGTGGTGGCCGTGCTCGGCGCGGCACCGTTCGTTTCCGCATCGGCGCAAAGCGTGGTGATCGGCACCACGGGCAGCGGCGGCCTCGGCGTGGGCATCGGTGGCGACGGCGGAGCCGGCGGCATCGGCGGCGGTGGTGGCGGCGGCAGCGGCGGCGCGCCCGCGGGCGGCGGCGGCGGCGGCTACGGAGCGGGCGGCGGTGGCGCCGGCTTCACGTACGGTTCCAACAGCGGTGGCGCCGGCGGCCCGGGCAAGGGCGGCGATGGCGGCTCCGACACATGGGGCCAGGGCGGCGCGGGCAGCAACGGTGGCGCATCGGGCACCAACGGCGTCCAGGGGGCGGACGGCCCGTTCGGTCCGAAGAACGGCGGCAACGCCCTGGCCGCCATTGCGGAGGGCTCCACGTTCGGCGGCCTCACCAGCGCGACTTTCTCGGCAGACAGGACGGTGAACGGCTCGCTGGGCATCGGCGGCGGCGGCGGCGGTGGTGCCGGCGCCAGCGGCACGGCCGCGGGTGGTGACGGATCGAGCGGCGGCGCGGGCGAACTCACGATTTCGGCCGGAACCACGACCGTGACCGGCGCCATCGTCATCGGCGGCTCGGGCGGCGGCGGCGGTGGCGGCAGCGGCAACGCGAACGGCGGCAGGGGCGGCGATGGCGGCAACGGGCAGCTGACCGTCAGCGACGGCAAGTTGGTCGCCGACAGCATCGTCATCGGCGGCAGCAGCGGCGGCAAGGGCTCTGGAGGCGCGACCAGCGGCCTGGCCGGAGCGGGCGCCACCGGAACGCTGACGGTCACCGGCGGCAGCATGAACGTGGCGCACGGTGTCACCGTGAACGGCAACGGGCAGGTCGACTTCAAGCCGGACGCCGGAACCCAGGTCACGGCCGGCTACGCCATCTCGGGCGCCGGCAGCGTCTCGCAGACGGGCGCCGGCACCACGGTGATGACCGGCGACAACACCTACACCGGCGGCACCACGATCAGCGCCGGCACCCTGCAGATCGGCGCGGGCGGCACGACCGGCAGCATCGTCGGCAAGGTCAGCAACGCCGGCACGCTGGTGTTCGACCGCTCGAACACACTCACCTTCAACGGCACCATCAGCGGCACCGGCCAGGTGCAGCAGATCGGCAGCGGCACGCTCGAGCTGACGGGCGCCAACAGCTACGAGGGCGGCACGCTGATCGGCGGCGGCACGCTGAAGGTGGCCGGCGACGGGGCGCTGGGCGCGGCCACGGGCGCGCTCACCTTCAACGGCGGCGGCACGCTGCAGAGCACGGGCGCCTTCACCAGCGCGCGCGACGTGACGCTGGCCGGCGCCGGCAGCATCGTGAGCAAGGGTGCGCTGTCGATGAGCGGCGTCTTCACCGGCAACGGTGCGCTCGACGTGCAGGCGGGTTCGGGCGACATCACCCTGACCAATGCCGGCAACGACTTCGGCGGCGCCGTGAGCCTGAGCGGCGCCACGGTGCAGATCAACGACAAGAACGCGCTGACGCTGGGCACGCTGAATACCGGCGCGCTCACCGCCACGAGCCACGGCAACCTGCAGTTCCAGGGCGGCGGCTCGGCATCGTCCATCGATGTCCGCAGCAACGACGGCGCGGTGACGCAGACCGGCGCGTTGTCTGTGATGGGAAAACTGTCGGTCGATGCAGGCACGGGCAGCATCGCGCTGAACAACACGAGCAACAGCTTCCAGGGCCCCGTCTCGCTCGCCGGCCAGAACATTTCCGTTGCCTCCAGCGGAGATCTTTCGGTGACAACGCTGGCCAACGGCATCGACGGTGCCGTCAGCCTGGTGGCCGGCGGTGCGCTGGCGCTGCCCAACGCGGCGATCGACACCGGCACGGCCGCGCTGACGCTGGCCGCCAACGGTGCCGCGCTCGGCATCGCGCATGAGCTGAGCGGCGGCAACATCTCCATCACCGGCCGCAAGGGCGTGACGCTCCAGGCCGACGTGAGCACCAAGGGCACGCTGACCCTGGCGAGCGACGGCAGCGTGATGCAGACCGCGGGCGTCGTGACCGCCGGCACGCTGACCGGCAGCGCGGGCAGCGTCTCGATGAACCAGGCCAACCAGATTGGCGCGCTGGGCGACTTCACGGCCGTCGGTGCCTTCAGCCTCAGGAACGCGCAGGCGCTGCAGGTGACGGGCAACGTCGCCGCGTCGAGCGTGGCGCTCGATGTAGCCCAGGGCGTCGTGGTCACCGGCTCCATCAGCGCCACCGGCAACAAGGGCGAAGTGATCTCGGTGGCCAGCGACACTCGCCTGCAGGTCGGCAACGGCGGCACTACGGGCGTGCTGGCAGGCAACGTGAGCAACGACGGCACGCTCGCCTTCAACCGCTCCGACGCATTGACTTTCGCGGGCGCCATCGGCGGCAAGGGCGCGCTGGTGCAGCAAGGCCAGGGCACGCTGGTGCTCACCGGCGCCAACAGCTACACCGGCGGCACCACCGTGAAGGCCGGCGTACTGCAAGGCAACGCCACGAGCCTGCAGGGCGACATCGTGAACGACGCGACCGTCGTCTTCGAGCAGACCAAGGCCGGCGGCGGCGGCACCTATGCCGGCACCATGAGCGGCACCGGCAGCCTGCGCAAGATTGGCGACGGTGAACTCGTGCTCGCCTCGGTCAACAGCTACAGCGGCGGCACCTCGGTCGAAGCCGGCACGCTGAACGCCAGCGTCACCGGCGCACTGGGTAGCGGACCGGTCTCGGTCGCCAACGGCGCCGCCGTGCTTTTCAGCGGCAAGGCCGACATGGGCGCGGTAACGCTCTCCAACGGTCCCGACGGCCTCATCAACTTTGTCGGCAGCGTGACCGCGGGGCAGGCCGCCATCGTGAACGGCAAGGGCGGCACCGTCCGCATCAGCGAACTCACGGCCAACGGCACATCGATCGGCTCGCTCGGCGGCGCGGGCCAGGTGGTCCTCGGCGCCAAGACGCTGACCACCGGCGGGCTGAACGCCGACACGGAGATCTCGGGCGTCGTCTCCGGCACCGGCGGCTCGCTGGTGAAAGTGGGCACGGGCGCGCTGACGCTGTCGGGCGCCAACACCTACACGGGCGGCACGACGCTGCGCCAGGGGCGCCTGAACGTCGGCCACAGCCAGGCCCTGGGCGGCGGCACGCTGTCGATGGACGACGACACGACGCTGGGCTTCAGCGCCGACGGCCTGACCATCGCCAACACCATCCATCTGACTGGCCAGCTCGATCCGATCATCGACACCGGCGCGTTCTCGGGCACGCTGAGCGGCGCCATCTCCGGCGGCGGCTTCATCACCAAGGAAGGCACGGGCACGCTGACGCTGTCGGGCGCCAACACCTACACCGGTGCCACCAACGTGGCGCAGGGCACCTTGAGGGCCGGCGCCGCCAACACCTTCAGCGCGGCCTCGGCGCACAGCGTGGCCGCGGGCGCGACGCTGGACCTGGCCGGCTTCAACCAGACGCTCGCCTCGCTGGCCAACAGCGGCACCGTCTCGCTGGCGGGCGCGGCGGCCGGCACCACGCTGACCGTGAACGGCAACTACGTGGGCAACAACGGCGTGCTCAAGCTCGGCACCGCGCTCAACGGCACGGGACCGTCGGACCGCCTGGTGATCAACGGCGGCACCGCCAGCGGCAAGACCAGCGTGCAGATCGCCAACCTGGGCGGCCTGGGCGCGCTGACCACGGGCAACGGCATCGAGGTGGTCACCGCGCAGAACGGCGCGAAGACCACCGCGCAGACGACCAAGGACGCGTTCTCGCTGGCAGGCGGCCATGTGGACGCCGGTGCCTACGAATACCGCCTGTACGCCGCCGACGCCAGCGGCGCGGGTGAGAGCTGGTATCTGCGCTCCAGCACCAATGCAGGAGTCACGCCGGCCAACCCGGCGGGCGTGCCGGTGGCCACCTACCGGGCGGAAGCTTCGCTCTATGCGACGCTGCCGAATCAACTGCGCCAGGGCAGCCTCGCGATGCTGGGCGACCTGCGCAAGCGCGTGGGCGACGACGACGTGAAGGGCACCGCGCCCAGCGCGACCGGCGCCGAGCGCCGCGCCTGGGCCCGCGTGCTGTCCACCGACATCGACATCCAGCAGGGCGGCGCCGTCTCGCCCACCAGCAAGGGCCGTTTGACCGGCTTCCAGGCCGGCACCGACCTGCTGGCCACGCCCAACTGGCGCGCCGGCATCTACGTCGGCCAGCTCGACGGCGATGCGCGCGTGAACGGCTTTGCCAGCGGCATCCAGAACCTCGGCGTCGGTCGCAATGACCTGCGCAGCCAGTACGTGGGCGTGTACGGCACCTACACCAGCGACAGCGGCTTCTATGCCGACGCCGTGGTGCAGTCGGGCCGCCATCGCTACACGATCGAGCCTCTGATGAGCATCGGCGCGGCCGGCAAGGGCAACAGCCTGCTGGGCTCGATCGAGGTGGGCCAGGCCTTCCCGATCGGCAGCAGCGGCTGGACCGTCGAGCCGCAACTGCAATTGATCCACCAGCACATGGACCTGAGCAACTCGGCCATCGTCGGCGCCATCGCGCAGCCGCAGGCCGACAGCGGATGGGTCGCGCGTGCAGGTGTTCGGGTGAAAGGCCAGATCGATACCGGCATGGGCGCGCTGCAGCCGTACGGCCGCTTCAACGTCTACAAGACCTCGAGCGGCGCCGACATCGCGCGCTTCGTGAACGGCGCGACGACGACGGACATCGCGGCGCCCACGGGCGGCACGAGCACCGAGCTGGCCGGCGGCTTCACGCTGGGCCTGAATGCGTCGACCAGCCTTTATGGCGAAGTCGGCAAGCTGTGGTCCTCGGGCGGCGACGCCAAGGTAAAGAGCGGCATCAGCGGCTCGCTGGGCGTGCGCGTGAAGTGGTGATGCCGCCGGCCTGACGCCGGAACGAAAAAAAGCTGCCCGAGGGCAGCTTTTTTATTGGGCGAAGCAGTTGCCTCGTCGATCAGCGAGCCGTGATCGGCTTCACGTCACGCTTGGGCGAGCCTTCGAACAGCTGACGCGGGCGGCCGATCTTGTACTCGGGGTCGCCGATCATTTCGTTCAGCTGGGCGATCCAGCCGACCGTGCGGGCCAGCGCGAAGATCGCGGTGAACAGTGGCACCGGGATGCCGATGGCGCGCTGCACGATGCCCGAGTAGAAGTCGACGTTCGGGTAGAGCTTGCGCGACACGAAGTACTCGTCTTCCAGGGCGATCTTTTCCAGTTCCTTGGCCAGCTTGAACAGCGGGTCGTTTTCCAGGCCCAGCTCGGTCAGCACTTCGTTGCAGGTTTCCTGCATCAGCTTGGCGCGCGGGTCGTAGTTCTTGTACACGCGGTGGCCGAAGCCCATGAGCTTGACGTTCGAGTTCTTGTCCTTGACCTTCTTGATGAACTCGCCGATCTTCTCGACGCCGCCTTCCTTCTGGATGTCGTACAGCATGTTCAGTGCTGCTTCGTTGGCGCCGCCGTGGGCAGGGCCCCAGAGGCAGGCCACGCCGGCCGCGATGGCCGCGAAGGGGTTCGTGCCCGACGAGCCGCACAGGCGCACCGTCGAGGTCGAGGCGTTCTGCTCGTGGTCCGCGTGCAGGATGAAGATGCGGTCGAGCGCGCGCTCGAGCACCGGGTTCACCTTGTACTCTTCGCACGGCGTGGCGAACATCATGTGCAGGAAGTTGCCGGCGTAGCTCAGGTCGTTCTTCGGGTACATGTACGGCTGGCCGATCGTGTACTTGTACGCCATGGCCACGAGCGTGGGCATCTTCGCGATCAGGCGGATCGCGGCGATCTCGCGGTGCTCGGGATTGTTGATGTCCGTGCTGTCGTGATAGAAGGCCGACAGGGCGCCCACGAGGCCGGTCATGATGGCCATCGGGTGGGCATCACGGCGGAAGCCGCGCAGGAAGAACTGCATCTGCTCGTTCACCATGGTGTGGTTCGTCACGACCTTGGTGAAGTTTTCCTTCTTGGCCTGGTCCGGCAGTTCACCGTACAGCAGCAGGTGGCAGGTCTCGAGGAAGTCGCAGTTGGTGGCGAGTTGCTCGATGGGGTAGCCGCGATACAGCAGTTCGCCCTTGTCGCCATCGATGTACGTGATGGCCGACTGGCAAGCGGCGGTCGACATGAAGCCCGGGTCGTACGTGAACATGCCGGTCTGTGCGTACAGCTTGCGGATGTCGATCACGTCGGGGCCCACGGTGCCCTTGTAGATCGGCAGGTCGACGCTGTCGCCGCCGTTGCTGAACGACAGCGTGGCCTTGGTATCGGATGCTTTCATTTCGGTTTACTTTCAGAGGTGGATTCAGGACGAAGGAGAAATTGCGGGCCGCTGCGCACCGTCGGTGCGCATCAGCTGCAGCAATGCGACCACCTCGGCCCCGGCCCATTCGGGCTCGGGCTCCTTTCTGCAAAGAAGGAGGTCGAGGAGATCGTTGTCCGACAGGTCCATCAGTGTCTCCATCGCTCCCGCTTGACCCACGGTCATGCGGGATTCGTGTCGCTCGAAGAAGCGGGCGATGAACAGGTCGTTCTCGAGCAGTCCGCGCCGGCAGCGCCATTTCAGCTTGCTCAGCGCACGTTCGCTGATCGGCTGGTCGAGGTCGGCGGCGGGTTGCATGGTGGCGTCTCTAGGCAATGGATCAGGGATTAGATGGCGCGGCGCACCATCAATTCCTTGATCTTGCCGATGGCCTTGGTCGGGTTCAGGCTCTTCGGGCACACGTCCACGCAGTTCATGATCGTGTGGCAGCGGAACAGGCGGTACGGGTCTTCCAGGTTGTCCAGGCGCTCGGCGGTGGCTTCGTCGCGGCTGTCGGCGATGAAGCGGTAGGCCTGCAGCAGGCCGGCCGGGCCGACGAACTTGTCGGGGTTCCACCAGAAGCTCGGGCAGCTCGTGGAGCAGCTCGCGCAAAGAATGCACTCGTACAGGCCGTTGAGCTCTTCGCGCTCTTCGGGCGACTGCAGGCGTTCCTTCTCGGGCGGCACGTTGTCGTTCTGCAGGTACGGCTTGATCGAGTTGTACTGCTTGAAGAACTGCGTCATGTCCACGATCAGGTCGCGGATGACGGGCAGGCCCGGCAGCGGCTTGAGCACGACGGTGCCCTTGAGCGTGTTCATGTTGGTCAGGCAGGCCAGACCGTTCTTGCCGTTGATGTTCATCGCGTCGGAGCCGCAGACGCCTTCGCGGCACGAACGGCGGAACGACAGCGTGGGGTCCTGCGCCTTGAGCTTCATCAGGGCGTCGAGCAGCATGCGCTCATGGCCGTCGAGTTCGATCTCGACGGTCTGCATGTAGGGCTTGGCGTCCTTGTCCGGGTCGTAGCGATAGATCTGGAATGTGCGCTTCATCGTATGTTCCTAATTTTTAGAATGTCCGGACCTTCGGAGGCACCGAGGCGACCGTCAGGGGCTGCAGCTTGACCGGCTTGTACGAGAGGCGGTTGTCGTCGCTGTACCAGAGCGTGTGCTTCATCCAGTTGGCGTCGTCGCGGCCGAGCGGCGCGACCGGATCGTCGGCCGGGCGTTCGTAGTCTTCGACCGTGTGGGCGCCGCGGCATTCCTTGCGGGCAGCGGCCGAGACCATGGTGGCCTGCGCCACTTCGATCAGGTTGTCGACTTCCAGCGCTTCGATGCGGGCGGTGTTGAACACCTTCGACTTGTCCTTCAGGCCGATGGCCTTGACGCGCTCGCGCACGGCGGCGATCTTGACCACGCCTTCGTCCATCGAGGCCTGCTTGCGGAACACGGCGGCATGCTGCTGCATGACGGCGCGGATCTCGCCGGCCACGTCCTGCGCGTACTCGCCGCCGGTGGTGGCTTCGAGGCGGTTCAGGCGCTCCAGCGTGCGGTCGGCCGCATCGTTGGGCAGGGGCTTGTGTTCCTTGAGCTTGTCGGCGAACTCGACGATGTGGTTGCCGGCCGCGCGGCCGAACACCAGCAGGTCGAGCAGCGAGTTCGTGCCCAGGCGGTTGGCGCCGTGCACGCTCACGCAGGAGCATTCGCCCACCGCGTAGAGGCCGTTCACGACGGCGCTGTTGTCCTCGCCCTTCTGCACCACGACCTGGCCGTGGATGTTGGTGGGGATGCCGCCCATCTGGTAGTGGATGGTCGGCACGACGGGAATCGGTTCCTTGGTGATGTCGACGTTGGCGAAGTTGACGCCGATTTCGTACACCGAGGGCAGGCGCTTGTGGATGGTGTCGGCGCCCAGGTGGTCGAGCTTGAGCAGCACGTAGTCCTTGTTGGGACCGCAGCCTCGGCCTTCCTTGATTTCCTGGTCCATGGAGCGCGAGACGAAGTCGCGCGGCGCCAGGTCCTTCAGCGTGGGCGCATAGCGCTCCATGAAGCGTTCGCCGTTGCTGTTCAGCAGGATCGCGCCTTCGCCGCGGCAGCCTTCGGTCAGCAGCACGCCCGCGCCGGCCACGCCGGTCGGGTGGAACTGCCAGAACTCCATGTCCTGCAGCGGAATGCCCGAGCGAGCGGCCATGCCGAGGCCGTCGCCGGTGTTGATGAATGCGTTGGTCGAGGCCTGGAAGATGCGGCCCGCGCCGCCGGTGGCCAGCAGCACGGTCTTGGCCTGCAGGATGTGCAGGTCGCCGGTTTCCATTTCGAGGGCGGTCACGCCGACCACGTCGCCTTCTTCGTCACGGATGAGGTCGAGCGCCATCCATTCGACGAAGAACTGGGTGCGGGCTTCCACGTTCTTCTGGTAGAGCGTGTGCAGCATCGCGTGGCCGGTACGGTCGGCCGCGGCGCAGGCGCGCTGCACGGGCTTTTCGCCGTAGTTGGCCGTGTGGCCGCCGAACGGACGCTGGTAGATGGTGCCGTCGGGGTTGCGGTCGAACGGCATGCCGAAGTGCTCGAGCTCGTACACGACCTTCGGTGCTTCGCGGCACATGAACTCGATCGCGTCCTGGTCGCCGAGCCAGTCGGAACCCTTGATCGTGTCGTAGAAGTGGTAGTGCCAGTTGTCTTCGCTCATGTTGCCGAGCGATGCACCCACGCCGCCCTGGGCGGCGACGGTGTGCGAACGGGTCGGGAACACCTTGGAGAGCACGGCCACGTTGAGGCCGGCACGTGCGAGTTGCAGCGAGGCGCGCATGCCGGAGCCGCCGGCACCGACGATCACGACGTCGAACTTGCGCTTGGTGATTTTTTCTTTTGTGTAGGTCATGGTGGGGTCAGATCTTCCAAAGCACTTGAATGGCCCAACCCGCACAACCGACAAGCCAGACGATGGTGAAAATTTGCAGCACGAGACGGATGGCGACGGGCTGGACGTAGTCCATCCAGACGTCGCGCATGCCGACCCACACGTGGTAGAGCAGGGCGACGATCACGGAGAACGTCAGCACCTTCATCCACTGCGCGGCAAAGATGCCGGCCCAGAGGTCGTAGCCGATGGGGCCGCGGGTGAAGATCAGTTGTGCGAGCAGCACGATGGTGAAGAGGGCCATCAGGCCGCCGGTGATGCGCTGGCTGAGCCAGTCGCGAAGACCGTAGTGCGCGCCGACGACGATGCGCTTGGAGCCGTAATTCACAGACATGGTTGGCTCCTTCTCAGTACAGGCCGAACAGCTTGGCGCCCAGCACCAGCGTGAGGATGATGCTCGCGCCCAGCGTGAAGAGGGCGGAGGTGTGGCCGAATTCCTTGGTCACGGCGGAGTGGCTCACGTCCATCCAGAGGTGGCGCAGGCCGGCGATGAAGTGGTGCAGATAGGCCCAGATCAGCGCGAGCGCGACGAGCTTGAAGAACCAACCCGGAGCGAAGCCGATGCCGACGTTGAAGGCGCTCTTGAATTTCGCGAACGAATAGTCAGATGACAGCGACGTGTCGAACATCCAGATGATGAACGGCAGCAGCAGGAACATGATCACGCCGCTCACGCGGTGCAGGATCGACACGATGCCCGCCGGCGGGAGCCGGTAGGTCGTGAGATCGGTGAATGCATTGATGTTCCGGAATTCGCGGCGCGGTGGCCGGGGAGGATTTGCAAGCTCTGTCATGGGGGGAGGGCTTTCGTGGCTTGGATGACTTGTTCTGAGAGCGAACGCTTTTGTTTCTTATGCGGAAGTGCAAACAACGCAAAATTCTATTGCAATGCACCATCGGGCAGCGGACGCGCACGAGTCAGCGCACCGTTGCAGTCGGATGCTATTGACTTCGTAGCACGTCGTGCGTGTTTCGTGCGCACGCTGGCGCACCGGGATTCGGCCTTCGTCTGCATCGGGATCAGCCCAACTGGTTCCTGTAGTGGTGCGTGTCGGTGCGGTAGAGCCCGCGGCGCAGTTCCATGGGCATGTCATGGTAGGTGTGCGCCACGCGTTCCACGCTCAGCAGGGGCATCTGCAGCGTGACGTCGAGCAGCGCGGCCTGTTCGGCATCGGGCAGCACGGCGCGGATTTTTTCTTCGGCCCGCACCATGCGCACGCCGAATTCCGTTTCGAACAGCGCGTACATCGGCCCCGGCCACGCGCGCAGCCGCTCGGCCGTGAGGCCCTTGAAGGGCGTGCCGGGCAGCCAGAGGTCTTCAAGGATGGTCGGCACGCCGGCGTAGGCCAGCACGCGGCGCACCTGCAGCACGGCGTCGCCGGTGCGCAGGCCGAGGGCGCGCGCCACGTCGGCCGACGCGCGCAGGCGCTTGCAGTCGACGATGGTGCGCACGGCGGGGCCTTCGCTGCTCGGGTCGCCGGCATCGGGCACGAGCTTGAGGAAGCGGTACTGCACATGCTGCTCGGCATGCGTGGCGACGAAGGTGCCCTTGCCCTGGCGGCGCACCACCAGGTTTTCGGCAGACAGCTCGTCGATGGCCTTGCGCACCGTTCCCTGGCTCACGCGAAAACGCACGGCCAGGTCCATCTCGCTGGGGATGGGCTCGCCCGGCTTCCACTCGCCCGCCTGCAGGCTCTGCAGGATCAGGGTCTTGATCTGCTGGTAGAGCGGACTGAAGGACGGCGTGGGGGGCTCGTCGAGTGTTGTGGGCGTGTTCATGGCAGCGGTGGGGTGCGCCGTGGCGGCGCCCCCGAGGATATCTTATATAAGACATAAGACGGGGCTTATTGAATCGGCTTAAAATGCTGCGGGTCTCGCGCTGCGGGAGGGTATTTCACCCCGCAGAACCCTGGCGCCCCACGAGAGCGCCGACACCGTTTTCATCACCTTCTGGAGTCTTCCCATGAGCAAAAAACCCGTCCGCGTTGCCGTCACCGGTGCCGCCGGCCAAATCGGTTACGCCCTGTTGTTCCGCATTGCTTCCGGCGAAATGCTCGGCAAAGACCAGCCGGTCATCCTGCAACTGCTCGAAATCCCCGACGAGAAGGCCCAGAAGGCACTCAAGGGCGTGATGATGGAACTCGACGACTGCGCGTTCCCGCTGCTGGCCGGCATGGAAGCCCACGGCGACCCGATGACCGCCTTCAAGGACGCCGACTACGCGCTGCTGGTCGGTTCGCGTCCTCGCGGCCCCGGCATGGAACGTGCCGAACTGCTGGCCGTCAACGGCGCCATCTTCACGGCACAGGGCAAGGCCCTGAACGCCGTCGCCAGCCGCAACGTCAAGGTGCTGGTGGTCGGCAACCCCGCCAACACCAACGCCTACATCGCGATGAAGAGCGCACCTGACCTGCCGCGCAAGAACTTCACCGCCATGCTGCGCCTGGACCACAACCGCGCCGCCAGCCAGATCGCCGCCAAGACCGGCAAGGCCGTGGCCGACATCGAAAAGCTCACCGTGTGGGGCAACCACTCGCCCACGATGTACGCCGACTACCGTTTCGCCACCATCAACGGCGAAAGCGTCGCCAAGATGATCAACGACCAGGAATGGAACGCCAACACCTTCCTGCCGACCGTCGGCAAGCGCGGCGCCGCCATCATCGAAGCACGCGGCCTGTCGTCGGCTGCCTCGGCCGCCAACGCCGCCATCGACCACATGCGCGACTGGGCCCTGGGCACCAACGGCAAGTGGGTCACCATGGGCATCCCGTCGGACGGCCAGTACGGCATTCCGAAGGACGTGATGTTCGGCTTCCCCGTCACCTGCGAAAACGGTGAGTACAAGCTGGTCGAAGGCCTCGAGATCGACGCATTCAGCCAGGAACGCATCAACAAGACGCTGGAAGAGCTCGAAGGCGAACGCGCCGGCGTTGCCCACCTGCTGTAAGCCACCCGCAGCATGCTCGACTGGAACCCCGCGCTCTATCGTCGCTACGAGGACGAGCGCACCCGGCCCGCGCAGGAACTCCTGGCGCGGGTGCCGCTGACCGAGGCGGCCCGCGTGGTCGACCTCGGTTGCGGCCCGGGCAATTCCACCGAGCTGCTGGTTCGCCGGTTCCCGAAGGCGCAAGTCACCGGGACCGACAACTCCGAAGCCATGCTGGCCAGCGCGCGCGAGCGCCTGCCGCAGGCCCGCTTCGAGTTGAGCGACATCGCGACCTGGGCGCCGCGTTCTCCGGAAGAAGCGCCCGACCTCATTTATGCCAATGCGTCGCTGCAGTGGGTGCCCGATCACGAAAAGCTGATCCCGCGCCTGTTCGACGCGCTGGCGCCGGGCGGCGTGCTCGCCGTCCAGATGCCCGACAACCGCCAGGAGTCCACGCACCGGCTGATGCGCGCCGTGGCCGCCGAAGCGCCGTGGGCCGAGCCCATCGGCGACGCCGACAGGCTTCGCACCCGGCTGCTCGACCTGGCCGGCTACTACGACCTGCTGGCACCGCGCGCCGCGCATGTCGACGTGTGGCACACCATCTACCAGCACCGCATGGCCGACGCTGCGTCCATCGTCGAATGGGTGCGCGGCACGGGGCTGAAGCCTTTTGTCGATCGCCTGGAGCCCGCATTGCAGGCCAGCTATCTCGCCGAATACGAACGCCGGGTGAACGAGGCCTATCCGGCCCGCACCGACGGCAAGAGGCTGCTCGCGTTCCCGCGCATGTTCATCGTCGCGCAGAAGGGCGGCAACGCATGACCGGCAAAGCCGTCCATCCCGCCGAAGTGCTGCTGGGCGCGCAGGCCGGCGCCGTGACGCTGCCCGTGTGCGACCACTACAGCGGCGTCGAGGCGCGCATGAAGAAGAGCCTCGCGCTCCAGGCCGAGATGGCCGAGGAGTTCGGCGCCTGCGTGTTCGACGTCACCCTCGATTGCGAAGACGGCGCCCCCGTGGGCGGCGAGGCGGAGCATGCCGCGCTCGTCACCGAACTCGCGCTGGCCGCCAGGCCCGGCATGCGCGTCGGCGTGCGCGTGCACCCGGTCGACCATCCGGCCTTTGACGGCGACGTGATCACCATTGCCGGACGCGCCGGTCATCGCCTGAGCCACCTGATGGTGCCCAAGGTCGAATCGGTGGCCGATGTGTTGCAGGCTGTTTCCGCGCTGGAGGCCGCCGATGCCGCCGAGTTGCCGCTGCACGTGCTCATCGAATCGCCGCTGGCGGTGCACAACGCCTTCGAAATCGCCGCGCACCCGCGCGTGCAGTCGCTGAGCTTCGGCCTGATGGATTTCGTCTCGGCCCACGCCGGCGCCATTCCCGCCGACGGCATGGGCGCGGCGGGGCAGTTCAGCCATCCGCTGGTGGTGCGGGCCAAGCTGGCCATCGCATCGGCCGCGCATGCCTATGGCAAGGTGCCATCGCACTGTGTGGTCACCGAGTTCAACGACACCGATGCCATGCGCACGGCGGCCCGCAAGGCGGCCACGGAATTCGGCTACACGCGCATGTGGAGCATCCACCCGAACCAGATCCGGCCCATCCTCGAGGCCTTTGCGCCGGACGAGGCGCAGATTCAAATTGCCACAAAAATCCTTGTAAAGGCGGCGGCCGCGGATTGGGCCCCGACACAAATTGATGGCACATTGCACGACCGCGCGAGCTACCGCCATTTCTGGCAGGTTCTGACACGTGCCCACGCAACAGGGCGCGCGTTGCCCCCCGAGGCGAAAGCCTGGTTTGCGCTCGCGGCCTCCTGAAACCACCCGTACCCAGCCTCAAGGAAACCCACACATGAAGAAAATCGCCCTGATTGCAGCTGTCGCACTGGCCCTGCCCCTGGCCGCGATGGCCCAGGACGCTGCCAAGCCGGCAGCCAAGCCCGCCGCCAAGGCAGCTTCGTCCAACACGGCAAAGGCCCCTGCCAAGAAGCACCAGGTCACCCGCAAGGCCGCCAAGGCCGTCGAGGAAGTCACGCCCGTCGCCACCGACACCGACGTGACGCTCTCCGAAGCCGACCTGGCCGTGGCCCAGCGCGTGTCGGTCGGCAAGGCCCAGTGCGAACTCGGCGCCGACGTGACCGTCACCGCCGACGACAAGAAGCCCGGCTTCTTCACCGTCAGCACCAAGGGCGCGAAGTACCGCATGCACCCGGTCGAAAGCCGCACTGGCGCCATCCGCCTCGAAGACCCGCGTGCCGGCGCCATGTGGCTCCAGCTCGGCAACAAGTCGATGCTGATGAACCAAAAGGCCGGCCTGCGCCTTGCCGACGAATGCCAGACCGAAGCCCAGGTCGCGTTCGCAGCAGAAATGAAGAAGAACCCACCGAAGGCGCTGTTCGACGGCGCTGACGGCGAAAAGAAGTAAGCGTACCGAGCGCGGGGTGCGGTGCGGCTCTTGCTTGACCGCTCCGCATTCCCGCAAGACCAGTTTCCGGAGAAAAGAAGATGTTGCAAGCCTACGTTGATCATGTTGCCGAACGCGCCGCGCTCGGTATTCCGCCGCTGCCCCTGAGCGCCAAGCAGACCTCTGAAGCGATCGAGCTCCTCAAGAGCGCGAATGCCAAGGACGGCGCCTTCCTGCTGGACCTGCTCACCTATCGCGTGCCCGCCGGCGTCGACGACGCGGCCAAGGTCAAGGCGAGCTACCTCGCGGCCGTGGCCCACGGCACCGAGAAGAGCGAGTTCATTTCGCGCGCCCGCGCGACCGAACTGCTCGGCACCATGCTCGGCGGCTACAACATCAGCCCCATGATCGACCTGCTGGACGACGCCGAAGTCGGCGCCGTGGCGGCGGAAGGCCTGAAGAAAACCCTGCTGATGTTCGACCAGTTCCACGACGTCAAGGAAAAGGCCGACAAGGGCAATGCCAACGCCAAGGGCGTGCTGCAGAGCTGGGCCGATGCCGAGTGGTTCACCAGCCGCCCCGAAGTGCCCGAGAGCATCACCGTCAGCATCTTCAAGGTGGCCGGCGAAATCAACACCGACGACCTGTCGCCCGCGCCCGACGCGACGACGCGTCCCGACATCCCGATGCACGCCCTGGCGATGCACAAGAACGCACGCCCCGGCATCGTTCCCGAAGAAGACGGCAAGCGCGGCCCGGTGAAGTTCATCGAAGACCTGCGCGCGCGCGGCCACCTGGTGGCCTACGCCGGCGACGTGGTCGGCACGGGTTCGTCGCGCAAGAGCGCCACCAACTCGGTGCTGTGGTTCACGGGCGAAGACATTCCCTTCGTGCCCAACAAGCGCTTCGGCGGCGTCTGCCTCGGCGGCAAGATCGCTCCCATCTTCTACAACACGATGGAAGACTCGGGCGCGCTGCCGATCGAACTCGACGTCACGCAGATGAACATGGGCGACGTGGTCGAGCTGCGTCCCTATGAAGGCAAGGCGCTGAAGGACGGCAAGGTCATCGCCGAATTTCAGGTCAAGAGCGACGTGCTGTTCGACGAAGTGCGCGCCGGCGGCCGCATTCCGCTGATCATCGGCCGTGGCCTGACCACCAAGGCACGCGAAGCGCTGGGCCTGCCCGTGTCGACGCTGTTCCGCCTGCCGCAGAGCCCTGTCGACACCAAGAAGGGTTTCTCGCTCGCGCAGAAGATGGTCGGCCGCGCCTGCGGCCTGCCCGAAGGCCAGGGCGTTCGCCCGGGCACGTACTGCGAACCCAAGATGACCTCGGTCGGCTCGCAGGACACCACCGGCCCGATGACGCGCGACGAGCTGAAGGACCTGGCCTGCCTGGGCTTCTCGGCCGACCTCGTCATGCAGTCGTTCTGCCACACGGCGGCCTACCCCAAGAAGGTCGACGTCAAGATGCACCACGAACTCCCCGAGTTCATGGCCAACCGCGGCGGCGTTTCGCTGCGTCCGGGCGACGGCGTGATCCACAGCTGGCTCAACCGCCTGCTGACGCCCGACACCGTGGGCACGGGCGGCGACAGCCACACCCGTTTCCCCATCGGCATCAGCTTTCCGGCCGGCTCCGGCCTCGTGGCCTTCGCGGCCGCCACCGGCGTGATGCCGCTGGACATGCCCGAGTCGGTGCTCGTGCGCTTCAAGGGCAAGATGCAGCCCGGCGTCACGCTGCGTGACCTGGTCAATGCGATTCCGCTGTACGCCATCAAGTCGGGCCTGCTGACGGTGGCCAAGCAAGGCAAGAAGAACATCTTCTCGGGCCGCATCCTCGAAATCGAAGGCCTGCCCGAACTGAAGGTGGAGCAAGCCTTCGAGCTGAGCGACGCCTCGGCCGAACGCTCGGCCGCCGGCTGCACGGTGCACCTGAACAAGGAACCGATCATCGAGTACATCAACAGCAACATCACGCTGATGAAGTGGATGATTGCCGAAGGCTACGCCGACGCCCGCACGCTGCAGCGCCGCATCGCCGCGCAGGAAGCCTGGCTCGCGAACCCGCAGCTGCTCAAGGGCGACGACGATGCCGACTACGCCGCCGTCATCGAGATCGACCTGGCCGAGATCCACGAGCCCATCGTGGCCTGCCCGAACGACCCTGACGACGTGAAGACGCTGAGCGACGTGGCCGGCGCCGCGATCGACGAAGTGTTCATCGGTTCGTGCATGACCAACATCGGCCACTTCCGCGCCGCGTCGAAGCTGCTCGAAGGCAAGCGCGACATTCCGGTCAAGCTGTGGATCGCTCCGCCGACCAAGATGGACGCGCAGCAGCTCACCGAAGAAGGCCACTACGGCGTGTTCGGCAATGCCGGTGCCCGCACCGAAATGCCGGGCTGCTCGCTGTGCATGGGCAACCAGGCACAGGTGCGCGAAGGCGCGACGGTCATGTCGACCAGCACCCGCAACTTCCCGAACCGCCTGGGCAAGAACACCAACGTGTACCTCGGCTCGGCCGAACTGGCCGCCATCTGCTCGCGCCTGGGCCGCATCCCGACGCGCGAGGAATACATGGCTGCTTCGGGCGTGCTCGAAGCCTCCAGCACGCAGATCTACCAGTACCTGAACTTCGACAAGATCGAAGACTACAAGGGCGTGGCGGACTCGGTCACGGCCTGATCTTCTCGGCCAGGCCCGAGCGCCAATGAGGAAAAGCCCCGCTGGTCGGGGCTTTTTCTTGCGCGCTCGTCTCCGACACGCGGCTTCGCCCTTTGCCGGCCCGCGCGACCGGTTACAAGCCTCAAGAATGGTGTCAATCCGCGCACGTCCGTCGCGGAAGGAGACGCACCATGCCGCTGGCGACACTGATCGGCCGATGGGCCATGAAGCCATTCTCGAAGGCGCTGCCGCCGCTCGGGGATACCGAGCGGGCCGCGCTCGAGGCCGGCACCGTCGGCTTCGAGGGCCGGCTGTTCGCGGGGCGTCCCGATTTCGACGTGCTCGCGGCCATGGGGCCGAACCAGCTCACCGAGCGCGAGCAGGCCTTTCTCGACAACGAAGTGCGCGCCCTGTGCCACATGCTGGACGACCACGCGATCGACCAGGCGCGCGACCTGCCGCCTGAGGTGTGGCGCTTTCTGCGTGAAAAGCGCTTCTTCGGAATGATCATTCCCGAGGAGTTCGGCGGCCTCGGCTTCAGCCACTTCGCGCACGCCACCGTGGTGACGCGCATCGCCACCATCAACACCGCCACGGCCGTCACGGTCATGGTGCCCAACTCGCTGGGGCCGGCCGAACTGCTGCTGCGCTACGGCACCGACGCGCAGAAAGACCACTACCTGCCGCGCCTGGCCGATGGCCGCGAGCTGCCGTGCTTCGGCCTGACCTCGCCTTATGCGGGCTCGGACGCGGCATCGATTCCCGATCGCGGCGTGGTGGTCGAGCGCGAGTTCGAGGGCCGCATGACGCGCGGCTTCCTGGTCGATTTCGACAAGCGCTACATCACCCTCGCGCCGGTGGCCACCGTGGTCGGCTTGGCCTTCCATGCCGTGGACGAGAGCCGGCCCGAGGGCCAGCGCGAGCTGGGTATCACCTGCGCGCTGATTCCCGTGCCGCATGAAGGCATGGAGATCGGCCGGCGCCATCGCCCCATGGACAGCGCCTTCATGAACGGCCCCATCCACGGGCGGCAAGTGTTCGTGCCGATGGACTGGATCATCGGCGGCGACAAGCAGGTCGGCCAGGGCTGGCGCATGCTGATGGAATGCCTGGCCGCGGGCCGCGCCATCTCGCTGCCCGCACTGGGCTCGGCCATGCAGCAGACAGCGCTATACGTGAGCAACGGCTACGGCCAGATCCGCGAGCAGTTCGGCATGCCGGTCGGCAAGTTCCACGCGGTGGCGGGGCTGGTGGCGCAGATGTCGGCCGAGCTGTATGCGACCGACGCGGCGCGGCGCTTCACCGCCGCTGCGCTCGACAAGGGCGAGCGGCCCAGCGTGGCCAGCGCCATTCTCAAGGTGCAGCTGACCGAGGCGGGGCGACGTGCCGTGAACCACGGCATGGACATCCTGGGCGGCAAGGGCATCATCTACGGCCCCTCGAACCTGCTCGGCGTGGCCTACCGGCAGGCGCCGATCGCGATCACGGTGGAAGGCGCGAACATCCTCACGCGCGCGCTCATCGTGTTCGGGCAGGGCGCGGTGCGTTGCCATCCGCATGTGCTCGACGAAATGGCGGCCGTGCAAGCGGGCGACGAAACCGCGCTCGGCAAGGCGCTGATGGCGCACGGCAGGCACGTGGCCACCAACCTGTGGCACAGCCTGTTCGGCGCGCCGGTGCTGGGCGAGCCGCCCGAAGACCTACTGCCGGAGGCGCGGCTGGTGGCGCGCATGAGCGCCAAGTACGCGCTCACGGCCGATCTCGCGATGGGCATGCTCGGCGGCAAGCTCAAGCGCATGGAACTGCTGTCGGCGCGGCTCGGCGATGTGCTCGCCCACCTGTATCTGGCCAGCGCGAGCATCTGGCGCTACCGCGTCGACGGCGCGCCCGAGCTGCTGCCGTTCGCGCAGGCCGCGATCCGGCTGCAACTCGACGAGGCCGGCAAGATCCTGCGCGACCTGTACGCCAACCTGCCGACGGCTGGCCGGCGCGTGATCGGGGCGCTGGTGCTGCGCCGCACCGCGCATCTGGCGCCGCTGCGCGATGTGCAGCTGATCGAGTTGGCGGAGTTGCTGCGCAAGAACCCGCGCATCGTCGAGCGCCTCGCGCCCGACCTCAGCGAGCCTGCGGCCGGCGGCCTGCGCGACCTGATGCATGCGATGGAGCTTTCGGCGCAGCTCGGCGACACCACGGCCGCGCTCAACAAGGTGCTGCGCCGCACGAATTCGCTGGAGGAGGCGGCCAGCTCGGCGCTCGACCCCGAGCTTGCGCTGGCTTACCTGAAGGCGGCCGACAAGGTCATCCAGGTGGACGACTTCAAGGGCCCGCCGCGCGGCGCGGACGGCAAGGCCGACCTCAACCCGCCTGCTGCGGCGTCGACTGCGCCAGTTGCGCCGCCAGTGCAGCCAGCGCCGCCGCCGTCTGTTCGTCCGCCGGAAAGAACGATTCCACCGCGAGTTCCTGCAATGTGACGTCGACCGGCGTGCCGAAGATCGTGATGGTGCTGATGAAGCTCAGCACGCCGCTCGGCATGACCACCTGGAATGGCACGGCCACCGCCGACAGCGCGGTGTCGAGCACCGGCGCGTCGTGGCTCACGGCAGGCGCGGGGTAGGCCGCGAGTTCGTCGTGCAGCGATTGCAGCACCGCGTCGCCGGTGGCCGCGATCTGCTGCTGCAGTCGTTCGAGCAGATGGGTGCGCCACTGCGCCAGGTTCGCGATGCGCGGGGCCACGCCGTCGGGGTGCAGGCTCAGGCGCAGCACGTTGATGGGCGGCTTCAGCAGTTCGGGCGCGGCGCCTTCCATCAGGAGCGGCACCAGCGCGTTGTGCGCGACCAGGTTCCAGTGACGGTCCACGGCCAGCGCCGGAAAGGGCTCGTGCCCCTTCAGCACCAGGTCGATGGCGCGGCGCGCGGAGGCCATGGCCGGGTCGTCGAGCGAGCGCTGCCGGTACATCGGCGCGAAGCCCGCCGCCACCAGCAGCGCATTGCGCTCGCGCAGCGGCACTTCCAGCCGTTCGGCCAGCCGCAGCACCATCTCGCGGCTGGGGGCTGCGCGGCCGGTTTCCACATAGCTCAGGTGGCGGGTCGAGACCTCGGCCTCCTGCGCCAGGTCGAGCTGGCTCAGGCGGCGGTGGGTGCGCCAGTGCCGCAGGTGGACACCGAACGGGTCACGTGCGCCGGGTCGGTCGGCCTTGGACGAATGGGAGCGGAGGGTGTTCATGGAGCCGCATTCTGGCGCGGCGGCGGCGCGGCGCCATGACCTCGGAGGTCATCGACGCGATGCAGCGCCGCCGGAATCATTGGCGCCGTACCACCCCGGTACTACACCAAGGAGAACCGAATGTCCGTCTTCGCATCCCCTCGTTTCCTGCCCCGCGTGATGTGGGCCGATGCCGCCTCGTGCGCCGCGACCGGCGCGCTGCAGGTGGCCTTCACCGACGCGCTGGCGCGGCTGACCGGCCTGCCGGCGCCGCTGCTCTTGGGCACTGGCGTCTTCCTGCTGGCGTATGCGGCGATGGCCGCCTTCATGGCCGGCCGCCGCACGCCGCCGCGCGGGTTGATCGGCCTTGTCGTCGTGGGCAATTTCGGCTGGGCCGCGGCCTGCATCGCGCTGCTGGTGAGCGGCATGTTCGCGGTCACTGCGCTGGGCATGGCATGGGCGCTGGCGCAGGCGGCTTGCGTGGTCGTGCTGGCCGAGCTGCAATGGACCGGCCTGCGCCGCACGCGTGGCAGTGCGCGAATGGCCATGGCCTGAAAGACCGTGCTGCTCATTCGGAAAAACGGGGGCGAGCCGAGTCCCCCGACTACAGCGATTGACATTGATCCCTGCTATCTTTGAGAGGCTTCCACGAACAAACAGGAGTCCCTCTATGGCCAAAGCACCGGCGCATGCCTTTGCGTCCACCCTCAAGACCTTCAAGACAGCATCGGGCAAGTCCGGCAAGTACTGGTCCCTGAAGGAGCTGGCCAAGCAATACCCGACCGTCGACAGGCTGCCGGTTTCCATTCGCATCGTGCTCGAATCGGTGCTGCGCAATTGCGACGGGCAGAAGGTTTCGGCCAAGCACGTCGAAGAGCTGGCGCACTGGGCGCCCAACGCGGAGCGCACCGACGAGATTCCGTTCGTCGTCACCCGCGTGGTGCTGCAGGACTTCACCGGCGTGCCGCTGCTGGCCGACCTGGCCGCCATGCGCAGCGTGGCCGCCAAGCTGGGCAAGTCGCCCAAGACCATCGAGCCGCTGGTGCCCGTCGACCTGGTGGTCGATCACTCGGTGATGGTCGACTACTACGGCACGCCCAAGGCGCTCGACCTGAACATGAAGCTGGAGTTCCAGCGCAACAACGAGCGCTACCAGTTCATGAAGTGGGGCATGCAGGCCTTCGATACCTTCCGCGTGGTGCCGCCGGGCTTCGGCATCGTGCACCAAGTGAATCTCGAGTACTTCGCGCGCGGCGTCTACCAGAGCCCGTACGACAAGGGCGACAAGCCCACTTACTACCCCGACTCGCTGGTCGGCACCGACAGCCACACCACCATGATCAACGGCATCGGCGTGGTCGGCTGGGGCGTGGGCGGCATCGAGGCCGAGGCCGCCATGCTGGGCCAGCCGGTCTACATGCTCACGCCCGACGTGGTGGGCTTCGAACTCACCGGCAAGCTGCGCGAAGGCGTCACGGCCACCGACCTGGTGCTGTACGTCACGGCCATCCTGCGCGCCGAGAAGGTGGTGGGCAAGTTCGTCGAATTCTTCGGTCCCGGCGCCGCATCCATCGCCGTGCCCGACCGCGCGACCATCGGCAACATGGCGCCCGAGTACGGCGCGACCATGGGCTTCTTCCCGGTCGACGAAATGACCGTGGCCTATTTCGAAGGCACCGGCCGCACCAAGGAAGAGGTCGAGCGCTTCGAGGCCTACTACAAGGCGCAGGGCCTGTTCGGCATGCCCGCGCCTGGCGACATCGACTACACCAAGGTCGTGCGCCTGGACCTCGGCACCGTGTCGCCCAGCCTGGCCGGACCGAAGCGCCCGCAGGACCGCATCGACCTGGGCCACCTGGCCACCAAGTTCTCGGAGCTGTACAGCAAGCCCAACGATGCCAACGGCTTCAACCAGCCGGCCGACAAGCTCAAGCTGCGCTACCCGCTGGCCGCGGCCGGCAAGAGCGGCGACGACGAAGCCGCGCCGCCGCCCGCCGGCGCGCCGCTCGACGTGGTCGAGATGGTGGCCAACCGCTCCACCAAGGCGGCAGCGCACGTGAGCGCCACCGCGCCGTCGGCGCCCAAGGGCCAGGTGACCATCGGCAACGGCGACGTGCTGATCGCTGCCATCACCTCGTGCACCAACACCTCGAACCCGAGCGTGATGCTCGCTGCCGGCCTGCTGGCCAAGAAGGCGGTGGAAGCCGGCCTCACGGTCAAGCCGCACGTCAAGACCTCGCTGGCTCCCGGCTCGCGCATCGTGACCGAATACCTCGAGAAGGCCGGGCTGCTGCCGTACCTGGAGAAGCTGGGCTTCTACCTCGCGGGCTACGGCTGCACGACTTGCATCGGCAACGCCGGCGACCTCACGCCCGAGATCAACGAAGCCATCACCAAGAACGACCTGATCGGCGCGGCCGTGCTCTCGGGCAACCGCAACTTCGAGGCGCGCATCCACCCGAACCTGAAGGCCAACTTCCTGGCCTCGCCGCCGCTGGTGGTGGCCTTCGCCATTGCCGGCAACGTGATGACCGACCTGATGACCGAGCCCGTGGGCAAGGGCAAGGGCGGCAAGGACGTGTACCTGGGCGACATCTGGCCGACGCCGAAGGAAATCGACGACAACCTGCGCTACGCGATGAACGCCAAGTCGTTCCGCGCGAACTACGACAAGGTCAAGACCGATCCGGGCAAGTTCTGGACGAGCATCAAGGGCACCAACGGCCAGGTCTACGACTGGCCCAAGTCGACCTACATTGCCGAGCCGCCGTTCTTCGAGGGCTTCAAGATGAAGCCGCACGCGTCGGACGCGGGCTTCAAGGGCGCGCGCATCATGGCGCTGTTCGGCGACTCGATCACCACCGACCACATCTCGCCGGCCGGCTCCATCAAGGAAAGCTCGCCCGCGGGCATCTGGCTCAAGGCGAACGGCGTGGCCAAGGCCGACTTCAACAGCTACGGCTCGCGCCGCGGCAACCATGACGTGATGATGCGCGGCACCTTCGCCAACGTGCGCATCAAGAACCTCATGATTCCGCCGGACGCCAACGGCACGCAGGAAGAGGGCGGCGTCACGCTGTTCCAGCCCGGCAACGAGAAGATGTTCATCTACGACGCCGCCATGAAGTACATGGAAGCGGGCGTGCCGACGGTGGTGTTCGGCGGCGAAGAGTACGGCACCGGTTCTTCCCGCGACTGGGCCGCCAAGGGCACGCAGCTGCTGGGCATCAAGGCCGTGGTGGCGCGCAGCTTCGAGCGTATCCACCGCGCCAACCTGGTCGGCATGGGCGTGCTGCCGCTGCAGTTCCGCGGCGCCGATTCGTGGCAGACGCTGGGCCTCACGGGCGACGAGAAGATCGACGTGGTGATCGGCAGCGAGCTGAAGCCGCAGATGGACGTGAAGCTGGTGGTGCACCGCCCCGACGGCACGCATCAGGAGGTGACGGTGCGCCTGCGCATCGACACGCCGATCGAGGTCGACTACTACAAGCACGGCGGCATCCTGCCGTTCGTGCTGCGCCAGCTGCTGGCGGCCTGATCGTTGGCTGCGCCGGCCTACTTGCCGGCGGCGTCGAGCCGCCGCGCAAGCTGGTCGAGCACGGGGCGGATCTTCTCGCCCATGCTGATCTGCGGGTTCGAGAAGCCGTCGTCCTTGCCGGCGTCGATTTCGCGCTGCCTGATCAACGGCACGGCAGCCGCGAAGGCGGCCTCGAAGGAACGGGTCTTGCGCAGTTCCTCGTTGAACATCGCGCGGCCGAAGAAGGTCAGCTCGGACAGGCGGCCGCATCCGTACGAGGTGTGCGTGGCGTCGGCGGCGGTCATCACCAGCGTGTCGTCGTTGGCCAGCGGCTCGATCCATCCCCCCGAATAGCAGGCCGAGACCGCGACCACCCGGTGGCGGATGCCGGCCTTGTCGAGCGCCTCGCGCAGTTCTTCCGGCGTGAGCCAGGGCACGCTGAGCGGCCAGTGCGCGGCGGCCAGCTTGTGGTCGCGCGCGCCGTGCGAGGTGAGATAGACCACCAGCACGTCGTTCTCGCGGTCCATGCGCTCGGCCAGCGCGGCGATGGCGCGCTCCAGGTTGAGCGGTGTGGCCCAGGGCAGCGTCTCGGCGGTGGTCGCGTGGTTCATGAGGTGGATCACGCGGCCCTTGGCGTCGAAGCGCTCTTCCAGCAGCGCGGCGACCATGCGGCTTTCACGCAGGAACACGTCTTCCGACGCGTAGGGCGCGAACACCAGACCGTAGACATTGGCCTGTCCGGGCGTGCCGGCGGCAAGGGTCTCGACCGTGTGGTCCCACAGCGCCTGCTGTTCCTCGAAAAGCTCCTGCGTCAGGCGCATGCGCGGACGCTCGGGTTCGGAGGACGCGCTGGCATCGGCCTGCCAGACGCGCTCTTGTGTGTAGAGCGACTGCCAGAAAGTCAGCGCAAGCATGGCCGTGAACGCCGGTACGAAGATCGCGAGCCGCCAGCGCGCACCGGCTTCGCGCGCGGTGAAGCGCGCGAGCGCCAGCACGATCCACGCGCAGCCCAGTCCGAAGGCGATCCAGTAGCCGGGCGAGCCGGCGAGCGTTGCCGGCAGCCAGCCGCGCGTATAGCCCAGGGCCAGCAGGCTGAGCGCCAGATTGGCCGGAAGCATCGCCCAGGTGGCCAGCACGAACCAGCGCGCCAGCCCGTTGTTGCCGGCCCGGCCGGACAGCGCGAACCAGCCCAGCCAGGCAAGCACGCCCAGCGACCAGAGAGTGTTCAGGTTGACGGTGGCGTAGAGCCGCGCCGGGCCGTCGATCTCCAGGCGCGCCAGGCCGGTCCATGCGAGTTCGGGCAGCAGCACGAGCAGCAGCAACTGCCAGGGCGCGGGCCGCGCGTCGACGCGCGGATCGAGCAGCGCGGAAGCGCGCAGGCCGCCGGCAATCCAGCGCAGCAGGCCCGCGCGCGGCTGCGGCGGCGTGGAAGCGGGTAGCTCTTCGGCGCTCTCGAGAGGCGTCGGCGGTGCGATGATGTCTTCGGGCATGGCGCCGATCATGCCTTTGCGTTCCGTGCTTTTCGCGGGCCTTCCGGCCCACCCGGGTTAGCCTCGATAACTTTCTTCTTCCCATGATCCGCATCGGTCTCGTCTCCGACACGCACGGCCTGTTGAGGCCGGAAGCGCTCGCGTTCCTGAAGGGCAGCGATGCCATCGTGCATGGCGGCGACATCGGCAATCCGGGCGTCCTCGATGCGCTGCGCGAGCTGGCGCCGCTGACGGTGGTGCGCGGCAACAACGACAGCGAAGCCTGGGCCGACGGCATCGCGGAAACCGAAGTCGTCGAGTTCGGCGGCGTGCGGCTTTATGCGATCCACGATCTTTCGCAGCTCGGCATCGATCCGGCGGCGGCCGGTGTGCGCGTGGTCGTCTCGGGCCACTCGCACAAGCCGAAGGTCGAGGAGCGGGGTGGTGTGCTGTACGTCAACCCGGGCAGCGCGGGCCCGCGCCGCTTCAAGCTGCCCATTGCCGTGGCCGAGTTGCGCATCGAAGGCGGCGAGGTCACCGCCCGCGTCCACGAAATCAGCGTCTGACACAGAGCTTTAATTACCATTTGGTAATCAAAAGCCCTCAAATGAGAATGGCTCTTATTTGATGGGTTATGCTCGTTGGCTCCTCCGTGGAGCCAACGTCGCACGTTGCTGATCTGCCGGCTCCGGGGGCTTTCTACGCCCTGAATCCAGAAGCCGATGCTCATTCCTTTTCTCATCATGCTGCGCGAAGGCATCGAAGCCGCGCTGATCGTCGGCATCGTTGCCAGCTACCTCAAGCAAAGCGGGCGCGGCGCGCTGATGCCCGCGGTGTGGGTCGGCGTGCTGCTGGCCGCCGCGCTCTCGCTGTTCGCGGGCGCGGGCCTGCAACTGCTCGCGGCCGAATTTCCGCAGAAGCAGCAGGAGCTGTTCGAAGGCGTGGTCGGGCTCATCGCGGTCGTCATGCTGACGTCGATGGTGTTCTGGATGCGCAAGGCGGCGCGCTCGATCAAGGGCGAGCTGCAGGCCTCCATCGACAGCGCGCTCGCCAAGGGCGCCGACGGCCAGGGCTGGGCGCTGATCGGCATGGTGTTTCTCGCGGTGGCGCGCGAAGGGTTGGAGTCGGTGTTCTTCCTGCTGGCTGTGTTCCAGCAGAGCAGCGGCTGGGAAGCGCCGGTCGGCGCGCTGGCCGGCATCGCGGTGTCGGTGGTGATCGGCTGGGGTCTTTATTCGGGCGGCGTGCGGCTCGATCTGCGCCGCTTCTTCCGTTTCACCGGCCTGTTCATCCTGCTGGTGGCCGCGGGCCTGCTGGCCGGCGTGTTGCGCAAGCTGCATGAAGGCGGCGTGTGGAACCACCTGCAGACGGTGGTGTTCGACATGAGCGACACGCTGCCGATGGACAGCCCCGTGGGCGCCGTGCTCTCCGGCCTGCTGGGCTACCAGGCCGCGCCCGTGGTGGGCGAGGTCATCGTCTACCTGGCCTTCCTGGCCGTGGCCCTGTTCTTCTTTTTGCGTTCGGCCCCCGCGCCGGCGCCACGCGCGGCCGCTGCCCGCTGAAACCTGCAATGTCTTCTTCTTCACCCGACAACAAGCCCTCCACCTCGAACCTGATGCGCGCGGCGGTGGCCGGCTCGGCCCTGCTGGTGGTCGCCGGCCTCGCGGCCTTCTGGTATGCCTCCAACGAGGCCCGCAAGGCGCCGCCCAAGACGGCCGACAACGCCGTCACCGTCACGATCCAGGGCAACGCCTGCGACCCCAACGAGATCACCGTGCCCGCGGGGCGCACCACCTTCACCATCGTCAACAAGTCGAACCGCGCGCTCGAGTGGGAAATTCTCGACGGCGTGATGGTGGTGGAAGAGCGCGAGAACATCGCGCCCGGCTTCTCGCAGACCATGACGGTCAAGCTGCAGCCCGGCGAGTTCGCCATCACCTGCGGCCTGCTGAGCAACCCGCGCGGCAAGCTGGTTGTCACGCCCTCGGCCGCGTCCGATGCCGAAGCGGCGCGGCCGTCGCTGGTCAACTACGTGGGCGCGCTGGCCGAGTACCAGACCTTCCTGCGGCTGGAGGCCGGCTCGCTCGAAGACGCCGTGAGCGCGCTGTCCGAAGCGATCAAGGCCGGCGACCTGCAGCAGGCGAGGGCGCTCTACACACCGGCGCACCAGGCCTACAAGCGCATCGAGCCGATGGCCGAGCTGTTCGCCGATCTCGACACCCGCATCAACGCGCGCGCCGATTACTTCGAGAAGCGCGAGGCCGACGCAGGCTTCACCGGCTTCCACCGCATCGAGTACGCGCTCTACAGCCAGAACGACGTGAAGGGCCTCGCGCCCGTCGTCGACAAGCTGGCGGGCGACATCGGCGCGCTCAAGGAGCGCCTGCGCGGCCTCAACATGCCGCCGGAGCGGCTCGCGGGCTCGGCCTCGAAGCTGCTGCGCCGCGTGGCCGACAACCTGCCGGCCGGCGGCGAAGACCACTACGGCCACGCCGAAGTCGCGAACCTGCAAGGCACCTACGAAGGCACGAAGAAGATTTCGGAGCTGCTGCAGCCGCTGCTGGTGAAGGCTGCGCCCGCGCTGCAAAAGAGCGTGGACGAACGCTTCGCGGCCTTCGACGCCGCGCTGGCGCCGTACCGCGAAGGCGATGGCTTCAAGTCCGCGCCGCTCGACGAGGCGCAGAGAAAGGCACTGGCCGAACCTGTGCGCGCACTGGCCGAGGAACTCGGCAAGGTGAACGCCGCGCTCGGCCTGGAATGACATAAGAGCAAGCATCCCCATGGAACAGTCGAAGAACAACGAAGCCGTCCCCGCTGAGGGACGCCCCGAATCCCCGCACCGCCGCCGCATGCTCGGCGCGGCCGGCGTCGCCTTCGCCGGGCTGGCCGCCTCGGCCCGCGCCGGCGCCGCGCCTTCGGGGCCGCCCAATTCGCCGGACAGCGGCGCGCAAGTGACCGATGCGCCGCAAAGCACCCACACGCAAGACCGTGTGCCCTTCCGCGGCAAGCACCAGGCTGGCATCGTCACGCCGCGCCCGACGGCCGGCATGATCGCGTCCTTCTACGTGCTGGCCGAGAACCGCGCCGACCTGGAGCGGCTGTTCCGCACGCTCACCGAGCGCATCGCCTTTCTCACGCAGGGCGGCCCGCAGACCGACCCCGACCCCAAGCTGCCGCCCGCGGGCTCCGGCATCCTCGGGCCGGTGGTGCAGCCCGACGGGCTCACGGTGACGGTGTCGGTCGGCACTTCGCTGTTCGACGAGCGCTTCGGCCTCGCGAAGAAGAAGCCGGTGCGGCTCAACCAGATGCAGCGTCATCCGAACGATGCGCTCGACGCCGCGCTGTGCCACGGCGACCTGTCGATCCAGTTCTGCGCCAACACGCCCGACACCAACATCCACGCGCTGCGCGACATCATCAAGAACACGCCCGACCTGCTGGTGCTGCACTGGAAACAGGAAGGCAGCGTGCCGCCGATTCCGGCGGTGCCCGGCAAGCCGGCCGAGAGCGCGCGCAACTTCCTGGGCTTTCGGGACGGTTCCGCCAACCCCGACTCGGCCGACGACAAGCTCATGGACGGCATCGTGTGGGTGCAGCCCGGCAGCGACGAGCCGGCCTGGGCCGTGGGCGGCAGCTACCAGGCGGTGCGCATCATCCGCAACTTCGTGGAGCGCTGGGACCGCACGCCGCTGCAGGAGCAGGAGGCGATCATGGGTCGCCTGAAGCCCACCGGCGCGCCCATGGACGGCGGCAAGACGGAGCACGACGTGCCCGACTACGCCAAGGACCCCGAAGGCAAGGCGACGCCGATGGATGCGCACATCCGCCTGGCGAACCCGCGCACCAAGGCCTCGGACAAGAACCTGATGCTGCGCCGCCCCTTCAACTATTCGAACGGCGTGACCAAGTCGGGCCAGCTCGAGATGGGGCTGCTGTTCATCTGCTACCAGGCCAACCTGGAGAACGGCTTCATCGCGGTGCAGACGCGTCTGGACGGCGAGCCGCTCGAGGAATACATCAAGCCCATCGGTGGCGGCTTCTTCTTCACGCTGCCCGGCGTGCGGGACGAGCGCGACTGGCTCGGGCGCAGCCTGATGGCCGCCTGAGGCGGCTTCGGGAGCACAAGTTTTTTCACCACTGCCCAGAACTAGGAGATCCATGACCGTGCAGTTCCGCCGCCACTTCCTCGCCACTTTCGTCGCTGGCTTCGCCGGGCTCTATGCCCTTGGCGCACAGGCCGCCGTGTCGCCGCTCGAGCTGGTCGGACCGATCTCCGATTACAAGATCTACGTCGCCGAGAACGTGCGCAAGCTGGCCACGGACACGCGCGCCTTCACCGCCGCAGTGAAGGCCGGCGACATCGAGAAGGCGAAGAAGCTGTATGCGCCGACGCGCACGAGCTACGAGCGCATCGAGCCGGTGGCCGAACTGTTCAACGACCTCGACAAGTCGATCGATTCGCGCGCCGACGACCATGAAAAGGCCGAGAAAGACCCGGCCTTCGGCGGCTTCCACCGCATCGAGTACGGCCTGTGGGTGCAAAAGAGCACCAAGGAACTCAACCCCGTGGCCGACAAGCTGCTGGCCGACGTGCTCGAACTGCAGAAGCGCCTGGTCGCGCTGACCTTCCCGCCCGAGAAGGTGGTGGGCGGCGCCGCGGTGCTGATGGAAGAAGTGGCCGCGACCAAGATCTCCGGCGAGGAAAACCGCTACAGCCACACCGACCTGTGGGATTTCCAGTCGAACTTCGAGGGCGCCTACAAGATCGTCGAACTGCTGCGTCCGCTGGTCGTGAAGGAAAACAAGGCCTTCTCGGACAAGACCGACGCCAACTTCAAGGTGGTGTTCGACACGCTGGCCAAGTACAAGACGGCCGACGGCGGCTTCGAGACCTATTCGAAGCTCACCGAGCGCGACCGCAAGCTGCTGGCAGGCCGCGTGAACACGCTGGCGGAAGATCTTTCCAAGCTGCGCGGCATGCTCGGGCTGAACTAGGCTCGCGCCTCGGCGGAGCCGGGCACGCGGTGTTTCCGGCTCCGCAACCCCCATTTTTGAGGGGTGGTCAGGTTTGCGTGAGTGAGAATTGCTAGCATTCGGGGTATTGCTTACTTGGCGCGCCGATATTCAGGGCGCCCCCTCACCGTGCACACCAAAGACAACGGCGCAGCGCCGGCACCCGCCGTCCTGCACCTCGACCAGCTTCCGAACAACCAGTGGGCGACCGTGCTCGACGTGGCGCGCCCCGAGAGCGCCGACGACCGCGAACTCGTGCTGCGCCTGACCGAAATCGGCTTCGTGCCCGGCGAGGCCGTGCGCATCGTGGCCAGCGGCCTTCCGGGCCGCGAGCCGCTGGCGGTTCGCCTGGGTCACACCACCTTCGCGCTGCGCCGCCACGAGGCCGCGCTCATCCACGTGACGCCGGGGGCTGCCCACCATGGTTGAGGCCGTCATCCAGGGGCCCGGTGGCTTCGCCGCCACTGCGCAGCCGGGGCGCATCGCGCTGCTGGGCAACCCCAACTGCGGCAAGACCGCGCTGTTCAACCTGCTCACCGGCAGCCGCCAGAAGGTGGCCAACTACGCCGGCGTGACCGTCGAGCGCAAGGAAGGCACGCTTCGCACGCCCTCGGGCCGCCGCGTGTTCGTGCTCGATCTGCCGGGCGCCTACAGCCTGAATGCGCTGAGCGCCGACGAGGCCGTGACCCGCGACATCGTCACCGGCCAGAGTAAGGAAGCCTTGCCCGAGCTGCTGGTGTGCGTCACCGACGCCACCAACCTGCGGCTGAACCTGCGGCTGGTGCTCGAAGCCCGGCGGCTCGGCCTTCCGATGGTGATGGCGCTCAACATGACCGACATGGCGAAGAAGCAGGGCATCGCGGTCGACACCGCCGTGCTCTCGCGCGAGCTGGGCATCCCGGTCATCGAGACCGTGGGCGTGCACACCGGCGGCGCGCAGGGCCTGCTGGAGGCGCTCGACCTGCCCGTGGCCACCGCCGCGCCGCAGCCCTGGCAGGCGCCGGGGCTGGACGACGTGCTCGCCACGCAGCGCGAGGTTCGCCGCATTCTCGGCTTGGCCGTGAAGGAGCCGGTGGGCAGCCTGGCCACCAGCGACCGCATCGACCGCGTGGTGCTGCACCCCGTGTGGGGCATGCTGGTGCTGGCCGTCACCATGTTCCTGATGTTCCAGGCGGTGTTCAGCTGGGCCAACGTGCCGATGGACGCCATCAAGGCCGGCACCGAGGCGCTGGGCGGGCTCATCAAGACGCACATGGGCGAGGGCATGCTGCAGAGCCTGCTGGTCGACGGCGTGATCGCGGGCGTGGGCGGCGTCATCGTCTTCCTGCCGCAGATCCTGATTCTTTTCCTGTTCATCCTCGCGCTGGAAGACTCCGGCTACCTGCCGCGCGCGGCCTTCCTGCTCGACCGCGTGATGGGCACGGTGGGTTTGTCGGGCCGCTCGTTCATTCCGCTGCTGTCAAGCTTCGCCTGCGCGATTCCGGGCGTGATGGCCACGCGCACCATCAGCAACTGGCGCGACCGCATCACCACCATCATGATCGCGCCGCTCATGACCTGTTCGGCGCGGCTGCCGGTGTATGCGCTGCTCATCGCGGCCTTCATTCCGGCGCGCACCGTGGGCGGCGTGTTCAACCTGCAGGGCGTGGTGCTGTTCGCGCTGTACGTGTTCGGCATCGTCTCGGCCATGGCCGTGGCATGGGTGATGAAGCGCTTTCGCGACAACACCGCGCATTCGCCGCTGATGATGGAGCTGCCCGCCTACCGCTGGCCCAATCCGCGCAACCTGGCGCTGGGCCTGTACGAGCGCGCATGGATCTTCCTGCAGCGCGTGGGCACGATCATCCTCACGCTCACGATCCTGCTGTGGTTCCTCTCGACCTTCCCGTCGCCTCCCGAAGGCGCGACCGGCCCTGCCATCCAGTACAGCCTGGCAGGCATGATCGGGCGCGGCCTGGAGCACATCTTCGCGCCCATCGGCTTCAACTGGCAGATCTCGATCGCGCTGGTGCCGGGCATGGCGGCGCGCGAAGTGGCCGTGGGCGCGCTGGGCACGGTGTATGCGCTGTCGGCCACGGGCGACGACGTGGCGGGCCAGCTGGAGCCGCTGATCGCCGGCAGCTGGTCGCTGGCCACGGCGCTGTCGCTGCTGGTCTGGTATGTGTTCGCGCCGCAGTGCATATCGACGCTGGCGGCGGTGAAGCGCGAGACCGGTTCGTGGCGGTACGTGTGGATCATGGCCGGCTACCTGTTCGCACTTGCGTATATGGCCTGCTTCATCACCTACCGCGTTGCGGTGGCACTCGGAGCAGGTTAAAACCTCCCGTTGAAAGGTTAGAGGAAGAAATGGCACAGCAACTGATCGTCGGATTCATCGTCGCCGCCGCCGCGTTCTATGCGGTCTGGCGCTGGATGCCCGCAGGCTGGCGGCGCGGTGCCGCGCAGAAGCTCGCGGCCGGCACGCACCGCGCGGGCTGGGTCGACGAAGAGCGCGCCAGGGAGCTGGCCGCCTCGCTGGCCAAGACATCGGGCTGCGGCTCGTGCGACAGCTGCGGAAGCTGCGCTCCCAAGACACCCCTCAAACCCACCGAAGCCGACAAGGCCGCGAGCCCCACGTCCAGCGCGCTGTCGTCCACGCACAGCCGCTGAGCCGATGCCCGCGCACATCCTCGTCGCCGGGGGCGGCATCGGGGGGCTGGCCACCGCGCTGGCGCTTTCCCGGCACCGGCACCGGGCCGACGTTTTCGAGCAGGCCGCCGTCTTCGGCGAAATCGGCGCCGGCGTGCAGCTCGGCCCCAACGCCACGCGGCGCCTCCAGCAGCTTGATCTGGGACAGGGCCTCGCGGCCATCGCGGCGCGGCCCGATGCGCTGGTGGTGCACAGCGCCGACAGCGGCTCCGAGCTGGCCCGCATGCCGCTCGGCGACACCATGCAGCAGCGCTACGGCGCCCCCTATTTCTGCGTGCACCGTGCCGACCTGCACGGCCTGCTGCTCGAAGCCGTGCGCGCGCGCGGCACCGGTGCGCTCGTCACCGCCGCGCGCATCGCGCAGGTGGAGACCAGCGACGACCTCGTCTGCATGTCGAGCAACGACGCGCGCGCCTGGGAAGGCGAGGCGATCGTCGGCGCCGACGGCCTCTGGAGCCTGGTGCGGCGCCAGCTCGACACCCCGTCGGCCGCGCAGTCGCCCCGCGTCACCGGCCACACGGCCTGGCGCTCGCTGATCGAGCAGGCGAAGCTGCCGGCTGCCATGCGCCGCCGGCAGGTCGACGTTTGGCTGGGCCCGCGCCTGCATGCGGTTGCCTATCCGGTGCGCGGCGGCGACTGGCTCAACGTGGTGGTGATCGCCGAATCCGCGCCCGCCGGCGATGCGCGCGACTGGGACCAGGCCAGCAGCATCGCCGCACTCAGGCAGGCGATGGGGCGCAGTTGCGCCGGCCTGCAATCATTGCTCGACGCCATGCCCGGCTGGCGCGCATGGTCGCTCGGCGACCGGGCGCCCATGACCGGCGCGGCCGAGATGGCGCACGAGCGCGTCGCGCTGGTGGGCGACGCCGCGCACCCGATGGTTCCCTACCTCGCGCAGGGCGCGGGCATGGCCATCGAAGATGCGCTGGCGCTGGCCGATGCGCTGGGCGAGGGCAGCGCGGCCGAGGTGCCCGCCGCCTTCGCGCGCTATGCCGAGGCACGCTGGGCGCGCAACGCACAGGTGCAGGCCAGGGCGCGCCGCAACGGAGAAATCTTCCACGCGACCGGCCCGGTGCGGCTGGGCCGCGACATCGCGATGCGCCTGCTGGGCGCGAAGCTGCTCGACCAGCCCTGGCTTTACGGCGGGTAGGCCAGAAGGCTCAGAGCCTGAACGCCTGCAGGTGCTCGATGCGCTCGGCGATGCCTTCCTGTCCGAGGTAGTGGCCCAGCTTGCCGTCCTGCATCTTCGCGAGCGTGGTTTCCAGTTCCTGCAGCATGGCATCGCGGTCCGCGACGAAAGCCGGCGCCACGTCGATGCCGGCCCGCTCGCAGGCCTCCGCGATCAGGTGCGCGCTCGCGGGCGCACCGCAGGCCGCGCACTTGACGATGGCCGCCACGTTGGGCTCCGCGCCGTTGGCCAGCAGCGCGGCCGTGAGTTCGGGTGCGATCTGCCCGTCGATGTTGCGAAGCGCATCGGCCGCCACCGGCGCGCCGGCGCGCACCAGTGCCGCCGCGGCGGCGAAGGCGCCATGCCCCACCGCCACATCGACTGCCAGCGCGCTGCCCTGCAGCGGCCCGTCGAAGCCCACGCCCGCGGCGGCGAGCTGCGCGATCAGGCCGGCGTCGTCCGTCGCGATGGCATGGCGCAGGGCCACGCGCGCGAGCGCAGGCTTGTGGCGCAGCGTGCCTTCGGCCAGCGGCGTACGCCAGTCGACCACGGCGCGCGAATAGAAGGCGACCAGCTTGTCCATCAGGTCGAGGTCGAGCCCGTGTTCCTCGTGCCGGTCGTCCAGGTACTCGAGCAGCGTCTGGCCCGCGAAATAGTCGCTCGTGGGAGCGAGCGGGTCTTCGTCCAGGTGCAGCGCCGCGAAGGCGCTCATCAGGTCGGAGGCGATGGTGTTCACGCTGTCCTCGTGCAGCGCGTGCGTCCAGGCCGGCGGCAGGCCCTTCTTCCAGGCGACGATCTGCCCGTGCTCGGCGCCGGGCTCGACCACCGCGTAGATGCGGTCGGTGTACTCGAAGCCGCCGAAGGGCAGGTGCGTGAGCTTGCCGCTCCACGGCTCGCCGCTTTCTTCGGCGGCTTCCTGCGCCAGTTCCTGTTCGTGGTCGATCCAGCCCTGCAGGTCGTGATAGCTGTCGCTGCCGTTCCAGAAGAGCTCGGTCCAGCTGATGCCTTCGAGGTTGCCGTTCATCTCGAGCGACAGGTCGTAGTCCAGCTGGCCGCCCGCGGTGACTTCCCACAGCGCGAGAAGCCCACCGGGAATCGGCCCCGCGCACAGCGCCTGCACCGCGGCGATCTGCGCCTGGGGCATCGGCGGCTGCGCATCGAAGATCACGCGGTTGGCGAACAGCACGACGCCGTGTTCGCGCAGGGTGGAGAGCTCGTCGGGTGTGAACCGGATGTCGTGCATGGCGGTGGCCTCCGTTGTTTCCAAAACTGTAGCGCTTTGAGCCAACGGGGCAATCCGGACCACCCCAGCTTCATGAGGGCGTTTGCCAGGTGGGGCGCGCCTAGAGGTCGGTGCGCAGCTTCCAGATCTCGGGGAACAGCACCACTTCGAGCATCTTGCGCAGGTAGCTCACGCCGCCGGTGCCGCCGGTGCCGCGCTTGAAGCCGATCACGCGCTCGACCGTGGTCACATGGCGAAAGCGCCAAAGGCGGAAGGCGTCTTCGAGGTCGGTGAGCTTTTCGCCGAGCTGGTACAGGTCCCAGTGCGCATGCGGGTCGCGGTATACGGCGAGCCATGCGGCCTCGACGCCGTCGCTCGGCTCGTAGGGCTGCGTCCAGTCGCGCTCCAGCCGGTCGGCGGGCACGGGCAGGCCGTGGCGCGCGAGCAGGCGAAGCGATTCGTCGTAGAGCGAGGGCGCGCGGTAGGCCGCTTCAACCTGCGCGAGCAGGTCGGCGCGGTGCGCGTGCGGCTTGAGCATGGCGGCGTTCTTGTTGCCGAGCGCGAATTCGATGCAGCGGTACTGCGCGCTCTGGAAGCCGCTGGAGTTGGCGAGATAGGGGCGCATCGCCGTGTACTCGGGCGGCGTCATGGTGGAGAGCACGGTCCATGCGCTCACCAGCTGTTCCATGATGCGGCTCACGCGGGCCAGCATCTTGAAGGCGTCGGCCAGTTTCTCTTCGGCGATGCAGGCGGTGGCGGCGCGCAGCTCGTGCAGCATGAGCTTCATCCAGAGTTCGCTGGTCTGGTGCTGCACGATGAACAGCATCTCGTCGTGCGCGGGCGAAAGCGGATGCTGCGCGTTGAGGATCTCGTCGAGGTGCAGGTAGTCGCCGTAGCTCATCGACACGCTGAAATCCAGCTGCGCCTTTTCTTCGTGAACGATGTTCTCGGGGCTTGTCGCGGGGCTCTTGTCGGGGCTCATGTCACTGCGTTCTTGCGGTTGAATTCAGGGCGTCGCCAATCGCCGGTCTCGAGCACCTGCACCAGGTGCTCTACCGAGTTCCACACGTCCTCGAAGCCGATGTACAGCGGCGTGAAGCCGAAGCGCAGGATGTCGGGCATTTGCGAATCGCCGGCGCGGTAGTCGCCGATCACGCCGCGCGCGATCAGCGCCTGCACGATGGCGTAGGCGCCTTCATTGCGGCTCAGGCATACCTGCGAGCCGCGCAGCGCATGGTCGCGCGGCGTGACCAGCGAGAGGCCGTGGCCGGCGCAGCGCTCTTCGACCAGCGCGATGAAGAGGTCCGTGAGCGCGAGCGACTTGGCGCGCAGCGCGGACATCGCGCCGCCGGCGCCATTGAAGGCTTCGGCCGCGAGCACGGTGTCGATTCCGCATTCGAGCCCGGCCAGCGCGATGATTGGCTGCGTGCCGCAGAGGTAGCGGCCCACGCCCGGCGCGGGGCGGTAGTGCGGCGTGAACTCGAAGGGCGCCGCGTGGCCCCACCAGCCCGACAGCGGCTGCTCGAACTGGCCGGCGTGCCGCGTGTTGACCCACGCGAAGGCCGGCGCGCCAGGACCGCCGTTAAGGTACTTGTAGCCGCAGCCGATCGCGTAGTCGGCGTCGCTGTCGTTCAGCGCAACGGGCACGGCACCCGCGCTGTGCGCGAGGTCCCACACCGTGAGCGCGCCCACGGCGTGCGCGGCGGCGGTGATTGCCTTCATGTCGTGCATGGCGCCGGTGCGGTAGTTGACGTGCGTGAGCATCAGCACGGCCACTTCGTCGGTCAGCACGCCGGGCAATTCGCTCGCGTCGATCAGCTTGAGCGTGAAGCCACGCTCGCGGCACAGCGACTCGGCAATGTAGAGGTCGGTCGGAAAGTTGCTGCGCTCGCTCACCACCAGCTTGCGGCCGCTTTCCTTCTGCTGCGAGAGCGCAGCGAACAGCACCTTGTAGAGATTGACCGAGGTGCTGTCGGTGCACACTACTTCGCCGGGCGCGGCGCCGATCAGGCGGGCCACCTTGTCGCCCAGGCGCTGCGGCAGGTCGAACCAGCTCGCGGTGTTCCAGGAGCGGATCAGGCCTTCGCCCCATTCCTTGGTCACGACTTCGGCGATGCGCGCGGGCGCGGCCTTGGGCATCACGCCGAGCGAGTTGCCGTCGAGATAGAGCACGCCCTCGGGCACGATGAATTGGTCGCGCAAGGCGCGCAGCGGGTCTTGCGCGTCGAGCGCGCGGCAGTCTGCAAGAGTCGTCATGGTGGAGGTTTCAGCGGGGGAGTTCGCGCAGTACTGCGCGGACGGGGGAGGCATCGGCGCTGACCAGCTTCAGCGGCAGCGCGATGAGTTCGTAGTCGCCCTCGGGCACGTCGTCGAGCACGAGGTTCTCGAGCACGCGCAGGTCGAGGCGGCGGATGCGTTGGTGGCTTTCCAGCGTCTTGCTGTCGGCCGGGTCGATGCTGGCGGTGTCGATGCCGATGAGCTTCACGCCCATGGCCGCCAGGCGCTCCACGGTGGCGGGCGCGTAGGCCGCCAGTTGCGGGTCCCAGTGGCCGACGGGCATGCTGTCGTAGGTACGCACCAGCACGCGCTGGGGCAGGTGGCTGTCGATGGCGTGGGCGATGTGCTCCCACTCGATCAGCGGGCCCTGGGCGATGGCGTGGATCACGCGGCAGGGGCCCAGGAAGGGCGCGAGGTCGACGTTGCCGATGGTCTGGCCATCGGGGTCGTAGTGCAGCGGGGCATCGGCATGCGCGCCGACGTGGGGCGAGAGCTTGATCTCGCTGACGTTCACCGGGCAGCCGGGCGAGATGGTCGCGGCCCAGCGCTGCTGGTAGGGCGTGTCGCCGGGGAAGACCGGCGCGCCTTCATGCACGGGCGGTGAAATGTCCCAGATGCGTTGCTGATGTGATGAAGCCATGGCGCGAAGTTAGCGCCGGGCGAGGGGTCGTGGTGTCGGTTATTTCCAACACCCTGCGTGACGAGTTGAAGCGAGGTTCAGTGAAGCGACGACAGCGCCGGCAGGCCGTGCCGGGCCCGCGCGCGTTCGCAGGCGTCGCTGCCCGACTGCAGCTCGTGGCAGGGATTGGGCCGCCATTCGTAGATGCCGCAACTCACGGACTGGCCGATCTTGCCGGTGAGGGCGGCGCAGCGCATGGGCGTGTGATCGGTGCCGCGCATGCGGCAGAGGCTCTCGTTCACCTCGACGGCGAGGCCGGAGGGCACCTTGCCGCCGTTCTCGTCGAGCTCGTGCACGCTGAAGTCGACGCGGTAGGCGGCGCAGCAGGCGCCGCATTGCTGGCAGGGGTTCATGGGGCAAGAAGGGCGGCGTCGTGCACGCGCCGCAGCAGGCGGCGGCGGATCAGCCCGCTCGCGGGGCGGATCAGCAGCCAGTAAGGGGTGAAGCGGCGGCGCGCCGCGTCGTCGCCGCACCACACGCGGGTGCGGGTGGTCAGGCGCGTGCCCCGGCCCTCGGGCTGGGCGGTGAAGTTGAGCACCAGCTTGGCAAGGCCCGTGGCGTCGAGCGCAGCGAAGGCGCCTGCATCGGCCAGCGGGACCAGCCCGTAGTCCGACTGCCAGAAACGGCCCGCGAGGCCGAAGGCCAGTTCGCGTTCGCCGTCGCGGCCGAGCAAGGTGAATTCGTCGAGGCTGAAGGCCGGCCGGTCCCGCAGGGCCGACGCGAAGCCCAGGCGCCCGGCCAGCCGGTTCGGCAGCTCGCGCAGCGCGATCAGGCGGCGGGCGACCGGGTCGTCGACCACATCGGGCCGGGCCGCCATGTCGAGCACGCGAACCGGCGAGGCCGGCACATGGAGGCTGTGTTCTTCCGCGAACTGGTAGCGCGGCAGGTAGCGGGTCATCAGCTCCATGCGCGGCGCCTCGCGGATCGAACGGCTCTCAGAGCCTGCCGAGCAGCAGGAACTCCATCAGCGCCTTCTGGGCGTGCAGGCGGTTCTCGGCCTCGTCCCACACCACCGACTGTGGGCCGTCGATGACTTCGGCCTGCACTTCCTCGCCGCGGTGGGCGGGCAGGCAGTGCATGAAGAGGGCGTCGGGCTGGGCGGCGCGCATCATGTCCTCGTCGACGCACCAGTCGGCGAAGGCCTTGCGGCGGGCCTCGTTCTCGGCTTCGTAGCCCATGCTGGTCCAGACGTCGGTGGTGACGAGGTCGGCGCCGCGGCAGGCTTCCATCGGGTCCTTGAAGACCTTGTAGCTGTCGCCCGAGCGGATGCCGGCGATCGACTGGTCGACCTCGTAGCCGCTGGGCGTGCTCACGTGCACCGTGAAGCCCAGGATCTCGGCCGCCTGCAGCCAGGTGTTGGCCATGTTGTTGCCGTCGCCCACCCAGGCCACGGTCTTGCCCTTAAGGCAAGAAAGTGCGTCGCCTCCGGCGTCGCGTGAACCGCGGTGCTCGATGTACGTGAAGATGTCCGCCAGGATCTGGCAGGGGTGGAACTCGTTGGTCAGGCCGTTGATGACCGGCACGCGCGAGTGCGCGGCGAAGGCGTCGATCTTGGTCTGCTCGTAGGTGCGGATCATCACCAGGTCGACCATGCGGCTGATGACCTTGGCGCTGTCCTCGATGGGCTCGGCGCGGCCCAGCTGGCTGTCGCCGGTGGTCAGGTGCACCACGCTGCCGCCGAGCTGGTACATGCCGGCCTCGAAGCTCACGCGGGTGCGCGTGCTGGCCTTCTCGAAGATCATGGCCAGCGTGCGGTCGACCAGCGGCTGGTGCTTTTCGTAGGTCTTGAACTTCTTCTTGATGACCGCCATGCGGTCGAAGAGGTAGGCGTATTCGTCGGCCGTGAAGTCGGCGAACTGCAGGTAGTGCCGGATGGTGTTCGCGGTGGCGGTCGTCATTGGGGTGCGGGCTCCGACAGGAAGGCTTTGACGATGGGCGCGAGGATGGCGACGATCTCGTCGGCCTCGGCGATGGTCAGGATGAGCGGGGGCACGAGGCGGATCACCTTGTCGGCCGTGACGCTCAGCAGCAGGCCGGCGTCGCAGGCGCGGTTCAGGATCACGCCGCAGGGACGGTCGAGCTCGATGCCGATCATCAGGCCCTGGCCGCGGATTTCCTTCACGCCGGGCAGGCCGCCGATTTCGCGTTCCAGCGCGGCCTTCAGGTGGGCGCCGACGGTGGCGGCGTTCTCGAGCAGCTTGTGCTCTTCCATGATGCGGATGGTCTCGACACCGGCGCGCATGGCCAGCGGGTTGCCGCCGAAGGTGGTGCCGTGGTTGCCCGGGCCGAAGATGTTGGCGGCCTTGGGGCCGGCCACCACGGCGCCGATCGGCACGCCGGAGCCCAGGCCCTTGGCCAGCGGCATGACGTCGGGCTTGATGCCGGCCCACTGATGCGCGAACCACTTGCCGGTGCGGCCCATGCCGCACTGCACTTCGTCGATCATCATGAGCCAGTCGCGCTCGTCGCACAGCGCGCGCACCTGCTTGAGGTATTCGACGCGCATCGGGTGGATGCCGCCTTCGCCCTGGATGGTCTCGAAGAACACGGCGACCACGTTCGGGTTGCCTTCGGTGGCCTTCTTCAATGCTTCGATGTCGTTCAGCGGCACGCGGATGAAGCCCTCGACCAGCGGGCCGAAGCCGGCCTGCACCTTGGGATTGCCGGTGGCCGAGAGGGTGGCGATGCTGCGGCCGTGGAAGGCGGCTTCATAGACCACGATTTCGGGGCGCTCGATGCCCTTGTCGTGGCCGAACTTGCGGGCCAGCTTCAGGGCGGCTTCGTTGGCTTCGAGGCCGGTACAGCAGAAGAAGGCGTTGGTGAGGCCGGAAATCTCGGTCAGCTTGGTGGCGAGCTGTTCCTGGCCGGTCACGTGGTAGTAGTTGGAGCTGTGGATCAGCTTGGTCAGCTGGTCCTGCAGGGCGGGCACCAGTTCGGGGTGGTTGTGGCCCAGGGTGTTGACGGCAATGCCGCCGAGGCCGTCGATGTAGGCCTTGCCCGTGGTGTCCCAGACTCGGCAGCCCTGGCCGTGCGACAGTGCGATCGGCAGGCGACCGTAGGTGTTCATGACGTGGGGCGAGGTGGGCTGGGCGGTAGCGCTCATTCGGGTTCTCCAGATAGGGAACGCGGATTCTAGGCGTGCGGTTTGACGGCTTCGTTGAGGATTCCGCATTACAGCGATGCCCCATGTTCAGGATGCAAAAAGTGGCGCGGATAGAATCGCTTGTTGCACCGCAGCACCTGCCGCGGTCGCCTCATTCAACGATGATTTCCCCCACAGCCAAAGAAATCTTCATCCAGGGCATCACCCGCGATGGACGCACTTTCCGACCCAGCGACTGGGCCGAGCGTCTGGCCGGTGTCATGAGCTCTTTTCGCCCCGGCGGCGCCTTTCCGGGCAGCTACCTCAGCTATTCCCCCTGGTGCGTGCCGACGTCCATCAACGGCGTGAAGTGCGTGATCGTGAACCGCGACCTGCGCGACGCCGAGCCCATGGCCTGGGACTTCTGCGTGAATTTCGCCAAGGACAACGACCTGCAGGTTTCCGAGGTCTCGCCGGCGCCACCCGCGCCGGCCGTGCCCAAGGCCGCGCAGACCCCGGTGGCCGCCACCGTGCGTTCGGACCCGGCCGCGCCCGTGATTCCCGTCGAGCCCCCCAAGACCGATCGCCCATGAAAAAACCGCCCGAAGGCGGTTTTTTACACTTTGCTGCAGCGCACCCCGATCAAACGGCGGACCGGAGGATTCCGGTCCGGGCTTGCCTGACAGGTGTCAGGCGGCGGCCTTTTCAGGCGCCAGGGCGAGGGCCTTGACCTTGGCCGACAGGCGGCTCTTGTCGCGGGCTGCCTTGTTCTTGTGGAAGATGCCCTTGTCGGCGACGGTGTCGACGATGCTCTGGGCCTTCGCGAACAGTTCGCTTGCCTTGGTCTTGTCGCCAGCCAGAACAGCCTTTTCGACGTTCTTGACAGCGGTACGGTATTTGGAGCGCAGCGAGGTGTTCGCAGCGTTGAGCTTGGTGTCCTGGCGGACGCGCTTACGGCCGGAGGCGAGGCGCGGGTTCTTTTTCTTGGGCTTGGCGGATGCCATGATTTAGTTCCTTAGATGTCTGAGGATGATGCAGCAAAGCCCTCCATTATAGGCCGGGTTGGCCCTTTCGCCGAATTCGCGCCCGAATCGGCCCGTTCCGGCGCCCGGCGGGGCCTACACTCGGCCCCCGTGTCCCTGCTCAAATCCGCCTCCACCGTCTCCCTGCTGACTCTCGCTTCGCGGATCACGGGCCTCGTGCGCGACGTTCTTTTTGCCTCGGTTTTCGGCGTCAGCGCGCTGACCGACGCCTTCAACGTCGCCTTCCGCATTCCCAACCTGTTTCGCCGTGTGTTCGGCGAGGGCGCCTTCAGCCAGGCCTTCGTGCCGGTGCTGGCCGGGCGCAAGACCGAGGCCGGCGAGGAGGGCGCCCGCCAGCTCATCGACCATGTCGCCACGCTGCTGACCTGGACGCTGGTGGTGGTGTGCGTGATCGGCGTGGTGGCCGCGCCTTTGATGGTGTGGGCGATGGCGAGCGGTCTGGCGGGCTTCGATTCGGCCGTGGTCATGACGCGCTGGATGTTCCCGTACATCGGCTTCATGTCCTTGGTGGCGCTGGCGGGCGGCATTCTCAATACCTGGCGCAAGTTCGCGGTGCCGGCGGCGTCGCCGGTGCTGCTCAACATCGCGCTGATCCTGTCGATTTCCGTGGGCGCGCCGCTCTTTCGCCGCTACGGCATCGAGCCGATCTATGCGCAATGCGTGGGCGTGCTGGTCGGCGGCATGCTGCAGCTGGCCCTGCAGATTCCCGCCCTGCGCTCGCTCGGGCTCATGCCCCGCGTCGGCGCCAGCTTCAGGGCGCTTCGCGCCGCCTGGACCGACCCCACCACCCGCAAGGTGATGAAGCTCATGCTGCCCGCGCTGCTGGGCGTGAGCGTGGCGCAGATCTCGCTGCTCATCAACACGCAGATCGCCTCGCACCTGGCGGCGGGCAGCGTGACCTGGGTGGTCAATGCCGACCGCCTGATGGAGTTCCCGACCGCGATGCTCGGCGTCGCCCTCGGCGTGGTGCTGATGCCGCAGCTGGCCGGCGCCCGCGCCGCCAAGGACGACGCGCGCTATTCGTCGCTGCTCGACTGGGGCCTGCGCCTGGTGGTGCTGCTTTCCGCGCCCTGTGCCGTGGCGCTGCTGCTCTTCGCGCAGCCGCTGGTGGCCGTGCTCTTCCACAACGGCGCCTATGCCGGCGACGACGTGCGGCGCACGGCGCTCGCGCTCACCGGCTACGGCGTGGGGCTGATCGGCATCGTGGCCGTCAAGGTGCTGGCGCCCGGCTACTACGCCAAGCAGGACACGCGCACGCCGATGCTGATCGCCGTGGGCGTGCTGGTATTCACCCAGGTGCTCAATTTCTTCCTGGTGCCGGTGCTGCAGCACGCGGCGCTCACCCTGACCATCGCCATCGGCGCGCTCGTCAACGCCACCTGGCTGCTGGTCGGCCTCATCCGCCGCGGCAGCTACAAGCCCGAGCCCGGCTGGGGCAAGTTCGCGCTGCAGGTGCTGGCCGGCACGCTGGTGCTGGCGGCGCTGCTGGTGTGGGGTTCGGCGCATTTCGACTGGATCGGCCTGCGCGAGCAGCGGCTGCTGCGCATCGGCCTGCTGGCCGCGCTGATCGCCGCTTCCGTGGTGCTTTACTTCGGCGTGCTGGCTGCGGTGGGCGTTCGCCTGCGCAGTTTCCTGCGCCGCTGAGCGCGCGCATCCGGAGCGGTTGGCAATCCCCGGATGCCACGCCTTGACGCCCCTGGCGGGCTCCTCTACAAAGACACATGACGTTCAGCTTTCAGGTTCCTACCGCACTGGAATATTTCGAATCGCTGGTCCGCAGCGACGATCACTTTCCCTTGCTCGAAGCCGCCGCCAGCCTGGCGCAGGACGAATACCCCGACCTGGACGTGCAGCAGGTGCTCGGCGACGTCGACCAACTGCTGGCCCGCCTCAAGCGCCGCCTGCCGGCCGACGCCGCCCCGCTGGCCCGGCTGCGCGCGCTGAACCAGTTCTTCTTCAACGACCTGAACTTCGGCGGCAACCTCAACGACTACTACGACCCCGACAACAGTTACCTGAACGCCGTGCTGCGCACCCGCCGCGGCATTCCCATCTCGCTGGCGGTGCTGTGGATGGAGCTGGCGCAGGGCCTGGACCTGCAGGCCAGGGGCATCGGTTTTCCGGGCCACTTCATGCTCAAGGTGACGCTGCCCAAGGGGCAGGTGGTGATCGATCCGTTCACCGGCAAGTCGCTGTCGCGCGAAGAGCTCGGCGAGCGGCTCGAGCCCTACAAGCGCAGCAACGGCCTGGTGGGCGACTTCGACGTGCCGCTGGGCCTGTACCTGCAGCCGGCCAGCTCGCGCGAGATCATCGCCCGCATGCTGCGCAACCTGAAGGAAGTGCACCACGCGCAGGAAGACTGGCAGCGCGTCATCGCGGTGCAGGACCGGCTGATCGCGCTGCTGCCCGGCGCCTGGGGCGAGTACCGCGACCGCGGCATCGCGCACGCCGAGCAGGGCAACACCACGCAGGCCGTGCGCGACCTCGAAACCTACCTGTCGAAGGCCGAAGACGCCCTGGACATCGATGCGATCGCCGAGCGCGTCGCCGCCTTGCGCCGCATGGCCAATTGAAATGGACACCAAGGCCGGTGTGAGCCCGGCGCCCGACCTGGGCACCCTGCACGAATTCCACGGCGTGCAGCCGGTGCTCCCGGTGTCGGACGTGTCGCGCGCCGCGCGCTGGTTTCGCGACGTGCTGGGCTTCGAGCTCGACTTCATCGCCGGCGAACCGCCCAGCTACGCCCGCGTGAAGAAGGGCGACCGCAGCTACGGCGACCCGGTCTACCTGCGGCTGTGGCAGTGCAACACCCGCGGCGCCGTGCCCTGGCGCGGCGAGATCGTGATCCACGTCGGCAAGGACATCGACGGCCTGCACGCGGCCTACGTGAAGCGCGGCGTGACGGTCATCGAGCCGCCGGTGTCCCAGCCCTGGGGCCTGCGCGAATTCGCGATCCGCGAACCCGACGGCCATGTGCTGCGCTTCTGCGGCTACCTGCCCTGAACGCCACCCTTCAATTTCAGAAACACAAAATTACAAATGGATCGATGCGAGCGTGTCGATCCGATTGCCGCCCGTGCGACGTGTGAACAGGAGCAGGCAATTTCCAGCAGCTCCCAGCCTCATCAACTTCAGGAGAAACGACATGCGATTCATGATTCTGGTCAAGGCCAATGCAGATTCCGAAGCCGGCGTGATGCCCAGCACCGAAATCCTCACCGCCATGGGCAAGTTCAACGAAGAACTGGTCAAGGCCGGCGTGCTGCTGGCCGGCGAGGGCCTGCACCCCAGCTCCAAGGGCGTGCGCGTGCGCTGCGAAGGCCCGAACAAGCGCACTGTCATCGACGGTCCCTTCGCCGAAACCAAGGAGCTGCTGGCCGGCTTCTGGCTGTTCCAGGTCAAGTCGAAGGAAGAAGCCATCGAGTGGATCAAGCGCAGCCCCTTCCAGGAAGGCGAGATCGAGATCCGCCAAGTGTTCGAGGCCGCCGACTTCGGCGACTCCATGACGCCCGAGCTGCTCGCCCAGGAAGAGCGCCTGCGCGCCGAATCCGAGGCCCGCACCAAGACGGGCGGCTGAAGCCGCTGCAACCGCAACCGGACCGAAGGAGACAGCCATGCGATTCATGCTGCTGATGATTCCCCACGGCTACGAGACCGCCGCGCCCGGCACCGTGCCCGACGACGTCGAGGCGGTGTCGGCCATGATGGCCTACAACGAATCGATGCAGAAGGCCGGTGTGCTGGTCAGCTGCGACGGCCTGCACCCGCCCTCGATGGGCGCGCGCGTGAGCTTCAAGGGCCGCAAGCCCAAGGTCGTGGACGGCCCTTTCGCCGAGGCGAAGGAAGTGCTCGGCGGGTTCTGGGTCATCGACGTGCCATCGCGCGCCGCGGCCATCGAATGGGCCACGCGCTGCCCGGGCGGCGAGAACGAGGTCATCGAGGTCCGCCAGATCCAGGAGATCGGCGACTACCCGGCTGAGGTGCAGGCGCTGACCGCCGAGTTTTCCTCGATGCAGACGGTCAAGAAGACCGGGCCGTGACCGCTGGAGAGGGCCGCCAGGACGCCATCCGCCGTACCGTCGAGGCGGTGTGGCGCATGGAGTCCGCCAAGATCATCGCCACCGTCGCGCGCATGGTGCGCGATGTGGGCCTGGCCGAGGAACTGGCCCAGGACGCGCTGGTCTCGGCCCTCGAGCAATGGCCCGATGCCGGCGTGCCCGACAACCCCGCCGCCTGGCTCACCGCCGTGGCCAAGCGCCGCGCGCTCGACCGGCTGCGTCATCTGCAACTGGCCGAGCACAAGGCCGGCGAGATCGGCCGCGAACTCGACGCGCGGCACGAAATGGCGCAGGCCGACTTCGCCGACGCCGTCGACGCCGCACTGGACGACGACATCGGCGACGACCTGCTGCGGCTGGTGTTCACCGCCTGCCATCCGGTGCTGTCGACCGAGGCGCGCGTGGCGCTCACGCTGCGGGTGATGGGCGGCCTGACCACCGACGAGATCGCGCGTGCATTCCTCGTGCCCGAGGCCACGGTGGCCCAGCGCATCGTGCGCGCCAAGCGCACGCTGGCCGAGGCGCGCGTGCCCTTCGAAGTGCCGCGCCGGCACGAACTCGAAGCGCGGCTCGCCTCGGTGCTGGAAGTGATCTACCTGGTCTTCAACGAAGGCTATTCGGCCACCGCCGGCGACGACTGGATGCGCCCCGCGCTGTGCGACGAGGCCCTGCGCCTGGGCCGCATCGTGGCCGAGCTTGTGCCGAAGGAGGCGGAGGTACACGGGCTGGTGGCGTTGATGGAAATCCAGGCCTCGCGCACCGCCGCGCGCGTCGGCGCCTCGGGCGAGCCGGTGCTGCTGCTCGAACAGAACCGCGCGCGCTGGGACCAGCTGCTGATTCGTCGCGGCCTGGCAGCGCTCGCACGCGCCGAGTCGCTCGGCGGCGCGCTCGGCCCCTACGCCTTGCAGGCCGCCATCGCCGCCTGCCACGGCCGCGCGCGCACCGCCGACGAAACCGACTGGGCACGCATCGCCGCGCTCTACGACGCGCTGGCCGGCCTCGCGCCGTCGCCCATCGTCGAGCTCAACCGCGCTGTCGCGCTGTCGATGGCCTTCGGTCCGGCGGCGGGGCTGGAGGTGGTGGATTCCCTCACGGACGAGCCGGCGCTCAAGGGCTACCACCTGTTGCCGACGGTGCGCGGCGATTTGCTCTTCAAGCTGGGCCGCCGCGACGAGGCGCGCAAGGAGTTCGACCGTGCCGCCTCGCTCACGCGCAATACGCGCGAACGTGCCTTGCTGCTCGCGCGTGCGCGGGCCTGCATCGTCGAGTGAACTGAACGGCTCCTGAAGCCTTGGCGGCATGCCCGAGAGGAGAATGCGCGCCATGCCCAGCACCCCGACTTTCCGCTTCCTCTGTGCCTTCTGTGGCCTTGCCCTGCTGTCGGCGGGAGCCGCTCAGGCGCAGTTCGAACCTTCCAAGGCGTGGACCGAGCCGGCCGCCGTCGCGGCGCGCTTTCCCGATCCGCAGGCGAGCTACGCCACACCGGGCTTTCGTGCCGGGCGCACCGACTTTCCTTCCCACGCCGAAGTGCTGGCTTTCATCGACGACCTGGCACGGCAGTCGCCGAACGTGCGCGTCGAGCGGCTCGGCAATTCGCAGCAGGGCCGCGAACTGCCGCTGGTGCTGCTCGCCGACCAGGGCCGCTTCGACCCGATGCGGCCCACGGTGATGGTGATCGGCCAGCAGCACGGCAACGAGCCGGCCGGCGGCGAGGCGGTGCTGGTGCTCGCGCAGCAGTTCGCCACCGGGGCAGGGGCCGCGCTGTTGCAGAAGATCAACCTCGTGCTGGTGCCGCGCGGCAACCCCGACGGCGCCGAGCACTTCACTCGCGTCACCGCCAACGGCATCGACGTGAACCGCGACCACCTGCTGCTGCGCACGCCGGAGGCACGCACGCTCGCGGCCATCACGCTGCGCTACCGGCCGCAGGTGGTGCTGGACCTGCACGAGTTCACCGTCGGCGGCCGATGGATCGACAAGTTCGGCGCCGTCATGAAATACGACGCCCTGCTACAGCCCGCCACCGTGGGCAACCTCGACCCCGGCATCGCGGCGAGCGCGCAGCGCGACTACGTCGATGCCATCCAGGCCGCCTTCGCGCAGGAAGGGCTGCGCGGCTTCAAGTACCACACCACCTCCGGCGGCAAGAGTTCCGACCGCACCGTGTCGATGGGCGGCGTGCAGCCCGACACCGGCCGCAACGTGAGCGGGCTGCGCCAGTCAGTGAGCCTGCTGCTCGAGGTGCGCGGCGTGGGTTTGGGCCGCGCGCACTTCGCGCGCCGGGTGCACACGCAGGTGCTGGCGGCCACCACCGTCATCGAGACGGCGGCGAGGCAGGGGCAGGCGCTGATGCAGCTCACGGCGCAGGCGGCGCAGCGCGCGCGGGCCGAGGCCTGCCACGGCGATCTGGTGGTCGAGGCCTGGCAGACGACGACGCGGCAGCGGCTGGATTTTCTCGATGCGAGGAGCGGGGAAGACAAGTCCGTCGATGTCGAATGGCGCGCGGCCGATCCGCTGAAGATCGCCAACGCCCGCCCGCGCCCCTGCGGCTACCTGCTCGCGGCCAGCGAGAGCGTGGCGGTGCAGCGGCTGCAGATGCTGGGCGTGCGCGTGGAGCGCATCGACGGCGTGGCGCCCTGGCAGGTCGAGCGCTACGAGATCCTCTCGCAGTCCGACGGCCAGCGGCAGGATGCGCGCGGCGCCATCGAGGACGGCGAGCCGATCCGCAGCTTCCGCGTGCGGCCCCGGGCCGGGCGCGCGGTGGTGCAGGCGGGGAGCTTCTACGTGTCGCTGGCGCAGCCGCTGTCGCCGCTGATCAGCGCCGCACTGGAGCCCGATTCGCAGAACAGCTACGCGGCCAACCGGCTGCTGGAGATCGGCGACGACAAGCTGTTGCGCGTGCCTGGCCCGCCGCCCGCGGGCGTCTGGCACTGAGCGCTGCCGCTCAGCCCTTGAAAGCCGGCCCGGCCTCAGACGGCGATCCCGGCAGCCCGAACTGATGCCAGGCGCGGCGCAACTGCGTGTCGGAACCGAAGCCCGACTGCTCCGCCGCCCGCGTGACGCTGGCGCCCGAGGCCAGCGCCAGCTGCGCCACCGCCAGCCGCAGCCGGCGCAGGTAGGCCAGCGGCGCCACGCCCGCATGCTCCATGAACAGCCGCGTGAGATGCCGCGCCGAGGTGTGCGCCACCTCGGCCATGCGCGGCACGCTCCAGTCGGCCTGCGGCTGCTCGCTGACCGCGTCCTGCACGCGGTGCAGCGCGGCATGCAGGTGGTTGCGGTAGGCCAGGAAGGGCGACAGCTCCGGGTCTTGCGGGCCGCGCCGCAGCGCGACCACCATGGTCTGCGCGACCTGCGCCGCCAGCGCCTCGCCGCAGAGTTCGCCGATACGGTGAAGGATCAGGTCGATGCCGGTCGTCACGCCCGCGCTGCTGTAGAGCGGCGGGTCGATCACGAACACGCGGTTGGCCACCACGTCGCAGCGCGGCTCCACCGTGCGCAGTTCGCCCAGGTGATGGTGGTGCGTGGTCGCGCGCCGGCCCGCGAGCGCGCCGGCATGCGCCGCCAGCACGGCGCCGGCGCAGATCGTCACCAGCTCCAGCCGGCCGCGTTCGAAGCGCTGGCCGCGCAGCCAGTGCAGCAGGTCTTGGGTCTCCGGGTTGTCGATGGCAATGGAGTCGCCGGGCAGTCCGAGCAGCACGACCCAGCCGGGGCCGTCCCAGCTTGTGGGCAGCGGCGCGAGGCCTGTGAGCGCGATGCCGACCGAGCCCGTCGAAGTCGGGCGGGGGCTTGCGAATTCGATGGCAAAGCGCTCGGGCTGGCCCGCGGCGCGCAGCCGCTGGTTGGCGATGCGCAGCGCCTCGGCCGGGCCGGCCCAGTCGAGCACCAGGCTGCCGGGCAGGAGGACGAAGACTACGCGGATGGGCTGCTGCTGCCGGGGTTGCGGGTCCATGCGTAGTCCATCTGGCGCGCGGTGCGTTCGGCCAGCTCGCGCCCGGCCAGCCGTTCGACGAGGTGCAGGCTCATGTCGATGCCGGCGCTGATGCCGGCCGAGCTGACGATGCGGCCCGTGTCGACCCAGCGCACGTCTTCGCGCACGTCGAGCGCGGGAAACTGCGCGCGCAGGTCGGCGATGTCTTCCCAGTGGGTGGTGACGGCCTGGTCTGTCAGCACGCCGCTTGCGGCCAGCAGGAAGGCGCCGGTGCAGACCGAGGCGACGACCTGCGCGCCGGCCGCGGTCTGCGCAATCCAGCGCAGCGTGTCGGGGCTCGCCATCGGCGCATCGACCACGCCGCCGGGAACGATCAATACATCGGCCGGCGGGCTGTCCGCCAGCGCGTGGCTGGCCAGCAGCCGCAGGCCGGCGCGCGCCTGCACCGGCTGGCCCAGGGCGACCGAGGTCACCTCGAAGTGCGCCGCCGTGCCGGAGCTCATCCGCTGGCTGACCCGGCTCGCGGTGGTGAACACCTCGAAGGGGCCGGCGAAATCGAGCGCCTCGACGCCGTCGAAGGCCAGGATCACTACGCGCAGGCTGCTCATGCCACGGCCCGTTCCAGCGCCTGCGGCACGGTGCAGACGGTGGCGAAGCGGCCGTGCAGCACGGTAGCGGTGCGGGCCTTGATGTCGGCGGCGGGAAGCGGCCTGCCGTCGGGCTGGATCATGTCGAAGGTCAGGGTGGCGTCGGTCACGTAGTCGACTTCCCAGCCCAGGTCGGAGGCGTGGCGGGTGGTGGTTTCGCAGCACTGCTCGGTGCGGATGCCGCTCACGATCAGCCGGCCGATGCCGTTCTGCGTAAGCCAGATGTCGAGCCCGCTGTTGACCAGCGCGCTGTGGCGGTGCTTGGTGAAGGTGGCGGCAGCCTCGAAGTGCGCCAGCCCGGCGATGGGGCGCACATGGCCCGATTCGACCGCGAAGGGGTTGCTCGCATCCGACGGCTCGTCGGTATGGAAGACCCGCACGATCGGCAGGCCGGCCACGGCGCAGCCTTCGATCAGGGCGTTCTGGGCGCCCAGGTAGGCTGCGGCCAGGCCTTCGTTCCAGTAGGCGCGTTGGCGGAACGACTCCTGTGCGTCGATCACAATCAGACAGGTTTTCATGGCGGCGGCTCGCAAGGTGCGGAGTGGATGATGCCCCCGATTCTTTCGCGCGGCCAGCCTGTGGGCCGCTCGGCGTCGGACCAGAATCGATCAGATCCGGACATCGCTGTCCGGATGCTTTGCCGTCAGACCAGCGCGGCCGCCTGCAGCTCTTTCTTCAGGTACGCGTAGTACAGCGGCGCCGCAACCAGCCCTGCCGGGCCGAACACCGCTTCGGCCACGAACATCACGGCCAGCAGTTCCCACACGCTCATCTGCGTGCGGGCGCCGACCACCTTGGCGTTGATGACGTATTCGGCCTTGTGGATCACGATCAGGAAGATCAGGCACGCGGCCGCCGTGACCGGCGACACCGACAGCCCCACCAGCGTGATCACCGAGTTGCACACCAGGTTGCCCACGATAGGCACCAGCCCCGCCAGGAAGGTGAGGGTGATGAGCGCGGGCGTGTAGGGCAGGTGCGCGCCCCACAGCGGCATGACGAACAGCAGGAAGATGGCCGTCAGCAGCGTGTTGAAGGCGGCGATCCAGAACTGGGCCGCGACGATCTGGCCGAAGGCCTCGCCGAAGGTCTGCACGCGCTGGTGCAGTTGGTCGGCCAGCGGCAGGCGGCGCAGCGGCGCATGCGCCACGGCCGCCAGCGCGCCGACGATCAGTCCCACATAGGAAAAGAGCAGCCCGTGCAGCCAGGCGCGGCCCGCCATGGCCAGCGAGCCGGCCTGCGCGCGCAGGTAATTGGCGATCACGCGCTGGATTTCGGCCGCGCCCTCGGGCAGGTAGGCCGCGATTTCGCCGGGTAGTTTGGAGCGCAGCTCGAGCACCGTGCGCGCCGTGTAGTCGAGCAGCTCGCGGTACTGGTCGGGTGCGTCGACGATGTATTCGCGGGCCTGCGACAGCAGCACCGTGAGCAGCGCGATCGGCCCCACCAGCACCAGGATCACGGCCAGCACGTTGGCCCAGCCGATGGCCCTTTCAGGGCGCCTGCCCAGCGGCGGAATGCGCTGCAGGCCGCCCGTCAGCACGCGCGCGAACCAGCGCGTGGCCAGGAAGCCGATGCACACGCACAGCAATCCGGGCAGCAGGTGCTCCCACATCACCAGCAGGAGCGCGCCCAGCATCAGCAGGTAGCTCGCGATCATCACGCCGCGGGAGGCCGTCGGGCGGTGGAGGGGGGCCGTCGCAACGGCGGGGGTGATGGGTTGCGGCTTCTTGGCCATCCGGGGGGTGTCGCGTGCTCTGCTCAGGTTATCGGACGGAGCAGCCGGCGGTCAGCCGACGACCACCGCGGCGCCTTCGCCACGCTCGGCGATCACGCCGATTTCATGGACCGACTCGCCGGCGGCGCGCAGGGTGGCGGCGCAGGCGGCGGCTTCGGCCGCATCGATGACCACGACCATGCCGATGCCGTTGTTGAAGGTGCGGTTCATCTCGATGTCGTCGATGCCGGCCACCTTCTGCAGCCAGGCGAACAGCTCGGTCTGCGGCCAGCTGCCCTTCTTGAGGTGGGCGGCGGTGCCTTCGGGCAGCACGCGCGGAATGTTTTCCAGCAGGCCGCCGCCGGTGATGTGGGCCAGCGCCTTGATCGGGTGCTTGCCCAGCGCTTCGAGCACCGGCTTCACGTAGAGGTGGGTGGGCTCCATCACGGCTTCGCGGAAGGGCTTGCCGTCCAGCGTGGCGGGGAGGTCTGCGCCGGCGCGTTCGATCACCTTGCGCACCAGGCTGAAACCGTTGGAATGCACGCCGGCCGAGGCCAGGCCCAGCACCACGTCGCCGGGCTTGACGTTCTGGCCCGTGAGGATCTTCGATTTTTCGACCGCGCCGACCGCGAAGCCCGCCAGGTCGTATTCGCCGGCCGGGTACATGCCGGGCATTTCGGCGGTTTCGCCGCCGATCAGCGCGCAACCCGAGAGTTCGCAGCCGCGGGCGATGCCGCCGACCACGGCGGCGGCCGTGTCCACGTCGAGCTTGCCGCAGGCGAAGTAGTCGAGGAAGAAGAGGGGCTCGGCGCCCTGCACCAGCACGTCGTTGACGCTCATGGCCACCAGGTCGATGCCGACGGTGTCGTGCATGTTCCATTCGAAGGCCAGCTTGAGCTTGGTGCCCACGCCGTCGGTGCCGCTCACCAGCACCGGCTCCTTGTAGCGCTTGGGCACCTCGAACAGGGCGCCGAAGCCGCCGATGCCGGCCAGCACGCCTTCGCGCATGGTCTTCTTCGCGAGCGGCTTGATGCGGTCGACCAGTGCGTCGCCGGCATCGATGTCGACACCGGCGTCCTTGTAGCTGAGCGGGGTGGGCGTGGAGGAAGTCATGGGTGGTCGAGGTCGGAAGGACGCGAAAGGACGCGGGGAGTAGGAGCGGAAGGCGGCCCCGGTAACCATGTTGGCCGGGCCGATAGAATTCCTCACGATTTTAAGGGCCCTCGCGGCCCCCTCCATGAACCTTCCCGGGATGAAACAGCTCGCGCTCGATATCGGCATTGCGACGGGCCCCAGCTTCGACGCCTTTTTTGCCGGCCCCAACGAGGCGGCGCTGCGACACCTGCAAGTGTGGGTGGGCGGCGCCGGCGCCCCCGCGCTGCACTCGCCGGTGCCGACCTATCTGTGGGGCGAAGGCGGCAGCGGCAAGACCCATCTGCTCGAATCGGTGCGTGTCGCACTGCGCGAGCAGGGCGCCAGCGTGGGCTGGCTGCACGCGGGCCTGCTGGAGCCGCCGGAGTTCGACGAGCGCTGGGGCGCCGTCCTGCTCGACGACGTCCACCTCTACACCGCGGTGCAGCAGCACGCGGCCTTCAACTGGTTCGTCAACGCCCAGACCCTGCAGCGCGGCGTGGTTGCCGCCGGCGCCTTGCCGCCGGCCGACCTGCCGCTGCGCGAAGACCTGCGCACCCGCCTCGGCTGGGGCCACGTCTTCCACCTGCAGGTGCTGAGCGAAAGCGAACGCCGCGCGGTGCTGCGCCAGGCGGCCGACGCGCGCGGCGTGATGCTGTCCGACGACGTGCTCGACTACATGCTTCACCGCTTCAGCCGCGACCTGGGCAGCCTGATGGAGCTGCTCTCGCAGCTCGACGGCTATGCCCTGCAGACCCAACGGGCGATCACCATTCCGCTGATCCGCTCCATGCTCGAGAACGAATAAAAGAGCGAACTAGGCTTTCAACCAACAAATGATCAAGAAATTCATCGACAAGCTGCTCGGCAAGACCGCCGGCGGCGCACAGGGCAAGAGCCGCTTCGGCAAGCGCCAGGAGGTGCCGGCAGAGGTTCACAAGATCGATCCGGCCCTGGTCGACGAACGCGCGAAAAACGTGGTCACCACGCTGCAGCAGGCGGGCTTCGAGGCCTACGTGGTGGGCGGCGCGGTGCGCGACCTGCTGCTGGGGCTGCGGCCCAAGGACTTCGACGTGGCCACCAACGCCACGCCCGAGCAGGTCAAGTCGCTGTTCCGCCGCGCCTTCATCATCGGGCGGCGTTTTCGCATCGTGCACGTGGTGTACGGCCGGGGGCGCGAGCATGAGGTGATCGAGGTCTCGACCTTCCGCGCCTACATGGACAACACTGCCGCCGAGCAGGTGTCGGGCAACGAGCGCACCAGCAAGGGCGAGCTCGCGAGCATGAAGCACGCGGTGGACGCCAGCGGCCGGGTGCTGCGCGACAACGTCTGGGGCCCGCAGGAAGAAGACGCGGCGCGCCGCGACTTCACCGTCAACGCCATGTACTACGACCCGGCCAACCAGGTCGTGGTCGACTATCACAACGGCATCAAGGACGCCCAGAAGCTCACCCTGCGCATGATCGGCGACCCGGCCACGCGCTACCGCGAAGACCCGGTGCGCATCATTCGCGCCATCCGCTTCTCGGCCAAGCTCGCGGCCCTGGGCTTCAAGATGGAAGCCAAGACGGCCGCCCCGCTGGTCGAATCGAGCAAGCTGCTGGCCGACGTGCCGCAGAGTCGCCTGTTCGACGAAATGCTCAAGTTGTTGCAGACCGGCCATGCGATTGCCACGGTCGAGCAACTGAACAAGCTGGGGCTGTCCAAGGGCATCTACCCGCTGCTCGACGTGGTGGTCGAGCGTGCCGACCAGCCCTTCGTGAAAGCCGCCCTGCAGGACACCGACCGCCGCGTCGGCGAAGGCAAGCCCGTGGCGCCCAGCTTCCTGCTGGCCTGCGTGCTGTGGGCCGACGTGCGCGACGGTTGGGCTCAGCGCCAGGAAGGCCAGCGCGGCCAGCGTCCGCAGGCGCCGTTCCCGGCGCTGCAGGACGCCATCGACGACGTGTTCAACGCCCGCATCGGTGACGTGTCCGGCCGAGGCAAGCTGGCCGCCGACATGCGCGAGATCTGGATGATGCAGCCGCGCTTCGACAAGCGTACCGGCTCCACGCCCTACAGCCTGGTCGAGCAGGCGCGTTTTCGTGCTGCCTTCGACTTCATGCGCCTGCGCGCCGACGTGGGCGAGGTCAGCGAAGCGATTGCCGAGTGGTGGCAGGAATTCAGCATCGCCGACGACGTGCGCCGGCAAGACCTGCTGGAGCAGGTGCGCGAAGAACAGAAGGTGCGCCAGCGCGTGCGGGTGCGCGACACCGCTGCGCCGGCCAAGCTGCGCAATGAGCCCGCGCCTCGGCAGAATCCGCCGCAGAACCGCGGCCAGGACGCGGAACCGGACGACGAGGCTGAGGTCGAGGCCGGCGCCGTGCCGCCCGATGGCGAAGCCGCCGCACCGCGCAAGCGCCGGCGCCGCCGCAAGCCGCGTCCCGCAGGCGGTGGTGGTGAGGGTGGCGGCAGCGCCGCTGGCGAATGAGCGCGTCCGACCAGCCGAAGGACGGCAAGAAGAGCCCCGCGGCCAAGGCCAGGCCAAAGGCCGCGCCGCCGCGCACGGGAAGCAAGCCGCCATCGGCCGGTGCCCGGAGCGGCCCGCCCGCGCGCCGTGCGCCCGGCCGTGCGCCTTCGCGAGGCCCGCGCGAGGACTACCCGACCGTGCAGGCCTTCGTCGCCATCGGCGCCAACCTGGGTGATGCCGAGGCGGCCGTGAAGGCGGCCATGGACGCTCTGGGCGCCTTGCAGCGCACGCAGGTCACGGCCCGCTCGTCGCTCTACCGCAGCGCGCCGGTCGATGCGACCGGCCCCGATTTCATCAATGCCGTGGTGGCGCTGCGCACGGGGCTCGACGCCGAGCAGCTGCTCATCGCGATGCAGCGCCTGGAAGCGCAGGCCGGCCGCGAGCGGCCCTTTCCCAATGCGCCGCGCACGCTGGATCTCGACCTGCTGATGCACGGCAATTCCGTCATCAATACCCCCACTCTGACCCTGCCGCATCCACGCATGCGCGAGCGGGCCTTCGTGCTCAAGCCGCTGGCCGAGATCGCGCCGGACAAGGTGCCGCGCGTGGCGCTGTCGCGCGTTTCTGGCCAGGTCATCGAGCGCATCCGCAAGTGACCGGTAGCGGGTGGGTATCCATCCGCCGCCGTCTGGTTCGCCCTCCCATTACACTTGCGCGGTTTTTCATGACTCTGTCACACGCCTGTGGCAGGGCGAGACCCGAGATTCCAGGAGAGCGCCATGTTCGGCAAGCTGCTGCCCCGCGAGGGGAATTTTTTTGAGATGTTCAACCAGCACGCCGAGCGCATCGTCGAAGCGGCGCGGGCGTTCGAACAACTCGTGGCCAACTACAGCGACGTGCACCTGCGCGAGCAGTACAACCGCGACGTCGACAACGCCGAGCGCGCCGCCGACCGCGTGACGCACGACGTCAACCGGCTGATCCACAAGACCTTCATCACGCCCATCGACCGCGAGCAGATCCACAAGCTCATCAACACGATGGACGACGTGGCCGACCTGATCCAGGACTCCGCCGAGACCATGGCGCTGTACGACGTGCGCCACATGACCGACGAGATCGTGCGCCTCACGGCACTGAGCGTGAAGTGCTGCGACCGCCTGAAGGACGCCGTCAAGTTCCTCGGCAAGATCGCCGACCCGGCCGTGGCCGAGGCCACGCTCAAGACCTGCGAGGAGATCGACCGCCTCGAGTCGGACGCCGACCGCGTCATGCGCAGCGCCATGAGCAAGCTGTTTCGCGAGGAGCCGGATGTGCGCGAGGTCATCAAGCTCAAGGCGATCTACGAGCTGCTCGAGACGATCACCGACAAGTGCGAGGACGTGGCCAACGTGATCGAGGGCATCGTCCTCGAGAATTCCTGAGCGGGCAGCGCCGATGGCAACGGTTCAGGTCGCCCTCTGGGTGGTGATAGTGCTGGTCGCGCTCGCGATCCTGTTCGACTTCATGAACGGGTTCCACGACGCCGCCAATTCGATCGCGACGGTGGTTTCCACCGGGGTGCTCAAGCCGGGGCAGGCCGTGGTTTTCGCGGCCTTCTTCAACCTGATCGCGATCTTCATCTTCCATTTGAGCGTGGCGGCCACGGTGGGCAAGGGCATCGCCCAGCCGGGCGTGGTCGACGTGCACGTGGTGTTCGGCGCGCTGGTGGGCGCCATCAGCTGGAACCTCGTCACCTGGTACTACGGCATTCCGAGCAGCTCGTCGCATGCGCTGATCGGCGGCATCGTGGGCGCGGTGATCGCCAAGACCGGCACCGGCGGCCTCGTGGCTTCCGGCATCTGGAAGACGGTGGCCTTCATCTTCGTGTCGCCGCTGCTGGGCTTCCTGCTGGGCTCGATGATGATGGTCGTGGTGGCCTGGGGCTTCCGGCGCGCGACACCGTCGCGCGTGGACCGCTGGTTCCGCCGGCTGCAGCTGGTTTCGGCCGGTGCCTACAGCCTGGGCCACGGCGGCAACGACGCGCAGAAGACCATCGGCATCATCTGGATGCTGCTCATCGCCACCGGCTATGCCAATGCCAGCGACGCGAGCCCGCCGACCTGGACCATCGTGAGCTGCTACGCCGCGATCGCGCTGGGCACCATGTTCGGCGGCTGGCGCATCGTGAAGACGATGGGGCAGAAGATCACCAAGCTCAAGCCCGTGGGCGGCTTCTGCGCGGAGACGGGTGGGGCGCTGACGCTGTTTTTGGCCACCGCGCTGGGCATTCCGGTGTCGACCACCCACACCATTACCGGCGCCATCGTTGGCGTGGGCTCCACGCAGCGCGCGAGCGCGGTGCGCTGGGGCGTGGCGGGGAACATCGTGTGGGCCTGGATCTTCACGATCCCGGCATCCGCCTTCGTGGCGGCGATTGCCTACTGGATCAGCATGCAGCTGTTCTGAGCGGCAGCCGCCGCTGCGGCTACTGCGAAATCTTCCGCCCCTCTTCGACCTGGTGCTCGAAGTACCGCTGAAAGCTGAACACGATGCTGGCCATCAGGATCGTGCTGCCGAAAAAGAGCGACATCACCACCGCGCCGATGGTGAACCAGTTGGTGCGGCCGGGTGCTGCGTCTGCAGGGGCGCTCGCGTTGAAGCGGGCGTTCCACTTCTCGGGCGTCATGAGGCCGTAGACGATGGCCGTCAGCGCGCAACCGGCGATGGTGAACCCCAGCAGCGGAATCAGCGCCCAGCTCGCGCCGTCGTCCACGCCGTACATGCGCACGCGCTCGATGCCGTAGACGCCCAGTGCGGTGGGAATTGGCAGCAGCCAGCCGAGCCAGTCGCCCATGCCGCGCAGGTAGAAGCGGTGCAGTCCCAGCGGGCCACCGAGGAAGGTGAGCCAGGCGGCGGTGGTCTTGTTTTTCATGCGGTTTTCATTCGGGGCGGGTGGTGCTGCCTTCGCCGAGCACTTTTTCCATCAATACGACATCGCGCCATTCGCCGAACTTCCAGCCGCAGTCCTTCAGCACGCCCACGTGCGTGAAGCCCTGGCCGCGGTGCACGCCGATGGAGCCCGCGTTGGCCGAGTCGCCGATCACCGCGATCAGCTTGCGCACGCCGGCCGCCTCGGCAGCCTGCGACAGCGCGGCCAGCAGCTTGGCGCCCAGACCCTTGCCGCGTGCTGACTCGGACATGTAGATCGAGTCTTCGGCCGAAAAACGGTAGGCCGGGCGCGGCTTGAACCAGTTGCAGTAGGCAAAACCCAACACTTCGCCATTTTCTTCTGCGACCAGATACGGCAAGTTCTTGCCCAGCACGTCGGCGCGGCGCGAAGCCATGTCGGCGGGGGAGGGCGGCTCTGTTTCGAAGGTGCCGGTGCCGTGAAGCACGTGGTGGGCGTAGATGGCCGTGATGGCTGCGATGTCTTCGTCGCGGCTGGGGCGGATGGTCAGGGGCATGAGCGAAAAACGGGCGGCGCGAGGCCGGAATTCGGAAGAAAACGCGTGTCGGGCTATAATCGCGGGCTTTTCAGCGTGTCGCTGGCCGGGTGGCCATGTCGCGTGTCTCGACGCTGGAAGAACATTGTGAGCGGGCCTTTTCTTAATCCACAAGGCTTGCTGACCACCCAAGGATAAATCATGGTCGTCATTCGACTCTCCCGCGGCGGCTCCAAAGGCCGTCCGTTCTTCAACATCGTCGTGTCGGACAAGCGCGTTCGCCGCGATGGCCGTTTCATCGAGCGCCTGGGTTTCTACAACCCGACCGCCAAGGAAAACGAAGAAAGCATCCGCATCGCCCAGGACCGCCTGGCGTACTGGAAGAGCGTCGGCGCACAAGCTTCGCCCACCGTTCTGCGCCTGATCAAGCAAGCTGCCGCGGCAGCTCCCAAGGCGGCGGCCTAAGCCGCCCCGCACGGCGATGCTGCCCACACTCGAAGCCGCCGAATTGCCGGCGGATGCGATCGAAGTAGGGCGCATCGCCGATGCATGGGGAATCAAGGGCTGGTTCAAGGTCCTTCCCCACAGCGCCCAGCCCGAGGCGCTTTTTTCTTCCAAGCGCTGGTTCCTGCAGGCTCCCGGAGCCTCCGCGAGCACAGCCTTCCGGCTCGCGATCCGCGAAGCCAAAGAACATTCCGACTGCATCGTCGCGACGTCCGAGGACGTGCCCGATCGCAATGCAGCCGAAGCCCTGCGTGGCGCACGTGTTTTCGTGCCGCGCTCCAGCTTTCCCACTGCCGGCGACGACGAGTACTACTGGGTCGACCTGATCGGCTTGTCGGTGGTCAACCGCGAAGGCGTAGTGCTGGGCACAGTGCGCGAACTGCTCGCGACCGGCCCGCAGACCACGCTGGTGCTTGCCGCCGAGGAAGACGGCAAGGCCGTCGAGCGCATGGTGCCCTTCGTTTCAGTCTTCGTCGACAAGGTCGACTTGCCCGGCCGGCTCATCACGGTCGACTGGCAGCCCGATTTCTGATCGGCGCTCGCGCGGCATGCGCTTCGACGTCATCACCCTGTTTCCCGAACTGTTCGCGCCCTTCGTGGCCAGCGGCGTGACGCGCCGCGCCTACGAGTCGAAGCAGGTCGAGGTCGTACTCTGGAATCCGCGCGACTACGCGCTGGGCAACTACAGGCGCGTGGACGACCGTCCATTCGGCGGCGGGCCCGGCATGGTGATGATGGCCGAGCCGCTGGCGGCCTGCCTCGACGCGGCCCTGGCCGCACGCGGGGAGTCGGCGCCCGTGGTGCTGTTTTCGCCCATCGGCGAGGCCTTGCGGCACGAAGCGGTCGAGCGCTGGTCGGCCAGCGAGGGCGCGGTGCTGGTGTGCGGCCGCTACGAGGGCATCGACCAGCGCTTCATCGACGCGCGCATCACTCATCAGATCAGCCTTGGCGATTTCGTCCTCTCCGGCGGCGAGATCGCGGCGATGGCGTTGCTCGACGCCGTGGCCCGCCTGCAGCCGGGCGTGCTGGGCGATGAGGCGAGCCATGTGCAGGACAGCTTCAATCCCGCGCTCGACGGCCTGCTCGACTGCCCTCACTACACCCGTCCCGAGCAATGGAACGGGCAGGGCGTGCCGGCGCCGTTGCTTTCCGGCCACCATGCGCAGATCGAGCGCTGGCGCCGTGACCAGCGCCTGGCCATCACGGCCGCCCGGCGCCCTGAACTCATCGAGACGGCCCGCGCCGCCGGCCGCCTGGGCAAGGCCGATGAAGCTGTGCTGAAAAAAAAGCTATAATCGCCGGCTCCCCGATCCTCTGCCCGGCCGCGCCCGGTCTTTTAGCGGTTCTTCCGTGAAAGCCCAAAGCGCCTTTTGTGTAGCCCGACATGATCGACATCAGGAAATCATGAACCTCATCCAGACCCTCGAGCAGGAAGAAATTTCCCGCCTCGGCAAGACCATCCCCGATTTCATGCCCGGTGACACGGTCATCGTCAGCGTGAACGTCGTCGAAGGCACCCGCAAGCGCGTGCAGGCCTACGAAGGCGTCGTGATCGCCAAGCGCAATCGTGGCCTCAACAGCGGCTTCACCGTGCGCAAGATCTCCAGCGGCGAAGGCGTGGAGCGTACGTTCCAGACCTACAGCCCGCTGATCGCCAACATCGAAGTCAAGCGCCGTGGCGACGTTCGCCGCGCCAAGCTGTACTACCTGCGCGACCGCAGCGGCCGTTCGGCACGTATCAAGGAAAAGCTGCCGAGCAAGTCGACGGCTGCGTCGGCCGCTTAATAAGCAGCCCTCCTATCGTGCAAGAAAAGCCGCCGCTCTGGCGGCTTTTTGCGTTGGTGCTCCGCGCGGGACACGGCCCGAAAGACAGCGCCGCTTTTTTACGCTCTACTCCCTCTAGCCGGTTCCCCGCCACGTCATCTCTTGATCACAACCATCACCGCCATCCCCATGCAATCCGTGCCCCTCGAACCCGTCAATGCCGTGGTGCCGCCCACGCTGCTGCAGTTCGATCCGCGCGAGGCGCCTTTCGTGGATGGCAGTGATGGCTTGCCCGCGGTGCGGCACTCGCAATTGACGGCGCAAGCCCTGCGCGCGCGTTTCGCCACCCCGCCGGCCTGGACGCCCGAGCTGCGCCGCGAGCCGCGCATGATCGACCGCGCACCCGCGCAAGCGGCCGTGCTGGTGCCGATCGTGCAGCGCCCCGAGGGCGCGACCGTGCTGCTCACCGAGCGCACTACGCACCTGTCGAACCATTCCGGGCAGGTCGCGTTTCCCGGCGGCCGCGTCGATCCGGAAGACGCCAACATCTCCGCCGCCGCGTTGCGCGAGGCCTGGGAAGAGGTCGGCCTTTCCGCTCAGTTCATCGAGGTGCTGGGCAGCCTGCCGACCTACACGACCGTGACCTCGTTCATCGTCACGCCCGTGGTCGCGCTGGTGCAACCCGACTTCGAACTCACCATCAACCCCTACGAAGTGGCGCAGGCCTTCGAGGTGCCGCTCGCGTGGCTCATGGACCCCGCCAACCACCGCCGCCACGCCGTCAGCGCGACCGACGGACGCAAGCGCGAGTGGTATTCGATGCCCTACCAGGACGGGCCCGACGAGCGCTTCGTCTGGGGCGCGACGGCCGGCATGCTGCGCAATCTCTACCGTTTTCTCGCGGCCTGAATACGCTTGCGATTCGGCCTGAACCTTCAGGCTGTCTCGCTATCATCGAAGGATGAGCTTCTTTGCCATCCTGTGCGCGCTGCTGATCGAGCAGGTGCGGCCGCTGGGCCCGCACAACCCCGTGTACGGCAGCGTTCTGGCGTGGACCCGCTGGACCAGCCGCAACTTCGACGCGGGCAAGCCGCATCACGGATGGATCGCATGGGGCCTCGCGGTGTTCGTGCCCACGCTCCTCGCGCTGGGCGTGCACTGGCTGTTGGTGCTCACGCTGGGCCTGCCGTTCGCGGTGCTCTGGAGCATTGCGGTGCTCTATGTCACGCTGGGCTTCCGTCAGTTCAGCCATCACTTCACAGACATCCGCGATGCGCTCGACGAAGGCGACGAGCCGCTCGCGCGCTCGCTGCTCGCGCACTGGCAGGGCGTCGACGCTGCCGACCTGCCGCGCAGCGAGATCGTGCGCCACGTCATCGAGCATTCGGTGATCGCCGCGCACCGCCATGTGTTCGGCGTGCTCGCGTGGTTCTCGATCATCGCGGCCATCGGCCTCGGGCCGGCCGGCGCGGTGTTCTATCGCATGAGCGAGTTCGTCTCGCGCTACTGGGCGCACAAGAACGGCGCCGCGGTGCAGCCCTCGAGCGTCTCGGTGCAAGAGGCGGCGGACCGTGCCTGGCATGCGGTCGACTGGCTGCCCGCGCGCATCACGGCGCTCGGCTTCGCGGTGGTCGGCAGCTTCGAGGAAGCCATCGATTGCTGGCGCAACGATGCACAGCGCTTCCCGAACGAGAACGACGGCGTGATCCTGGCTGCGACCTCCGGCGCGGTCAACGTGCGGCTCGGCGGCGGCTCGCTGCGGCCCATTCCCACGCTCGACCCGCTGTCGCGCGCCCAGGCCGGCGATTCCATAGCCGACGGCCGTGCGCCAGACAGCGGCAGCACGCCCGGGCGCGAACCCGAACCTGCCCACCTGCGCAGCGTCGTCGGGCTGGTCTGGCGTTCGGTCGTGATGTGGATGGTGCTGCTGGCACTGCTCACGCTCGCGCGCCTGCTCGGCTGAGCCAGTCGCTCGGCAAGGAAACTTCATGACCAACCCCGCACCGGCTTTCTGGAGCCCGCGCATCGGCGCGCTCGAACCCTACGTGCCCGGCGAGCAGCCGCGCATCGCGAATCTCGTCAAGCTCAACACCAACGAGAACCCATACCCGCCTTCGCCGGGTGTCGTCGAGGCCATCCAGCGCGCCGCGGCGAGCGGGCTTGAGCTCTACCCCGACCCGACTTCGCTCGCGCTGCGCGAAGCCGTCGCGCGGCGGCACGGCCTGAGCGTCGACCAGGTGTTCGCCGGCAACGGCTCCGACGAGGTGCTGGCTCACGCCTTCTTCGCGTTCTTCCAGCAGGCCGAGCCGCTGCTGATGCCCGACGTGAGCTACAGCTTCTACAAGGTCTACGCGCAGATCTACGGCATCGCCTGCGAGCTGCAGCCGGTCGACGAGGGCTTGCGCATCGACATCGACGCCCTCGCGGCGCGCGCCCGCGGGGGCTGCGGCGGCATCGTCATCGCCAACCCGAACGCGCCCACGGGCATGGGTGTGCCGCTCTCGCGCATCGAGCAACTGCTGCAGGCCTGCCCAGACCGCGTGTTGCTGGTCGACGAGGCCTATGTCGATTTCGGCGGCGAGAGCGCGCTGCCGCTGGTCGGCAAGTACCCGAACCTGCTCGTGGTGCAGACGCTCTCCAAGTCGCGCTCGCTGGCCGGTTTGCGCGTCGGTTTCGCATGCGGCCAGCCGCATCTGATCGACGGCCTGGTGCGCGTCAAGGACAGCTTCAATTCGTACCCGATAGACCGGCTTGCGTCGGCCGGCGCGGCGGCGTCGTTCGAGGACGAGGCTGCATTCCGTGCGGCCTGCGACACGGTCATCGACACCCGCGAGGGCCTCACGCTGCAGCTCGAAGACCTGGGCTTCGAAGTGCTGCCTTCGCAGGCCAATTTCGTCTTCGCACGTCATCCGAAGCGCGACGCGGCCGAACTGGCCGCGCTGCTGCGCGAACGCGCGGTGTTGGTGCGGCATTTCAGGCAGCCGCGTATTGCGCAATATCTGCGCATCAGCATCGGCACGCGCGAGCAATGCAGCCTGCTCGTGCAACACCTGCAAGACATCCTCCACACTTCCGCGCCATGAAGGAAACCCAGGCGATGCCGACCATCGACACCGACCCGCGCTCTGTCGCCTGCGCCAGCTTCTGGCAAGCCGTGAGCAGCCAACTGGAGAGCCTGCGCGCATTGCCTGGGCGTGAGCTGATGGAGGCCTTGAACGGCCTGCTGGAGCCGTCCTTTCCGAAACTTGCCGTGGAGGTGGCGGGTGATTCGCCCGCATTCACGCTCGTGGTCACGGCGCATGGATCGGTGGAAGACTTCGATGACGTGATGGTGCTCGTGCAGAGCGCGCCCGCGCTGCCGCAGGTGAGTGTCGAAGCCTTCCGCCAGCGCATGGGCAAGGGCTTCAGCATCCGCATGGACGACTTCGAGCTCTCCAGCGCCGACGTGCTGGTGAAGCACGAGCGCTACAAGGGCCTGGTGGCGCTGGAAATCGGCTTTGCCAAGCCCATTCCCATGGACATGCAGGACCATGCCCGCCACATGAGCCTGATCATGCTCGACCACATCCTGGGCGAGTACGACACGGCCATCAAGGTCGGGCCGGTCGACTATGTCGAGACCGCCGAGCAGGCGTCTTTCGACGGCGTGCCGCTCGATGACTTCGTACCGCTGTTCGACATCTGTTGGCGTGAGGAGCTTGGCCATACCGGCTTGTTTCCGGTGGGTGAGCACGCGTGGTCCGCGCTGAGCGCCACGCGCGACACCGAAGAAGGCGACGAGATCGAACTGGTCGTGATGCGCAACGATTCGGCCGCCGCGCTGGTCGGGCGCGCCGACCTGTGCCACCGGCTATCGGCTGCGGTGCCGGTCGAGTCAGGCGAGGAGCTGGAGGAAGCGCGTGTCTTCGGCGATCAGCTGACGGCGCTGCTGCAGACGCATGAAGACGGCTGCTGCACGCACGTCGTGTTGGAAAACGGCGTGCGCACCATCAACTTTCACGTGGCGCACCCCGAGGCGGCCATCGTGCATGCGCAATCCATCCAGGAAAACTCGGAACTGCCGGTAACGCTCGACCTGGCCTTCGACCCGACCTGGAACTCGTACCGGACCTGGGTCAGCTGAGGGGACTCAGTACCGCTTCTGGCTCAGTTCGGCGAACAGCTCGCCGTAGATCTTGTAGCGGCTCGCGCTGATGGCGCCGGTGCCGTCCGCCGAAGCGACATTCGCGATCACGCCGCAGCCGGGCTCGTGCAGATGGGTGCAGTTGTAGAACTTGCAGTCGTTCGCGTGCTCGGCGATGTCGGGCATCAGCCCCGCGAGTTGCATCGGCGCGATGTGGTTCAGACCGAATTCCTGAAAGCCCGGCGAGTCGATCAGGCCGGTGGTGCGGGCCTCGTCGATCCAATACCAGGTGGTGCTGGTGGTCGTGTGCTTGCCCGAGTTCAGCGCCTGTGAAATCTCCTGGGTCAGCACGCTCGCGCCCGGCACCAGCAGGTTGGTCAGCGTGCTCTTGCCCGATCCGGAGGGGCCGAGCACCAGGGTCGACTTGCCCGACAGCAGCTTCATCAGCGAGGCGTAATCAGCTTCGCCCGAGGCCTTAAGCGACAGCGGCAGCACGCCGTGGTGCATGCGGCGGTACGGCGCCAACTTGGCCCAGGCGCGCTCGAAGGGCTCGACCAGATCGCTCTTGTTGAGCGCGATGATCGGCTGGATGCGCTCGGCCTCCGCCGCGATCAGCGCGCGCGCCAGTTGATGTTCGGAAAACTCCGGTTCGGCCGCGATCAGGATCAGCACATGGTCGAGATTGGCCGCGAACGACTTGGTGCGGATCTCGTCCTGCCGGTAGAACAGGTTGCGGCGCGGCAGCACCTGCTCGATGGTGCCTTCGTCTTCGCTGGCCTGCCAGTGCACGCGGTCGCCGACCACGGCCTGGCTCTTCTTTCCGCGCGGATGGCAGATCAGCCGTTCGCCGGTGGGTGTCTCGACCAGGCAATGACGCCCGTGGCTGGCGACGACGAGGCCGTCCTGGAGTGCCTTTGCAGCAGATGCGGCTGCTGCCGGCGCGGCGCGGCGGCCCGGCTTAGCCAAGGGCAGGTACCGTCATGCGGCAGCGGCGGCCGGAGCGGCCACCAGCGCGTCGGCTTGGCGCGCGCAGTCGAAGTCGGTGGCGGACAGGCCGCTCACGTCGTGCGTGTTGAAGCGCACCACGCAGCGGTTGTAGTGGACCGACAGGTCGGGGTGATGGTCCTGCGTGTGCGCCACCATGGCCAGTGCGTTCACGAAGGCGATGGTCTCGAAGTAGTTGGCGAAGGTGAAGGTCTTCTCGATGGCCACATCGGCGCCGTCGCCGGTGAGCTTCCAGCCGTCCAGGCGCGCGAGGCCGGCGACGATCTCGGTGGCGCTCAGCGCCTTGCGGGGAGGAAGACTCTTCCAGTCTTTGGGCTTGAACATGCTGCTCATGAGGGACTTCTTCTGAATGAGGTGATGGGGTCAGGCGGCCGTCATGCGCGCAAGGCGCTCCGAGGCCGGCGGGTGCGAATAGTAGAAGCTGACGAACACCGGGTCCGGCGTGAGCGTCGACGCGTTGTCCTGATAGAGCTTGAGCAGCGCGGCCGACAGGTCGGCGCCGCTGGTCTGCGCTACGGCGTAGGCGTCGGCCTCGAATTCGTGCTTGCGCGAGAGCCGCGCGGGCAGCGGCGCCACGAAGAAGCCGAACACCGGCACCGCGAGCATGAACAGCAGCAGAGCCAGCGCGCTGTTCGGTGCCGCCATGTTGGGCTGCACACCCAGGCCTGTGTAGAACCAGACCTGTGTCGACACCCAGCCCAGCAGCGCGAAGCCGGCCAGGCTCAGTGCAAACATGGCGACCAGCCGCTTCACGATGTGGCGGTGCTTGAAGTGGCCAAGCTCGTGCGCCAGCACCGCCTCGACTTCGCCGGCGTTGAGCTGGCGCAGCAGCGTGTCGTAGAACACCACGCGCTTGCTGGCGCCGAAGCCGGTGAAGTAGGCGTTGGCATGCGCGCTGCGCGTGCTGCCGTCCATCACGAACAGGCCCTTGGCGGCAAAGCCGCAGCGCTTCATGAGAGCAGTGACACGGGCCTTCAGCGTGGGGTCGTCGAGCGGTTTGAACTTGTTGAACAGTGGCGCGATGAAGGTCGGGTAGATCAGCATCAGCAGCAGATTGAAGCCCATCCACGCACCCCAGGCCCAGAGCCACCACAGCTGGCCGGCGGCGCTCATGAGCCAGAGAATGAGCGCCGCGATCGGCAACCCGATCACCGCGCCCAGCAGCGTCGACTTGACCGTGTCTGCCAGCCAGAGCTTCCAGGTCATCTTGTTGAAGCCGAAGCGCTCTTCGAGCCGGAAGGTCTGCCAGAGCGTGAAGGGCAGTTCCAGCAGCCCGCCGATGGCCGCGAAAGCCGCCAGCAGCGCCAGTTGCTGCACCATGCCGCCCCCGATCCATGCCAGCAGCAGCTTGTTGAGCATGTCCAGCCCGCCGAGCAGCGTCCAACCGAGCAGCAGGGCGGTGCCCCAGGCCATTTCGATCAGGCCGAAGCGCGCCTTGGCGATGGTGTAGTCGGCCGCCTTCTGGTGGGCGGCGAGGGTGATGGTCTGTGCAAAGGCGGCCGGCACGGTGCCGCGATGCCGCGCCACGTGGCGCACCTGCCGGGAGGCGAGCCAGAACTTCACGAGCAGCCCCGCAACCAGCGCGACCGCGAAAGCAATGGTGAAGATGAGCGAATAGGACATAGGAGCGGCGAGTTTAGCCCTCGCTATCTGGGGCCGCAGCCCTTCGACGACAATCCTGCGATGCCCGAATCCCTTGACCCGACGCCCCCGGCCGCCGTGCCCACCCTCAAGAAAAGCGACCAGAACCTGGTCTGGCTCGACTGCGAAATGAGCGGCCTCGACCCCGAGAAAGAGCGCCTGCTCGAAATCGCGGTGGTCGTCACCGGCCCCGACCTCACACCCCGCATCGACGGCCCCGTGCTCGTCATCCACCAGAGCGACGTCGTGCTCGACGGCATGGATGCCTGGAACAAGGGCACCCACGGGCGCAGCGGCCTGATCGACAAGGTCAAGGCTTCCACGCTCGACGAAGCCGCGGCCGAGCAGCAATTGCTGGAATTCATCGCCAAATACATCCCGCGCAGCGGTTCGCCCATGTGCGGCAACACCATCGGGCAGGACCGGCGCTTCCTGGTCAAATACATGCCCAAGCTCGAGGCGTATTTCCACTACCGCAACCTCGACGTCAGCACGCTGAAGGAGCTGGCCAAGCGCTGGAAACCGGCGGCCTACAGCAGCTTCAAGAAGCAGCAGGCGCACACGGCCCTGGCCGACGTGCACGAGTCCATCGAGGAACTGGCGCACTACCGCGAAACCTTCCTGCGTTTGGCAGATTGATGGCGATTAGGTAAAAACCCGAATTCGTGCCATAATTGCGGGCTTCGCTGATCGGGCCATGTGTTTCAAGCCCGGCCAGCGTCTCTTGCATCTCCCTATCTTGCACACCGCGCCCGATCGCATTAGCTGATCAAAAAGGGCCGCAGCCCCAGGTGAAAGCCTGAAGCTGAATGTCGTTGGATGGTTGATGTTTTTAACCACCAACGGGGCGCCGCCTACGGCAGCGCTCGCGTTTGAGATTGACATTCATGACCGACGCTTTTGAAGCGCAGGGCGAGTTCGCGCCTGTGCAATCCGCTACCAACAACGAGTTCACCGCTGCCGTGGACACCGTTTCCGAGGCTCCCATCCTCGAGGCGCTCGACGCCGCCGCTCCCGAAGCGGCCGTGGCCGAAGAGCCCGCCAAGCCCAACGGCTTCATCAAGCTGGGCCTGGCGCCCGAACTGATCGCCGCCGTGGCCGACATGGGCTTCACCCAGCCCACCACCGTGCAGGAAAAGGTCATCCCGATCGCCATGGGCGAGCAGGCCGGCGGCGCCCAATCGGCGCGCTTCGTCGACCTGATGGTGTCCAGCCAGACCGGCTCGGGCAAGACCGCAGCCTTCCTGCTGCCCGTGCTGCACACGCTGATCAAGCGCCAGGCCGAAGCCGAAGCCGAAGCCAAGGCCGAGTTCCAGCGCCTGGCCGCCGAAGCCGCCGCCCGCGGTGAAGCCGTGCCGAAGAAGCCGAAGCGCAAGGACCCGACCAACGCCCGTCACTTCAAGGCCGCCACCCCCGGCGCCCTCATCCTGTGCCCGACGCGCGAACTCGCGCAGCAGGTCGCGCATGACGCCATCGAACTGGTTCGCCACTGCCGCGGCCTGCGCATCGCCAACGTGGTGGGCGGCATGCCCTACCAGCTCCAGATCGCCCGCCTGCAGAACGCCGACCTCGTCGTCGCCACGCCGGGCCGCCTGCTCGACCTGCAGCGCTCGATGCAGATCAAGCTCGACCAGGTCAAGTTCCTGGTGGTCGACGAAGCCGACCGCATGCTCGACCTCGGCTTTGCCGACGACCTGGCGGAAGTCAACCAGCTCACCATCGAGCGCCAGCAGACCATGATGTTCAGCGCCACCTTCGCGCCGCGCATCCAGCAACTGGCCACCCGCGTGATGCGCGAGCCGCAGCGCGTGACCATCGACAGCCCGCAGGAAAAGCACGCCAACATCAAGCAGGTGCTGTTCTGGGCCGACAACGCCCAGCACAAGCGCAAGCTGCTCGACCACTGGCTGCGCGACACCAGCATCAACCAGGCCATCGTGTTCGCGAGCACGCAAGTCGAGTGCGACGGCCTCGCCAATGACCTGCAGCAAGACGGCTTCAGCGCCGTGGCGCTGCACGGTGCCCTGAGCCAGGGCCTGCGCAACCGCCGCCTGATGGCGCTGCGCCAGGGCCAGGTCCAGATCCTGGTGGCCACCGACGTCGCTGCCCGCGGCATCGACGTGCCGACCATCACCCACGTCTTCAACTTCGGCCTGCCGATGAAGGCCGAGGACTACACCCACCGCATCGGCCGCACCGGCCGTGCCGGTCGCGATGGCCTGGCCATCACGTTCGCCGAGTTCCGCGATCGCCGCAAGATCATGGACATCGAGCACTACAGCCGCCAGCAGTTCAAGGCGGAAGTGGTGCCGGGCATGGAGCCGCAACAGCGCATGCCGCAATCGCGTCCGCAGGGTGACTTCGGCGGCCGCGGCCGTGACAACCATTCGCGCGACCGCAAGTTCGGTGGCGGCGGTGGTGGCCACCGCGGTGGCAATGGCGGTGGCTTCGGCGGCGGCAACAGCAACTACGCTGGCGCCAGCGGCTTCAACGACCGCGGTTCGCGCGCTCCCGGCCCGCGTACTGGCGGCTTCGGCGGCCAGAACGCCGGTTTCGGCGGCGGCCGTGACGAAGGCAACGGTGGCGGCGGTTACGGCCGCAAGCCGGGCTGGGGCGACAGCGCCCCGCGCGGCGGCAACGGCGGTGGTCGTGGCGACTTCGCTCCCCGCGAAGGTTTCGCGCCCCGCGGCAACGGTGCCGGCCACGGCGGCCCGGGCAAGGTGTTCGTGCCCCGCGACGCGCAAAAGCGTGCGTTCAAGCCCAGCCGCTGAACCCGCTTGCCGGGCGGCCTGACGGCCGTCCCGCTCCAAGAAAGCCCGCGCTTCTCACGAACGCGGGCTTTTTCATTTCGGGTTTCCGAGCAGGCCGGTGCCGTCGAATTTGATTGACACCGGAATCTATGAAAAGTAATGTAATGGCGCATTGCTTCCCCGGGTCCGTCCTGCGGCCGCCGGTTCATCGACACCTGCTTTTCGACTTTCGACATGAAAATTGCGATTCTTGGGGGTGGTCACGGCGCCTATGCGGCCGCCGCCGACCTGTCTGAAACCGGCCACGAAGTGCGCCTGTGGCGCCGCGACGCCGCCGCGCTGGAACCCGTTGTCCGGGCCGGATCGATCACGCTGAAAGACGCTGCCGGCGCACGGGAAGTGCCGATCGCGCTCGCCACCGCGGACATCGGCGCGGCCCTGAAAGACGCCGAACTCATCGTCATTCCCACGCCCGCGATCGCCCAGCACGACATCGCGCTCGCGATGGCGCCGCACCTAGTCGACGGGCAGGTCGTGTTCCTGCCGCCGGGCACCTTCGGCAGCTACGTGATGGCCAGGACGGTGAAAGACGCCGGCAGCCGCGCCGACGTCGCCTGGGCCGAGACCGGCACCTTGCCTTACCTGGCGCGCAAGCACGGCGAGCGCGAGGTCAACGTCACCATCCGGGCGATCCGGCTGCCCACGGGCGTGTATCCGGCCCGCAAGGAAGCGCAGGCCATCGAGGTGATTCGCCGCGCCTACCCGTCGGTGCATGGCTGCGGCGACGCGCTCTCGGGCGCCCTCATGAACGCCGGCCCCGTCATCCATCCGCCGCTGATGGTGATGAATGCCGCGCCGCTGCAGCACTTCGAACGCTGGGACATCCACAACGAAGGCACGCAGCGCGCGGTGCGCGACGTGACCGACCGGCTCGACCAGGAACGCATCGCCGTGCGCGAGGCCTTCGGGCAGGGCGCGCCGCACTATCCGTTGGCCGACCACTACAACAACGACCGTTGGATGTATGGCGACGCGCACAAGCAGCTGGTCAAGTCGGGCGACTGGCGCGAGAACATCGACCTGCACACGCACCGCTACATCACGGAAGACACCGAACTCGGCCTCGCCTTCCTGGCTTCTGCCGCGCGTCATGCGGGCGTCGATGCGCCCATCGCGCATGGCCTGCTGGCCATCGTCGGAGGCTTCCTCGGCCGCGACCTGCGGCAAGGCCCGCGCACCTTCGAAAGCCTGGGCCTCTCCGGCCTGAGCGCAACGCAGCTCAAGCAGAGGCTGCACGATGGCGAATGAGGCCGCACTGCCGCGATTCGCCGCCGTCGGCGCGGGCCGCATGGGGCGGGGCATCGCCATCGCGTTCGCCTATGCCGGGCACCGCATCTCGCTGATCGACCTGCGCCCGCGCGGCGCCGAAGCCTGGCAGCGTCTGCTCGACGAAGCCAAGGCCGAAATCGAAGCCAGCCTCTCGGGCCTGGCGCAGCTTGGCGTGATCGACGCAGCGCAGATCGAGCGCATCGCCGCGCGCGTGGATTTCGTCGATGCCGCGGCCGCACCTCGCGCGCTGGCCGCTGCCGAACTCGTGTTCGAGGGCGTGCCCGAAACCATCGAAGCCAAGCGCGAAGCCTTCGAGCACATCAACCGCCATTGCCGCGACGACGCCATCCTCACCTCGACCACCAGCAGCATCCTGGTAACGCAGCTGGCCGCGTTCGTGAGGCTGCCAGAGCGCTTCCTCAACATGCACTGGCTCAACCCCGCCTATGTGATCCCGGTGGTGGAGCTGAGCTGCCATCCCGGCACCGATGCCGCCGTGCTCGCTCGCACCAAGGCGCTGATGGAGCAGATCGGCAAGCTGCCCGTGGTCTGCGGTGCGTCGCCCGGATACATCGTGCCGCGCCTGCAGGCGCTGGTGATGAACGAGGCAGCCCGCATGATCGAGGAGGGCGCCGCCACCGCCGAGGAAATCGACAAGGCCACGCGCTACGGCCTGGGCCTTCGCTTCGCGGCGCTGGGCGTGGTCGAGTTCATCGACTTCGGCGGCTGCGACATCCTGCACCATGCGAGCCGCGAGATGTCGGCATCGCTCGACAAGGGGCGCTACACGGCGCCCGCCATCGTCGGGCGCATGGTCGAGGAGGGGCGGCTGGGCCTGAAGAGCGGCAGCGGCTTCTACGACTATGAAGGCCGCGACATCGGTGCCTATCGGCGCGACGTGCTGTCGCGCACGCTCGGCGAACTGCGACATGCGGGCCTGTGGCGCGCACCCGCCGACGAGACGCAGCCATGACCACCATCCGCCGTGCCTTTGCCGACCTGTCGGTGGGGCAGGTGCACTACGCCGAATGCGGCGGCCATGATGCGCGCGCCGTGCTGCTGTTGCACCAGTCGCCGCGCAGCTGGGCCGAGTACCGCGCAGTGCTGCCGCTTCTGGGCGCGCATCGCCGGGCCATTGCCATGGACACGGCCGGCTTCGGCGATTCCTCGGACGGCGGCGTGCCCGCGAGCATCGAGCAATGGGCGCGCGTTGCCTGCGAACTGCTCGATGCATTGGGCATCGCGCAGGTCGATGTAGTCGGCCATCACACAGGCGGCGTCGTGGCGATCGAGCTTGCGGCGGCGTTCCCCGATCGTGTTCACAGCCTCGTGCTGTCTTCGACACCCTATACCGACGAGCCATTCCGCCGTGCGCGCGCGCAACGCCCGCCCATCGACGAAGTCGCACCCAGTGAAGACGGCAGCCATCTCGCCGCGCTGTGGCGGAAGCGCCAGGGTTTCTATCCGGCCGGGCGGCCTGAGCTGCTCGAAGCCTTCGTGCTGGACGCATTGAAGGTCGGCCGTCGCGTCGAGGAAGGCCACCGCGCGGTGGCCTCCTACCGCATGGAAGACCGCATCGGCCGCATCACGCAACCCACGCTGATCGTTCGTGCCACCGAAGATCCCTTTGCCGCGCCGCATGCGGTGGAGTTGCAGCACCACCTGCCGCATGCCCGCATCGTCGACATCGAAGGCGGCATGGTGCCGCTGCCCGACCAGATGCCCGAAGCCTTCGCGCGCACGGTGCTCGGCTTTCTTTCGGACTTGCCATGAAGGCGATTCGCATCCACGGCTTCGATGCGGTGCCGGTGCTGGAAGAGATGGCCGATCCGGCTGCCAGGCCTGGCCGCACTCTCGTGCGGATGGCGGCGGCGACGGTCGGCCATATCGATCGCACGGTGTGGCGCGGCAGTTTCCTGCGGCATCCGCCATTGCCTTACACGCCTGGTGTCGAGGCAGCGGGCATCGTTGTCGCGAGCGAGCGCTACGAGGTGGGTCAACGCGTGTGGCTGCGCGGAAGCGGCCTTGGCACGCTCTTCGACGGCACATGGTGCGAGTGCATCGACGCGCCAGACGAAGCACTCGGCCTACTGCCGGACGGCGTGCCGATGCCGCTGGGTGCCGCGTTCTTCTCGCCGACGACGTCGGCTTGGGTGGCATTGCACGAAGTCGCGAAGCTGCGCGCCGGAGAGCAGGTACTGGTGACGGGCGCGACCGGTGCCGTGGGTTCACTGGTGATGCAGCTCGCGCTCGAAGCAGGCTGCGTCGCCACGGCGGTGCTCCCGGATGCCGAGCCGCCACCTGTGGCCAGCGCGGACCTGCTGATAGATACAGTGGGCGGCGATGTCCTCACGAAAGTCCTGCCCTCCGTGCGGCCGGGTGGACGCGCCGTGCTGGTCGGCTACACCGCTGGCCCGACGCTGCAGTTGGACATCGCCCACTTCCTGCAACGCGATGTTGCGCTGCTGCCCTTGAACATGTTCCGGCGCGAAGCGGCAGGCCGTGCTGCCGCGCCGGAGCTGCTTGCAAGGCTGGCCGATGGCCGTTTGCATCTCGACGTGAAGCTGTTCGCGCTTGCGGATGCCGCCCTTGCCCTCGACTGGATTGCGCAACGCGGCCATCGCGGCCGGGCCGTTCTCGTGCCTCGCCTCTGAGCCTTCGAAGAAGCGCGCGTCATTCGGCGCGCCTCCATCCTTCAGTCTTCCTCTGGCCCTTCGACGGGCACATGCACGTGCAGCTCGATCATCTGCCGCAGCGTCTGCTTGAGTTCCTCGGCGCGGCGCAGGCCGAAGGGCTCCAGCACGCGCCGCTCGTGATCACGCGCCAGTTCCATCAGATGCTCGACCGCCTTCAGGCCTTCGCGCGTGATGCGCACCAGCGTGATGCGGCGATCACTTTCGTGGGGCAGCCGCTCGACTTGTCCGCGCGATTCCATGCGGTCCAGCAGCCGCGTCACCGTCGGCTGCTTGGTGACGGTCACCTGTGCGAGCTGGCCGATGCTCAGCGGCTCGCTGCCTGCAAGAGATGCCATCACACGCCACTCCGACACCGAGAAACCCTGCTGCCGCGCGACCTCGTGGAACTCCGAGGAGATCAACTGGCTGGCCTGCGCCAGCAGCGCCGGAAGGTAGTCGTCGACGAAGCGATGCGAAGGAGGCGACGACTCAGCCATGAACGCACCCCGCGCATGTGGTGGGCACGCAGCTTGCGTGTCTAGGGTAATTCATGATTGTGGATACATTCATTTGTAAACATTATAGGAAGCGTGATGTGGCAACCGATGCCCATCCTCCCACGATAGAGAACAAGGACCCACATGGCTGAGCGTTCGTTCGTCGAAGAAGTCAAGAAGCTGCGGCTTTCTGGCGGAGAGGTGTTCCGTGGAGAGGGCATTCTGGCCGTCACCAAGGCCCTGCTCGAATCCGGGGTTTCCTATGTGGCGGGCTACCAGGGCGCGCCCATCTCTCATTTGATGGACGTGCTGGCCGACGCGCAGGACATCCTCGCCGACCACGGCATCCGCTTCGAGAACAGCGCGAGCGAGGCCACCGCCGCCGCCACGCTGGCCGCTTCCGTCAACTACCCGCTGCGCGGCGCCGTCACCTTCAAGGCCACTGTCGGCACCAACGTCGCATCCGATGCACTGGCCAATCTTGCGTCGGGCGGCGTGACCGGCGGCGCGCTCATCATCGTGGGCGAGGACTACGGCGAAGGCTCCTCGATCATGCAGGAGCGCAGCCATGCCTTCGCGATGAAGTCGCAGATCTGGCTGCTCGATCCACGCCCCAACCTGCCGAGCATCGTCGATGCGGTGAAGCAGGGCTTCGATCTCTCGGAGGCCAGCAGCACGCCCGTGATGCTCCAGCTGCGCATCCGCGCATGTCACGTGCACGGACACTTCGTCGCGGGCGACAACAAGCGCGCGAAGTTCACGCTGAAAGATGCGCTCGAGAACCCGCGGCGCGACGTCGGCCGCATCGTGCTGCCGCCCGCGAGCTTCGTGCACGAGCAGGAGAAGGTGAAGGACCGCTGGCCCGCCGCCGTGCGCTTCATCGAGGAGCGCAAGCTCAACGAGTTCTTCTCGGAAGACGCCGACGACATCGGCATCATCGTGCAGGGCGGCAGCTACAACACGCTGCTGCGCGCGCTCGAACGGCTGGGCCTTGCCGACGTGTACGGCAATACGCAGGTGCCGCTGTACGTGATGAACGTGGCCTACCCGGTCATCGAGAGCGAGGTGATCCGCTTCTGCAAGGGCAAGCGCGCGGTGATGATCGTGGAAGAGGGGCAGCCCAACTTCGTCGAGCAGAACCTCGCGACCATCCTGCGCCAGGCGGGCTCCAACACCGCGCTGCACGGCAAGGACATGCTGCCGGTGGCCGGCGAGTACACCGCCGCCGAGTTGCTCAAGGGCGCGCGCAGCTTCTGCGAACGCTACGGGCGCCTGGCACCGCTGCCGGTGCCCGCGCCGGTGCGCAAGGTGATTCCACTGAAAGAAGTGGCCGCCATCGGCGTCGACGCCGCACCCGAGCCCGTGCAGCCATCGACCGCGCTCGGCGACGTGGTGCATGCGCGTCCGCCGGGCTTCTGCACCGGCTGCCCCGAGCGTCCGATCTTCAGCGCGATGAAGCTGGTCGAGCGCGAACTGGGCCCGCACCACGTGAGCGCGGACATCGGCTGCCACCTGTTCTCCATCCTGCCGCCCTTCAACATCGGCAACACCACCATGGGCTACGGCCTGGGCGGCGCGGGTGCCGCGGCGCTCAACGCGCCGGCGGGCAAGCGCGCGATCTCGATGATGGGCGACGGCGGCTTCTGGCACAACGGCCTCACCAGCGGCGTGGCCAACGCGGTCTTCAACAAGAGCGACAACCTCACCATCGTCGTCGACAACAACTACACCTCGGCCACGGGCGGACAGGACATCCTTTCCTCGCACGCCGTCAACAAGACGCGCAGCACCGGCCACGAGATCGAGCGCGCCGTGCGCGGCGTGGGCGTGGAATGGGTGAAGACGATGCGCCGCACCTACGACATCGCCGGCATGCGCGACGCGCTCAAGGAAGCGCTGACCACGAAGGAAAAAGGCCCGAAGGTGCTGATCGCCCAGTCGGAGTGCATGCTCAACAAACAGCGCCGCGAGAAGCCGCTGGTGCGCAAGGCCATCGCCGACGGCAAGCGCATGGTGCGCGAAAAATTCGGCGTCGACTCCGACACCTGCACCGGCGACCACTCGTGCATCCGCCTCTCGGGCTGCCCGTCGCTGTCGATCAAGCCCAACCCCGATCCGCTGCGCACCGACCCCGTGGCGACCGTGCTCGACAGCTGCGTGGGCTGCGGCGTGTGCGGCGAGGTCTCTCACGCCGCGGTGCTGTGCCCCTCCTTCTACAAGGCGCAGATCGTGAGCAACCCCAGCCGCTGGGACATGCTGCGCGAGCGCGTGCGCGCGGCCGTCATCGGCTGGCTGCAGCGCGGCGAAGCGCGTCGCCGCGAAGCCTATGCCTTCTGACGCAATGACGAGCACTGCACAACCCATCAAGATCGCGATCCTCGCCATGGGCGGGGAGGGCGGCGGCGTGCTGGCCGACTGGATCGTCGACATGGGCGAGGCCAACGGCTACGTCGCTCAGACCACTTCCGTGCCGGGCGTGGCCCAGCGCACCGGCGCGACCATCTACTACGTCGAGCTGTATCCGACGGCGCAGGCCGAGGCCGATGGCGGCTTGCCGATTCTGGCGCTGATGCCGCTGCCCGGCGACGTCGACGTGGTGCTGGCCTCCGAACTCATGGAGGCAGGGCGCGCCGTGCAGCGCGGCCTGGTCACGCGCGACCGCACCACGCTCATCGCATCCACGCACCGCGTCTTCTCCATCGCCGAGAAGAGCGCGATGGGCGATGGCCGCGTCGACAGCGACCAGCTCCTCGCGCACACCGCCAAGGCCGCCAGGCGCTTCATCCGCTTCGACATGGCGCAGGCGGCGGAAGCCTCGGGCAGCGTGATCAGCGCGGTACTCTTCGGCGCCCTGGCAGGCTCGGGCGTGCTGCCTTTCAGCCGCGCGCAGTTCGAGGCAACCATCGAGCGCGGCGGCGTCGGCGTGAAGCCCAGCCTCAAGGCTTTCGGTGCCGCCTTCGCCCGTGCACAGGGCGGCGACGACGGCGAACCAACAAGCGAGGCGGCGAGTGCCGCGCCGGCGCCGCAGCCGCGCCACCCCGCCGTGCGCGCACTGGTCGAGCGTGTGCAGCGCGACTTTCCGGTGGCGGCGCAGGACCTGCTGCTCGAAGGTGTGCGTCGCCTCATCGACTACCAGGATCCGGCCTATGCCGGCCTGTACCTCGACCGCATGGCGGCCGTCGCGGCATTGCCGGCGAGCGACCACCGCCTGCTGCGCGAGACCGCGCGCCACCTCGCGCTCTGGATGTCCTACGAGGACACGGCCCGCGTCGCGGCCCTGAAGACCCGCGCCACCCGCTTCGAGCGCGTGCGCGGCGAGGCCCGCGTGCAGCCGGGCCAGGTGCTCGCCATCAACGAATACATGCACCCGCGCCTGCAGGAAATCTGCGAGACGCTGCCCGGCGGCGTCGGCCGCTGGCTCATGAACTCGACGCTGCCGAAGAAACTGGTCGAGCGCTTCACGCAGCATGGCCGCGTGATCCAGACCAGCTCGCTGCGCGGCTATCTCATGCTGCGCATGGTGGCGGCCTGCAAGCGCTGGCGTCTCTCGACCATGCGCTATGCCGAAGAAAACCGCCGCATCGAGGAATGGCTGCAGCGCATCGCCGCCACCGCGCAGCGCAACCCCGAACTGGCCGTCGAACTGGCGCAGTGCCAACGCCTCGTCAAGGGCTACAGCGACACGCACGAGCGCGGCATCCGCAACTACGACACCGTGATGCGCGCCTTCGAGCGTGCAGGCGCCGCGCTCGCACCGGCCACGTTGCGCGAACTGCGCGACGCGGCGCTGGCCGACGAACACGGCCACAAGCTGCAGGCTGCACTCGCGCAGCACGCACTGGTTTGAAGAGACAACGACGATGACCGCTCCCTCAGCCACCCTCTCGCTGCGCGTCGTGCAAGCGCGGGAACTCAACCCGCTGATCCGCATGCTGCGCCTGCACGCCGAAGACGGCCGCGCGCTGCCCGGCTTCTCGGCCGGTGCGCACATCCGCGTACAGGTGTCGCTGCCCGACGGAAAGACCGACTGGCGCCACTACTCGCTCATCAACTTCGACACGGCGCGCAATGCCACCAACGCGCCCACCGAGTACGTGATCGCGGTGCGCAAGGAAGCCGAAGGCCGGGGCGGTTCGCGCTTCATGCACGAGCAGTTGAAAGAGGGCGACACCATCGCCATCGAGCCGCCGAAGAACGACTTTCCCCTGCACACCGGGCCGGGGGGCTCCGTACTGGTGGCAGGCGGCATCGGGGTGACGCCGTTGGCCACGATGGCTGCGCGCCGTCGTGCCGAAGGCGCGGCCGTGCACATGCATTACGCCGGCCGCAGCCGCGACCTGATGGCCTTCCTGCCTGAACTGCAAACGTTGCTCGGAGACGACTTGCGCGTGCATGCGGATGCCGAAGCCGGCACCCCGCTCGATATCGACACGCTGCTCGACGGCGTGCCCGCGGGCGATCGCCTGTACGTCTGCGGCCCGAAGGTCATGCTCGACGCGGTGCTCGAGCGCACCCAGGCGCGCGGCTGGGAACACGACCGCGTGCACTTCGAGCTCTTCACGGAACCCGTCGCGGAAGAGGGCGACCAGCCCTTCGAGGTGGAGCTTGCCCAGTCGGGCCAGCGCTTCACCGTGCCGGCGGACCAGAGCATCCTCGACTGCCTCATCGAGCACGGCTGCGACCCGATGTTCGACTGCAAGCGCGGCGAATGCGGCGTGTGCGCCGTGCCCGTGCTCGAAGGCGAGATCGAACACCGCGACTACGTGCTCACCGCCCGCGAGAAGGCGGAAGGCAACGTCATGCAGATATGCATCTCGCGCGCCAAGGGTGCGCGGCTGGTGCTCGACATCTGAAGCCAGGAGCCCCAGGAACCATGACCTCCTACAGAGACAACCCCGACGCCATCCGCGCGCTGGTGCAGAACGACCGCGTGCACCGCGACCTGTACACCAGCCAGGAGCTCTTCGAGCTGGAGCAGGAGCACTTCTTCGCCAACACCTGGAACTACGTCGGCCATGAAAGCCAGCTGCCCAAGCCGGGCGACTGGATCAGCAACGAGATCGCGGGGCGGCCGCTGATCATCGTGCGCCACTCCGACGGCAGCGTGCGCGCGATGATGAACCGCTGCGCCCACAAGGGCTCGCGGCTCGTGAATGGACCCTGCGGCAACACCGGCAAGTTCTTCCGCTGCCCGTACCACGCCTGGACCTTCAAGACCGACGGCGCGCCGCTGGCGATTCCGCTGAAGACAGGCTACGAGAACACCCAACTGCACGAGTGCGAGACGGGCAAGGGCCTGACCACCGTGAAGCACGTGCGCAGCCACCGCGGCTTCATCTTCGTGAAGATCAACGATGCCGGCCCGGACTTCGACGAATACTTCGGCGACTCGCTGAGTTCCATCGACAACATGGCGGACCGCTCGCCCGAAGGCGAACTGGAGATCGCCGGCGGCTGCCTGCGCTTCATGCACCAATGCAACTGGAAGATGTTCGTGGAGAACCTCAACGACACCATGCACCCCATGGTGGCGCACGAATCGTCGGCCGGCACCGCCAAGCGCATGTGGGCCGACAAGCCCGAGAGCGAGCCCAAGCCCATGGCCGTGGAGCAGTTCGTGCCCTTCATGTCCGACTACAAGTTCTTCGAGGACATGGGCATCCGCACCTACGACAACGGCCACAGCTTCACGGGTGTGCACTTCAGCATCCACAGCAAGTACAAGGCGATCCCCGAGTACGACAACGCGATGAAGGCGCGCTACGGCGAGGAGAAGACCGCGCAGATCCTCGGCATGGCTCGGCACAACACCGTGTACTACCCGAACCTCACGATCAAGGGCGCGATCCAGGCGATCCGCGTGGTGAAGCCGATCTCGGCCGACAAGACATTGATCGAGAGCTGGACCTTCCGCCTCAAGGGCGCGCCGCCGGAGCTGCTGCAGCGCACCACCATGTACAACCGGCTCATCAACTCGCCGTTCTCCGTGGTGGGGCATGACGACCTTCAGGCTTACCGCGGCATGCAGGCCGGCCTGCATGCGAGCGGCAACGAATGGGTGAGCCTGCATCGAGACTACGACCCGGCCGAACTCAAGGGCGGCGAGATCACCACCGGCGGCACCAACGAGCTGCCGATGCGCAATCAATACCGCAGCTGGGTCCAGCGTATGACGGAGACGATGTGATGGCCAACGCCGCGGAAGTCACCCGACAGCAGCTGATCGACTTCGTCGTGAACGAAGTCCACCTGCTCGACACGCGCCGCTACGAAGAGTGGAACGCGCTATTCACCGACGACGCCTTCTACTGGATTCCGCTGGTGCCCGACCAGGAGGACGGACTCAACCACACCTCGCATCTCTACGAAGACAAGCTGCTGCGCGACCTGCGCATCGAGCGCCTGAAGAGCCCGCGCGCCTTCTCGCAGCAGCCGCCGAGCCGCTGCCACCATCTGCTGCAGATGCCGGTGGTCGAGCAGTTCGATGCGGAAGCCAACCGCTACGTGGTGCGCACATCGTTCCACTACACCGAATCGCAAGGCGACGAGCTGCAGTTCTACGTCGGCACCTTCTTTCACCATCTCTCGGTGCAGGACGGCGCGCTGCGCATGACGCTCAAGCGCGTCAACCTGCTCAACTGCGACGCGGCCCTGCCGGCCGTCCAGCTTTTCATCTGACAGGGACGAAAGCGATGCCACACGCCACCGTCCATCAAGTCTTCGCGGCCACCGCGGCGCGCACGCCGCAGGCCGAGTTCCTGTTCACCGAATCGGTGACGGCCGCCGCCTACGGCATCGAAGCGGGCGCCATCCGCTGGGGCGATGCCGCCGGGCGGATTGAGCGCCTGCGCGCCGCCTACGCGCAGGCCGGCTATGGTCACGGCCACCGCGTCGGCCTGTTGCTGGAGAACCGGCCCGCCTTCATCTTCCACTGGCTCGCGCTGAACGCGCTGGGCGTGAGCGTGGTGCCGATCAACGCGGAGATGCGCTCGGCCGAGCTGGTCTACCTGATCGGCCACAGCGAGATCGGGCTGGCCGTGACGCTGCAGGAGCGCGCCGCGGACCTGCGTGCGGCGGCTGCCCAGGCGGGCATCGAGTTCGAGACGATGGGCCCCGACGATGCGGTGCCTCCGGCGAGGACGCCAGCGCCACGCGCGCACGAGCCGGTCGGCACCGACACCGAATGCGGCCTGCTCTACACCTCGGGCACCACGGGCCGGCCCAAGGGCTGCATCCTGAGCAATGCCTACTTCCTGCGCGCTGGCGAGTGGTATGCCGCGCTGGACGGCGTGTGCAGCATCCGCCCGGACAAGGAGCGCGTCATCACGCCGCTGCCGCTCAACCACATGAACGCGATGGCCTTCTCCACCATGGTGGTGCTGGTCGCGGGCGGCTGTCTGGTGCAGCTCGATCGCTTCCATCCGAAGACCTGGCTGGCGAGCGCGAAGGAGAGCGGCGCGACCATCGTTCACTACCTGGGCGTGATGCCGGCGATGCTGCTGTCCGCGCCCGCGTCGGCGGCAGACCGCGACCATGCCATCCGCTGGGGCTTCGGCGCCGGTGTTGATCGCAAGAACCACGCGCCCTTCGAGGAGCGCTTCGGCTTCCCGCTGGTCGAGGCCTGGGCCATGACCGAGACCGGCGCGGCCGCCTGCATCATGGCCAACCGCGAGCCTCGGCTGGTGGGCACCAGCTGCTTCGGCCGCCAGGAAGACTTCGTCGAGATCCGCCTCGTGGGCGAGGACGGCGGGGACGCAGCCGTCGATGCGCCGGGCGAACTGCTGGTGCGATCGGCCGGCTCCGACCCGAGGCGCTATTTCTTCTCCGGCTATCTCAAGGACGAGGAAGCCACCCGCGAAGCCTGGGCCGATGGCTGGTTCCATACCGGCGATCTGGTGCGCCGCGACGCGCAGGGCAACTTCTTCTTCGTCGATCGCAAGAAGAACGTGATCCGCCGCAGCGGAGAGAACATCTCCGCCGTCGAGGTCGAGAGCGTGCTCAACCAGCATCCGGCCGTGAAGGCATCCGCCGTGGCCGCCACGCCCGACGCCGTGCGCGGCGACGAGGTGCTGGCATGCGTCGTGATGCGCGAAGACGCCGGCGCGGTGCATCCCGAACAGATCGCGGCGAGCATCGTCCAGCATGCGCTGGCGCAGCTCGCCTACTACAAGGCGCCGGGCTACGTTGCCTTCGTCGACGCGCTGCCGCTCACGCCGTCACAGAAGATCCAGCGTGGGCAACTGCGCGAGATGGCCCGGGCGCTGCCCGGCCAGGGCCATTGCATCGACACGCGCGCCATGAAGAAGAGGCAGCAGCCATGACGAACGCAAGGCGGCTCTCCTATGAAGGCGTCGCGGTCGCGGTGCCGGTGACCGTGCCCTATGTGCGCTATTCCACGCGCACCGCGCACTGGTTCATCGGGCAGGCGCTGCAGGCACTGGTCGAAGCCAGCGGCGTGACCAAGGAGCAGATCGACGGTCTGTGCCTCAGCAGCTTCTCGCTCGCGCCCGACACGGCCGTGGGCGTCACGCAGCACTTGGGCCTGTCGCCGCGCTGGCTCGACCATGTGCCGACCGGCGGCGCCTCGGGCGTGATGTGCCTGCGCCGCGCGGCGCGGGCGGTGCAGGCGGGCGATGCCGACATCGTGGCCTGCGTGGGCGCCGACACCAACCATGTCGACTCCTTCCGCCAGACGCTGGGCAGCTTCAGCAACTTCGCGCGGGACGCGAGCTACCCCTATGGCTCGGGCGGCCCGAACTCGATCTTCGCCTTCATCACCGCCAACTACATGCGCACCTATGGCGCGAAGCGCGAAGACTTCGGCCGCATCTGCGTGGACCAGCGCACCAACGCGCTGGGCAACCCCAACGCCATGTTCAAGAAGGCGCTGACGCTCGATGAATACATGGCGGCGCGGCCCATTTCCGACCCGATCCATTTGTTCGATTGCGTGATGCCCTGCGCTGGCGCCGACGCCTTCCTCGTGATGAGCGAGGAGCGAGCGCGCGACCTGGGCCTGGCGCACGTGGTGATCCGCGGCGCCATCGAGCGCCACAACGCCTATGCCGAAGACCCGGTGATGGTGCAGGGCGGCTGGCGCAAGGACCGCGAGGACCTGTACGCGCAGGCCGGCATCAGGCCCGCGGAACTGGACTTCGTGCAGACCTATGACGACTACCCCGTCATCGCGATGATGCAGTTCGAGGATCTGGGCTTCTGCGAGAAGGGCGAGGGCCCGGCCTTCGTGCAGGCCAACACCATGACCTTCGACGGCAGCTTTCCGAACAACACCAGCGGCGGGCAGCTCTCGGCGGGGCAGGCCGGTGCGGCCGGCGGCTTTCTCGGCATGGTCGAGTCGATCCGCCAATTGACGGACGAGGCCGGCGCACGCGCGGTGCCCGATGCGCGATTGGGCCTCGTCGCCGGCTTCGGCATGGTGACCTACGACCGCTGCCTGTGCACAGGCGCCGTCATTCTCGGGAGAACCGCATGACGATGCCCCTGATACGCCCCCCGCGCAAGAACCCGGTTCTGCGCACCCGGCAGATGAACCTGCCGCCCGGCGCGCGCGGCCGCGTGGCGCTCGGCCTCACGGCGGCCGCCGCAGAAGGCCGCTTCGAACTGCAGACCTGCGAAGACTGCGGCGCGGTGCAGTACCCGCCGCGCGAGGTCTGCCACAAGTGCCTCTCGGCCGCGCTGCGCTGGCGCGAGCAGGGCGGCGAAGGCGAGCTGCTCGGCAGCACCACCCTGCATCACAGCAACGACCTGTTCTTCCGCGAGCGGCTGCCCTGGCGGCTGGGCCTGGTGCACCTGGATGCCGGCCCCACGCTCATGGTCCACCTGCACGGCGAGGTCGGCGATGCGCCGCAGCGCGTGCGCGTGGGCGCCCGGCTCGACCGCGCGGGCCAGGCCGTTCTCATTGGTTTTCCGAATGAAGGGAGTCCCCACATGGCCGACGACAAGATGCTGCGCGAAATGACCAGCGACCCCAAGTTCCGAAAGGTGCTGGTGACCGACGGCAAGACCGAGACCGGACAGGCCATCGTGCGTGCGCTGGTGAAGGCCGGCGCCGACATCGTCTGGGTCGGCCATGCCGAGCCCTGGAAGAAGATGGGCGACGGGCTGGACGACATCTCCGCGCTGCCCCAGGTCACGCTGGTGCCGCTGGATTTGACCAACGGCCGCCAGGTGACGGAGCTCGCGGGCTCCATCGGCGGCAAGGTCGACATCGTCATCAACAACGCCGAGGTACACCGCACCTTCGGCATCGGCGCACGGCGCGGCACCGACGTGGCCAGGGCCGAGATGGACATCAACTACTTCGGCCTGCTGCGCCTGGCGCAGGAGTTCGGCCCCGCGCTCAAGGGCCGCTCGGCCGACGGCGTGACGGGCGCGACGGCCTGGGTGAACCTGCTGTCGATCTACGCGCTGAGCAACTTCCCGCCGCACGGCACCTTCAGCGCATCGAAGGCGGCGGCGCATTCGCTCGCGCAATGCCTGCGCGCAGAGATGCGACCGGCCGGCATCCGCGTGATCAACGTGTTCCCTGGCCCCATCGACGACGAATGGAACCAGCACACCCCGCCGCCCAAGCTCGCGCCCACCGCGCTGGCCAATGCCATCGTGAAGGCGCTGCGAGATGGGGTGGAGGACGTGTACCCCGGCGACGTGGCGCAGGAGTGGCTGGAGCGCTGGCGCGACAACCCCAAGGTGCTCGAGCGCGAGCTGGCCGCTGGCGGCTGAGACAGGAGCCACACGAATGACCACGACAACCGAACTGATGTCCACCGCCGAAATCCTCGGCGGCCTCGTGACTGCCATGGCCAGCGGCCGCATCCGCGTGATCGACCTCACGCAGACGCTGACACCCGAGTTCCCGCAGATCGCGCTGCCGCCCGAGATGGGCCAGTGCTGGCCCTTCCGCATCGAGGAAGTGTCGAAGTACGACGAGCGCGGACCGGGCTGGTACTGGAACAACTTCTCCTGCGGCGAGCACACCGGCACGCACTTCGACGCGCCCATTCACTGGATCTCGGGCCGCGACCTGCCGAACAACTCCGTGGACACCATTCCCGTGCAGCACTTCGTGGCGCCGGCCTGCGTGATCGACTGCTCTCCGCAGGTGAAGGACGACCCCGACTACCTGCTCACTCTCGAGGACATCGAGGCCTACGAGGCGGCGCACGGCCGCATTCCCAAGGGTGCGTGGGTGCTGATGCGCACCGACTGGTCCAAGCGCACCGACCCCGAGGCCTACCAGAACTTCGACGAGACGGGTCAGCACACGCCGGGCCCGAGCACCGCGGCCGTGCGATTCCTGGTCGAGCAGCGCGATGTGCTGGGCTTCGGCTCGGAGGCCATCGGCACCGATGCGGGGCAGGGCTATCACCTTCGTCCACCTTATCCGTGCCACTACTACATGCATGGCGCGGGCCGATACGGCTTGCAGTGCTTGAGCAACCTCGACCTGCTGCCGCCGGCCGGCGCGGTGCTGATCTGCCCGCCGCTGAAGATCGAGAAGGGCAGCGGCAGCCCACTGCGGGTGCTGGCGCTGGTGGGAGCGCGGGCATGAGCGCGGCACCCGGCAAGGTCGCGGCCGTCACGGGCGGCAGCGCGGGGATCGGCAAGGCGATCTGCGAAGACCTGCTCGCGCAGGGCTACGAAGTCGTGTCGCTGGCGCGCCGCAAGGCCGAGATCGATCATCCGAAGCTCCACAGCATCGAGGTCGACCTGAGCGACCGCGCCGCCACGGGCGAGGCGGTGCAGGAACTGGTGGAGCGCTTCTCGCCGACCACCATCGTCCACAACGCGGGCGTCATCCGTGCCGCGCTGCTGCCCGAGGTGAAGCTCGACGACCTCGACGCGCTGGTCGACCTGCACCTGGGCTGTGCGATCCAGCTCGTGCAGGGTTCGCTGCCCGCGATGCGTGCGCAACGCTTCGGCCGTGTGGTGCTGCTGTCTTCGCGCGCCGCGCTGGGCCTGGCCACGCGCACCAGCTACTCGGCCACCAAGGCCGGCATGCTGGGCATGGCCCGTACATGGGCGCTCGAGCTGGCCGCTGACGGCATCACGGTGAACGTGGTCGCCCCGGGGCCCATCCGCACCGACATGTTCTACGACGTGGTCGAGGCCGGCAGCGAGAAGGAACGCGCGCTCGCCGCCTCGGTGCCCGTCAAGCGCCTGGGCGAGTCGGCCGACGTGGCACGCGCCGTGCGTTTCTTCGCCGATGCCGACAACAGCTTCGTCACAGGCCAGGTGCTGTATGTGTGCGGCGGCACCAGCGTCGGAAGCCTCGCCCTCTGAGTTCGCAGTTTTTCTCACGTCCAACCAAAACCACCTCTGGAGCATCGCCATGAAAGTCATGAACCGAATTCGCACACTCGCGGCCGTGGCCGTGGGACTCGGCGCGCTGAGCGCCGCGAGCGCCTGGGCCGCCGATCTCAAGGTCGGTTTCATCACTTCGCTGTCGGGGCCGGTGTCGTCGCTGGGCATTCCCTACGACAAGGGCATGAAGGCGGCGGTGGCCTACAAGTCGGAGGTGGGCGGCCGCAAGGTGCAGGTGATCCAGCTCGACGATGCGTCCGACCCGTCCACGGCCGCGCGCAACGCACGCAAGCTGATCGAGGAAGACAAGGTCGACGTCATCATCGGCACGGCCGGCGCGCCGGGCTCGCTGGCGATTGCCGGCGTGGCGCGCGAGACCAAGACGCCGCTGATCTCCATCGCCAACGCCGACCTGGCCGGCGAGGAGGGCGCATGGATGGTGACGCTGCCGCAGCCCGCGCCGCTGATGATGGGCGCGATGGTCGAGAAGATGAAGCAGGCCGGCGTGAAGACGGTGGCCTACATCGGCTACTCCGACGCCTGGGGCGACCTGGTGTACGACGCGCTCATGAAGTCGGCGCCCGCCGCCGGCATCAAGGTGGTGAGCAACGAGCGCTATGCGCGCAGCGATTCGTCGGTGGCCGGCCAGGTGCTGAAGATCGTGGCGCTGCGGCCCGACGCGGTGATCACCGGCGCCTCGGGCACGCCCGGCGCGCTGCCCTACCTGGCGCTGGCAGAGCGCGGCTACAAGGGAAAGATCTACGGCATGCATTCGCTGATCAACCCCGACTTCATCCGCGTCGGTGGCCCCTCGGTCGAAGGCCTGCTGGCGCCCACCGGCCCGGTGGTGGTGGCCGAGCAGTTGCCCGACAGCAACCCGATGAAGAAGATCGCGATGGACTTCCGCACCGCCTACCAGAAGGCCAACGGCGCGCCGCCCACGGACACCTTCTCGGCCTACAGCTTCGATGCATGGCTGATCTACCTCGACGCCGCGCAGCGCGCGCTGGCCAGCAAGGCCGAGCCGGGCACGCCGCAGTTCCGCCTTGCCCTGCGCGATGCCATCGTCAGCACCAAGGAGCTGGTGGGCACGCACAGCGTCTACAACTTCAAGCCGACCGACCGCTACGGCTCGGACGACCGCTCGCGCGTCGTCGTGAAGCTGGAAAAGGGTCAATGGAAGCTGGTGCCCTGACATGAAACTGAAGCTCACACACATCCTCGGCGCCACGGCGCTCGCACTGACCGCCGCGCAAGCCATGGCGGCGGACCTGAAGATCGGCTTCATCAGCTCGCTCTCGGGCCCGGTGGCCGCACTCGGCATTCCGTACGAAAAGGGCATTCGCGCCGCGATCGCCGAACACCCCGAGATCGCCGGGCGCAAGGTGCAGCTGATCGTGCTCGACGACGCTTCCGACCCCACCACCGCCGGGCGCAATGCGCGCAAGCTGGTGACGGAGGACAAGGTCGACGTGCTCATCGGCACCTCGGGCGTGCCCGGCGCGATGGCCATCGCCGCGGTGGCCAAGGAGCTGAACACGCCGCTGATCTCGCCCACCCCCGTGACCATTGCCGGCCCCGAGGGCGCGTGGACGGTGACGGTGTCGCAGCCGTTCCCGCTCATGGTGGCGGGCGTGGTCGATCGCATGAAGAAGTCGGGCGTGAAGACGGTGGCCTTCATCGGCTTCTCCGACGCGCTGGGCGACCTAGCCTACGACTCGCTGATGAAGAGTGCCGATGCCGCCGGCATCAAGGTGGTGGCGAACGAGCGCTATGCGCGCAGCGATTCGTCGGTGGCCGGGCAGGTGCTGAAGATCGTCGCGGCGCGGCCCGACGCGGTGTTCGCGGGCAATTCGGGTACGCCGGGCGCGCTGCCCTACATCGCGCTGGCCGACCGTGGCTACAAGGGAAAGATCTACGGCACGCACGGCCTCATCAACGCCGACTTCGTGCGCGTGGGCGGCGCTTCCATCGAAGGACTGCAGGTGCCCAGCGGCCCAGTGCTGGTGGCCGACCAGCTGCCCGACAGCAACCCGATCAAGAAGGTGTCGATGGGCTTTCGCAGCGCCTACCAGAAGGTCAACGGCGCGGTGCCGACCGATGCTTTCTCGTCGTACACCTACGACGCCTACCTGCTGTTGGCCGATGCCGCATCGCGCACCAAGGGCGAGCCGGGCACGCCGGCCTACCGCACGGCGCTGCGCGATGCCATCGTGAGCACGAAGGAGCTGGTGGGCACGCACGGCGTCTACAACTTCAAGCCCGACGACCGCTATGGCTCCGACCAGCGCGGCGTGGTCATCGTGCAGATGACCAAGGGCCAGTGGAAGCTAGTCCCGTAGTCCCGGACCGGCCACCGAGCACACAGCCATGACCACCTACCGCAACCGCCCCGATCTTGTCGCGGCGCTGGTCCGGGACGACCGGGTGCACCGCGACCTGTACCTCAGCGAGGAGCTTTTCGCGCTGGAGCAGGAGCACCTGTTCGCGAACACCTGGGTCTTTCTCGGCCATGCGAGCCAGGTGCCCGAGGCCGGGGACTTCGTCACGCAGGAGATCGCGGGCCGGCCGTTGCTGATGGTGCGGCAGCCCGATGGCGACGTGCATGTGCTCTACAACCGCTGCGCCCACAAGGGCACGCAGCTGGTGACGGACGAGTGCGGCAACACCGGCCGCTTCTTCCGCTGCCCGTATCACGCATGGACCTACAAGCTCGACGGAGCGCCGCTCGGGCTGCCGCTGAAGAACGGCTACGAAGGCACGCAGCTCAAGGCCTGCGAGTCGGGGCAGGGGCTGTCGGTGGTGAAGAACGTGAAGGTGTACCGCGACTTCGTGTTCGTGCGCCTCTCCGAAACCGGGCCTTCCTTCGAGGACTACTTCGGCGAGGTGCTGGGCGCGCTCGACAACATGGTCGACCGTTCGCCCGAAGGCAGGCTGACGGTGGGCGGCGGCGTGCTGCGCAACATCGTCCACTGCAACTGGAAGATGTACCTGGAGAACATCAACGACACGGTGCACCCGATGTCGACGCACGAGTCGGCCACCAAGGCGGCCGAGGCGCTGTGGGAGGGCCATGCGCCCACGGACCCCAAGCCGATGGCGATGGAGCAGATACTGCCCTTCGGCTCGGGCTACGAATTCTTCGACAAGATGGGCGGCCGGGTGTTCGCCAACGGCCACAGCGTGCTGGGCGTGAACTTCAGCATCCATTCCAACTACGCACAGTTGCCGGAGTACGAGGCAGCGATGCGCGCCGCGCACGGCGAAGAGCGTGCCGCGGAGATATTGCAGCGCTCGCCGCAGAACTCGGTCTTCTATCCGAGCCTGTCGGTCAAGGGCTCGCCGCAGGCCATCCGCGTGATCCGCCCGCTGGCGGCCGACCGCACGCTGATCGAGGCCTGGAGCTTCCGCGCGGCGGGCGCGCCCGCGCTACTGTTCGAGCGGGCCATGAGCTACAACCGGCTCGTGTTCTCGCCGATGTCGGTGGTCGCGCACGACGACGTGCACCTGTTCGAGAGCATCCAGCAGGGCCTGCGGGCCGGCGGCAACGAGTGGGTGAGCCTACACCGCAACTACGACCCGGCCGAGACGCAGCAGGCGACGGTCACCACCAACGGCACCAACGAGCTGTTGATGCGCAACCAGTTCCGTGCCTGGGCGAAGTCCATGGCCGCGGGCATGGAGGCCTCGCCATGACGGACCCGCGCGATTTCGTCGCCCATGAAGCGGCACTGCTCGACGAGCGCCGGCTCGATGAATGGCTGGCCCTGTTCGCCGAAGACGGCCACTACTGGGTGCCGCTGCTCGGCGCGGCGCAGGCCGACCCCTTCTCGCACAACTCGCTGGCCTACGAAGACCGGCTGCTGCTGCAGTTGCGCGTGGACCGCCTGAAGAACCCGCGCGCGCATTCGCAGCATCCCGCCAGCCACAGCCAGCACGTGCTGCAGCCTTCGCGCGTCGAACGCGAGGAAGGCGACGAGGCATGGCTGCGCACCCCCTTTCTGTACGTGGAGGCACGCGGCGGGCAGCAGATCCTGCTGAGCGGCACCGCCCGCCACCACCTCGTTCGCACGCCCACCGGCTGGCTGATCCGCGAGAAGCGCATCGACCTGCTCGATGCCGGGCGCGCATTGCCGGCCATCCAGTTGTTCATCTGAGTTACCTGTCCATTCCAACAACCATCCTCACCGGAGCTACGACATGAAGAGCCTGATGCAGACCTTGACGCGCGGCACACTCGCCGCGGTGCTGACCGCCTGTGGCGTTGCGAGCGCGTTGGCGGCCGACCTCAAGGTCGGCCTCAGCGTGTCGCTGTCGGGGCCGAATTCCTCGCTGGGCGTGCCCTACGCCAAGGGCATGCAGGCCGCACTGGCCTACAAGGGTGAGGTGAACGGCCGCAAGGTGCAGCTCATCGTGCTCGACGACGGCTCCGACCCCACCACGGCCGGGCGCAATGCGCGCAAGCTGATCGAGGACGAGAAGGTGGATGTGCTCATGGGCACCTCGGGCGTGCCCGCGGCCATCGCGATGGCGCAGGTCGGCAAGGAAGCGAAGACGCCGATGATCGGCCTCACGCCCATCCTGCTCGACCCCAACGAGAACCCGTGGGTGATGACGGTGGCGCAGCCCACGCAGTTGATGATCGACGCGGTGGTCGAGCGCATGAAGCGCAACAACGTGAAGACCGTGGGCTACATCGGCTTCTCCGACGCCTGGGGCGACCTGGTCTATGACGCGCTCATGAAGGCCGCGCCCGGCGCCGGCATCAAGGTGGTGAGCAACGAGCGCTATGCGCGCGCCGACGCCTCGGTGACCGGCCAGGTGCTGAAGATCGTGGCGCTGCGGCCCGACGCGGTGATGACCGGCGGCGCCGGAACGCCGGGCGCGCTGCCGTTCCTGGCCCTGCAGGAGCGCGGCTACAAGGGCGGCGTGTACGGCCAGCATGGCCTGATCAACCCCGACTTCGTGCGCGTGGTCGGCGCGGCCGGCCAGAACGCGCTGATGCCCACAGGCCCGGTGATCGTGGCCGAGCAGTTGCCCGACAACTATCCGACCAAGAAGATCGCGACCGACTTCCGCGCCGTGTTCCAGAAGGTCAACAACGCGCCGACCAGCGATGCCTTCTCGGCCTACTCTTTTGACGGCTGGCTGGTGTTCGCCGACGCCGCATCGCGCGCCATGAAGAAGGCCGAGCCCGGCACGCCCGAGTTCCGCGTGGCGCTGCGCGACGCCATCTTCAGCACCAAGGAAGTGGTGGGCACGCACGGTGTCTACACCTTCAAACCCGGTAGCCTTTACGGCGTGGATGAACGCGCCCGGGTGATCGTCAAGCTCGACAACGGCCAATGGAAGCTCGCACCTTGAACCTCATGCATTCGACTTTCCGGAGGGCCGCGCGATGACGTGGGACGTGGCGCTGATCCTCCTCACCGACGGCCTGGCCAACGGGGCCGTCTACCTGCTGGCCGGGCTCGGGCTGGTGCTGATCTTCTCGGTCACGCGGGTGGTGTTCGTGCCGTTCGGCGACATCGCGGCCTTCGCGGCGCTGTCGCTCGCGGCCTTCGAGACCGACCGCGTGCCGCCGACCATCGGCATGGTCGCGGTGCTGGCCGCGCTGGCATTGGCCACCGAGGTCGGCAGCCTGCTGCGCCGCGGCGAGGCCAAGCGCATCCCGAAGGCGGTGCTGATGTGGGGCGTGCTGCCAGCCATTCCGTGCGTGTTGGCGTGGCTGGCCGCGCGGCCCGGCGTGCCGGTGGCTGTGCACATCGCGGTGGCCGTGCTGCTGGTGGTGCCCATCGCGCCGCTGCTGGCGCGGGTGGTGTTCCAGCCGATCGCGGATGCGTCGGTGCTGGTGCTGCTGATCGTTTCGCTGGCGCTGCACTTCCTGCTGTCGGGGTTGGGCCTGCTGTTCTTCGGGCCTGAAGGTTCGCGCACCACGCCGCTGACCAGCGCTGTGTTCACACTGAGCGATGGTTTCACCGTCAGCGGGCAGGTGGTGCTGATGGTGGGAGCGGCCATCGTGCTGAGCGGGCTGTTCTTCCTGGTGTTCGAGCGCACGGTGGCCGGCAAGGCGCTGCGCGCCACGGCGGTGAACCGGGTGGGCGCGCGGCTGGTGGGCATCCGGCCAGTGCGCACGGCGCTGCTGGCCTACGGCTGCGCCTCGCTGCTGGCCGGGCTGATCGGCGTGCTGATCGCGCCGGTGACGACCATGTATTACGACTCGGGCTTCATCATCGGACTGAAGGCCTTCGTGGCCGCGATCATCGGCGGGCTCGTGAGCTACCCGATGACGGCCGTGGGCGCGCTCGCGGTCGGCGTGGTGGAGAGCTTTGCCTCGTTCTGGAGCGGCGCGCTGAAGGACGTGATCGTGTTCAGCCTGCTGATTCCGGTGCTCATGCTGCGCTCCTTCATGGCGGCGCACGCGGAAGAGGAAGAAGACGAGGTGGACCAATGAACGGCAATCGCAAACGCATGGCGTGGATCGCCGGGCTGGTCGTGGTGCTGGCGCTGGTGCCGGCGGTGGCGGGCAGCTTCACCGTCTCGCTGCTCAACGACATCGGCATCGGTGCGCTGGTGGCGCTGGGGCTGGTGCTGCTGACCGGCGTGGGCGGCGCGACCTCGTTCGGGCAGGCGGCCTTCGTGGGCATCGCGGCCTATGCGACGGCATGGCTCACGACGACGCAGGGCATGTCGCCCTGGATCGGGCTGCTGTTCGCGCTGCTGCTCACGGGGGTGTCGGCGCTGGCCATCGGCATGCTCACGCTGCGGCTGGGCGGACACTTCCTGCCGCTGAGCACCATCGCCTGGGGGCTGTCGATCGCGATGCTGTTCGGCAACGTCGATGCGCTGGGCCGGCACACGGGGCTGTCGAACATTCCGCCGCTGCAGGTGGCGGGCTGGTCGCTGGCCGATCCGCGCGCGATGTACTACCTGATCTGGGTGGTGGTGGGGCTGGCCTGCCTGTTCAGCCACAACCTGCTGCAGTCGCGGCCGGGGCGTGCCATTCGCGGGCTGCGCGGCGGCGCGACGCTGCTGGCGAGCGTGGGGGCGGATGCGTACCGCGTGCGGCTGTCGCTGTTCGTCACGGCCGCGCTGTTCGCGGGGCTGGCGGGCTGGCTCTATGCGCACATGAACCGCTTCGTGAGCCCGTCGCCATTCGACGTGCGCGCCAGCATCGAGTACCTGCTGATGGCGGTGGCCGGCGGCCTCGGCCAGCTTGCGGGCGCGCTGGTGGGCGCCGCGCTGGTGCTGGTGCTCAAGAACGGCCTGCAGGACGTGCTGCCCATGCTCACGCAGCGGGCAGGGCAGCTGGAGGCGGTGGCCTTCGCGGCGCTCTTCATCCTGCTGCTGCACTTTGCGCGCGGCGGTGTGATGGGCCTGCTGCGCCGCTGGACGCGCAGGCGCGGTTCGGCGCGAGAGCCGTCGCGCCACGATGCGCCGCCGGTCGAGCCTCTGCCGCACCGCACGCTGCCCGAGCGCGGCTCGCAGGTGCTGTCGGTGAACGGCGCGGTCAAGCGCTTCGGCGGGCTGGTGGCGGTGAACGACGTGAGCTTCGACGTGAAGGCCGGAGAGATCGTCGGGCTGATCGGGCCCAACGGCGCAGGCAAGTCGACCATGTTCAACCTGCTGACCTGCACGCTGCCGATGAGCTCGGGCCAGGTGCGCTTCCTGGCGCACGACATCGCCGGCATGCCGCAGCGCGAGGTGGCGCGGCTGGGTCTGGCGCGCACCTTCCAGCATGTGAAGCTGCGCCCGCACATGAGCCTGCTGGACAACGTGGCGCTGGGCGCGCATTCGCGCACGCGCTCGGGCATCCTGAAGGCCGGGCTGCGGCTGGACCGCACGGAAGAGCGGCAGATCCTGCAGGAGGCGCAGCGACAGCTCGACCGCATCGGCCTGGGCGACCGCGCGCATGAACTCGCGGGCAGCCTGCCGCTGGGCACGCAGCGCATTCTGGAAATCGCACGCGCGCTGGCTGCCGACCCCGTGCTGCTGGTGCTCGACGAGCCCGCCGCCGGCCTGCGCCGCAAGGAAAAGATGGCGTTAGGCGATCTGCTTCGCAAGCTGCGCGAGGAGGGCGTGACCATCCTCATCGTCGAACACGACATGGACTTCGTGATGAAACTGGTAGACCGGTTGGTGGTGATGAACTTCGGCTCCAAGCTCGTGGAGGGCGTGCCGTCCGCGGTGCGCGCGGACGAGCGCGTGCAGGCGGCCTACCTGGGGAGCGTCGTATGACCGCGATGCTCGAGATTGGCGACCTGCACGTGTCGTACGGGCAGGTGGAGGCGGTGCGTGGCGTGTCGCTCGACCTGCAGCCGGGGCAGATCATCTCGGTGATCGGCCCGAACGGCGCGGGAAAGACCACGCTGCTGGCTGCCGCCATGGGCCTGCTGCCCTGCAAGGGCACGCTGCGCTTCGAGGGCGAAGACCTGCAGGGGCTCGACGTGGAAGCGCGCGTGGAGCGCGGCCTGTGCCTCGTGCCGGAGAAGCGCGAGCTGTTCGGCGAACTCACCGTGCTCGACAACCTGCAGCTCGGCGCCTATGCCAAGCGGCTGCGCGGCGATGCGATGAAGAAGCGGCTGCAGTCGGTGTACGACCGCTTTCCCCGGCTGGCGGAACGGCGGACGCAGCGCGCCGACACGCTCTCGGGCGGCGAGCGGCAGATGCTGGCGGTGGGCCGCGCGCTGATGTCGGCGCCCCGGCTGCTGATGCTCGACGAGCCCAGCCTGGGCTTGGCGCCGCTGATCGTGCGGGACATCCTGACCATCGTGCGCAAGCTGCGCGATGACGGCGTGTCGATCCTGCTGGTGGAGCAGAACGCGCGCGCGGCGCTGGAAAGCTCGGACCAGGGCTACGTGCTGGAGACCGGCGAGATCGCGCTGTCGGGCGCCTCGGCCGAACTGGCGAGCGACCCGCGCGTGCAGGCGACCTACCTCGGCGGAGGCACGCACGATGACGACTGATGTTCGCGCCGTGCCGCCTGCCCGGCGCACGCTGCCTGCAATGCTGCTGCGGCAGGCCGATGTGTTCGGTGCGCGCGCGCTGCTGCGCATCGGGGCGCACGCCTGGACGCATCGCGACGCGGCGCAGGCCGCCGCAGTCCGTGCCGGTGCGTTGGCGGCCGCGGGCGTGGCGCGCGGCGACCGCATCGCGGTGATGTGCGGCAACCGCATCGAGTTTCTGGAGAGCTTTCTCGGCGCGGGCTGGCTGGGGGCGTCGACCGTTCCGGTCAACACCGCATCGATGGGGCCGCAGGTCGAATACTTCCTGGCGAACAGCCAGGCGAAGCTGCTGGTGATCGAGGCGGCGTTCGTCGAGCGGCTTGCGACAGCCGACCTGGCGCGCACGTCATTGCGCGAGATCTGGGTGGTAGGAGGCTCGGAGGCTGTCGAATGGCAGGTGCCCGCCGGCGTGCGCGTGGTGCCGTACCCCGAAGCAGGAGACGCCCTGGAGCCGGCGCCGGTGCAACCCGGCGATCCGCTTGCCATCCTCTATACCTCGGGCACTACAGGGCCCGCCAAGGGCGTGATCTGCCCGCATGCGCAGTATTTCTGGTGGGGCGTGAACAGCGCGGAAGTGCTCGGCGTGGGAGCCGATGACGTGCTGTGCACCACGCTTCCGCTGTTCCATATCAACGCGCTCAACACCTTCGCGCAGGCTGCGCTGACGGGTGCCGAGGTGGTGTTCGAATCGCGCTTCTCGGCGTCGGGCTTCTGGCCCGCGATGCGTGCGAGCCGCGCGACGGTGGTGTACCTGTTGGGCGCGATGGTGCCGATTCTGTTGGCGCAGCCGGAAGGCGCGGGGGAGCGGGAGCATCGGGTGCGCATCGGGCTCGGGCCTGGCGTGCCTTCCGCCGCGGGTGCGACGTTCAAGGCGCGCACGGGCGTGTCGCTGCTCGAGGGCTACGGCTCGACCGAGACCAACTTCGCCATCGCCACCGCGCCCGATTCGCCGCGCGGCGGCGTCATGGGCTGGTTGCGGCCAGGTTTCCAGGCGCGCGTGGCCGATGAAGACGACGTGGCGTTGCCGCCTGGCGAAGCCGGCGAATTGCTGCTGCGCGCGGACGAGCCCTATGCCTTTGCGAGCGGCTACTTCAACATGCCGGAAAAGACGGTCGAGGCCTGGCGCAATCTCTGGTTCCATACCGGAGACCGCGTGGTGCGCGATGCCGACGGGGCCTTTCGTTTCGTCGACCGCATCAAGGACGCGATCCGGCGGCGGGGCGAGAACATCTCTTCGTTCGAGGTCGAGCAGGTGCTGCTGAGCCATCCGGGCGTGGCCGCGTGTGCCGTGTATCCGGTGCGCTCCGAACTGGCGGAAGACGAGGTGATGGCGGCGCTGGTTGCGCGCGAAGGCGTGCCGGTCGATCCTGCCGAACTGGCGCGTTTCTGCGAAGGGCGCTTGCCTTACTTCGCGGTGCCGCGCTACATCGACGTGCTGGCCGATCTGCCGCGCACCGAGAACGGCAAGGTGCAGAAGTTCAAGCTGCGCGAGCGCGGCGTGGGGCCGCTGACGTGGGACGGCCGGCCCGCGAGGAGCTAGACGCATGATGGACGCAGCGTCGACCCTTTCCGGCCGCGTGGCGTTCGTGACGGGGGCAGGACGCGGGCTTGGCGAGGCCATTGCCCGCGGGCTGTCGGAGGCGGGAGCGAAAGTCGCGTTGGCGGATGTCGATCTTGCAGGCGTGGAGGCGGTGGCAAAGGAGATCGGCGGCCTCGCGCTGCGGCTCGATGTGCGTAACGAGGCCGGGTTCCGCGCCTGCTTCGACGAGGCCGTGGCGCACTTTGGCGCCGTCGACATCATGGTCAACAACGCGGCGCGCACGCCGACCACCTCGCTGTGGGAGATCACGCCCGAGGAGTGGGACGACGTGCTCGCCATCAACCTGCGCGGCAGCTTCTTCGGCTGCCGCATTGCCGGCCGGCACATGCGCGAGCGGGGTACAGGGCGCATCGTCAACCTGGCGTCGATGGCGGGGCAGCAGTCCAGCGCGGCGACCGGCGTGCACTACGCGGCGAGCAAGGCGGGGTTGCTGGCGCTGACGCGCTCGTTCGCGCAGGAACTGGCACCGCACGGCGTGACCGTGAACGCGCTGGCGCCAGCGGCGATCCGGAGCCCCCTGCTCGAGGCGCTGGACCCCGCGCGGCGGCAGACGCTGCAAGCGAGCATTCCGATCGGGCGCTTCGGTTTGCCGGAGGAAGTGGCAGCCGCGGTGGTTTATCTCGCGTCCCCGGCGGCGGCCTTCTTGACCGGCGCCACCCTGGATCTCAACGGCGGCCGTTTCATGCGGTGACAACCCGTGCTCGTCCGCACCGCTAAAATGATTCAGAACTAAAACATTCAGGTATGTACTCAAATTCATTGACTGGCCGCCATGCACTCGTCACGGGTGCCGCACGCGGCATTGGCGCCGAGATCGCCCGTACCCTTGCCGCCCAGGGGGCTCTTCTGACCCTGCTGGGGCGTGATCGCGAGGCACTGCAGCGGGTGGCCGACTCGCTGGAAGGCGACGGGCATGGCGTGGTTGCCGCGGATGTGGCGAACCAGGAGGCGGTACAGGCGGCCTTCGCCGAGGCGCGCGCCGTACGCGGGCCGGTCGCGATCCTCGTCAACAACGCGGGTGCGGCCGAGAGTGCGCCGTTCCTCAAGACTTCGTTTGATCTCTGGCAGCGGATGCTGTCGGTCAACCTCACGGGCAGCTTCCTGTGCGCGCAGGCGGCGCTACCCGACATGCTCGACGCCGGCTGGGGGCGCATCGTCAATATCGCCAGCACGGCGGGGCAGAAGGGCTATGCCTATGTGGCGGCCTACACGGCCGCCAAGCACGGCGTGGTCGGGCTCACGCGTTCGCTGGCGCTCGAAGTGGCGCGCAAGGGCATCACGGTGAATGCGGTGTGCCCCGGCTATACCGACACCGACATTTTGCGCAACAGCGTGGCCAATGTGGTCGGCAAGACAGGACGCAGCGAAGCCGATGCGCTGGCGGAGTTCTCGAGCGTCAACCCGCAGCGCCGCATCGTGCAGCCGGCAGAGGTGGCCGACACAGTGCGCTGGCTGTGCGGCGAAGGTGCTGCGTCGGTTACGGGGCAGTCGATCTCGGTTTCAGGAGGAGAAGTGACATGACACGCAACGATGCTTCTCATGCGGCGTTGAGCGACGCCGAAGAACTGGGCCACGAAGCGCGCGCCGGCCATGAAGACCACGCGATGCTCAAGCTGTGGCTGCGCATGCTGGCCAGTACCACGCAGATCGAGGCCGAGATCCGGCGCCGGCTGCGGGAGCGCTTCGGTATCTCGCTGGCACGCTTCGACTACATGGCGCAGCTCTACCGCTACAAGGACGGGCTGAAGATGCGCGTGCTGTCGCGCTATCTGATGGTGACGGGCGGCAACGTCACGGGCCTGACGGACGAACTCGAACGCGAAGGCATGGTGGCGCGCGCACCCAGCCCGGACGACCGCCGTGCGTGGATCGTGAGTCTCACGCCCACCGGGCGCCGCACTTTTGAGACCATGGCGAGCGAGCACGAGCAATGGATCCTCGAAATGTTCTCGGGGCTCGACATGAAGACGGTGAAGCAACTGCATACGCAGCTTGGCCTGCTGCGTGTGCACGTGATGCGCGGCGAGCCTTCGGGCGAGGAGGGGTGAGCATGGGCGAGAGCAGCGAGTTTTGCCGGCCGAGGCTGATCCGCTTCTCGGACTGCGATCCGGCGGGAATCGTCTTCTATCCGCAGTACTTCGTGATGCTCAACGGCCTCGTCGAAGACTGGGTGAACGAAGGCCTCGGGCTCAGCTATCACGGGCTGGTGGCGCAGCGGCGAATCGGCCTGCCGACCGTGAAGCTCGAAGCCGACTTCCGCGCGGTGAGCCGCATGGGCGATCAGGTGATGCTCGGACTGGCCGTCGAGCGACTGGGTTCGCGTTCGATGACCTTGCGCGTGCGCTGCTTCGATCCCGTCGATGGTGAGGTGCGCATGCAGATGCAGCAGGTGCTGGTGACCACGTCGCTCGAAACGCATCGCGCGGTTGCCATTCCGGATGACATGCGCGCGGCCATCGTGCGCAACGCGCCCGAATTGGGCTGAGCTTCTTCAGGCAGCGGGCTCGCTGCCGGCCGTAGCGTCCTGAGCGCGCTTCTTCAGCCAGCCGGTGAGTTCCTTCTTTCCCTTGGCATTGGCGGCACGCCACGCCTCGCGTGCCGCCGCGATGAAGCGCTCTTCCGCCGCATCGGGCACTTCGCTGGGACGGTCTTCCTTGTCGAGCCAGCCGGTTTCCACGTTGCAGTGCCGTTCGATCTGTCGCGCCAGGTTGTCGCCGATGGGCCGCGAACTCTTGATCTGGCTCCACATGCTGGGAGATATTTCGATCTTCTTCGCGAACGCCTGGTCCAGGCCCTTGGCAGGCAGGCCCGCGGCAACGGCCTCTTCGAGAAAACGGCGATGAAGCGCGAGGGCATTGCGGCGACGCGCGACGGTGATATTGGGCACTGTTCAAAAACAACAACAAGACAAAAAAAGATTGTCCCGGTTGTTGACGTCGCCGTAAACACTATTTACAGTTGTCTTCATTCGCGGCCCAAGCCGTACCTTTTTTCCAACCCCTAACAGCCGACAGCGGCAATTTTTGACTCAGGAACCATCGTGAACATCGCATTGACCCTCGCCAGCATTCGACCCGCCTCGGGCCGATCGCTCGTGCGCGTCTGGGCGTGCGGTGGTTTCGGCGGCATGCCGTCGACCCGACTGAATCAGCACCAGAGCCACGTGTATTCCACGAAAGCCGCAGCCAGCCTGCGCGTTGGAAAAGTCGAGGATCAGGTGCTACCGGGTGGAGGTTGCGCGTAGGCGCATACCTTCCAAGCTCTCTCTTGCAGAGGCCCGGACACCGAAAGGTTCCGGGCCTTTTTGTTTTGCTTGTTTGTTTGTTGTCGGCCGTGCTTGGCCATTCCGGGTGTGCCTTCACCACACCGCCAGAGCCCACCGCGTAGACGGTCTGGCGGGATGTGCAGGAATTGATCACTCCTGTGCAGCGACGTCGTACGGGACAGCGCCCAGCGTGCTGTTCGTCGCGTGAGGACACAACCGGAATGGAAAGCGAGCGGGCTACCGCTTTCACCACCGAACCCGAGCGGGACCGGGCCATGCAGATGGCCCTCCCGCGGAAACCGGCCGCAAAGATTGGGCGGCGCCGGAACTCGTAACCGGACACTTTTTCGATTCTTGTTTTTCGACCCGCGTTAGCTCAATGGATCAGAGCACTTGCCTACGAAGCAAGGGGTTGCACGTTCGAGTCGTGCACGTGGGGCCATTTTTCTGTTTGCTGTCACACCAACCAAGGAGCCGTCATGCGCAAGCGCAATACCCCGATCCGGATGATCACCGTGCGTCCCGCACAGCCGCGCAAGCGCATGGTGCTGGCCTTGGCCCAACGCTTCGGCATCGTGACCGATGCACGGCGTGCCTCGGAAAGCGGCGACGCACCGCCCGGTCGCGAGCTTCAGCTCGAAGGCCTCGATCTCGACCAGCGCGTGCGCGCGGTCGGCGAGTGGTAGAGCCGACCGATCATGTTTCATGGTGCGCGTAGCTCAATGGCAGAGCCGCGGGTTGTGGTCCCGCTGACGACGGTTCGATCCCGTTCGTGCACCCCATCGTTTTCTGGATTTCACTCAACGTCGTCACGACGACCATCGCCGCGAAAGGAGGCGAGACATGCATCCTCACGTCCTGCAACTCGATATTCAGGGCACGCCGCAAGCCTGGATCTCGCTGGAGCAGGCGGTGTTGCACTACGCCACCGGCTCCGTGGCCTGGGAAGACGGCGACCTGCCGCTGGCGACGCTGCGCGGCGGTTTCAACGTAGCGCGCGGTGTGCAGTCGCGCGTCGAGGTGGCGCCGATCATCGCGCTGCGCGGTGCTTCGAAGATCAATCTCTTCGACGTGGTCCCGAGCGTCACCAAGACCAAGCTGCTTCGCCGCGACCGCCACACCTGCGCCTACTGCGCAGGCGTGTTCCAGGAGCGCGATCTGCAGTGCGAGCATGTGATGCCCGAGTCGCGCGGCGGCCCGTGGACATGGACCAACCTCGTGAGCGCGTGTGCGGTCTGCAACAACCGCAAGGCCGCGCGCACGCCGGAGGAAGCAGGCATGCCGCTGGTGTACCTGCCTTATGTGCCGAGCCGCTTCGAGAACTTTCTGCTCGAAGGTCGCAACATCCGTGCGGACGTGCACGAGTGGCTCGCGAAGCGGCTGCCCAAGGGTTCGCGGCTCCAGTAGGGGCTTGGCGGTGATGTTCGTTCTCGCCGGTGCCTATGAAAAAAGCCCGCTGTCCTGGAGGCAGCGGGCTTTGTCGTTTGAGGCGTGCGGATCAGCGTCCGACGCCGAAGAAGCGGTAGGCGATCACCCCCGCAGCTGCAAGTCCTCCCACGATGACAGCGATCACTTTGGTGGCGCGGCCGGTGCCGCGTCGCGGGCGAGGCCAATGGTCCGGCCCGATCAAGTCGATGGGTACCGTGGGTTTGCCTATGTCGGAAGCCTTTTCCATGGCAAGAAATATAGCCTACGCCCAGAATCACATGCCGCTACCGGCCCGCACCTTGGTTGTCAGGTATCGCTGCGGGCACCGGCGATAGACGGGCAAAAAAATACCCGCAGGAGCGGGTCTGAACGAGCTTTTGAGCTTCGAGTTTGTGTCCCTGTCGTAATGTTCTTGTGATGCGTGACAGCCATTGCAAGATGCCACGCCGTACCGGGGGCTTTTGTAGGTTGCGTCTGGGTAAGACGCAAGTGGTCGATAAAAATGTGAAATATTGCCGTATGGACAAGAAAATCATTCTCGAAAGTTTGACGAGAGCACTGGAGAGCTGGGTTCGCAACGCTCCGGCGGCGCAACTCTGGCAGGTGCATCAATCGGGTGGCCTAGGTGCGTCCATCGATATGGATGAAGACATCGTGCGGGTCCGCGTTACGCTGGGCGGGCCGCGCAACGCGCTGTCGGATGTCGGCAAGACAGACGGGCGTTTGCCGGTGACGGAGGCTTTTCTGGGTGGCGGCAATGCGGTCTGGGGCGCGCCGCCGCTTCAGGGCAGCCTTGCGCGCGAGCAGTGGTTCCTGTCGAGCGAACTCGCACAGGAGCATGCGCGTCAGTACTTGATTGCCGAACTGGGTGAGCAGCGGGAGGCGCTGGTACGCTTTCTTGACGACTGGGTTGCCAGGCAGAGCGCCTCCGGTGCTATTCATATCGCAGGAATGTGAATCTCCTCGACACGCAGGCTCGCGAAAGATCCCATTCTCCGTGCTGCATGCGAAGGCGGCGAAACCCGCCCCAGTTCGTAGCCGCGCCCGTACACCGTGTGCAGGATGAAGCCGTTCTCCCTCGACAAGGCGAGCTTGCGGCGAATGCCAGACATGCAGACATCGAGCACGCGGCTGTCCTTGCGCGCCACCTCGGCGCCCCAGAGCAGCGAGAGTATCCAGTCCCGCTCCAGCAGTCGCCCGCTGTTGCGAAAAAGCAGTAGCGCAAGTTCGAATTCGCGCGGCTTCAGCCGCACCTCCCGGTCGTCGTGCACCACCACGCGGTTGGGACCGAGAAAGCGATAGCCGTCGAACACGAGGTCGACGGTGCGTGCAGGCGGTGCAGGCGGGGCGGACGATACGTCGATGCGGCGGGCAAGAGTGCGTATCCGCCAGTCGAGGTCGAGATCGCTGCTGATTGGCCAGACGATGAAGTCGATGGCGTGATTCTTAGAAGTTTCTTCGCGCATCGTGACCAGTTCAGCGATTGGCATATGACGCTGTGCTTCGCTGATGATCAGGAGTGCCGGGATATGCAGCACCTTGCACATGGCCACGAGACCCGTCCATCCTTCCTCGCCCTGCAGCGTCAGCAGGAGCAGGCCGAACTTCTTGCCGCTCCCCAGTGCCACCAGGAAATCGGCACCGCTGTCGAATGTCATGGATGTGTGCCCCATGGACCGAAGCTTTTCGGTCAACAGCACTGCCTGTACTCTGTCGCAACCCACGAGCGCGATGGGTTTCAGTTCCGCCAACTGGTTCATTGCCAGTTCCCCCTGTTAAGAAATTGTCGATCGAGCCATGACGGCGCGCGGTTGGCAGCGCCGGATTCTTCGACGGTCCCTGAAGGGATCGCCGATGGCTTGAATCTCCACTTTTCAATGCATCGAGAAAAGGTTGGAACGAGACAGCTATGGGTTCTGTTCGGTCAAACGCTCAGACTTGTTCAACTAGGTCTGCACGTTTGTGAAGAAAGTCCCGCCTGACAGGATGGCTCTGCGCGGCCATCGAGAGCGCAAAAAGAAAAACCTCGCCAGCTTGCGCTGGGAGGTTTTGCATTTGCGAAAGTGCGTTCGCGAGTCCCGTAGTGGGAAAAGTCCAGACGAAAAAATAGCGCGGAGACCGCGCTATTTTTAGTGTTGGTGGTGGGCCCTGAGTGACTCGAACACTCGACCTACGGATTAAGAGTCCGCTGCTCTACCAACTGAGCTAAGAGCCCTTGCTTTGAAAACGTTTAGTGTTTTCTGGCAAGACCACGAGTATATCCCAGATTTTGATCTTGTCCAAAAAATTTGTGAGTCGCAGCGTTAGGATTCGCCACACCCGATGGGCAAGCCCCTTCAACCAGGAGAATTTCGATGAGCGATGCAAGCATCACGTCCCATGTATTGATCACAGGCGCCGCTGGCGCACTGGGCCGCGCCGTGGCTCAGCACTTCCTCGAGCAGGGCGCGCGCCTTGCATTGGTCGACCATCACGCGGGCCGGCTCGCCGAGGTCTTTCCGGGCCTCGACAACTCCCGGCACCTGCTGCTCGCGGGCGATGTGACCTCGGCGCCCGGCATGGCCGGTCTCGCCGAGCAGGTGCTCAAGTCCTTCGGCCAGATCGACGCGCTCGTGCACATCGCGGGTGGTTTTGAAATGGGCGAGGCCACGCATGCACTCTCTCGCGAGAGCTGGGACCGGATGATGAATCTCAACGCGTGGTCGTTCGTCGCGGTGACTCAAGCAGTGCTGCCTTCGATGATCGAGCGCGGCGCGGGCAGCGTCGTGGCCGTGACGGCGAAGGTCGCCGCACGCGGCCTGCCGGCGATGGCGGCCTACATCGCGTCGAAGAGTGCGCTGCAGCGACTGGTGGAAGCCATGGCCGCCGAGGCCGCGCCGCACGGCGTCAACGTGAACAGCGTGGCACCGAGCGTGCTCGACACGCCCGCGAACCGCCAGGCCATGCCCGACGCCAACCCGGCCGAATGGGTGTCGACCTCGGTCGCCGCGCAGACCATCGGCTTTCTTGCGTCGCCGGCGGCCGCCGCGCTGCATGGCCAGCACTTGACGCTCGACACCTGAGCCGCAAAATGAAAAGGCCTTGGCAACAAATGCCAAGGCCTCTTCGGTGTCGGTTGGTGGAGAGGATGAGGATCGAACTCACGACCTCCGCATTGCGAACGCGGCGCTCTCCCAGCTGAGCTACCCCCCCAACGCAGGGCAAATTTTAACCAGAACTCCGGTTTTGGAACATGCCGCCGTGCCAAGATTCGCGCCTTTCGAAGCACGGAGAAAAGAACCGCATGGCCTCGTACGAACCCGCCTGGCTGGAAGGCATGTACAACAACCTCGCGCGGGTGAAAGACCACCCCGAGTACTTCCAGCGCTGGGCCCGCGACTCCGCCGCCGCGCGCGACGCCTTGCCTGCCCGGATCGACGTGCCCTACGGCAGCGGCACGAACGAAACCCTCGACATCTTCCCGGCACCCGTGCCCGACGCGCCCGTGCTGGTCTTCATCCACGGTGGCTACTGGCGCGCCATGGACAAGAAAGACCACTCCTTCATCGCCCCGGCGTTCAATGACCGCGGCGTGTGCGTGGTCCAGCCCAACTACGCGCTGTGTCCCGGTACGCCGGAACAGCCGGTCACGGTGCCCGGCATCGTGATGCAGATGGTGCGCGCCCTCGAATGGACCTGGCGGCACGTCGCCAACTACGGCGGTGACCCCTCGCGCATCACCGTTGCGGGCCATTCGGTCGGCGGCCACATGGCGGCGGCACTCCTCTCGTGCGACTGGAAGGCGGTCGCCCCCGATCTGCCCGCGCAACTGGTGCGCAATGCGCTGTCGGTCTCCGGCCTCTACGACCTGCGACCGCTGCAGCACACGCCGTTCCTGGTGAACACGCTGAAGCTGACCGATGCCGACGCATTGCGCGCCAGCCCCGCGCTGTGGCCCGCGCCAAAGCGCGGCCAGCTCTATGCATTGGCCGGCGGCGAGGAGAGCGAGGAGTTCATCCGCCACAACGCGATGATCCGCGAGGCGTGGGGCCGCAACACCGTGCCGGTGTGCGAGGTGCTGCCGGGCCTCAACCACTTCGGCGTGGTCGATGCGCTCGCCGATCCGGCCCATGCGTTGCACCGCCACGCGGTGCATCTGCTCGAAGCCTGATCGGCGCGGCGGCAGGGCAGGGCGCTTACATCAGCAGGTGTTCGCCCGCGTTGTCGCCGCCCAGCGTGACGTAGTTGACCTTGCGGATGTCCATCAGTGTGCGGCCGCCCGCGTAGCTGATCGAGCTCTGCACGTCCTGTTCCATCTCGACCAGCGTGTCGGCCAGCTTGCCCTTGATCGGCTCGAGGATGCGCTTGCCTTCGACGTGCTTGTACTCGCCCTTGTTGAAGTCGCTGGCGGAGCCGTAGTATTCCTTGAACAGCGTGCCGTCGACATCGACCGTCTTGCCCGGCGACTCTTCATGGCCCGCGAACAGCGAGCCGATCATCACCATCGACGCGCCGAAGCGCACGCTCTTGGCAATGTCGCCGTGGTCGCGGATGCCGCCGTCGGCAATGATCGGCTTGGTCGCCACGCGGGCGCACCACTTGAGCGCCGACAGCTGCCAGCCGCCCGTGCCGAAGCCGGTCTTGAGCTTGGTGATGCAGACCTTGCCCGGGCCGATGCCGACCTTGGTCGCGTCCGCGCCCCAGTTCTCGAGGTCGATCACGGCTTCGGGCGTGCCGACGTTGCCGGCAATCACGAAGGCCTTCGGCAGCTTCTGCTTGAGGTAGCCGATCATGTTCTTCACGCTGTCGGCATGGCCATGGGCGATGTCGATGGTGATGTACTCGGGCGTCAGGCCCTCGGCCACCAACTGGTCGACGGTGTCGTAGTCGGGCTTCTTCACGCCGAGCGAGATCGAGGCGAACACGCCCTTGCCCTGCATGTCCTTGACGAACTTGACGTTGTCGAGGTCGAAGCGGTGCATCACGTAGAAGTAGCCGTTCTGCGCCAGCCACAGGCAGATCGACTCGTCGACCACCGTCTTCATGTTGGCGGGCACCACCGGCAGGCGGAAGCTGCGTTCGCCCAGCGTGACGCTGGTGTCGCACTCGGAACGGCTCTCGACGCGGCACTTGCGCGGGAGCAGAAGAATGTTGTCGTAGTCGAAGATTTGCATGGCCAGGCTCCAGAAAGGAATCGTTGAAGGGAACGAAAGAGCGCTTGGTCCGGCCGGTTTTCGCGGTGCGTTCAGCAAAGAAAACGCCCACAAAAAACCGGGCGCAAGAAACTTGGGCCCGGTGATTGATTTTACGCGGTCTTGCGAAGCCGGGTCTTCCGCTTCTTCGTATAACCCGCATACGCAGTGGTTTCTACAATCGCAGGATGTTGTTTAACGATCCCGCGGCTGACGCCCCCTTCCCGAATCCTTCGGACCTGCCGCTGCTCAAGAACCTGAACGCGGAGCAACTGGCAGCGGTCACGTTGCCCGCAGGCAACGCGCTGATCCTCGCGGGTGCCGGCTCCGGCAAGACCCGCGTGCTGACCACCCGCATTGCATGGCTGCTCCAGACGGGCCAGGTGTCGGCCGGCGGCATCCTCGCCGTGACCTTCACGAACAAGGCCGCCAAGGAAATGATGACGCGGCTGACGGCGATCCTGCCCGTCAACGTGCGCGGCATGTGGATCGGCACCTTCCACGGCCTGTGCAACCGCCTGCTGCGCGCGCACTGGAAGCTCGCCAACCTGCCGTCCACCTTCCAGATCCTCGACACGCAAGACCAGCTCTCGGCCATCAAGCGGCTGATGAAGCAGTTCAACGTCGACGACGAGCGCTTCCCCGCCAAGCAGACCCAGTGGTTCATCGCCGGCGCCAAGGAAGACGGCCTGCGCCCCGGCGACATCGAGGTGCGCAGCGACGACGACCGCAAGAAGGTCGAGCTCTACCAGCTCTACGAAGAGCAGTGCCAGCGCGAAGGCGTGGTCGACTTCGGCGAACTCATGCTGCGCAGCTACGAACTGCTGCGCGACAACGCACCGGTGCGCGAGCACTACCAGCGGCGCTTTCGCCACATCCTGATCGACGAGTTCCAGGACACCAACCGCCTGCAGTACGCGTGGATCAAGATGCTCGCTGGCAACACCGTCGGCGGCCAGTTCGAGCCCGGCCGCGACAACAGCGTGATCGCCGTGGGCGACGATGACCAGAGCATCTACGCGTTCCGCGGCGCGCGCGTCGGCAACATGACCGACTTCGTGCGCGAGTTCGACGTGCGCCACCAGATCAAGCTGGAGCAGAACTACCGCAGCTACAGCAACATCCTCGACTCGGCCAACGAGCTCATCAGCCACAACAAGAAGCGCCTGGGCAAGAACCTGCGCACCGACCAGGGGCCCGGCGAGCCGGTGCGTGTGTACGAATCGACCACCGACCTGGCCGAGGCGCAGTGGATGGTCGAGGAAATGCGCCAGCTCGCGCGCGACGGCTTCGACCGCAAGGAGATGGCCGTGCTCTACCGCAGCAATGCGCAGAGCCGGGTGATCGAAACCGCGCTCTTCAATGCGTCGGTGCCCTACCGCGTGTACGGCGGCCTGCGCTTCTTCGAGCGCGCCGAAATCAAGCATGCGCTGGCCTACCTGCGCCTGCTGGAGAACAAGGACGACGACACCAGCTTCCTGCGCGTCGTGAACTTCCCGCCGCGCGGCATCGGCGCGCGCACGCTCGAAACCCTGCAGGACGCGGCCCGCGCGGCCGGCCGTTCGCTGCACGACGCGGTGAGCGTGGTCGGCGGCAAGGCGGGCGCCAACCTCACCGGCTTCGTCGCCAAGATCGACGTGCTGCGCGAGCAGACGCAGGGCGTGAGCCTGCGCGAGATCATCGAGCTGGTGCTCGACCACAGCGGCCTCGTCGAGCACTACAAGGCCGACCGCGAAGGCGCCGACCGCATCGAGAACTTGGACGAACTGGTGAACGCGGCCGAGAGCTTCGTCACGCAGGAAGGCTTTGGCCGCGACGCCGTGGCGCTGCCGGTCGACGAACTGCGCCAGTCGCCCGCCAGTCAGGGCATCGACCTGACGCGCCCGGTGATCGACGAACCTCTCGCGCCCGACGCGGAGACCGGCGAAACGTTGAGCCCGCTGGCCGCGTTCCTCACGCACGCGGCGCTCGAGTCGGGCGACAACCAGGCGCAGGCCGGGCAGGACGCGGTGCAACTGATGACCGTGCACGCCGCCAAGGGCCTGGAGTTCGACTGCGTGTTCATCACCGGCATGGAAGAGGGCTTGTTCCCGCACGAGAACTCGATGAGCGATTTCGAGAGCCTCGAGGAAGAGCGCCGCCTGATGTACGTGGCGATCACCCGCGCCCGCAAGCGCCTGTACCTGAGCCATTCGCAGACGCGCATGCTGCACGGCCAGACCCGCTACAACGTGAAGAGCCGCTTCTTCGAAGAACTGCCGCAGGGTGCGCTCAAGTGGCTCACGCCCAAGAACCAGGGCTTCGGCGGCGGCACGTCGGCCTTCGGCTACGGCGGCGGCTATGGCAGCACGCGCGGCGGGGCAGGGGGCGGTGGCGGCTACGGTGGTGGCAGCAGCTACGGCGGCGGCAGCCGCGACAAGGACACCTTCGCCAGCCCGCCGGTGCCCCCGCAGAAGACGGCGCCTTCGCACGGTTTGCGCTCGGGCATGCAGGTCTTCCACAACAAGTTCGGCGAAGGCACGGTGACGGCCCTCGAAGGCACCGGGGACGACGCGCGTGCGCAGGTCAAGTTCGCGCGGCATGGCGTGAAGTGGCTGGCCTTGTCGGTGGCCAAGCTCACGCCGATCTGAGTTGCTACTAAAACTATAGCTAACAATCCAGACTGCTCGGGGCGCCGTGGCGCCTCGCGCCTTGAACCGCCGTAAACTCCGCACTCGCCAAACAAGGGGAGTCAGGATGTGGTTCATTGGCATCATTGCCGGCCTGTTCATCGGGGCGCTGTTCGAGTCGGTGCCCGTGGCGCTGGTGCTCGCGGTGGTCGGCGCCTTCGTGTTGCCGCAGCTGCTCGGCAAGAAGAAGGAGAAGGCCCCGCCGCATCGCACCGAGGCTGAACGCATTCCGGGCCAGGCCCCCGCCGATTCTGCGACCGTCGACGGCGGCATGATGAAGCTGCAGCGGCGCGTGATGGAGCTCGAACAGCGGGTCGCCACGCTCGAGCGTCGGCTGACGCAGGGCGCAGGCGAGGTGGCGGCGCCAACCGAGTTGCCCGCCGCGCCCGAAGCCATGCCGGCAGAGATCTCACCGCCGCCGGCAAAGCCTGTCGAAGTGGCGCGGCCCCAAGTCGCGGTCGTTCAGGTGCCGGAGCCGTCGCCTAAGCCCGAGCCGGTCGTCGCACCCGTCGTTCCGGTGCCCAAGCCACCGGTCGCCGCGCCCGCGCCGGTGCGCCGTCCACCGCCGCCGCCTTCGGTCCCGCTGCGAGACCGTCTCCCCGCGCCCATCGCCAACCTGATCTTCGGCGGCAACATGCTCGTCAAGCTCGGCGTGCTGATCCTGTTCCTCGGGCTGGCCTTCCTGCTGCGCTACACGGCCGAACGCGTGACCGTGCCGATCGAACTGCGTTATGCGGCGGTGGCGCTGGTCGGCGCCGGGCTGCTGGTGCTGGGATGGCTGCTGCGCAAGAAGCGCGCGGGCTATGCACTGATCCTGCAGGGCGCCGGCATCGGCGTCTTCTATCTCACCACGCTCGCGGCCATGAAGCTCAGCGGGCTGCTGCCGGCCAGCGTCGGCTTCGCTTTCCTGTTCGGCGTGGCGGTGCTGAGCGCCGCGCTCGCCGTGCTGCAGAACGCGCCGGTGCTGGCCATCGTCGCGGCGCTCGAGGGCTTCGCGGCGCCGGTGCTCGCATCCACCGGCTCCAATCAGCCGGTGGGGCTCTTCACCTATCTGCTGGTGCTCGATGTCGGCATCGTGCTGATCGCATGGTTCCGGGCCTGGCGCGTGCTCAACCTGATCGGCTTCGTCGGCACCTTCACGCTGGCGGCCGGCTGGGCGCACAAGTACTACACCGACGACCAGTACGCCACGGTGCAGCCGTTCCTGATTGTGTTCTTCCTGCTGTTCACCGCGATCGGCCTGCTGTTCGCGCGCCGCACGCTGTTCGACGCGCCGGTGCAGCCCGCGCAGCCGCTGGCCACCCGCGCGCTCGACACCCTGCGCCGCGCTGGCCGCGTCGACAGCTCGCTGGTGTTCGGCACGCCGATGGTCGCGTTCGGCATGCAGGTCCTGCTGATGCGTCCGTGGGAATACGGCGCCGCGTTCTCGGCGATGGCGCTCGCGGCTTTCTATCTCGTGCTGGGCCGGATGGTATTTGCCACGCAGCCCAGGGGGCTGGCGCTGCTCGCGGAGGCCTACGCCATCGTCGGCGTGATCTTCGGCACGCTCGCGATTCCGCTGGGTCTCGAAGGGCAATGGACCGGCGCGGCCTGGGCGGTCGAGGCCGCGGGCATGTACTGGCTGGGTGCACGGCAGCAGCGGGTGTATGCGCGCGCCTTCTCGTTCCTGGTGTTTGCCGGCGCCGTGCTGAAACTGCTGGAAGCCACCCGGCTCGACGCCGCGCCGGGCCATCCCCTGCTCGACGGTTCAGTGATCGGCCCGGTGCTCGTGGCCGTGAGCGCGTTCGCGATGTGGGCCATCCATCGGCGCGCCAAACTCGATGAGGGCAAGGGCGTGGAGGCCGTGGCCGGTGGCGCCCTGCCGTGGCTCGGCATGGCCGCGCTCACGCTGCTGCTGTGGCAGTGGTGGACGCCGCCGTGGGCGGCCGCCGCAACGGCCGTGCTCGCCTCGGTCACTTTCGCGGTGGCGATCCGCTTCGCGCTGCTACCGCTCGCGCAGGTGAGCTTCGGCATGCAGGCGCTGGCGGTGGCGGGCTTTATCGCGACGCTGCACCGCACCGGCGAGATCGTCGACGGACGCGTGCTCGAAAGCGGATGGCAGGGCGCCCTGGCGGCCACCGTCATCGCGCTCAGCGTGCTGGGCAGCGCCGCGTGGTCGATGCGGCAGGCGCACCGCGCCGCGCTGGCGCGTGGCGTGCAGCCGGTGTGGTCAACGGGCAATGTGGTCGGCGTGCTGGCCGGCGTGAGCCTTCTGCACCTGGCGATGCTGTTCCAGCTGAGCCTTGCGCAGGCCGCGCTGCTGTGGCCGCTGACCGCGACGGTGGTGCTGTGGGTCGGGCTGCGCATGGCACATTTCCCGCTCGCTGCGCTGGCCGGGGTGCCGCAGGTGATCAGCGCCGTCGCGTTTGGCGCGACACAGTCGGTGGAACTCGATGCCGCCAACGCACCGGCCTTCGCCAGCCTGCATTTCTGGACGCCCGTGGTGCTCGGCCTGGCCGCGCTGCTGGCCGGCGACTGGCTGCGCGACGAGGCAAGGCCGCGCGTGAGCGAGCCGGCCGGCACCGCCCGCAAGCGCTGGAGCAATGCATGGTGCGCCATTCCGGTGGTGCTGTGGGCGCCAGTGGTCTGGGGGCTCGGCTGGTGGCTGTTCGGCATGCTGGGCGAAAGCGTGCGCGTGCTCGATCGCCACGGGTTGTCGATCTACGTGCCGGCGGCCGCGATGGCCGTGGCGCTCGTCACCTCCGCGCTGGCGGCGCTGGTCGCGCATCGCCGCGATTGGCAGCAGCTAGGCAGGGCGACCATCGCCACCTTGCCGGGCTTCGGTCTGATCGCGGCTTACTGCGTCGTGGGCGGGCCAACGCTGTTCTATGTGCCGTCGAGCGCGCTGGGCTGGATCGCCTGGCCGCTCGCGCTCGTCTGGCACCTGCGCCTGCTGCGCGCGCAGAGGCAGTGGTTCGAGGCGTGGGTGCTGCAGCCTTTCCATGTCGCCGGCTTCTGGCTCTTCCTGCTGCTGGCTGCGCGCGAAGGCCAATGGCAGCTCGGCCGTGTCGGCGCCGAGTGGTCGAGTTGGCAACTGCTGGGCTGGGCGATCGTGCCGGCCCTGGTGCTGTGGGCGATGCGCTCGCGCGCGCTGCTGCGGCGCTGGCCGCTGGCCGAGTACCGCCCCGCCTACCTGGAACTGGCCGCGACACCGGTGGCCGCCTATCTGCTCGCCTGGGTGTGGGTGACCAACGCCTTCAGCCCCGGCGACGCGGCGCCGCTGCCTTATGTGCCGCTGCTGAACCCGCTCGAACTTGCGCAATGGCTGGTGCTGTTCGCGCTGGTGCTGTGGTGGCGCGCGCTGCCGCCGAGGTCGTTCGCGCGCGTGCAGCCGATGGTCGCCAAGGGCGCGGCCGGCCTCACCGGTCTCGCGCTGCTGACCGGCATGGTGCTGCGCACCTGTCACCACTACGCGGGTGTCGAATGGCGCTTCGATGCGCTCTACGCCTCCTGGCTCACGCAGGCGGCGCTGTCCATCACCTGGGCAATCTGCGGCGTGGTCGCGATGGTCCTCGGCCACTCGCGCCGGGTGCGCACGCTGTGGGTGGCGGGCGCGGCGCTGCTCGGCGTGGTGGTGCTGAAGCTGTTCTTCGTCGAGCTGGCGGAGCGGGGCGGGCTGTTCCGCATCGTGTCGTTCATCGCGGTGGGAGCCTTGCTCCTGCTGGTGGGGTACTTCGCGCCCGTGCCGCCGAAGCGGGAAGAGCAGCAAGAGCCGCCGGAGAAGGCGCCAGCGGAAGGCGGTGTGGCATGAACCGGCATCCTCCTGTTTCGATGCGCGCGCTTGGCGCGGGCGCCGCGCTCGTGGCAGTGATGGCGGGAAGCGCCTTCGCACAACCGGCGCCCACCGCGCCCATCGCGCTGCAGGGCGCGGGGCCGTACCACCGCCTGACGCTGCCGCTGACCATCTACAGCCGGGCGGCTTACGCCGACTTGCGCGACCTGCGGGTGCGCAACGCCGCCGGTCATGCCGTGCCCTATGCATGGCTGCGCAGCGAAGCCGCGACACCGCGAACCGCCTCGCGGAACGTGCCGATCTTCGCGCTGCCGGGCATCGACGCCAGCGCGGCGTCGGGCGATGCGGCACTCGCCTTCACGGTGCGCCCCGACGGCTCCCTGGCGCTGGACGGCAAGTCGGCCGCCGCGAGCCGGAAGACGACCGACGCGGCCCAGTGGCTCATCGACCTGAGCCAGGTCAAGGGCAGTCTGCTGCAGGCGCGTTTCGAGATCGCGCCTGATGCACGCGGGCTGTTTGCCTTCCGCCTCGAAGCCAGCGACGACCTGCGGCGCTGGCGCCCCGTGGGCGATGAGGAGCAGCTCGTGCGGCTGGCTCACGGCGGCCAGACCATCGAGCGCCTCGCGGTCGACCTGGGCAACCTGCGCACGCGCTTCCTGCGTTTGCGCTGGAGCGATCCGCAGCACGGCGTGGCGCTGACCGGCGTGGGCATCGACAGCGTGCAGGAGGTCGAGCCGGTCGCGCCGCTTGAATGGTCGGCTGCCCTGAAGCCCGAGCGCTGCGCCGCCGACTACTGCGACTACCTGCTGCCGCGCGGCCTGCCGGTGCGGAGCCTGCGCGTCGACCTAGCCGACATCAACACCCTGGCGCAGGTCGCGATTTCTGGCCTGTCCGGTCCCGCGCCCGCGTCGTCATCGGCCGTGCCGCCGCAGCCGGTGCCGCGCAACCCGCTCTATGCGCTGCGGCATCAGCAGCGCCAGCCGGTCCAGCGCCCGGCCCTGGCGGACGAAACACCGCTTGTCGACACCGTGGTGTACCGGCTCGCACAGGCCGGCGGCGAAGCGCGTTCGCCGGTGCTGGCGCTCGACGGGGCGGTGCACGCGCGGCTGCGGCTGCGCACCTCGGGCCCGGTGAGCGTGCTGGGTGCCACGCCGCCGAGCATCGCCGTGGGCGCGGTGCCGCGCACGCTGGTGTTCCTGGCGCAGGGCGCGGCGCCGTTCTCGCTGGCATGGCGTTCGGCGCCGGAGGCCGTGGGCACGTTGGAAGGCGCGGAACCCGGCGCGCCGCTGGCGCTGTCCACGCTGATCCCGGGTTATGCGGCGGACAAGCCCGTCAGCGCCGACGACGCATCGGTCGAGCTGCCGCTGATGAGCGTTGCCGCCGCCGTGGCGCCTGCGGCCCAGGTGCCAGCCGCTCCCGTGCAGGAGTCGTCGCGCAAATGGTGGCTGTGGGGAGCTTTGGGTGCCGGCCTGCTGCTGCTGGCCGGGATGGCGTGGTCGCTGTTCGCGAGCCTGCGCAAGGAGAAGGAGCGGGCTGCGGCCGACTGATGCTTGCGGCGGCCGCGGCGGACCGCCTTCAGTTCGGATCGAAAGTGTCGCGGAAGGTGAACCAGGTGGAGCTCAGCGACATCGCCGCGAGCACCAGCGCCGTGCCGATGATCAGGATGTTGCCCACCGCCATCGCGGCGCCGCCGGCGCCCAGCGCGCCCACGCCGACCAGCACCGTGGCCACCAGCCCCATGCCGATGCCGGCCATCAGGAACACGCCGAACCATGCGATGCCGAACAGCGCATAGGCGCCGAAGTTGCGGAACAGCGCGACGATGCTGAAGAAAATGCTCTTCACCGGCTCCACGCGGTGCCAGTGAATCAGCGCCGGCGCGTGCCACATGGCCAGCGACAGCGGCAGGTTCAGGCACATCAGCAGCATGCGCGAGAGCTGGAAGTCGCTGCTGGCGAAGACCTCGGGCGTCAGCGGGTCGTCGAGCAGGTAGGCCTTGGCGAGCTGGCCGCCGTCGACCAGCGTGGTCACGAGCACCGCCAGCACGAAGTAGATGGCGGAGATGATGCCCAGCACCAGCAGCGCGCGCCATTCGGCGCGCATGGCGGCGAACACCGCCACGAACATCGCCGACCCGGTGGGCCGGCGTGCATCGCCGGCGCGGCCGATGCCTTCGGCGTTGTCCGTGTAGGCCACCGACGTGGCCACCATCAGGCCCAGCGTCATGAACGGTACCAGCGCGGGCGCGATGATGCTGCCGATCACCGGCAGGATCGACACCGTCGACATCATCGCCATCAGCAGGAAGAACAGCGAGATGAAGGCCAGCGGCTGCCGCCAGAAGGTCTTGAGTCCGAGGCGGACCCATTCGGCGCCGGTTCGCGCCGGCACGAGGTTGAGTTTCATGGGTGAGGATCAGGCAGCCATCAGCGGCGCGAGCGCCTGGGCCATGGCATGCGGGTGGGTGGCGCGGTCGCGCAGCACGCGCTCGAAATGCGCGGGGTCGTGGGGCTTGAGCATGCTCGCCTCGCGCGGCAGGTGGAAGTCCCACAGGCGGGAAATCCAGAAGCGCAGCGCGGCGGCACGCAGCATCGCGGGCAGCAGCGCGCGCTCCGCCGCGTTCAGCGGGCGCACGGTTTCGTAGGCCGACAGCAGCGCTTCGGAACGCTCGGCGTCGTGGCGGCCGGTCGGCAGGTCGATGGCCCAGTCGTTCAGGCACACCGCCAGGTCGAATAGCCAGGTGTCGGTGCCGGCGAAGTAGAAGTCGAACACGCCGGTCAGGCGTGGCGCGGTGTCGTCAGGGCTGCCGCCGGTGGCGAACATCACGTTGTCGCGGAACATGTCGGCATGCACCGGCCCGCGCGGCAGCGCCGCATAGGCCGACGATTCGGCGACATGGTTCTGGTAGGCCAGCTCGGCGCGCAGCAGCGTCGCCTGCGATTCCTCGATGTACGGCAGCACCACCGGCACCGTCTCGTTCCACCAGGGGAGGCCGCGCAGGTTGGGCTGGATGCGGGGGTAGTCGCGGCCCGCAAGGTGCATGCGCGCGAGCATGGCGCCCAGCTCGGCGCAGTGCGCGGCGCCGGGCGCCAGTTCGCTGCGGCCGGAAAGCTTCTGCACCACCGCGGCGGGCTTGCCGGCCACGGTGTGCAGCAGGTCGCACTCGGTTTCGGTGGAAGGGGCCGCGGGGGCTTGCCCCTTCCTGGCCGCCTTCTCCGGCTCTGGCGGCCCGGCCACCGGCGCGGGCACCGGCAGGCCGGCGGTCGCCAGGTGCTTCATCAGGCAAAGGTAGTAGGGGAGCTGCTCGGCGCTCAGGCGCTCGAACAGCGTGAGCACGAACTCGCCGGACTCGGTGGTCGCGAAGTAGTTGGTGTTCTCGATGCCGCCCTCGATGCCGCGCAGCTCGCGCAGCGGGCCCAGGCCCAGGCGTTGGACGAGCGCGTCTGCCTCGCCGAATTCGACTTCGGTAAAAACTGCCATGGCGGTGCTCAGCGCCGCGTTGCGCTTGCTGCTGCGGAAACGAAGAAGCGCACGGTCATCAGAACTTCATCACGTTCCAGACGCGGGGGCCGTTGGCGCCCGTTTCCGTGGAGCCCTGGCGTCCGGTGGCCGCGTCGGCGGGGAGGACCTCGTAGCCGGGCATGTTCGACTTGGGCTTGACGTTGATGCTCTGCGTGCGGCCGCCGTAGCGGACTTCGTCGACGGTGGCGGCGCTGTCCTCGGTGTGCAGGTTCTCCACCTTCTGGTTGCGTCGGCCTTCGGCCGGCGTCTGCTCCTGATTTTGTAGCGGCTCGCCCGGCGGTGCGGCAGCAGGTGCGGGCGCGGGTTGCTGCGCGTGCACGGTGGCGGCCAACGGGGTTGCGAAAGCCAGCGCCAGCAGGATGCGGCGGGCGACCAGGAGTGTGGAGCTAGGCATACGCTGATTGTAGGCGTGCGCCTGCACGAGGGGTGTCGGTTTGCACCTCGTCGCGGTGTGGTTCCGCAGGCCAGTCCGGGCACGGCAAAATGCCTCGATGACCGACAAGAAAACGCTGCTGCTCGTGGATGGCTCGAGCTACCTCTACCGTGCCTTCCATGCCATGCCCGACCTGCGGGCCGTGCCCGGCGACCCGAAGAGCCCGGCCACCGGCGCCATCCGGGGAATGATCAACATGATGACCGCGCTGCGCCGCGAGGTGCGCGCCGATTACGCCGCCTGCATCTTCGACGCGCCCGGCAAGACTTTCCGCGACGACTGGTACCCCGAGTACAAGGCCAACCGCTCGCCGATGCCCGACGACCTGCGCAGCCAGATCGACCCCATCCATGAAGTGGTCAAGCTGCTCGGCTGGCCCGTGCTCAGCGTGCCCGACGTGGAGGCCGACGACGTGATCGGCACGCTCGCCAAGATCGCCGCGGCGCAGGGCGTCGAGGTGATCGTCTCCAGCGGCGACAAGGACCTGAGCCAGCTGGTCGACGAGCACATCACCATCATCGACACCATGAACGGCAAGAAACGCGACGTGGCCGGCGTGACGGCCGAGTTCGGCGTGCCGCCGCACCTGATGGTCGATTACCAGACGCTGGTGGGCGACTCCGTCGACAACGTGCCCGGCGTGCCCAAGGTTGGCCCCAAGACGGCCGCCAAGTGGCTGCTCGAATACGGCTCGCTCGATGCGCTGGTCGAACGCGCCGCCGAGGTGAAGGGCGCGGCCGGCGAGAACCTGCGCGGTGCGCTCGACAAGCTGCCGTTGAGCAAGCGCCTGGTGACGATCCGCACCGACTGCGAACTCGACGGCCACGTCACCGGCCTGCCGTCGCTCGAAGGCCTGCCCGTCGGCGCGCCGCGGACGGCCGAGCTCAAGCCCTTCTACGAGAAGTTCGGCTTCAAGAGCCTGGTGAAGACGCTCGAGGCGCAGGAAGTGCCGCCCGAGCTGATCGAGGAAAACATCAAGAAGAAGGCCGCCTCCAAAGCCGACAAGGACCAGGGTGGCCTGTTCGACGAGCCCGCCGACCTGTCGGCGCTGGAAGCCGCCGCCCCCGCGAGCAACCTCAAGTACGACACCGTCATGAGCTGGGAGCAGTTCGACACCTGGCTCGCCAGGCTCGAGGCCTCGGAGCTGGCCGCCATCGACACCGAGACCACCTCGCTCGACGAGATGGTCGCGCAGATCGTCGGCGTGAGCTTCAGCGTCACACCGGGCGAAGCCGCCTACATCCCGCTCGCGCACAACTACCCCGACGCGCCCGAGCAGCTGCCCATCGACGAAGTGCTCGCCAAACTCAAGCCATGGCTGGAGAACGGCGACAAGAAGAAGCTCGGCCAGCACATCAAGTACGACCGCCACGTGTTCGCCAACCACGGCATCGAAGTGCAGGGCTACGCGCACGACACCATGCTGCAGAGCTACGTGCTCGAAGTGCACAAGCCGCACGGCCTGTCGAGCCTGGCCGAGCGCCACCTGGGCCGCAGCGGCATCTCGTACGAAGACCTGTGCGGCAAGGGCGCGCACCAGATCCCGTTCAGCCAGGTCGACATCGCCAAGGCGGCCGAATACTCGTGCGAAGACAGCGACCAGACGCTCGACGTGCACAACACGCTCTGGCCCCAGCTGGAGCGCGACGAAAAGCTGCGCTTCATCTACCAGCTCGAAATGGATTCGAGCGAGGCGCTCTACCGCATCGAGCGCAACGGCGTGCTGATCGACGCGCCCACGCTGGCCTCGCAGAGCCACGAACTCGGCACGCGCATCATGGCGCTCGAGCAGGAGGCCTACGACATCGCCGGGCAGCCCTTCAACCTGGGTTCGCCCAAGCAGATCGGCGAGATCTTCTTCACCAAGCTGGGCCTGCCCGTGGTCAAGAAGACGCCCAGCGGCGCGCCCAGCACCGACGAGGAAGTGCTCGAGAAGCTCGCCGAGGACTACCCGCTGCCCGCCAAGATCCTCGAGCACCGCGGCCTGTCGAAGCTTAAGGGCACCTACACCGACAAGCTCGGCCAGCTCGCCAACCCGCGCACCGGCCGCGTGCACACGCACTATGCGCAGGCCGTGGCCGTCACGGGGCGCCTGAGCAGCAACGATCCCAACCTGCAGAACATCCCGATCCGCACACCCGAAGGCCGCCGCGTGCGCGAGGCCTTCGTGGCCCCGGCCGGCAGCGTGATCGCCAGCGCCGACTACTCGCAGATCGAGCTGCGCATCATGGCCCACATCAGCGGCGACGAGTCGCTGCTGCGCGCCTTCACCGACGGCATCGACGTGCACCGCGCCACCGCGGCCGAAGTGTTCGGCTCCACGCCCGACGAGGTTTCGAGCGAGCAGCGCCGCTACGCCAAGGTCATCAACTTCGGGCTGATCTACGGCATGAGCAGCTTCGGGCTGGCCAAGAACCTCGGCATCGAGACCAAGGCCGCGGCCTCGTACATCGAGCGCTACTTCGCGCGCTACCCGGGCGTGAAGGCCTACATGGACGAGACCAAGGCCCTCGCCAAGGAGCAGGGCTACGTGGAGACCGTGTTCGGCCGCCGCCTGTACCTGCCCGAGATCAACTCGCCCAACGGCCCGCGCCGCGGCGGCGCCGAGCGCGCGGCCATCAACGCGCCGATGCAGGGCACCGCCGCCGACCTCATCAAGCTCAGCATGGTGAAGGTACAGAACGTGCTTGACGAAGAAAAGCGCGGCACGAAGATGATCATGCAGGTGCACGACGAACTGGTGTTCGAAGTGCCCGAGGGCGAGGTCGAATGGGTGCGCACGGAAATCCCGCGCATCATGGCCGGCGTTGCCGCGCTGAAGGTGCCGCTGCTCGCCGAGATCGGCGTCGGTCCCAACTGGGACAAGGCCCACTGAAAAAACACTCACGAAAAAGACGAAAGAAAAACACCCTCCAATGAAATTCCCGCATCGCAAGTTCCTGCACACCGCCGTCTTTGCCGTCTGCGCCGCCACGCTCGGCACTGCCTTCGCCGCCCCCGATGCCCGCATCGCCGCGCTCGCCGCCAAGGAAAAGCCGGCGCTGCTCGAGACGCTGAAAGACCTGGTCTCCATCGAGTCGGGCAGCCGCGACCTCGACGGGCTCGAGAAAATCTCGAACCTCATCGCCGACAGGTTCAAGGCGCTGGGCGGCGAGGTCGAGCTGATCGACCCGAGCGCCGAGGCCTACCGCATGGAAGACACGCCCGAGAAGATGGGCCGCGTGGTGCGCGCCACCTTCAAGGGCACCGGCAAGAAGAAGATCCTGCTGATCGCGCACATGGACACGGTCTACACCATCGGCATGCTCAACAAGCAGCCGTTCCGCGTCGAAGGCGACAAGGCCTACGGCCTGGGCATCGCCGACGACAAGCAGGGCATTGCCGTCATCACGCACATCGTGTCGATGCTGCAGGCGATGAAGTTCAAGGAATACGGCACGCTCACCGTGCTGATCAACGGCGACGAGGAAATCAGCTCGCCCGGCGCGCGCGCGCTCATCACGCGCATGGGCGCGGAGCACGACGCCGTGATGTCCTTCGAGGGTGCCTACGTCAAGGAAGACAAGCTCTCGCTCGCCACGGCGGGCATTGCGTCGGTCACGCTGCATGTCGCGGGCAAGGCTTCGCATGCGGGCTCGGCGCCCGAGCTGGGCGTGAACGCGCTGTACGAGCTGTCGCACCAGATCCTGCAGATGCGCGACCTGTCCGATCCGGCCACGGGCCTGAAGATGAACTGGACCATCTCCAAGTCGGGCAGCAACCGCAACGTGATTCCGGCCAGCGCCACGGCCGGTGCCGACGTGCGCGTGCTCAAGGTCAGCGACTACGACCGCATCGAGCAGCAGGTGAACGAGCGCGTGAAGAAGCAGCTGATTCCCGAAGCCAAGGTCGATCTGAAGTTCGAGCGCCGCCGTCCGCCGCTGGAAGCCACCGACGCCTCGCGCGCGATGGCCCGCCATGCGCAGCAGATCTACAAGGACGAACTCGGCCTGCCGCTGGGCGCCGACGACAAGGCAGCCGGCGGCGGCACCGACGCGGCCTTCGCGGCGCTGAAGACCAAGGCGCCCGTCATCGAGCGTTTCGGCCTGCAGGGCTTCGGCGCGCACTCGGCAGACGCCGAATACGTGCTGGTCGATTCCATCGAACCGCGCCTTTATCTCGGCACCCGCATGGTGATGGACATCGCCCGCGGCAAGACGGCCAACGGCAACTGACGACCCAACCGCCGCCCGCGATGCGCCTGCGCCACATCGAGGTCTTCAACGCGATCATGCTCACCGGCAGCGTGAGCGCGGCGGCGCGGCTCATCAACATCACGCAGCCGGCGGTCAGCCGCACCTTGCAGCATGCGGAGCTGCAATTGGGCTTTCCGCTGTTCCAGCGCGCCAAGGGCCGGCTCACGCCGACCACCGAGGCGCTCACGCTGTACCCGCACATCGAGCGCCTGTTCGCGCAACTCGACGAGGTGCAGCGGCTGGCCGCCAACCTGCGCACCGCTGGCGATTCGGGCGAGCTGCGCATCCTGAGCGTGCTGGCACTGAGCTACGACATCCTGCCGCGCGCGCTCAAGGCCTTTCGCGAGAAGTACCCGGGCTACGCGATCACGGTGGAGTCGCTGCACTCGCCGCAGATCATGTCGGCGCTGCTGCTGCAGGAGGCCGACGTGGGCTTCGCGTTCAGCCCCGCGGTGCATCCCTCGCTCACGCAGGAGTCGCTGGCCGACAGCCGCATGGTGTGCGTCGCGCCCAAGGGCATGCTGCCGCGCGCGCTGGTGCGCAACGGCTCGGTGGCGCTGCATGACCTGGTCGACCGGCCGGTCATCGGCCTGGACAGCCGCGACCCCGTCGGCACCAGCCTGAGCCAGGCCTGCCGGCAGGCCGGCGTGGGCTTCCAGCAGGCGGTGGTGACGGTGCAGACCTACCACGCGGCGCTGGCCATGGCGCACCACGGCATCGGCGTGGCGCTGATCGACGGCTGCACCGCGCGCTCGGCCGACCGCGAGAAGGTCGACGTGCTCACGCTGGAGCCGCACATTCCGGTGCCGATCCGGGCGCTGCGCTTCGCGGGGCGGCCCGATTCGGTGGTCGTGCGCGGCATCACGCAGTGCATGCAGCAGGCGCTGCAGGACGCCATATAACGCATGGTCGACGCGCCGTTCATCGGCACCGTTCCGCGCGGCCCCATTCAGCCCGCCTACCTGGCGATCGTCGAAGAGGTGCGTGCCGTGCTGGGTCAGCGCCTGGGGCGGCGGCTCCACAGCCTTTATCTGTACGGCAGCGTGGCCACCAGCAAGGCTGTCTGGGGGCGGTCGGACCTCGACCTCACGCTGGTGCTCGCCAATGCACCGTCGCCGGAAGAAGCGCGCGAGATCGAAGCCACCCGCATCGGGCTGGAGCAGGCGCATCCCGGGATTCCGAAGATCGATTTCGATGTCGGCTGCCTGGCGGATGTTCTGGACCCGCTAAACCTTCACAGCTGGGGCTTCTGGCTGAAGCACAAGTGCCGATGCATCGGGGGCGAGGATCTGGCGTCGCGGTTTGCACCGTTCAGGCCTTCGCGGGCCATCGCGCTGGCCGTCAATGGCCACTTCGGTGAAGTGCTCGACGGCTATGCGAGCCGCATCGACGCGCAAGCCGATTCCGCCAATCTGCCGCGCCTCATGAAAGAGTCTGCCAGGAAGGCCATTCGCGCGACCAACGTCCTGCGGTCGAACGACGAAGCGGCCTGGCCAGAAACGCTGGAAGAGCATGCACAGGCATTCCGAAAGATCTGCCCGGAGCAGGCGGATGCGGTCGACTATTTCATGGCGCAGCAGCACGCGCCATCGGCGAGTGCAGCGGAGTTCTCCGGCAGGCTGCGCGCGTTTTCGATGTGGCTGCAGGCGCGCTGCAGCGAACTGCTCAAGACGGAAGCGCCCGCGCAATCCGCTGCGCCGAACCGAAGGCCAACGTGAACCCCAGCGCGCCGTGGCCCGTGTTGAACAGCATGTTGGGCGGCGCGCTCTCCAGCTGTCCGATGATCGGCAGCCCCTTCGGCGTGGCGGGCCGCATGCCCGTCCAAAGATGCAATTCCTCGAATCGGCTCGCATGCGGGAAGAGGGCACGCGTTGCGGCCTCGAGGGTCTCGATGCGTGCTGCCGGAATGCTCGCGTCGTGCCCGACCAGCTCCGCCATTCCGGCCACCCGCAGGCGCGAACCGATGCGCGCGAACACCACCTTGCGTGCGCTGTCCGTCACGTTCACGTGCGGCGCGGCGCCGGGCGCGGGGTCGACATCGACGGTGATGCTGTAGCCCTTGAGCGGATACACCGGCAGGTACGCGCCGAGTGCGCGGCCCAGCTTGTGCGAGGCCGTGCCCAGCGCCATCACGAAGGCCTCGGCCTCCACGTCGCCGCCGCTGGTGCGCACGGCGGCGATGCGTTTGTCGTCGCGGGCGAAGCCGTGCACGTCGGTGCCGAGCATGAAGCGCACGCCGCGTGCGCCGAGGGCGCGCATCAGCTCGGCGCACACCTTGAGGCAATCGGCGGCGCATTCGCTCGGCGTGTAGACCGCGCCCGCCATCTGCCCGCGATAGCCGGCCAGGGCGGGTTCGATGGCGATGCATTCGTCGGGCGTCACCAGTCGCTGTTCGCTGCCCATGGTGCGCTGCAGCTCCACTTGCGCGCGGGCACCTTCCAGCGATGCTGCGCTGGCATACAGCACCAGCTTGCCGGTGGCGGAGAAATCGCAGTCGGGCGAGATGTCTGCCTGCATCGACTCGAAGCCCGCGCGGCTTTCGGCCGCCAGCGCGAGCAGCCGCGCCGTGGTGTCGCGCGACGTCCGCGCGTTGCAGGCGGCCAGGAAGGCCATGCCCCAGCGCCACTGCAGCGGATCGAGCTGCGGCCGCAGCTTGAGCGGCGAAGTGGGCGAGAGCAGCAGCTTGGGCAGTTGCTTCCAGATCGACGGATCGGCCAGCGGCTGCACGTACGAATAGCTGAGTTGCGCGCCGTTGCCGCCGCTGGCACCGGCTCCTGGCGTCGCGCGGTCGATCACCGTGACCTGGTGGCCCTGGCGTTCGAGTTGCCAGGCGGTGGCCAGGCCCACGATGCCGGCGCCGAGCACACACACATGCATGGGGGCAACTTTCCGGGAGTGAAGACAAGGAAAAAAGAAGACGCGCAATGCGGACTTTAGAGGCACGCGTGCCGGCGACCCCATAAGATGGCACAGAATGCCACCTTATGGGTTATAGGATGATCATGTCATCTTATGGGTTAATCCCCGCCGCATCGTTCGAGTCAGGGGCTTTTCATTCCCTCAGTGCCCATCCGCATGGGTCTGAGCGCGCCTAGCTTCCCACGCCCAACTGTTCGCTCCCCGGAGCTTTCCGTTTTGCGCGCGGTGGAACAACGTCCGAAACTTTGACCATCCCCGACTCCTTCAGGTTTCGAACTGAAGGTGTCAAGTTCCTATCCGCGAGCTCGATCCGCGCGCTGCGAACACGCTCGATGCGTGCAGCCCTGGTCAATCCCTTCCGGCACTCGGCAGCTTCTTTCCGTTTTTTGGAAAATGCTTCAAAGAGGTCGCTGAAGTTTCGTTGAAAAGTCTGGTAGCAAATGTCGAACCGCTTAAGAATTCCGAAAATGGTGTCGCGCCGAAACGTCCAGACATCGATCGGGGAATTCAATAGTTGAGTGAATGCGGCTCTTGCTTCTTCGAGTTTTTTCTTAGGAAGATGCCTATGGTGCTTGTCTAGCCGAAAAGTGGGGTTGCAGTTGAATTTCGTGGGATCGAAAAACACAGCACTCTGACCTGCAATTTGTGCAGGCGGCACATTCAAGCGGTGTGAGACATCCATAAAATTTGACCAAGTTGGAGCTGATGAGGCTAATTGCCAATTTCGAAGACAGCATGGCTTGATGCCGGTCATTCTTGCGAAGCGGCTAATTTTCCCCGTGCCATGTATGTTTATCGCCTTGCTAAGGTGCGAAGAAAAATTCTCCCGACTCAAAATAATTTCGTTTTGGCTTTTAATCAATTCAAGTGCGCCACGGGCAAACCACATTCTTTCATCCAGCTGCTGCGAATCGCACAACAGTTCGCCTGCACGCGCGAGATCTGCACCGCAGTATTCGCAGAAGTCTAGAAACGGGAACTTTGGTAAATGCCTCTGGGTCTTGGTACATGTGGGGCAGGTCTTTTGAAGGCAGGTTTTATGTATGACACATACCGTTGTTGTAGAGGGAGCCCAATAGAGCGGGTCCCAAGCAGGGATGTTGGCGAGCCGCGCGTCCAAATAGCATCGCGGACACCAATGCCGAATCTTATGCAAAAAATGTTTGGCTTTCTTGTCGCAAAGATTAGATAAAAATAAAAAAGTCATCTCTGCAGGGTTTGAGATGTCTGATTCTTTTTTCAAAGCTTCCGATGCTCTTATTGCGGTATGTCCGAGGCTATTGATTAATTGAGATTCCGCGCTTCGAATCTTAGTGAGAGTTGCTTTCTCCTTGTCCCAGTTCTCTCCTGCAAGCGCGCCATACAGTCGATGGGGTGCGCAGCAGTGTTCGAATGCAAGCCGACACAATAAGCTCGTCAAGGACTCGATGCCAGCCTCATCGCTCCTCCTGGGTTCGTGGCCCGTGAACCGCCGCAGGGTTGAGTCCGTTGGATAAATCCTAGCGATGGTCATGGACCGACTGTCTCGCGACGCAGTGCAGCTTGAAATGGCTTGTTTACGACTGCGGGCGCAACCGATTTTTCTGCTTCAGTTCCACTGCTAAAAAATATCTTGCGTTTTTCCTTGAGGCTTTCATCCAGTTCTTTCATTACTCTCATGAACTGAATCGTATCATTCAGGATGCCCTCGAGTTGCGATGTGTGCAATCGCGCTCGAACCATGTCGTTCCAAGTCAAATAGTCCAAACCTCGATCAAGCGCGGTGATAAGCGCCCGGTCGAATTGCTCGTGGGAGAGACCCATGTAGCCGAGCGCGTCATTAAACAATTCAATCTTTTTTGCCTCGATAGAAAATTTAAGTTTGATCGGGAGCTTCTTCTCAATCGCCAGTAGCGATCGCATAAATTGATCTATCTCTTTTAAAGAGTAGGGGGCAAGCCAGATGGGATAGACCCGCTTGGAGATTTGACCACTTTGCTTGAAAATATCTGTAAGCAGAACCGTTCCGAAAAGTACAAAATGTGACGGGCTTGCATTGCTACGGCTTTTTAGAGAGTCGTAGCTTTGAAATATCCCAGAGTCCGATGTAGGGCGACGCAGGTGATCGGCCTCGTCCATAAGCACGCCAATCACTTTGGCACGAGCAAGACCCGCAAAGAATAGGTTTCGAAGTTGTGGAATATTGAGTTTCTGGGTGGCGAATGCCGGATGGCAATCGCCACTTCGAAATCTTTCAATTATTTTTTCGACATCGATCTTCGTGTTGATGCACGGTTCGTTCAATGCCGAGAGACCTGGGAGGTACAGGTCGTCTTTCCATTTGAAGACCCCGGCTTCAGGCGCGGCCAATTCCATGGCCAGCAATCGGGTGCGCTCTTCCTCTGGAATAGCCGCTGCGGCCTCGACGAATTCGTGGCAGATTTCATCCACAAGCGCAGTCTTCCCCGCAGACGTGGGTCCTATGACTGCAGTCATCGACTGCTGATCGCCATATTGGATTCGTTCCGCCACCTCGTCCATGGCGTTGTTGAAATTGAGGTGAAGGATCTTCTCCTTCCTGAACTTTTCGACAGCGGGATGGACTTCACGGCCGCGTACCGCGAGTCGTTGGAGGGGCGTTTGCTTGGTGCTGCTAGACGACATAGAACTCCTTGAAAAAGTCAGTGACTTCGCCGAGAGATGGGGAACGGCTCCAGCGGCGCCGCGGGCGCGGCGCTGGATGTGGCTGCGGCTGGTTCTGCATTGGAGGTGGAGTCGGCGGCGCGTGCGCCGGGGTCGGTGGGTTCGTCCGCGGGGTCTTCAGGCTCTTCGCCTTGCGCGTGCTGTTCGCGCTCTCTTTCCGCGTCGATGTAGCTTTGACCCAGTTCCTTCAGGAAGGCGTGCGTGTCGTCGCGCGAGGTGCTGGGGCGGCTCAGATAGATTTGTTCGCTCAAGTAGTACTTGCGATGAGCTTCTGGAGGCAGGCGGCGCAACTGGGAATCGATCAGGGCGCACCGTTCCCATTTACGGTTGATTCGTGCCGAGATGTAGGTCGGATCCTCCGGGTCGTAGAAAGGCACGTCCTCCATCTTTTTGTGGGTCCATGCAGCGATCTCCGATGCGTAATAGTTGTGCCCATTCAGTCGAATCCCGTCTCGTTGGCGCATCAGCCCGCCGTGCTTGTGAGCCCTCGCCAGGGTGTTCCGAATGAACACGTCATCAAAGGGCGTGGGCCTGCCCCAGGATGTTCCCTGCGTGATCGATGCGGAACAAAGAATCTTGTTCGGGGTGCTGCCCAGGACTCCATGGGGCATGTCCGGGTACAAACGGAACATGAGGTCTTCCGCTTTTTCTGCCAGTCCCGGGACAGTGAGATAGGCTAGGTCTCGCGGGTCATGAGTGCTTGAACTCATCCTGGGCTTTTTCAAGACCTCGTTGCTTCCCAGTAGCACGGTCGTCAGGTGATGATCGATCGTCAGATTCATACGCTCGACCGGATTGCCGTACCGCGGCTCTGAATTGGGACGCAGCGCATGCTCGCAGTGGTAGAGCGCGAGCATCTGCTGGATGAGCTTGGCTTGGAATTCCCGTCCGCCATCCGTGATGACCATCATCGGGAGTTTTCCGTGGCGTCGAACGATGTCGCGCAAGACCATCATCACCGATGCGTGCGAGGGTTCCAGCATCGAGGTCCACAGGCCGAGCACGAGACGGGTGAATGCATCAATGGCGATCGAGAACCAGGGCTTGCCGATCAGGTCGACGCCGTTGAGCCGTCGGCAGAACATGTCGCTTTGCCGATGATCGATATGCACGCGCGCGAACGGGCTATCTCCCTCGACCGGACCTTGGTTGACGTGGGCGCCACCGCTCATGCGCGGTGGCATCTGGACTTGCGCAGCGCGTTTGCCCTCGCGATCTTCCGTGACTTGGTGAATGTCCTGGCGCTTCCATTTTCGATAAAACTTGTCCTGTGATCGAGGTTCGATGTGTTCCTCTTCACACAATGCGATGTAGTACGCATAGCCGGCACTGACGTCTCGTGGCAAGGGAGCCTTGAGGAACTTGAAGGCCTTGGCCATCAGCTCCTGTTCTTTTGTTTCCGTGCGCGGTGTCCGGTTGCCCTTCAAATGGTCCTGCGTGATCAATCCGAGAAACCCATTTCCATAGCGTGCTTCGAACTCGCGGTACTTTGCCTTCCATCGCATGACTGTGCGCCACTTCGCGCCGAGGTCGGACGCGGAGCTTTCGCTGCTGCAGTTCTCCAGGGTTTTGAGCTTCTCGACCGCTTCGATGATTGATTCGGGCGACGCGCGCCTCAGAAGCTCGAAGCCTTCGCTTGTCGAAATCGGCACCGGCGCATTGACCAGAATTTCTTGCGCTTGAACAAGACGCCGGAACTCTTTGCAGCTCAGTTGGGCCAGTGGTGCATCCGGCGTCTGCAAAAAGACGAACGCTGCGGTGCGATTCAGCATGACAAACGCTTTGTGCCCCCAGGTCACGGTGCTGCCCGGCAGGATGGCGTCTGGATCGATGGTGAAACGCCGCGGATCGCGGCAGCGCTCAGCCGCCTTGTAGAAGGTGAAGGTCTGGCCGTCGGCATAGACCCACGCGCAGTCGATGTTTGCCAGTGGCTCGCTGAGGAGTTCCAAATGCCAGTAACGCCGGAAATGTCCCTCGTAGATCACGTCGGCGTCGCCAACCAATGAGATGGCTTCGCTCAGCAGCACGCGTTGCGCCGCTTGGAGCTTGGCGCTCAGCAAGCTCCTGCTTTCCAATGGAACGTCAGTGCTGCGAAGCATGCGGGGTCGCAGAAAGTCGATGTTCCGCGCGAGGGTGTGCGGTACGTCGCGGTCTGTGAGAAGGTAGTAGCCCAGCCCGAGCTTTGCGCATGCGTCGCGTGCAGGTGGTTGGTCCCATGAATCGGGTCCGGTCTGGACCCATCGGTACGGCTTGTCGACGCAGAGCTTCATGAGCTCCGAGGATGTTTTGAAGTCGACGCCTGCGGCGCCCGTTCCATCGAGTTTGAGGAAGTCGATCCATGTGCGGTCGCCCGCTCGTTTGCCGTTGGGCAACGTGTAGTTGAGCTTGACCTGCAAGCACTGGTCCCAGACCTCCAGGGTGTCAGCGTCGTATTCCCAGAGCAGCACGCACGCTCGCTCGCCGGTCATGCTTTCCCATTGAATGACTTTGCCGAGCTTCTCGCTTGGGAACCCACCGCAGTAGTTGCCCGAAGTGTTCTTGACGCGGCGACCGGGCTCGCTGTTTCTCAGACGGTCGACCAGGGCGGTTGTTCCAGGCGCTAGGCCCTTAGCGGCTGCCCAAGCGAGGAACTCGTCCGGGCTCAGCATGCCGCTTGAACCTGATGCGCCTTTGCCTCGCTCCTGCCTGAGCCGGGCAGCGCGCGGTACAGTTTCCGCCTTCCTGCGCTAAGGCCTCCCCAGGCGGCTCGGGCGCCCATCCGTAGCAGGCGAGGAAAAGAACGACGTCGCATGGCAGGACCCCCACGGTTCGAAGTAAGCCGGGCTGTGCTCGAAGCTTTTTCGAAGTGGCGCTGCCCAGAACGACGGGGCAGCACTTCCCCATTGCGGCCCGGCTTGACGCACGGGAACGCGGAGCAGATACTGAACTCCTACTAAGCGCAGGTATCCACTGACACGGCCCGGGGTGCCCGCCCCGGGCCGTTTTCTTTGGCGAAAAGGATCTGTTGATCGACGAAATGAACAGGGGCGCGCGTGCCTGCGTGAAGTTTGGCAATATCAACGTTCACAGAAGCGCAGCAACGGGTTAACCTCCTGCATCAAGGATTAGTTCGCGCCAGTACCCTGTTACGGAGTAAATCGATGGAAGTTTCGCGTTGGCGAAAATTGTTCTCCCCTGAGTACTGCGCAGCAGTGTAAACCTATGTCTCTTTCAGCGCCAGAAGAAAGTGCGGGCGTGGAAATGGCTCGCCGCGTGCGCATCTTGCTTGCCGAGATGGACATGAATCAGGGCGAGCTTGCGCGCCGGCTCGGACTCAGTCCTGGCTATGTCAGCGAGATCGCCCGAGGCGTCAAGCGACCTGGCGCAGACTTTTTCATGGGTGTGCACCGCGAACTCAACGTCTCGGTGGACTGGTTGATCAGCGGCATCGGCGCCATGTTCTTCGATGAAGGAAACCGAGCCGACCTGTTGCACGCCATTTGGGTGGTCGTCGCTACCGCCCGTTCAGCGATCATCGAGCGCGACACCCTGGCTGCTGAGATCCTGCAGGTCATGGGTGACGGTCGATTCGAGCAAGTGGCTCAAGAGCCAAGATTCGCCGCCTTTATCGAATCGTTGCAACTCGAACACCGCGATCTGGGGCTTACCGCCGCCCTCTACAACGGACATCTCACAGGGGCAGATACTCAGCGAAGACGGCGTCAACTCGTCTCTGCTGCGGCCACCCATTTCCGGATGCAGTCGTCCATTGGCCTGAGCGCCTTGACGACACCGCCGATGCCAACGACCGAAAGCGCTTCAGTGATGGAGAAAACAGTCAGCTGATACGAAAGATGCCTGTGTGAGGGCCGGCAGTCGGTGGGTGGCTCTGCCTGTGCCCTGTGCCTGTGGCTCGTAGCGTGGTCGGGGCGATATAGGACAAGGTTTGGCCCTTCGACGCGGAAACGCTGCACCGCTACGATCCATCGGATAGCAAGCCGTCGAACCAGCGCCGGCTGCGCGAGTTTGCCGAGCGTCTATCTGCACACCGAGGACGATGCCCGTCACGATGCCACGGCGGCTGGGTACCGGGTTTGCTAGCGCACGCCGTAAAGCTCCGGTCGCTTCGAACTCCGGTACGCAATCTCCAACATTCAAAATTCGTTGAAAGATTTCCATAATTCAACTATTATCGAATAATGGAAGAAAAAGCCGTCGTTCAAGCCTTGGCCGCGCTGGCGCAGCCCGTTCGCCTGCAAGTATTTCGAGCGCTTGTCGTCGCCGGTCCGACTGGGCGCACGCCAGGCGTGCTCGCCGAGCAGCTCGGTGTCCCGTCTACCAGCCTCTCGTTCCACCTCAAGGAGCTGACGCACGCCAACCTGGTCAGCCAAGAGCGTGACGGCCGAAATCTGATCTATCGCGCGGTGTTCGAGCAGATGAATGCATTGCTCGGCTATCTCACGGAGAACTGCTGTCAGGGCGAGGCGTGCCTCACCGACAGTTCCACTGCCTGCGAATGCTGAAGGAGTGACCCATGAAGCGTTTTCACGTCCACCTGCATGTCGATGACCTGACCAAGAGCATCGCTTTCTATTCCAACCTGTTCGCATCGCCGCCGGCGCGTGTCGAGGCCGACTATGCGAAATGGATGCTCGACGATCCGCGCATCAACTTCGCGATTTCGACGCTCGGGCAAGGCAAAGGCATCGACCACCTCGGCATCCAGGCCGAGGATGAAGCAGAACTGACCGAGCTGAAGGCTCGCGGCCAGGCAGCCGACCAGACCCTGCTCGACGAGGGCGAGACCGTGTGCTGTTACGCGCGCAGCGAGAAGCACTGGGTCACCGATCCGCAGGGGATCGCGTGGGAGCACTTCCAGACCTTGGACGGCGCCGTGCCGGTCTACGGTCAGCCCAAGTCCGTCGCCAAGACCGAGTCCGCCTGCTGCACGCCCGGTGCTGCCCGACGCATTCCGGTCAACGTGTCTGTCAAGAGCACGGGCGCCTGCTGCTGAGGGGCTGCACCATGCCCCAAGAACCCTCTGAATCGCTGGTCAGATCGCTGTTCGTTCGTGCAGAGGCCGCGTCTCTGTCGCCAGTGCGCTCCCTTCTCCGGGATGCCGGTCTTCCCGAATCGGATCTTCGGGAAGAGCACATGGAAGCCTTCTTCGTGAGCCGCGCGGGGGACGAAGGGATTCTTGCCTGCGTCGGTTTGGAGCGATTCGGCGACACCGCATTGCTCCGCTCCCTCGCTGTTCGTGCCGATGCGCGCGGCCATGGCGTGGGCGATCAGGCCTTGCAGACCATGGAGGCCTTCGCCGCATCGAAGGGTGTAAATCGCCTCTGCATCCTCACCACCACGGCAGAGCCATTCTTCGAGGGCCGAGGCTTCGAGCGCTGTGACCGCACGGCGCTGCCGGCATCCGTGCAGGCCAGCACCGAATTCAAGAGCCTGTGTCCGGCCTCGGCCGTTTGCATGTTCAAAGAGATCACTCCGACTTCCACCGAGAAACATCGTCATGGCTGAAAAAACCTACAACGTGCTGTTCATCTGCACGGGCAATTCCGCACGCTCCATCCTGGCCGAGGGCCTACTCAACGAGCTGGGCAAAGGGCGATTCAAAGCCTACTCCGCTGGCAGCCACCCCGCTGGCAAGGTCAACGCCTACGCATTGCTCACCCTGGACAAGATGCACCTTCCCACCACCGGCTATCGCAGCAAGAACTGGGACGAGTTCGCGAAGCCGGATGCGCCGGCGATGGACTTCGTTCTCACCGTCTGCGACAAGGCCGCGGGCGAGGTGTGCCCAGTGTGGCCTGGCCAGCCGATGACCGCGCACTGGGGCGTGGCAGACCCGGCAGCATTCGCGGGACCGGAAGAAGCTACCGAGCGCCAGTTCATGGACACGGCCCTCACGCTCAAGCGCCGGATCGAGCTGATGCTGGCGCTGCCTCTGGCCCGGCTCGATTCGATGGCCATTCAGCGCGAGATTCGCGACATCGGCAAGGTTCAGAAAGCTGCGCAATGACGCTCAACGTACTCATCCTCTGCACCCACAATTCGGCCCGCAGCGTGCTGGCCGAGGGCATGCTCAACCACTGGGCCCAGAAGCTCGGCAAGGACGTGAAGGCGTTCAGCGCCGGCAGCGCGCCCAGCGGAAGAATCAACCCGTTCGCCATCGAGGTGCTGCAGGTGGCCGGCGTGAACACCGAGGGCTTTCGCAGCAAGAGCTGGGATGAATTCACCACGCCGGTCATGCATGTGGTCATCACCGTCTGCGACAGCGCGGCACAGGAGGCCTGCCCCTACTGGCCAGGCACGCGCGTCAAGGTGCACTGGGGCTATCCGGACCCGTCGAATACCGAGGGCGGCGATGACGCCAAGCGCCAGGCCTTCGAGTTGACGCGCCAGGCAATCTCCTATCGCATGCTGCAACTGCTCGCGCTGGACAACCCGGAAGCCATGAGCGATGCCGAGCTGCAAGAGCGGCTGAAGCGCATTTCGGCGAACTGACACCATGAGCGCAGTCATCGAAAGCCCGCGCGCCAGCGCGGCGCCCATGAGCGTGTTCGAGCGCTATCTGACGGTGTGGGTGTTCCTCTGCATCGTCGTCGGCATCGCGTTGGGGCAATTGTTCCCGGCGGCATTCCAGGCGGTGGGCCGCCTCGAGGTCGCCAAGGTCAACATCCCCGTGGGCGTGTTGATCTGGGTGATGATCATCCCGATGCTGCTGCGGGTCGATTTCGCAGCCCTCGCGCAGATGAAGAACCATTGGCGCGGCATCGGCGTGACGCTGTTCATCAACTGGGCCGTGAAGCCGTTCTCCATGGCGTTCCTGGCGTGGCTCTTCGTGCGCCAGGTGTTCGCCGGTTCACTGCCGGCCGACCAGCTCGACAGCTACGTCGCCGGCTTGATCCTGCTCGCCGCCGCGCCCTGCACCGCGATGGTCTTTGTCTGGAGCCGATTGACCGGTGGCGATCCGGTCTTCACGCTGTCGCAGGTCGCATTGAACGACGCCATCATGGTGTTCGCCTTCGCGCCCATCGTCGGTCTGTTGCTGGGCCTCTCGGCCATCACTGTGCCGTGGGACACGCTGATCACCTCCGTGGCGCTCTACATCGTGCTGCCGGTGATCTTCGCGCAGCTGCTGCGCAAGCAGTTGCTGAAGGCCGGGCCGGCCGCTTTCGAACGCGCCATGCATCGCATCGGCCCGTGGTCGATCGCGGCGCTCCTGCTGACGCTCGTGCTCCTGTTCGCATTCCAGGGCGAAGCCATCATCAAGCAGCCGCTGGTGATCGCAATGCTTGCGGTGCCGATCCTGATCCAGGTGGTGCTGAATTCCGGTCTGGCTTACTGGCTCAACCGAAAGCTCGGCGAGAAGCACAACATCGCGTGCCCATCCGCGTTGATCGGTGCGTCCAACTTTTTCGAGCTGGCCGTGGCGGCAGCGATCAGTCTGTTCGGCTTCCACTCTGGCGCTGCGCTGGCCACCGTGGTCGGCGTGCTGATCGAGGTGCCGATCATGCTGGTGGTGGTGAAAGTCGTGAATTCGTCGCGAGGCTGGTATGAGTCGTGAGCTTCCGAACGTCGACCCCGCGCTCTTCGAGAAGGCCGACCTGAATCTGTTGCTGCCGGCGCAGCGCTCGACGCATGCGCCGCGCATCTTGCTGCTGTACGGCTCCGTTCGCGAGCGCTCCTACAGCCGATTGCTCACGGAAGAAGCGGCGCGACTGCTTCGGGCACTGGGTGCGGAGACGCGGATTTTCGACCCCCGTGGATTGCCACTCCCGGACTCCGAACCCGATGACCATCCCAAGGTGAAGGAACTGCGCGGCCTCGCCCAATGGGCCGAGGGCATGGTGTGGACATCGCCCGAGCGCCACGGCGCGATGACCGGCATCATGAAGGCGCAGATCGACTGGATTCCTCTGACGATGGGCTCGGTGCGTCCCACGCAGGGCAAGACGCTGGCCGTCATGGAAGTGTCGGGCGGCTCGCAGTCCTTCAACGCGGTGAACCAGCTGCGCGTGCTCGGCCGCTGGATGCGCATGATCACGATCCCCAACCAGTCGTCGGTCGCCAAGGCCTTCCTCGAGTTCGACGACGACGGCCGCATGAAGCCCTCGCCCTACTACGAGCGCGTGGTCGACGTCATGGAAGAGCTGGTGAAGTTCACGCTGCTCACGCGCGACTGCGCGGCGCATCTGGTGGACCGCTACAGCGAGCGGCGCGAAAGTGCCGAGGCGTTGTCGAAGCGGGTCAACCTGCGCAGCATCTGAGCGAGGCGAACCCAGGGTGCAGAGCAAGACCACGACGACGGTGATGCTGGGTTTGGCTCAGACCCTGGCATGGGCCTCGTCGTACTACCTCCCCGCGGTGCTGGCCGGTGCCATCGGCAAGGACATCGGCATTTCCATGTCCACGGTCTTCGGTGCTTTCTCGGTGGCACTGCTCGTCGCGGCCGGCATCGGCCCCTTCGCGGGCCGGCTCATCGACCGCTTGGGCGGGCGCCCGATTCTTATTGCCAGCAATCTGGTGTTTGCGGCAGGGCTGGCCGCACTGAGCCAGGCCAGCTCTACAGTCCACGTCTTCGCCGCCTGGGCTTTGATGGGCCTTGCCATGGGCAGCGGACTCTACGAGGCTGCGTTTGCCACCGTGGTACGCCTGCATGGCCAGGATGCGCGACGAGCCATCACCGGCATCACGCTGTTCGCAGGCTTCGCGAGCACCGTGGGGTGGCCGCTGTCCGCGTATCTGGAAAGCTCCGTGGGCTGGCGCGGGGCGTGCCTTGCGTGGGCAGCATTGCACCTGGTGATCGGTCTCCCACTCAATGTGCTGTTGCCACGGGCATCTCGTACCGATCAGGCGTCGAAGGATGCAACCGTCGTCGAGAAGGAGGTTGGCTCTGGACTTGCACCAGCGCAGCAGCGCCGCGCCGCCTTCCTGATGGCCTACGTCTTTGCCGTGACCTGGTTCATCAGCACGGCGATGGCCGCGCACCTGCCGGAACTGTTGCTCGCCAGTGGTGCCACGCTGGCTGCGGCAGTTGGCATCGCCGCCTTGGTCGGCCCAGCTCAGGTGGTGGGGCGGGTGATCGAGTTCACTTTTCTCAAGCGCGCGCATCCGCTGCTGTCGGCCCGGTTGGCCACGCTGGCCCACCCGCTGGGCGCTCTCTGCCTCGGCCTGCTCGGCACTTCGGCCGCCGCTGCTTTCGCGGTGTTGCACGGCTTGGGAAACGGCATCCTGACCATCGCCATCGGGACGCTTCCTTTGATGATCTTCGGTGCCAAGGGCTACGGGCAGCGCCAGGGATTTCTCGTGGTGCCGGCGCGTATCGTGCAAGCGGGCGCACCGTTCTTGTTCGGTATGGCCGTGGAACGGTGGGGAGATGGTGCATTGTGGTTCTCCGCCCTCCTGGGTTTGTCTGCCTGCTTCGCACTGGTGGTCATGACCATGGACATGAGAAAAGCACCGCGTGCTGTCGAGGCGCATTGAAGTTCGAGCTTGCCGCAGAGCGGTCGAATCGGGAGGGTATCGAGTGCCGAGCGAAGTTTTTCACCGAGCGCGCGGTTCTCGACGCGCTCGCGAAGGCCGCGATGCCGCACCGCCGGCAGCGGCGTCCGGCTTGCCGGGCTAGGCGGTGGGCCGCGGGCCGAACATGATGATCGCCATGCCGGCGAGACTCACAGCAACGCCTATCCAATCGGTCGTGGTCGGCCGGATGCCGTCCACCGACCAAAGCCACAGGATGGCCACGCCGATGTAGACGCCACCGTAGGCGGCATAGACACGGCCGGCCGCCGCAGGGTGTAACGAAAGCAGCCAGGCAAAGAGCGCCAACGCTATCCCGGCAGGCACCAGCAGCCAAGCCGAGCGATCTTGCTTCAGCCAGAGGTAGGGTAGATAGCAGCCGACAATTTCCGCCAGTGCCGTCACGACAAAAAGAGAGAGGGTCTTGAGCACTTCCATTTGACGATTGTCCTTGAGCGGCAGATCGGGCCGCGCGGCAAACCGTTCGTCGAAAAGGTCAAAGATTTCTCTTGCCCCTCAAGTTACTTGAGGTCCTATGGTGCGCATGTGGGCGACACGTCCCACATCACATCACAGACCTATGACGACGAAAAAATGGCAGGTTGTACTTGGATTGGGCGCTGCGTGCGCCGTTTGTTGCGCGGCGCCCATTGCGGCCGGCGTAGCGGCCCTCTTCGCTGGCGGCGCAGGTGCCTGGCTGGCCTACGCTGGTGGCGTTGTTCCGCTAGTGTTGGTCGCCGTTGGCGTTTTGACCGGGCTCGCGATCTGGCAATGGCGGCGGCGCGCGCGACGGGCGGCCAGCGCTTGCGGATGCGCACCGGCCCTGCCGTCCAGCCCATCGAAGGTCGACAGCAAGGAGACAAGGCATGCAAACCTCTGAAGCTTCGCCGATTGCCTGCGCTCTGGATTTTCAGGACATGGCCGCGAGGCTGGATCGGATACGTCGGTTGACACGGAACAGCCTGCTGGGGCACCGGTTTGAAGGCAACACGCTGTATCTGACCTATCGAGCTGATGCCAGCAACGAAGTCCGGTCAATCGTTGAGCTGGAACGGGTGTGCTGCGCGTTTCTAGAGTTTGGTGTTACTCAGAGCGACGGCGGGCTTACTCTGAGCATTCGAGCGCCAGAAGAGTCGGGCGAGGCCTCTCGGTTGCTTTTTGCGAACTTCATCCCGGAAGATTCAACCGCGCTGACCACACCCGCGCCACGTTGCTGCGGCTCGTGCGGCTGACTAGGATAGGGTCATGAATGCGGTGAATCACCTTTCCATCGGCACCGTCGCCAAACAGACGGGTTGCACAGTCCCGACCATCCGGTACTACGAGGAGATCGGACTTCTGCCACTTGCAGATCGAAGCGACAGTGGCCAGCGCCTATATGGCGGGGCTGCGGCACGGCGATTGACTTTCATTCGTCGATGCCGGGATTTTGGGTTCTCTATCGAACAGGTCCGTGAACTGGTCAGCTTGGTCGACGAGCCGGACCGGCCTTGCATAGAGGTGCGGGACATTGCCGCCATGCACCTCGGGGAAGTCCGAAAAAAGCTGAATGCGCTTCGTGAACTTGAAGCAAGCCTTGCTGGCTTCGTGACTAGCTGCAATGCTGCCTGCGCCGGTGGTGCGTCGGTCGACTGCACCATTCTTGAGGACCTCACCCTGCCAAAGCACAAGGCTGAGATCCCCCTGCGCAAGTGCTGTTCCGCCTGAGTTGAATCGAAACTAGAGTTAAACGCTGCGGAGCGCGTTCTAAGTTCATAGCGGTCGACGTCGACCACGGTCGTTGTTGACCGGACTTGCGATCAGGTCATCGGACTGCTTTAGTGCGGGAAGCACCCGGCGATCACACCTTGGCCTGCCGTTGATCAGTCAATCCATCGCTAGTGCATGGATGATCGGACAGGCCTTCTTCACGGTGCCCGTGTCGCACTCACGCAGCAGTGCGGTCAATGCCTTGTGCATCGCCTTCAGGTCCGCGAGCTTGCTCTCGATGACTTCAAGCTTGTGGGCGGCGAGTCCGCGGGTTTCGACACAGGCATGCGCCTCGTCGAGTTCCAGCAGGCTGCCGATCTCTTCCAGCGTGAACCCCAGCACCTGGGCCCGCTTGATGAACCGCACACGCTTGACCGCATCGACGGCGTAGCGCCGTTGCCCGTTCATCGGCCTGTCCGGCTCCGTCATCAGTCCCCGTCGCTGGTAGTAGCGGATAGTCTCGACGTTCACGCCGGCCTCGGTGGCCAGCCGCCCTATCGTCAGGTCAGTCATCACAGTTCCTCTTGACTCCGTACCATGGTACAGACTCTAGACTGTCTGCCATCGAACAAGTTCAACCACTTATGGCAACGTTCAACGTCAAGGGCTCTCTCTTCGCCGGTGTGTTGGCTGCAATCGGCGCTTCGGTGTGCTGCGTCGGCCCGCTCGTGCTGCTGATGCTCGGCGTCGGGGGGGCCTGGGTCGCCAACCTCACAGCGCTGGAGCCGCTGCGCCCCTGGCTCATCGGTGTGACCTTGCTGTTCCTCGGCCTGGCGTTCCGCCGCCTGTACTTGCAGCCGCAGGTCTGTGAGCCCGGCGCGGCGTGCGCCGAGCTGCTCAGGCGTCAGCGATGGATCTTCTGGATCGTGGTGCTCGCGCTTCTGGCCTTGTTGTCGGTGCCCTGGCTGGCGCCGTACTTTCTCTGAAGGAATCCCCATGCGCAACTCGTTTGCCACCCTGTTGGTCGCCTTGATGCCGTTCGCCGCGCTGGCGGCCACGCCGCAGACCACTGTGCTCGACGTGCAGAACATGACCTGCAGCCTGTGCCCCGTCACCGTCAAGAAGTCGCTGGAGCACGTGTCCGGTGTGAGCCAGGCGCGGATCGACTTCGAGAAGAAGACGGCCACGGTTACGTTCGACGCCGACAAGACCACCGCCGCGGTGCTGGTCAAGGCCACGACCGACGCGGGCTTCCCCTCGACGGTGCGCAAATGACGGACGCGATCGCTCCCGTGCTGGACTCCGTCCTGACGTGCCCCCAGTGCGGGCACGCCAAGCGTGAGCGCATGCCCACCGACGCGTGCCAGTTCTTCTACGAGTGCGAGCAGTGCGAGACGATGCTGCGCCCGAAGGCCGGGGACTGTTGCGTGTTCTGTTCGTATGGCTCGGTCAAGTGCCCGCCGGTGCAGATGCAGCGCGGCTGCTCAAGCTGCGGTGGCTGATGCCTGCCAGTGCTTAAGGCTTTAGCCGATGGCCCAGGCTGTGACGGACCCGTCGAGCACCTTCTGGCGCTGTGCCGTAAACACAGGTGCAAGGCATCAGCCACCTGCACGAGCGCGCCTGGCGGATGTCCCTGCGCTCGCCCGCCCCGGTGACGCCCAGCTACGTCACGTCATCCGAGGCTGCCGGGCCTTCATCGAGTTCAGGGCGAAGCCCGCCAGAGCGATGACCAGGACCACAGCTTGCGCGATGGTGGTCTCCGCAGACGGATACACCCCGAGTACCTCGATGCGTAGCCAATGAATCGGACTGGCGCTCAACCAACCTGCTTCCTGGAGACCCGCAACGCCCTTGCCGGCGAGTACGACAGCAAGCACCGCCACCAGGATCGAACTGAGGCTGAAGAATTTGCCGATGGGCATCCGAGCGCTGGTACGCAGCATCAGCCACGCAATGACGGCCAGGATCGCAATGCCGCCCACCAATCCACCCAGCAACGCACCGTTGTTGCCATCGCCAGCGAGGGCCGAATAGAACAAGACCGTCTCAAAGACCTCGCGATAGACCGCGATGAAAGACAGGGCGAACAAGGCCCATGCCGAGCGGCGCGTCATGGCAGCCGAGAGCTTCTCTTTCAGATAGGCTTGCCACTTTCCAGCAGTGCTTTTCTGGTGCATCCACAGGCCAACACTGAGCAACACGATGGCTGCGAACAGTGACGAAACCCCCTCGGTGACCTCTCGACTGGCGCCGCTGATGCTCACGAAATAGGTGGCCGCTGCCCAAGTCAGTCCACCACAAACGAGCGCGACGATCCAACCGCCGTGCACATAGGGCAGGACATCGCGGCGTTCCGCTTTCTTCAAAAAGGCCACCATGCCGACGACGATCAGCAGCGCTTCAACGCCTTCGCGAAGCAGGATCGTGAGCGACGCGATGAACGTGGTGAGCGGGTCGGCCTTGTCTGCCCCCAATTCACCATCGACCTGCGCAAACAGGTAGTCGAGCTTCTGTGCAGTGGCGTCGGCTTGTTCCAATTTCCCGCTCGCGAGCGCGCCACGATATGCCAGCATGGCGTTTTCCACTTCCGTGAGAAGCGCCTGGTTGCGAGCGCGTAGCGCGGGCTCGAGCGGCTCAAAACCATCCAGGTAGGCTGATAGGCCCAGCCGTGTTGCATTGGCTTGATCCCCCGCGCGCGCGGCAGCGAGGCTTTCCTGAAGGCGCGTGCGAGCCAAGCTCAGCCCACCAGTCCCACTTGAGGCAACAGTCGCCTCCGGATGGCTTCGAACATAGGCGGTGAGGTCGCGTGCCGCGTCTGGAGACATCTGCTCGGACAACGCGGCCTCGGTCAATGTGGCTGCGGCCGCAAGGTCGGGAAAGACGGCCTTGGCGGAGACGTCTTTGCCCCAGGACTGCTCGCCGCGCGTGCGCATTGCATCGTCGTGCGACAAGGTGCCGGCGAAAAATGCCAGTGCCCACCTGTCCTCGTCGGAGAGCGTCGCGAAACTGGGCATTGACGTGCCCGAAACGCCTTGAGAAACGACCTGATAGAGCGCAAGCACACTGCGCGAACGGGCCCGGTCACGGTCTGTGAACGCAATCGGTGGCGGCTCCAGCTTTGCTCCAAGCGGGCCATCGCCGCGGCCGGTTGCTCCGTGGCACGCGGCGCAGTTGGCTTCAAACAGCACCTTGGCACGCGCTAGATCTGGTGGTTTCGATGGCGAGAGCGGAAACGGATATGCCTTGACCAGAGCGGCAGCCAACGAATGGGCACTGTCTGCCACAGACTTTGCATCCGCCTTCGCCGCGATGAGTTCATTCAGCGCCTTCGCCCGTTGTTGCAGGTCGGGCAGTGCCGGCGTGCTCGGCAGTGCTCCGAGTTGCTGCGCGGCGGTCGCGGCGAACTCTTTCATCTCTTCGTATTCGCTGGCACTCTGGACCTTGCCGTCGTGCACGGCGCCGCCGTAATCGACTGCGAGGTAGTCCAGCAACTGCCAAGTCTGCTTGGCCTGGTCGCTCGCAGCGGAGTCCGCCGCCCAGGCAAGAGAGGAAGACCACAGCGCGAGCAGCGCCGCCATTGCCAGGAAGTACCTGGCACAGAGTGAGAGCATTTTCATGTTGTAGTGGTGCTATTGATTCTCATTTTATCGACGGCTCGCACCAGCAGGTCGGGGTGTTGATGTCAGTGACTCCGACGCTGCCGTGCAAGCACAGGGGACGGGCCCGGCGGACCGTCCCTGCTCAATTCAGCGCTTGTCGACCTGGGGCGCCGTGGGCGCGCGCAGCAGGCGCAAGCCGTTGAAGACGACGGCAAGGCTGGCGCCCATGTCGGCCAGGATCGCGAGCCACAAACTCGCATGGCCGGTGAACGCGAGAACCATAAAGATGGCTTTGGTGCCCAGGGCGAACACGATGTTGGCGGTCAAGATTCCGCCCACGCGTTGCGACAGCCTGACAAATTCAGGCAACTTGCGCAGGTCGTCCTGCATCAGCGCGACGTCTGCAGTTTCGATGGCCGTGTCGGTACCTGCGGCACCCATCGCAAAGCCTATGCTCGACCTCGCCAGCGCCGGTGCATCGTTGACGCCATCGCCCACCATGCCGACAGGACCGCGCGTGAGCAACTCCTCGATGGCTTGCAGCTTGTCTTGTGGAAGCAGCTCGCCTTTCGCACTGGTGATTCCGACCTGGGTTGCGACGGCTTGCGCGGTTTTCTTGTTGTCGCCTGTCAGCATCACGGGCTCAATGCCCAGCGATTTCAGGTCCTCGATGGCCTGGCGGCTGGTTTCGCGCACGGTGTCGGCGACGCCCAGCACCGCCAGGACCTCCCTATCGGTGGCCAGTACCACCGCTGTTTTTGCCTGGAGCTCCAGCGCATCGAGCTGGGCTTCCAACTCAGGCGAGCAGATGCCAAGTTCCTCGATGAGCCGGTGGTTGCCGACGTAGTAGGTGCGCCCGTCCACATCGCCTTTGACGCCACGTCCGGGGATAGCTTCAAACCGCTCGACAGAAGCAAGTGCTCCATCACCATGTCCGGCAACGATTGCCGTGGCCACAGGGTGCTCCGACAGCACATCGATGCTCGCCGCGAGACGCAATGCCTCGCCTTTTGTCAGGGTGCCCTGCGCAATGACGTCCGTGAGGGCAGGACGACCATGGGTCAACGTCCCGGTCTTGTCCAATGCCACCGATTTCAGGTGCCGTCCCTGCTCAAGATAAAGGCCGCCCTTGACCAGGATGCCACGGCGCGCCGCAGCAGCCAGACCGCTTACCACGGTGACCGGCGTGGAAATCACCAGCGCGCATGGGCAGGCGATGACCAACATGACCAGTGCCTTGTAGACCCACTCGAACCAGGGTTGGCCGAAGGCCAGTGGAGGAATGACTGCAACGGCAAGCGCGACCGCGAACACCGCAGGCGTATAGATGCTGGCAAACCTGTCGACGAAGCGTTGTGTGGGCGCACGCTGGCCCTGCGCCTCCTGGACGGATCGTGCGATTCGGTCGAGCGTGGTCTCGCCCGTGCGCGAAGTGACGCGAAACTCCAGCGTGCCGCGTTCGTTGATGGTGCCGGCAAAGACCGTGGCGCCAACTGCCTTCTCGACAGGCATGCTTTCGCCGGTGATCGGCGCCTGATTCACCGAGGACTGGCCGGCGACCACTTCGCCATCGAGAGCGATTCGTTCTCCCGGCCGCACGCGTACTACGCCTCCAACAGGCACAGCATCCGCTTTGACCTCGATCCACTGCCCATCGGGTTGACGCACCAAGGCACTTTCGGGTGCGAGGTCCATCAGTTTGCGAATCGCATTGCGGGCCCGGTCCAGGCTCAGCGCCTCGATCATCTCCGCAATGCCGAAAAGCCAAATGACCACCGCCGCCTCGGGCCACTGACCGATCAGCGCCGCGCCGATGACGGCGACCGTCATCAGTAGGTTCATGTTCAGTGATCGCGTCTTCAGCGCGATCCAGCCCTTCTTGAGCGTTTCGATGCCGCCCAGACCAATTGCAGCAAGACTGGCAAGAATGACAGGCCAGGAGGCTTCTGGCGTCCCCGCGAAAACCATGGCCTCCGCACCGAGCGCCAACACGCCGGAGATGGCCATGCGAAGCCATTGCCCGCGCGAAATGCCGGAGCCGAACTCGCGCGGAGCGGAAGGCGTCGGTTCACTGGCACTTTGCAGGACAGGCGCCATCCCGAGCCGCTCGATTGCTGCGGTCACGGGAGCGAGGTCCGCAAGCTCGTGGCTCACGGTCAGCGTGCGGCCCATCAAGTTGAAGCTCAAGGCGTTCACACCAGGCATGCCTTCAAGCGCTTTGCGAAGAAGTCCTTCCTCGGTCGGGCAGTCCATCTTCTCGATGAGATACACGGCCCGCCCCTGAGATTCGGCTCCGCCAACTTGCTCGACACTGGCCTTCATGCCCACGTCGTTCAAGGCTTTGAGGATCGGGGCGTGATCCGGCAGATGATGCTGGATATCGAGCCGACGATTCATGAGGTCGAAATCCAGTTGCTCGATGCCGTCGATCGTGCCAAGGCGCTTGCGGATCGTTGCCTCTTCCGTCGGGCAATCCATGTTGGAAATGAAAAAGCGCGTGGCGCCTCCTATCGCGGGCGCTGCCACAGAGGAGAGCGGCGCCGCAGCGGCGATTGAGGCAGGTGAAGGTGCATCGCCTCCCGTCTTCGCGACGGGCTTCATGCCCAAGCCTTCGATGGTTCGGGCAATCGAGGTCGTATCGCTGAGCGTATGCGACACCGTCAGTGTGTGGGCCTTCAAGTCGAATTCCACGGCTCGAACGCCAGCCAACGGCTCCAGCACTGAGCGCAACTGACGCTCTTCGTTGGGGCAGTCCATCTGCTCAATGAAGTAAACGACCTGCCGCGGCCCCTTCGTATCCACGACAGCTTGCATGCCGATGTCGTGCAGGGCGCGCAGAATTGCGTTTTGACCGGCAGAAGCATGAGTCACCTCCAGGCGACGCCCGGCCAGTTCGAAAGTCATCCCCTGGATGCCATCGAGTTGTCCCAAGCGCTTGCGGATCTGGGCCTCCTCGCTAGGACAGTCCATGTTGGCGATGGCAAAGCCAGTAACAACTGGCTCCGCTGTTGGCGTCTTCACATCGCCCGTGGAGCACCCGCAGCTCGAGCCGCACGAAGTTTGCGTCATTGCATTCATTGATCAGTGGTCCTCAAATTCCCGGGCTTCAAGGGGTTGCAGTACGCGCGTTCGCCCTTGGCGCCAATGTGTTCACGAGCGTGCTATCGCAAGCGCTTGATCGAAAAGCCCAGCCAAGGCATGATTAAGAACCCTAAAGTAGGTTGAGAGTCAAGAGCAAGCCCGCAGCGGACACCCGGAAATGCAACATGAAAATTGGTGAACTGGCCAGCGCGACGGGGATGCAGATTCCCACAATCCGCTTCTACGAGCAGGAGGCATTGTTGTCGCCGCCTGCGCGGACGGCGGGCAACTACCGGCGTTACGACGAATCTCATGTTCAGCGCCTGGCCTTTGTTCGGCATTGCCGCTCACTCGACATGAGTCTTGAGGACATCCGGGTGCTGCTGAAGTTCAAGGACCATCAAAACGAGCCTTGTGACGAGGTCAACGAACTGTTGGACAAACACATTCTTCAGCTCGCCAAGCGCATTGAGGAGTTGCGGTCACTGGAGGGGCTGCTGATGACGCTCAGGGCTCAATGCTGCTCGGGTCAGGTCGCCGAGCGGTGCGGAATACTCGACGGCCTGACGGCGGCCTCTCAAAAGCAGTAGTGGCCGACTGCGCCAGATTCGGCGCGATCATTGCCAGCACAACTTTGCAGGTCAGGATTCAGCTCCGTGGCTTAGAGCGCGGAGGGTGATGCGACCATGTCGCAGTGCGACGACACGTGCTGGCGCCGAAAACCCGTCGAGCGATGCTTGCTCTGGCACCGCGCACGAATGATTGCAACGCTAGCCCGGCCAGGGCAGGAAGGCAAATGGCGGCCCCCGGCCCCAAACGTAGTCGAGGCTCCGAGCTGCTTCCAAAACAATCTGCAAACATGCAGCCACAAGCACGGCCGCATTCGCCGGCATTGGGAGCAGCCAGGCTGCGGTCTTCAACGGATTGCGGCTTCCGAGGGCATCGAGGGCATCAAGGTAACGCTGGTTGAGCGCGACTTTGCCACTTCCCGCAGTGCGCATAGCAACTTGGGGTGTTGTCGCACATCGAGAGACCAAAAATTAATCGAAAGTCCTGCTGCGCGATGAGGTGCGAATCAACTCATGCCAGCGCTGCATGCGGTATTCACTTTTCAATAGAAGGCAACATCCATGACTGACTCGAGCAAGCTCCGTTTGGATCTACCCCTGATCCTTCCAGACGTGGACGACGTCGAGGATCACTGCGTACAACGGCTGACAGAAGCGCTCGAGGGACGCCCTGGCATCTCCGAGGCTCACATCGTTCGAGATGCCAATGGACAGCCGCAGCTGTGCCTGCACTACGACCAGTCCGTCGTCTCCATAACCCGCTTGCGCGAGCTGGTCGGCTCGGTTGGCGCACAGTTGAGCGAGCGGTTCTCTCACCTGACGATCAGAGCTGATGGCTCGCTTCATGCACGTGCGGCGCGCAGCGTTGCCGCCGACCTGCGAAGTGTTCCTGGCGTCTTGGAAGCAGATGTGTCGGGCTCCGGCTCCGTCCGTATTGAATACGACCGGCAACTGGTGTCAGCGGAGACCTTGAGGGCAAAGGCCGCAGCGCTTGGGATCCACACGACGGCCGCCAACGCACCGCGAACAGACGCCGCACCGGAGACTCCACCCCGGCCTTCCCGCTCCGACGATGAACCCATCGACCATGCCAATCACGACCACGCGGGCCACAAGCACAGCGGGCCTGACCACAGCGACCACGCGGATCATGCAGGCCATGATCACGGCAAGAAAGGTGCTGGCGGTCATGCGGGTCATGACCACTCCGAGGGCGGCCTCCTGGGAGAGAAGAGCGAACTGATCTTTGCCGCGCTCGCCGGCGTACTGTTGACCGCAGGATGGCTGATCGAGCGCAGCGCCGCCGGACCCGCTTGGCTCCCCACGGCAACCTACATCGCTGCATATTTCTTCGGCGGCTTCTATACAGTCAAGGAAGCCTTTGAGAACCTGAAGGCACGCCGTTTCGAGATCGATACGCTGATGCTGGTGGCGGCGCTGGGTGCCGCGGCGCTCGGCAAGTGGGCGGAAGGCGCCCTGCTGCTGTTCCTTTTTAGCCTGGGTCACTCGCTCGAGCACTACGCGATGGGACGCGCCCGCAAGGCCATCGAAGCACTTGCCAAGCTCGCACCCGAGACGGCTACTGTGCGACGTGACAGTGGTACCGAAGAAGTCGCTGTCGAACAACTGAAGGTCGGTGACGTGGTCGTCGTGCGGCCCAACGAGCGACTGCCGGCCGATGGTGTCGTTGTGGTTGGGACGTCCAGCGTGAACCAGGCGCCAGTCACTGGCGAGAGCGTACCGGTCGACAAGCGGCCAGTCGACGACATCAAAGCGGCGCTCGCAGCCTTTGATCGCGTTGCGCCGGAGCATCGCGTTTTCGCGGGCACGATCAACGGGTCGGGTGCCATCGAGGTGACCGTTGCTCGCCGTGCTGAACAATCCACGATGGCCCGCGTGGTCAAAATGGTGACCGAGGCGGAGGCACAACGCTCGCCGACGCAGCAATTCACCGAGCGCTTCGAGCGCATCTTCGTCCCTGCTGTCCTGGCCTTGGTTGTCCTGCTGCTGTTCGCCGGCTTCGTGATCGATGAGCCGTTCTCTGACACCTTCTATCGGGCGATGGCCGTTCTGGTCGCAGCAAGTCCGTGCGCATTGGCCATCTCCGTCCCTAGCGCCGTTCTCAGCGGCGTGGCACGCGCCGGCAGAGGCGGCGTCCTGGTCAAGGGAGGCGGCCCTCTGGAGAATCTCGGCACGCTGACTTCCATCGCTTTCGACAAGACTGGAACGCTGACCGAAGGCAAGCCCAAACTGACCGATGCGGTTGCAATGCAGGGAGTCACAGATGATGAACTGCTGGCCGTGGCGCTGGCCGTTGAAGAGCACAGCGACCATCCCCTGGCGACCGCCATCGTGTCCGGCGCGCGCGAACGCCTCGGTGATCACGCGAAGACGGTTACTGCCTCGGACGTCAAAAGCATCACCGGACGCGGCGTCCGGGCACAAGTCGACGGCGAGCTCGTTTACATCGGCAAGCCGATCCTGTTTTCCGAGCTGCCAGGCTCTTCACTGCCTCAGGACGTGAAGGAGACGAACGACAAGCTGGTCGCTTCCGGTCGGACAACCATGGTCGTGCGCAAAGGTGAGCGTTACCTAGGGGTGATTGCCGTGATGGATACCCCGCGCCCCGTGGCAGCGCAAGTTATGGCCGAACTCCGAGCGCTTGGCATCGAGCGGCTCATCATGATCTCCGGAGACAACCAACAAGTCGCCGATGCGGTAGCCAAGAGTGTCGGCCTGACCGAGGCACGGGGCGATCTCATGCCGGAGCAGAAGGTCGATGCCATCAAGGCACTTCGCAAGGAGCATGGCAAGGTCGCCATGGTTGGCGACGGCGTCAACGATGCGCCTGCGATGGCCAACTCGACGGTTGGTATCGCCATGGGTGCGGCGGGCTCCGACGTCGCGCTTGAAACCGCCGACGTCGCCCTGATGGCCGATGACCTGACCCAGTTGCCGTTCGCGGTAGGGTTGTCGCGCAGCACGAGTCGCATCATCAAGCAGAACCTCTACGTGAGCCTGGGCGTGGTTGCTGTGCTGATTCCCGCGACGATCTTTGGCCTGAACATTGGCACCGCCGTTCTGTTTCACGAAGGCTCGACCTTGCTGGTCGTCGTGAACGCGCTGCGTCTGCTGGCATACAAGAAAGGCACCTTTCAGGCGCCGCAAATTGCGACAGCGGTCCCGGCAGGCGCAACCTCCTAAAGCAACACTGACGTTCCTAGCTCAGAAGTTCATCTATCAACGAACGCCGAGCGCTATCTCTTGTGATTTTTGTGGCTCTTGCGAGCCGGCATGCTTTTCTTTTTGGCGTCGCGTCCCGAAAGTCGATCGAGCAGACTTTTTGCGTAGGGGCGGCGATGCGCCGCAGGAAAGTCGCGGCGCTCTTTCCACCATCGAACAAGAAGAAATATCACGGCTCCGATGGCGAGGATGCTGATGTACAGGCCCAGCATCATGAAAAAGTGCGAGCCATCGTCGGTTGTGGTGCGGTACACGGCCTTTCCTTTCCGTCGAACTTAGAAGGTTCGGGTGGGAGATCACTCGAACCGATGTGTTTCCGACGCCTGACCGCATGGAACGCGTTCAGGTTGGATCGTCGAGTGGTGAATGTCAAAGCGCTCCGCAAGGATGCGGGATCCCTCCGCCACGAGACTGTCTAAGTCACCGCTTCCGCTGACTAGATGAACGCTCAAGCTCACCTTGCCGCTGGAGATAGCCCAGACGTGCAGCTCGTGAATGGAATCCACACTCGGCAATTCGCGCAGAGCTTTTTCGATCTCTGCAACATCGACATCGTCCGGCGCACCCTCGAGAAGAATATTCATGCTGTCTCGCAACAGCAGCCAAGTCCGCGGCAACACCCAGAATCCAATCGCGACGGCGATCACGGAATCGACCCAGGTCCAGCCTGTAAACCAGATCACGACGGCCCCTGCAATTACTCCCATCGACCCGAGCATGTCGCTCCAGACTTCCAGGTAGGCGCCCTTGACATTGAGGCTCCGGTCCTTTCCCGACGAGAGCAATCTCATGCTCACGAGGTTCACGACAAGACCCAACGCTGCAATGATCAGCATCGGGATGGAGTCGACCGTTTGCGGCGAGCGCATCCGTTGCCAGGCTTCATAGAGGATGTAGATGGCAACACCGAAGAGCAGGAGAGCATTAAACGCGGCCGCGAGGATCTCGAATCGGTAGTAGCCGAAAGTTCGCTTGGCGTCTACTGCGCGCTTACCGATCTGGATCGCTGCAAGCGAAATAGCCAGCGCCGCTGTGTCTGTGAACATATGCGCCGCGTCGGAAATCAGCGCAAGGCTTCCGGTGACGAGTCCTCCGATCACCTCCGCGACCATGAACGTCGTGGTAAGGGCGAGGGCAATCCACAGGGATCGCTCATGGCCAGGACCCGATGCCGCTTGTACGTGCGAGTGAGAGTTTCCGGATGCCATGATCGCCTTCAAAGATGAGAGATGGGAAGCGGGTCAGGTCCGTTCGAGCTTCCCGTCTTGGTCGCATCGGCCGCTGAACCTGATCGAACTTGCAAGGGAGTTCCGCACCGAATCACATTGGTGAAGACAACATCGCCGACGGCGACATGCGGGCCATCGCCCACGACGACAACATGCGAGTGCTTGGACCCGCCGGAGCGGTACGACAAGCGAGCGAAGCGCGACGTCGCAATTTGCTGCGCGCTTGCCGTCTCTCGGCAATCGGTCCGGCCGCCTCCTCGCAGCTCACGCGCAGAGGCCACCTCAACCACCTCTGCGGTGCGCCACCCTTCGCGGAACGCACTGGCGTCCTCCATGAAGGTCGCGCAGCCGACCAAGCTCGCGGCGCAACAGGTTCCGAACGCGGCCATTGCGAACAACCGCCTGACCCGCAAACCGGTTGCGCGATCACCGCCCCTCGCGAGACAACGGGCGCGCGGATCGGAGTTGTTCATCACGGCACCATCAAGCGATGGCTTGCGCGTAGCCGACATCCATGACGTAGATCCATCCCGCACCTGCCTGACCAGTATGGGCAGCGGCTGCGATGATCTTCACGAACTCATCGGCATCTTCATCATTGCAATGGAGTTCGAGCTTGTACTCGTTCACCACTTCGTCGCCCAGTTCAATGGAGTAGCGACGCTCGGCTTCGTGAAGCGGCGCCAACGAACCCTTCACGACGTACAGGGTCAGGTTGTGCCGGCGACCGCGCGCATCGTCTCCCCAGGCGTTGGACCCCTTCAATGCGGCAATCACGGCTGCGACTCTGTTGCTGTGGACGTATGCCTTGATCTCTTTCATGGTGTTTCTCCTTCTAAGATCTCTTCAGTCTTGGCCTTTCGCCTCTCGGCTCGTTGCTCCGCCCACTCGTACATCAAGGGCAGGATCAGCAGCGTCAACGCGGTCGAAGTGAAGAGGCCACCCACCACGACCGTGGCAAGCGGGCGTTGCGTCTCGGCGCCGACACCGGTCGACAGCAGCATCGGGATGAGGCCAAGGATCGCGACAGACGCGGTCATCAGCACGGGGCGCAGCCGCAGCGCGGCCCCCTGTTGAACCGCCTCCCGGATTGGCAAGCCCTGTCGTCTCAGGTCGTTCAGGAACGTCACCATCACAATGCCGTTCAGCATGGCAACGCCGAAGACAGCGATGAAGCCGATCGCCGACGGGACCGACAGGTATTGCCCGCTGACAAACAAGCCGACGATGCCACCAATGATTGCGAACGGCACGTTGGCGATGATGAGCGTCGCATGCCGCACAGAGTTGAAGGCGGTGTACAGAAGGATAAAAATCAGGCCGATGGTCAACGGAACGATCACCCCGAGCCTCGCCATCGCTCGCTGCTGGTTCTCGAAGGAGCCGCCCCATTCGATCCAGTAGCCGGTTGGCAACTCGACTTGCGCCTTCAGCTGCGTATCCGCCTCTTTCACGAAGCTGTCGACATCACGGCCCTTGACGTCCATCTGGAGCACTGAATAGCGCTGCAGCGACTCACGTCGGATGAACGAGTACCCCTCGTCGAGCTCGATCGATGCGACCTGCGAGAAAGGCACCAGCGCCCCCCCTCCAGTGCGGATCGGAATGCTGGCAATGGCCGCGGGGCTCACTCGGAATTCGTCGGAGAGACGAACCGCGATCTCAAAACGCTTGGTGCCATCGATCAACGTGGAGACCGCGCTGCCGCCGATACCGGATTGCACGACCTCCAAGATCTCATCAGCGTTGATACCGTAGCGCGCCGCGGCGTCCCGGTTGACCTTGATGATGAGCTGCGGCTTGCCCTTGTTGGCTTCGGCCGACAGGTCCGCAATACCAGGGATCTTCCCAAGCACGCCTTGAATCTTGCCGGTGAGTCTGTCGAGCGTGGCCAGATCCTCTCCGTACAGCTTGAGCGCAAGCGTGGCCCGCACCCCGGAAATCAGTTCTTCGACGCGGGATTGGATCGGCTGAGTCGCGCCGAACACAACCGTGGGCACCACTTTTTCAAGCGCCTCCTGCATGTCCGAGGCCAGCTTTCCGTAGGAGATCTTCTCCGGCCACTCCTCGGCTGGCTTGGTGTCCAGATTCAGCTCCATGTAGTTCACGTCCGTGGTCTCGCCGCCTTCGGCGCGGCCGATGGTCGCCAGCACAGATCGGACTTGAGGAAATTGCTTGCGCAAAGCCGCGCTCACCTCGTTGGATACGCGGATGGACTCGTCCAACGAGGTGGAGGGAATACCCGTCACACGAAACTGGATCGTTCCTTCCTGGAGCTGGGGCATGAACTCCTTGCCCAGGAATGGGAACAACGCCAGCGAGGCGAGCAGCAAGACGATTGCCGAGCCGACCACCAGACGCTTGCGCTCAAGGGCCCAATCCAACAAAGGAAGGTAGATCCGCTTGGCGCGACGAACGAGGAAGGTGTCCTTTTCCTCTTTGGGCTTCAGGATCATCGCGGCGAGCACGGGGACCAGCGTCAGCGAAAGCAAGAGCGACCCCGCCATGGCGAACGTGATGGTGTACGCCATCGGCTTGAAGAGCTTTCCCTCGAGCCCGGTGAGTGAAAACAAGGGCAGGAAAACCACGATGATGATCAGGATGGCGAATGCGATCGGGTTGACCACCTCACGGGCCGCTTCCAGGATGAGGTGAGTCTTCTGAATCGGCTTGCCGGATTCCTTCGCATGCGCCAGAAGTCGGAATGCGTTCTCGACCATCACGACCGCGCCGTCCACCATCATCCCTGTGCCGATCGCCAAGCCGGCAAGCGACATCAGGTTGGCCGAGACACCGAACTGCTGCATCAGGATGAATGCGATCAACATCGCCATTGGCAGCGTGATCACCACCACGATCGCCGAGCGAAATTCGCCCAGGAACAGGAAGAGGATCACGGCGACGAGGATCGCGCCTTCGACCAGCGAGCTCTCCGCAGTGTTCAGGGCTTTCTTGACAAGCTCCGTGCGATCGTAGACGGGCTGCAGCGTCACGCCCTTCGGTAACGCCGCTTGCGCCACCGCCAACTTGGCTTTGACAGCATCCACCACGTTCTTCGCGTTTTCATTGACGCGGGCCAATGCGATGCCCAAGACAGCTTCCTTGCCGTCTCGTGTCACTGCGCCGAATCTGGGTGCAGGAGCCTCCTTGACCTGCGCGACGTTTCGCACATACACAGGCGCGCCATTGCGCTCGGCGATGACGATCTGCTCGATGTCCTTTGTGGTTCCCACCAACCCGAGACCACGCACAAGGAACTGCTCCGCGCCAAGGTTGATCGATTGGCCGCCGACCTGTTTGTTGTTGGCTGTGAGCCGCTCCATCACCTCCTTGAAGCTCACGCTGTACTGAATGAGCTTTCGCGGATCGATCTGAACCTGGAATTGCTTTTGCTCTCCACCCCACGAGACGATGTCGTCCACGCCGGGGGCCGTACGCAGGATCAGTCGCACGGTCCAGTCATGGAGCGTACGAAGGTCCATGGTGCTCATCTTCTTGTCTTCGGACTCGACGGTGTACCAAAAAACCTGGCCGAGACCCGAGCTGTTCGGACCCAGCACCGGTTCGCCATAGCCTTGAGGCAGGCGACCTTTTGCTTCCTGCAGTTTCTCGCCCACCAAGCGGCGAGCGAAATAGATGTCGACATCGTCCTTGAAGTAGACGCCTACGTAAGACAGGCCGAAGAGCGAGACCGAGCGCACTTCTTCGACGCCCGGCAAGCCAGCCATGGCGCCTTCGATCGGTGTCGTGAGCAGCTTTTCCACGTCCTCCGCGGCCAGACCTGGGGACTCTGTATAGATATTGACTTGAACCGGGGTAACGTCGGGGAAGGCATCGACAGGGACATTGCGAAATGCCTGAACGCCGAGTCCGACCAAGACGGCGAAGAAGACCAGGACGAGGACCTTGTATCGAAGCGACGCGTCTACGAGTGCGTTGAGCATGTTTTACTTTCGATTCCTCAATGTGCGTCGCCGATTTGCGACTTCAGCACGCGTGCCTTGAGGGCGTAGGTTCCCGCGCTCACCACCTGCTCGCCGGCCTTCACGCCTGACTTCACCACCGTCCGGGTACCGAGCCTGTCGCCGGGATCGATGGCGCGTTGCTCGTAAGCACCGTTCTCAAAGACGAAAACGTTGGGCTGCCCCTGCATGAGAACGATGGCCTGGTCCGGCACCGTCAGCACGTCCGTCTTCGGCGCCGACTGCGGCGAGGGGCTTTCAATGGTGGCGGTCGCGAACATCTCAGGCTTGAGGCGACCCTCACCGTTCTTCACCTCGATGCGCGCCGGAATCGAACGCGTCTCCTTGTCGAGGATGCTTGCAACGTAGGTCACTCGTCCTTCGAAGCGCTCGTCCGGATAGGCACCGACGGTGACGGTCGCTTTCGCACCGACGCGGACTTTCGCCAACTGAGCCTCGGCCAGGTTGGCCTCGATCCACAGCGTTGACAGGTCCGCGACGACGAACAAGGCATCGCTGGGCCCGGCCAAGCCGCCCACAACGGCCTTTTTCTCGATGATCGTGCCGGCCAACGGCGAAGTCAGCGGGAACACGGAGGTCACGCCTGCGCTCTGGCCCGATGGGACGCCTAGCAGCCGAAGGTGGTCCTCCGCGGCGCGGAGCGTCGCGCTTGCCTTTTCATGCTCGGCTTTGGCCCGCAGGTAATCCTTCTGCGGAATGATCTCTTCTGCCTGCAAGGCAGTGGCGCGCTTGTAGTCCGCGTCAGCCACTCGCTGAGCAGACCGTGCTTGGCTCAACGCCGACGAAGCCTCGCCAACGGCCAAACTGTCCAGGGTCGCGAGCGACTGTCCGGTTCGAACATTGTCGCCAAGGCTTGCTGCAACAGTGGCAACGCGGCCTTCGACGCGAGGCGCAATCCTGGCAATGCGATCCTGGTTCGCGCGAATCGTCGCTGTCACCGTGACGGTGTCAGCCAGGGCTTGCGCCTTGAGTTCTTCCAGGACAATGCCAGCGCGATCCGCTTCCTCCTTCGAGAGCTTGAGGCCTTCTTTCTCGGCAGCCTTCTCTTCGACAGCGGGCTTCTCGGCCGAACCGTTGCTGCCTCCGCAACCGGAAAGTGCGATCACTGCAAAGGCCGCGCAGATCGCTGCGGCAAGCTTGGTCAGAGCGGAACGTTCGGTACTGCGCTGATCGACCAGGGCGGAATTGAATTTCATGGCGTGACTCCTTCAGGAGGCCAGCCGGCGGCCAGCTCCAGTGCAAGACGGGTGGATTGATAGTCGATGAGCGCGTCGATCAGATCGCGGCGTGCGTCGAGGGCTTGCCTGTTCACCACGATCAACTCGAGAAGACCGATCTGGCCGGCGCGCTGGGACTTGACCGAAAGCTGCTGGTTATCGAGCAGCGCCGGAAGCACACGCTCCTGGAGCCTGGTGACACGATCCCTCAGGCTCTCCAGCTTGGCCCAGAGTGCCCGCACCTGCGCCTGCGCATCTCGAAGGCCCGCACTGCGCGAGATCTCGGCTTGGGTGAGCGCGCTGCTCGCCTGTCCAATGCCGGCGGCATTGCGTTTGAACAATGGCAGCGGCACGGAGACCGAAACGGTTGTGAGACGTTCGCGTGCACCGGATGCACCTTCACGCCCCACGCCGACGCCGACAGTGAGATCGGGATAGCGGCTGGCGCTCTCCAACTTCAGCTTGGCCCGTGCCGAATCTTCCCGTGCGCGCAGCGCCTGGAGGCGCGGCTGGCTATCAACCTGGGACAGCAAGGACTCGAGGCTGTAAGCCGCGCTTGCCGTGGGGCGAAGCTCGCCGCTCGCCTGTGGCAGGCTTTCCATGCGGAGTTGAAGCTTCGCAGCCAGCTCAGCGCGAGCGTCGATCAGTTGTTCCTTTGCGACGGCCAACTGGTTGCGGGCACGCTCGGCCTCGACCGCTGCCACGTTGGAATCCAGCTTGGTGTCTTCACCTGCGATCCGTCGCTTTTGCACAGCTGCTGCAGTACTTTCGAAGAGACCCAGCGCCTGCTCTTCGAGCTCGGTGCGTTGTTGCAAGGCGAGGACGCGGTAGTACAGCTGCGCCACCTCGACGCGAACTTGTCTGCGGGTCTCGGCGATCTCTTCCTGCAGGGCCATCAACGCCGCGTCGGCAGCTTCGCGGCGAAAGCCTCGCTGGCCTGCGATCTCGAATGTCTGCTGGACGCTGCTCGACCACTCGCGACGCCGTTCAGACGACGCTCCCTCCTGTGGGACAGTCCGGCGGGTGCCATCCAAAGAGACGACTGGATTGTTGTAGAGGAAGGCGTTGGCGTCGGTGCGCGAACCTTCCGCCGAAGCGAGTTCGGCCCGCTTGGCTCTCAAGGCCGGATTGGATTCTTCAGCCAGCCGCCATACCTCCGTCAGGCTCAATCCCTGAAGGACCGGCAGGGGTTGTGCTGGTTGCGCAGTTTGGGCGGTGGATGTCGCGACTTGCGCGAGGCTGGGCCATGCGGCCAAAGCCAATGCACTGGCAATGACCAGCGTCTTGATTCGCATCGAATTCTCCTAGCGTTGAAAAACAACCAAAGGCGAGATTCGGCGAGCAGTCGTCGTGGGAAAAGGAAAAGAGAAAACGAGCTCGCCGATCAGAGGGCGAGCGTTCGTGCTGGGCGTTCAAGCCCTATGGGGATTGGGGAACGATAGGTAGGAAGGCTGAGCGCCGGGGGCCATCCTCCGACAGGGGCCAGGAAATGAAGAGACAGAACCGGAGCGATGTAGGCAACGCTGGCATGACAACCGATGCAGTCGTCGCTGTCGGCGATCGTCTTCTGCTTCAGGTCTTTGCTTTTTTCACCCGAAGATGCGTTGGCCTGATGCTCATGGTGACCAAAATGCGTGGCACCGGTGCCAGCCTCATGCCTGCAGTAACCCGTGGCCGCGCCCCACGCGAACTGCAGCGGCAGGATCGCGAGAAGCAGGGTTAGGAGGAACGTACGCATGGTCGCAAGTGTATCGAGGGCGCTAGATTTATCGATGCGCTTGAGCGTGAAATTGCGGCAAAGGCGCCGGCAATCTCGCGGGATCGCAGCTTACGCCGCCGCCTGGCCACACTTTGCGCAAAAGCGCGCACCTGGCACCAAGGCGGTGGCGCAGCCAGAGCAAACCCGTGCTGCGACGGGGGCTGCGCCGCATTGTGCGCAGAAATTCGCGCCAGGAAGGAACGGTGCCCGGCACGAACGGCAAGGCTGGCCACCGCGCGCATCGGCATCTCCGTAGGGATAGCCGCCCTCCCGACCACCGTGATGTCCCGAACGGTTCGACTGGCCATGCCCACGTCGGCCATGACCTCCGTTTGCCATGTTTCGAAAGATGTCGCTGAAGAAGCTCATGATGATTCCTTGGAGGGCGGGAGCGCCCGTTGCTGTGGAATGAAGTGATTGGAAACCATAAAGTCACTTCAGGGTCAAGCGCTGCGGTGCGTTTCCGCATGCATGGGACGCCCGAGCGATCGCCAATATGTCCAGATCGGCTCGGTACGCCGCGGTGGCGACGCCGAAAAACCCAAGCAATGTTGAAAACAGGTTGTCGTGGGAATATTTCTGCCCGGTAACCGAAGCAAGGCATGAAATCGGCAATTTCAGGCGCTCCTGTGTCTGAGCCGGCAGCCAGGCGAGCATGGGAACGTGCGTTTGCTCGCTGGGCGCAAGCATCGGCGGCAGCCCGTGCAGATAGATGTTTCGCTCGCCAAGGCTTTCACCATGGTCCGAGATGTAGAGAACCGCGATGTCCATCGCGGGGGCGCGAGCGCGCGCTACATCCACGATTCGAGCGATGTTCTGGCTGGTGTACTCGATCGTGTTGTCATAGGTGTTGACGAGCGCCTGCCGGTCGCAAGACTGGATCCGATTCGTATCGCACGTCGGCTGGAATTTGCCAGGTGCTGGATACCGCCGGTAGTAGGCTGGCCCGTGACTGCCCATCTGGTGCAGAACGATTGCCGTGTCCTGCTTCACTTCATCCAGGCGCTCCTCCAGCGACCGAGCAAGGATTTCGTCCTGGCACACATCCTCACCGCAAAGGCCGTCGATGCCTGACGTCGGCATCTGCAGGGTCGGCACTCGCGCGCAGACTCCCTTGCAACCCGAGTTGTTGTCGAGCCATTGCACTGAAACACCTGTCCGCAGCAGGACGTCGAGTGCGTTCTCGCGCTCACGCGCCTTCCGCACTGAGAAATCCTCGGCACCCAGCCCGGAGAACATGCAAGGCAACGATGTCGCGGTGTCGGTGCCACACGAGACGACGTCCTGAAAGTACAGGATGTCGCGGTTGGCGAGGGCCGCATTCGTCTCGCGCGCATAGCCGCCCAGGGAGAAGTTCGCCGCTCGTGCGGTCTCACCCACGATCAGGACGAGCACCAGCGGGCGCGCGGAAAGCGACGGGGTACGACGCGCATCCGGTGCGATCTGAAGAATCGCGCCGGATGTCAGGTCTTCGCCTTTGAGGTAGCCGTAGACCGCATTGATGTAGTTGGTCGGCACGAGCTGGAAACGGAGTTCGCGGTGGTTGCGGAACGTGGGTGCCAGGGTTCCATACCACGTAGCAAGCAAGGCGCTGGCGACGCCGGCGGCCACCACACCCAGCAGAACCGTGTGGATCGCCGATCGCTTCCATTCGGCCCTGCGAATTCCGACAAACCACAGCATTGCCGCGGGCAAGACGCCCCGGCAGAACACATCAACGAACGCTGGGAGCGAGAGCAGCTCGCGGACCTCGCGTGTGTCTGTTTCGACCATGTTCCGGACCAGGCCCTTGTCGAAGAGCACTCCCCATGCATCAAGGTAGTGCGCGACGCTGGCCGACACGATCAACAGTACGCTCAACAAGACGGCGCCAACCCTGCCGGCGACGAACGGTCGCAGGAGTGCAGCGAACAGCAGCGCGAGAAAGATACCGAGCCCGGCGGTCGAGGCCAGGGTGGCGGCGCTCCAGCTATCCTGTGCAGAAGCGAAAGTCTTCCAGAAACTGAAGTTGTCTACAGCAACAATCCAGCTTGCGGTACCCAAGCATGCCCAAGTTGCGGAGAGCGCCTTATTCGTTCCCCGCGAGGGGGCAAGTGGGCCTCCTTCGGCGTCGGAAGGCAGCCGAAGGGGATTGTGATCTGGCATGGTCTGGAGTCATTCACGCCGACCAAAGGTGGCGCCTGCCAACCTCACCAGTCGTGTGGGAGGACTCTAGAAATCGCACCGAACAACCTCCGAACTGGAACATTACAAACATGTAATGTGGCGCTCCACTGGAGGAAAAAGGCGAGAGGCGGCGCGGGCAAATCGCAGATGACCGAAATGTAATCACCCACCTCCCCCGCGAAGTTACGATCGAGAAATGCACCTGCTAGTGATCGAAGACGAAGTGAAGTTGGGGGACTACCTGCGCAAGGGCCTGGTGGAAAGCGGCTTCAACGTCGACCTCTCACGCGATGGCTCCGAGGGGCTGGGCATGGCGTTGACAGGCAACTACGATGCGATCGTCCTGGATGTGATGCTGCCAGGCATTGACGGCTTCAAGATCCTTGAAGCGATCCGCAAGTCTTCTTCCATTCCCGTTTTGATGCTGACCGCACGCGACGATGTGGCCGATCGCGTCAAGGGTTTGGAAAGTGGTGCAGATGACTATCTCGCGAAGCCTTTCGCCTTCTCCGAACTGCAAGCGCGCATCCGAGCGCTTCTGCGTCGCGGAACATTGCAGGAAACGACGCGCTACGCGCTCGCGGACCTTCAACTGGATCTCACCACGCGCAAGGCGACGCGAGGTTCAAAGCGCCTGGAGCTGACGGCCAAGGAGTTTGCCCTGCTTTCGCTTCTGCTGCGCCGGCAAGGTCAGATCCTTCCTCGAGCCATCCTGGCGGACCAAGTCTGGGGGATGAACTTCGACAGCGATACGAACGTGGTCGAGGTCGCTGTGAGACGGCTTCGGATGAAGATCGACGATCCTTTCGAAGTGAAGCTGCTCCACACGGTACGAGGCATGGGGTACGTACTGGAACTGCGAGACGCGGAATCGGCGTGAAGGAAAACTCCATCCAGACATCGCTGTCTCGCTGGTTCGCGATACAGACGTTGATTGGCTTGAGCTTCGTGTGCGTGGCCGTGTATGCCGCAACACGATGGAGCTTTCAGCTCAAGCAATCGGAAGAGTTCTTGAGGTATATCGAACTTGTGCAGCATGTGGTCGAAGAGACCAGCAATCCTCCCGATCTCAATGCCTTGCGCCACAAGCTGGGTGATTATTTTCTTTCGCACCCGGATGCAGCTGCAGCGGTTTGGGTTGGCGAGGAGCAGGTCTACCTGTCGCCGGGGCCGGCCGCCAAGGGCAACTGGGTCACGCGGGACCGCATGCTCGAGGGACTCGCAATCGATGGCAAGCCGATCAAGTTGCAACTGACACTCGATGTCTCCAAGGATGACTTGTTGCTGCGCCGGCTCGCATGGACTCTGTTTCTGGCCACCACCCTGGGGTCGTTGCTGGTCGCGTTTACCGGATCCTTGGTGGTTCGCCGCGGGCTGAAACAGCTCAAGCTCCTCGCGGCCAAAACCGCGGAAGCAGGACCGGAGAACGCCGGCATTCGCATTGACGCCTCGAAGTACGCAAGCGAACTCCAGCCATGGGTGGGCCAATTCAATGCCTTGCTTGAGCGCGTTGAGGGTGCGTACGAGCAGCTCGAGTCATTCAACGCCGATGTCGCGCATGAACTCCGGACGCCCTTGGCAAACATGATTGCCCAAGCGGAAGTCGAACTGAGCCAGGCGCGATCCGTCGCCGCCCTCCAAGACGCGTTGAGTTCCCAACTGGAAGAGGCACACCGCCTTTCGGGCATCGTGACTGACATGCTTTTCCTGTCCAAAGCGGATCGCGGTGCGCGTGCAAGACGGACCGGGCCTGTGAGCATCGCCGAGCAGGTTGCTGCCGTGGCCGAATTCCATGAAGCCGAGCTGGAGGCCGCTGAACTCTCTTTGAAGATCGATGGGGACGCCAATCTCCTCGTAGACGTCGGCCTGCTTCGGCGCGCTGTCTCCAACTTGGTCAGTAACGCGATCCGATACGCCACGCCGCAAAGCCTTATTCGTGTGGCGATCGAGCAAGAGGCGAACGCGATCAGGCTCTTCGTGGACAACCGGGGGGAGCCGATCGACCCATCCGCACTGCCGCATCTGTTTGAGCGGTTCTACCGGGCGGATCGATCGCGCTCTGGCTCTTCCAGCCACCATGGGCTGGGTCTGACGATCGTGTCGGCCATTGCACGTATGCACGGCGGTTCAACATTCGCCTCTTCGGCCGGGGGAGTGACACGCATCGGGCTCGTGCTGGCCCAGCCCGAGTCGAGCGGGGACTGAGCCAAGAAGAATCTACCTTCCGGCATTTAGCCGCCCGCAGATCTCTCTCGGCTGTTGACTTCACCGGGCGCTTGCGGATCCCTCCACCGAGAGCCCGACGAAGTCGTTGACAGCCTCGTCAGCGCGAAGCAGGGCGGCGCTCAGAAGAGCGCGCCTACTCTTTCTTTCACTTCGGGTTGTTCAACACCGGCGGCCAAGGTGCACCGCGGCTTACCGAGTTCCATGCGGGATGCTTCATCGCTACGTCGAGCTCGGCGACGACTTGCGCGCGGGATTTGGGCTCACCCGTCTTGGCAACAGGCCACGGCGCGCCCCGGCTAGCAGCATTCCAGGCAGGTTGCTTCATTGCCGAGTTCAGGTCGGAGTCGATGTCTGCTCGGCTCCGCTTGGAGGCATGCTCCGGGTGATAGGTCGCCCCGGCTTCGTTGGGTGTGGGGTGATAGGCGCCAGCGGCGGACGCGCTTACGGCTGAAAAAATTGCGGCGACGACGGCTGCTGCGGTCACGGCGGAACGAAGAGTGCGAATCAACATTAGGGTCTCCTTTGTATTCCGCCCCGAAGAGTCCGGGGCGTTCAACGACTCTAGAAAGCCTTTCGAACACTTGGCCTGCAACCGGATTACATATTGGTCATCGAAATGTCATAAACAAAAAAGAACACCACCTGAGTGGTCCCAGCGTGGTGTCCTGATTTATCCGCCTCGTGGATACCGAGGCTAGGTGTTGGCGATTGCGACTGGAGGCTATGTCCTGTCTGCTCGGGTCAGTTGCCTGCAAACTTGCTGCAGCGGGCAGCGGCCCCTTCAAATCAGCGCGTGACGGCATTTCCGTCAACTGGCGTCAGCGATGCACTGGCAGCGTCGCTCGAGCCACGAAGCTGTGCGTATGCGCGGTTTGCCTTGGCGTAGGCCGGATGGTTGCCGCTTGCGAATGCATCGCTGTAGCTGAGAGCGCCCAGGCCAGACCTGATCCAGTTCATCGTGTCGGCCTGCACTGCCGCTCGGGTCTTTTGCTGCACCTGCACGACGGCTTGAGGATTGCCTTCCGGGTAGCCGAGCGTGGGAGCGGCGGCCATCCAGGCACGTGTCTCTGCGGCCACGGCAGGGCTGGAAACGTTGGAAGTTTGAGCAACAGGGCGCGGGTCGCCTTCTGCATAGTTACCGGCGAAGGCTGGAACCGCCGCGGCAGCGAGAAGCATGGAGGCGAGGGGCAGTCGAAGCGAGGAGATTTGCATGAGGAGGTCCTTTGGATTGGTGGGTTCATACGCAGCCGTTCTCGACTGCGTGAGTGAACTTTAAAAAACCAGTCCTCCAGACTTCTAACTGCAGGATTACAGTTTGGTTATCAGCTCTTCACTTGAGGCTGAACCGGACGGGCTGCGGTGCTTGGCCCTTCAGGGAAACGTTGGCGACCACTTTGGTGCCTGCGCCCACGGCGAAACTGCCTTTTGCCTGGAGAGAGTCCGCGGCCTGTACCAGCGTGACTTCCTCCTTCTTTCCCGACGACAGTAGGGTCACCTTGGCGGTAGCGCCGGCGAGATCCACTGGTTTGCCATGGTCAGACACGTACAGGGAAATCAGGTCGGGCAGCGCGACGAGTTCGTAGCTCACGTCCTTCGCGACTGTCACGATGCCGCCATGCGCGGGCTTGGCCTCATCCTTATGGGCTGCTGCCCCTTTGCCTTCGTGTTCGTGCCCTTTGTGGTCGTCAGCAGCGAATGCGCCGCTTGAAATGCCCAGCGTGGCGGCTGCGATGAATGTTGCGAGTTTCATGATGGCTCTCAGGTAAGAATGGCGCCCCCGTTGAACGGCCGTGCGGGGGCAATCACGGTACTGACCCTAGGCGGCTGGCTGTGGGGGGATCTCATGCTCCAAAGCGGCTTGCTTCTGAGCCTCGTTGAACACGGCCTCCTCCTCGTCTCGACCATGTGCCAATCGGTAGAGCACTGGAAGCACCAACAACGTCAGTGCCGTGGAGGAAAGAATCCCGCCAATCACCACAGTCGCGAGCGGTTGCTGCACCTCGGCCCCTGTGCCTGTCGCGATTGCCATCGGCACGAAGCCCAAAGACGCGACGAGTGCGGTCATGAGCACCGGGCGAAGGCGGGTGAGTGCTCCCTCGTGAATGGCGTGGTCCAACGACGCGCCCCCCTCGCGAAGGTTCCGGATGAAGGAAATCATCACCAGTCCGTTGAGAACGGCGACCCCCGATAGCGCAATGAACCCGACGGCCGCGGTGATCGACAGCGGGATGTCACGCAACCACAACGCCAGAATGCCGCCGGTGAGCGCAAACGGAATGCCGGTGAACACGATCAACCCGTCCTTCATGTTGCCGAACATCGCGAACAGCAGCGTGAAGACCAGCAGCAATGCGACAGGCACGACGATTTGCAAGCGCTTGGTGGCGGACTGAAGGTTCTCGAACTGGCCGCCCCAGGTGGTCCAATAGCCGGTCGGGACCTTCACCTGCGAATCAAGTGCGCCCGCCGCTTCACTGACGAAGGACCCGAGATCGCGACCGCGTACGTTGGCGCTGACGACGATGCGGCGTTTCCCATCCTCTCGACTCACCTGGTTGGGGCCTGGCGCCAGTTCCAGCGTGGCGACCTCGCCCAACGGAATGAAGTTCACGCGCGCAGCGTTTGCTCCAGCGCCGGCAACGGACGTGGCCCCGACGACGTCGGCTGCAGCCGAACTGGCGGGCAGCGCGATAGGAAGGCGCTTGATCGCCTCGAGGTCACCCCTCACGTTGTCGGGCAGCCTCACAACAATGTCGAAGCGTCTATCTCCCTCAAAGAGGGTGCCGGCATTGCGCCCACCGATGGCCGTGGCGATGGTGTCCTGCACATCCGCGATGTTCAGCCCATAGCGCGTGGCCTTGTCTCGATCGATGTTGACGGTCAGCATCGGCAGACCTGTTGTTTGTTCCACGTTGACCTCGGCCGCGCCTGAGATCGATTTCAAAACGCCTTCGATCTCGCGCGCCGTCTTGTTCAGTACATCCATGTCGTCGCCAAACACCTTCACGGCAACGTCGGCCCGTACGCCCGAAACCAGTTCATTGAAGCGCAACTGGATGGGCTGGGAGAACTCGTAGTTGTTGCCGGGAATCTTGGACACTTCCTTCTGCACCGCCTGGACAACTTCCTGACGCGTGCGCCTTGGCTCCGGCCATTGATCTACCGGCTTCAGCATCACATACGCATCCGAGATGTTCGGCGGCATGGGATCGGAGGCGATCTCCGCAGTGCCTGTGCGCGCAAAGATTCGATCGATCTCCGGAAACTTCTCCTTGAGCGTGCGTTCCAGTTGCTGCTGCATCTGTACCGACTGGCTCAGGCTCGTTCCGGGAATGCGCAACGCCTGCACGGCAAAATCACCCTCGTTCAAGTTCGGGATGAACTCGCTGCCCAGCCGGGTCGCCAGCAAGCCGGCGAGGACCACTGCGATGCCGGCGACTGTGAGAACCACCGCCTTGGCCTCGAGCACGCGTACCAGCAGCGGCTCGTACGCCTTCTTGGCCCAGCCCATCAGGCGGTTTTCCTTCTCCGAAACCTTCTTTCCGATGAACAGTGCAACGGCCGCGGGAATGAACGTGACTGACAGAATCATCGCGCCGAGCAAGGCGATCACAACGGTGAGGGCCATCGGATGGAACATCTTCCCTTCGACGCCGGTGAGCGCGAAGATGGGCAGATAGACGATCATGATGATCAGTTGCCCGAAGAGCAGCGCGCGGCGAGCCTCCTGAGAAGCGGCGAAGACTTCGTGGAAGCGTTCCTTGCGGGTCAGTGGTCGCCCGTGCCTGTGCTGAGCATGAGCCAACCTGCGCACGCAGTTCTCCACGATCACGACTGCCCCATCGATGATGATGCCGAAGTCGAGCGCACCCAGACTCATCAGGTTGGCGCTGACCTTCTGATTGACCATGCCAGTGAAGGTGAAAAGCATCGACAGCGGAATCACCATCGCCGTGATCACCGCGGCGCGCATGTTCCCCAGGAACAGGAAGAGGACCACGATCACGAGCACAGCGCCTTCCAGCAGGTTCTTTTTGACCGTTGCGATCGCCTTGTCGACGAGCACGGTCCGGTCGTAGACGGTGATAGCTTCGACGCCTTCAGGAAGCGTGCGGTTGATGTCCGCCATCTTTTTCGCGACTGCCTGCGAGACGATGCGACTGTTTTCGCCGATCAACATGAAAACGGTGCCCAGCACCACCTCACGGCCGTTGTCGGTCGCAGCACCTGTGCGCAGTTCCTTCCCGATCCCGACCTCCGCGACGTCGCGCACGCGGACCGGCGTGCTTCCGTTGCTTGAAAGAATGATGTTGCGCAGATCCTCCACGCCTCGCGCCTGGCCAGGCGCTCGAATGAGGTACTGCTCGCCGCGACGTTCGATGTAGCCCGCGCCAACGTTTGTGTTGTTGCGCTCCAGCGCCTTGACCACGTCCGCCATCGACAGCCCATACGCGGACAGCTTCTCTGGAATGGGGGCAATCTGGTATTGCTTCTCATAGCCACCGATGGAATTGATTTCGGTGACGCCAGCCACGTTGCGCAGCTGCGGCTTGATGATCCAGTCCTGAATCTCTCTCAGATCCGTCGAGGTGTACGGAGTGCCATCGGGTTTTTTCGCCCCGTCTTTCGCTTCCACCGTCCAAAGGTAGATTTCCCCAAGGCCCGTGGAAATGGGGCCTACCTGCGGATGGACGCCCTCAGGCATCTCACCGCTTGCAGATTGGAGGCGCTCGTTGACGAGCTGGCGCGCAAAGTAGACGTCGGTTCCGTCCTTGAAGATCACGGTGACCTGCGAGAGACCATAGCGCGACAGCGAGCGTGTCTGGAGCAGCCCAGGCAGCCCGGCCATGACGGTCTCGATAGGGAAGGTCACGCGCTGTTCCGTTTCCAGCGGTGAATACCCGGGAGCACCTGTATTGATCTGGACCTGGACATTGGTAATGTCCGGGACAGCGTCAATCGGTAGCTTTTGGTAGTTGTATACGCCAAGGCCTGCCATGGCCACCACGGCCAGCAGGATCAGCCATCGTTGTTCGATGGCGAAGCGAATGATGCGTTCAAACATGCGTTTTTCGCCTCAATGCGTATGGGTCGCAGAGCCCTTGCCCTGCTCGGATTTCACGACGAAGCTGCCCGCGGCAGCGTACTTCGCGCCCGCCTTCAAGCCACTCACGATTTCCACACGCTTGCCATCCGTACGGCCGATCTGCACAGGCTGCGGCACGAATCCACCAGGGACCTTGAGGAACACGACAGGTTTGTCCTCGATGGTCTGCAGAGCGGAGGAGGCGACGGTCACGGGCGAGATGACTTCACTGGCGAGGACTTCAACGCTAACGAAGAGCCCTGGTCGCCAGGCGCCTTGCGGATTGGGCAACACCACGCGAGCACGCGCAGTACGAGTCTGCTCGCCGATCAAAGAGCCGACGTAGGCGACGGTGCCGTTGGTCGTTGCGTCGAAGGCGCCAGATCGCACCACGACACGCTCACCCACGCGCACCTGCTGAAGGTCGCGTGCGGGAACGTTCATCTCGGCCCACACATTGGACAGGTCGGAGATGGTGAACACGCTCGCGTCTTCCTTGACTGATTCACCCAGGGCGATGTGCTTCTCCACGACCATGCCGTCGAAGGGTGCGCGCAGCTCGAAGCGCCCCAGAGAACTGCTGCTGGTCGACGCACCGACGGTCAGCAGTTTTTGCGTCGCATTGGCCACGCTGATCTCTGCCTCACGAAGCGCTTGCTGGGCCTGGAGGACATCCTGCTCCGGTGAAATCTTCTGCTCCCAGAGCGATTTTTCGCGGTCGTAGGTGGTCTTGGCGAGCTCGCGCCGCCGCTGCGCAGCCTGAAGTTCAGAGCGGGTCTCGGAGATCGCGGCGCTGGAAACGACTGCCAGTACCTGCCCCTTCTTGACACGTTCCCCGAGGTTTGCACTGACGCTGTCAACGACGCCGGCGACCCGCGGGACGATGTGCGCAGTGCGGTCCTCGTTGAAGCGGATCTCGCCCGGGAACTGGAGCCCACTGCGAATCGATTCCGGTGCACTGGTATCGAGCGTGATGCTCGATGCCTTGATCTGGGCGTCGGTCATGTTGACCTTGCCCTCTTGCTGATTGAACGTGAACAGGTACGGTTCTTTCGGCGTCTGCACGGCGATCGTGGCTTCGAAGATGTGAGGCTCTGCCACCGTCTGCTGACTCGTCAGAACGCCTGCGACCGGCGCCAGCTTGACTTCTTGCTGGTCGCCGTTCGGGCGATTCAACGTCACCGTTACCTCGGCGTCAGTCGGCGCGATCGGCTTTTCCTTGTCATAGAGCCAGGCTTTGAACCTTGGCTCGCCGTTCTCCTCGGCGAGCTTCAGCTCGATGCTGAAATCGCCTTCGGTGAAACGCTGCCCGCCGTTGGGTCCCTTGGGTGCGGACGCCTCTTCGTGTCCGCCTTCTTCGGATTTGCCATGCCCATGGCCGTCGTCCTCGGCGCTCTTGCCGTGACCGTGCCCATCCTCGCCTTTGGCCGTTTCCTCGGCATGGCCACCGCCCTCGACCGCTTTCTTGGATGAGCCACCGCGCAAGATGAGCGCACCTGCGGCCGCACCGACGATGAGGAGAAAAATGATGATGAAAAGCTGCTTGCGCCCGGGCTTGCCGAGCGTCGACTGCCAAGAGTTGGCCATGATCGGTCCTTAAGGATTGGAGACGGGAGAGCCGCTTGCAGCGGCGGGGCCGCCAAGCAGGCGGTCCAGATCAGTGATGGAGCGATGCAGCTCGGACAGCGACCTCAGGTACTGCGAACGTGCCTGTAGCAACGTACGCTGCGCGTCGAGGGCATCCAGATAGCTGAACTTGCCCAGTTCGAAACCTTTGGTGGCCGCGTCAAACGCAGTCTGTGCGCCCGGCAGGATGTCCGACTGGAGTGCCTCGACCTCGGCCAGGGTGGTGACGTATCGCTGGCGCGCGCCGCCTACGTCAGCACGCAGCCTGAGTTCGAGCGCACGAGCGTCCTCTTCCGCCTTGTCCTGACGTCGAAGCGCCTCCGTGATGTTTCCCCGATTGGTGTCGAAGATGGGCAATGGCACGGAGATACCCACGACCGCCTGGCTGCGCCCGACTTCCCGGGAACGCATCGTTCCTGCATTCAGGGTGATGTCCGGAATGCGCTTGGCCTTCTCAAGTTCCGAGAGAGCGCCGTATCGCTTTACTTCCAGACGTGCCTGCCGCATGGAGGGCGCGCTCGTGATCCGATCCTCGATGGTCTCCTGGGCCTGCGGCTTGGGAATCTGCAGCGCATTGCCGTCGACCGCGTCGAACACCACGGTCGGTCCCGTCAACGCACGAAGCTGATAGAGGTTTGTCTGCAGCTCACCACGCGCCTGGACCAGTTCCAGTCGGACATTGGCTTCCGCGACCTTCGCTTTCGTCTCCTCGACCGGAGATACCTTGCCTGCAGTGACGCGCTTGCCGGCCGTCTCGCTGCCGGTACGTGCAAGTTCAAGCGATGCTTGCGCCAGTCGCACACGGTCCTGCGAGATCAGGGTGGCGAAGAATGCAGCCGTCACATTCGCCCGAATGTCTGCGTATTTTGTCTCGAGCTGCGCGCGCGCGACGTCGATGGCACGCTCTGCCGCCTCGATACGTGCGCCCCGCTTGCCGCCAAGTTCGAATGGCTGGCTCAGCAGTACTGTGGTCGTGCGTGTGTCGCGCCGTACATCTTCGACCTCGACGCTCAGCGTGGGGTTCTGAAAAACCCCGGCCTGGACACGTGCACCTTCCATCGCTTCGACCTCGCGTCGCGAGGAAGCAATCTCGGGATTTCCATCCAGGGCGATCTGAATCGCGGCCGCCAACGTAAGGGGCGGAGAAGATGGGACAACAGGCAAAGAAGCCTGATTCGGCACAGGGGGCGTACCCAAGCTGCTGCCTTGAGCGAACGCACTGCCGCCCGCGAATGCCGTAAGCGCAAGCGCGAACGGCACGATAAACCTGCACATCGAATTCTCCAGTCAAAGGAACGAGACAAGGGAATCCGGCGCGATCGTCAGAACATCGTTTGTGAGCGAAAAAGTAAAGACAGAGGCGCGCCGGGTCAAGCGGCGCGTATCCATTTCGGGCGATCGATGTCCTCGTCGACCCTGAAGTTGTAGGGCTTGGACGTTGCTCCTACAAAGGAGAGACCCTGAGGACCCACGAAAGACGTGTCCAAGGCTGCTCCAAACTGAGCTACACCGGTCTGACAGTAGCTGCAGTCGTCGTGTTCAAGAAATATGGGCTTGTCCGCCAGATCGGCTTCTTGTTGCGCGAGGTCCAAGGGATCAGCCTGATGCTGATGGTCATGGTGCCCGATATGAAACGAAGCTGGCGCAGTCTCGTGCTCGCAATAGGTCGCGACCGCCGCCCAAGTGAACTGGGTGGGCAGCAAAAGCATCAAAACGACGAGTAAGCAGCGGACCATCGAAGAATTTTATATATGCAGCATGAAGGCGCACACGACTCAGGGTCACCAGGACCTGGAACGTGCAGTGTGTCAGTGAAGCGCGAAGGGATACAAGGGCAAGCATGGATTTGCGACCGCGATCCTATAAGCCATTTTGCCAACAACGCGAACTTCAAGATTACATTGCTGTAATTTTCTCTCCGTTCCCGTCGGCGGCGTATGCGGCGGGGTGGCTTCAGTCCAAGCCGGACCAGTGCAGGCTCCTAGCCAGGATACGCTAGCTGACACGCGCAGCTTGCTACGGCCCCGGCTCGATAAGAAGGTCGGTCCATCGTCGAACCAGACGTGCAGCGCGTCCTCTGGAGTTTGGTGTCGTCGGAGCGAAGCCGAGATTGCCCTGAGCATTCGAGCACCAGAGCACTCAGGCGGAGCCTTCCGGCGGTTTTTCAAACTTCATACTTGAGAAGTCAACCTTGCCGACCGCACTCGCGCCCCCTGCGGTTCATGCGGCTGACGAGGATGGGGTTATGAATGCAGTGAACCAACTCTCCTTCGGCACCGTCGCCGACCATCAGCCAGTTTCGACGTGCGGCTTGGGCGGCATGACATGGGAAGCTCCTTGCGCACTGGCCGTCAAGGCTTGTCGGGGTCGGTTTTTCGGTCACCCGACGCCACCTCGTTTTCGCGAGGCTTGGAGCCCATGTCCTTGCTGTTGTCTCGCATGCCCTTCATCATGAAGAGCATCGCTGCAGGGCAGATGAGCACCAGCAGGAACGGTGCAATGGCCTGGATGAAGGCCCGCGCCTCGGGCAGCGCGGCATACGCCACCAGGAGGCCAGCGCCCAACCCAACGGCGACCTTGATCATTGTCCGCATATCGCATTTCATGGCATTGATCCTTTCAGAGCGCGTACTTCGCGGAGGCGTTTGCTAGACCGATGGGGCCGGCAGGAACTCTGTTCCGGTACGCAGATGGAGAAACTTCTCGACGGGCATCACAGCCGCGATCCCGGCGCCGGGGACATCCGAGCCAGCGACTTCCAGCAAGGCATTGAGAAGCCCTTCCAGGTGCGATGCCTCCACGAAGATTTCGAGCTTCGTGTGCGCGCTGAGCAAGTCGCGGGAAAAGAAGTTCTTGTATTCGCCAAAGCCCTTGACCTTGGTCAGCGTCAGACCACCAATGCCAATGCTCCTGAGCCTTCTCTCCAGCGCATCGACCGTCTCGGGCGGAACGATGGCAATGACGTAGCTGAATTTCATGATGACCTCGCTGCGTTGTGTGCGGCCTGACCGGCCGATGAACACGGTATGAAAAGTTCGCTCGGAACGGCAAAGCCGCACATGTGCCCATTTCAGGGGGCGCCTGGGCTGCAGGTCATTCGCGCGGCCTGCAGTGCAGCAAGATTCGCCATCACGATGGTTGGAGTGCCGCGCCAGCCGAGGATTCCCCGTGGCGCGCCCCATTTGTCAGAAGGAGTGCGACTACAGCAAGCGCCGACCAGCGACGGTTCGCTGTCGTCGCTGGCTTGCACGATGTCTTGTGTCCCTCTATTTGACCGAGGTCACCACGTAGCCGTCACCTTCTTTCTTGAACCCGACATGGACCTTCGCGCCCACGGCGAGCTTGTCGAACAGCATCTTGTCCTTGACGGCAAAGCCCATGGTCATCGCGGGCCACCCCAGGCTTTTGACGGGGCCGTGCGCAAGGGTGACCTTGCCCTGGGCCGCATCGAAGTCCCTCACCACCGCGTCAGCTTCATGGGACGTGGACTTGGCTGCCTTGGTGCTTTTTGCGGGCATGTCTTTCATCATGTCCTTGCACTTCTTGGCATCCATGTCCTTCATGTCCATGCCTTTCATGTCCATGTCCTTCATGCCCTTCATCTCCATGCAGTTCTGCATGCCTTTGTCCCCCATCTTCATGTTGCCCATGTCACCGGATTGGGCGAACGTGGCAGCAGAAAAAGACAAGGCAGCGATCAGCGTTGCGGTCGAAACGAATTTCATGATGTGTTTCCTATTTGAGACTGAGATGGGCCCGTTTTTTTCAGGCCCGGGTTAAGAGCGGCCCCTTTGGCAGCCGCGTCTGGAGTCATGTGCCGGTGTCCGGTTCAGAATTACTTGGGTGTCCCTCCTTGCATGGGGAGTTGATGGGGGCGTGCCTCGCGGACATCGGCAAAGCGCTGCCCTGTTGTCTCCGCTCGGTCGAACGTCATGACGCCAGAGCCGCTGCCCTCGGCCGTGCTGCCGTCGTTGATTTGCACGACGCCGCGCGGCTTGGCGTTCTTCAGGGACTCCGCCACGGTCTGGGGCCGGCTGTCGAACTGCGGGGCCGCCTCCTGCGATTGGCTTTGGGCGTAGGCGCCGGACAGCAGCAGGCTTGCGGCGATAAATACAAGGGTGTTCTTCATTTCTGGGTCCTATTCAAAAAATGGGGTAAAGCGGACTCGGTGGGCTGATGGCTCGCATCGCATCCGCGTCGAACGATTCGGTCAGGCGTTCACAGCACGCGGTTCGCGCATGCCTTCACCTGAGCCTCGTAGCGCGCCCTGCGGACCCGGTTTTCTCCGGGCGTCGTTTGGGCACGCGGGCCGTGGTCCAGCGGCAGCACCAGAGGTTCGGGCGGGCAATTCACCCGCTGGCCTGTGGCGCGGTCGACTCTGCTGGTGGTGGCCATTTGTGCCGCCACAGCCGCGTGCCGGTCCGCGCGCGCTTTCTCGATGACCTGGAAGTCGGGGCCGGCAAGCGCGGGCCAGGCCGCGCCCAACGTCAAGGCGACGGCGAGGGAAATGAGCAGTTTCTTCATGATGTTCTCCTGAGGTTGGTTTGATCTGACAGTTCGAGAGGAACCTCGTCGGATCAATCCAGCCATCGGCAGAACGCGATGCGCACAGGCCATCGCAGTCGTCCGTCTCCCGCATCAAAAAACCAGGCTGGCGCCGGCGCCACCGTCACGTGCGCGAGCCAAACCCTCGGCGCCCGTTCTCGTGCCTCGCCTTCGCCAGTGAATGTGTGGGCCACCGGCGCCGGTGCGATGGCACAAGCCGCGCAGGTCTGACAATCCTCGGCACTGCTGGGCATCGGGCGCGAGGCTGCCGACGCGGTCATCACCGGTCCGGCCTGCGGGGTTGCCAGGCCAGAGACTGCGGCGCGCGCTGAGGTACCGAGCACCAGCGACAGGCACAAGCAAAGCGCAACCGCACCCCACACGCGGCGGCAGTCGGAACGTTCAGACAGCCGCACGGCGGCTCCTTCCAAGCGTCCACCGTGATGCCTTGCGCGGCCTGCGCATCAACAGGTAGGCCGCGGGAATGACGAACATCGAAAGCAACGGGGCCGTGATCATCCCGCCCACCATCGGCGCGGCAATGCGCTGCATCACCTCCGAGCCAGTGCCTGTTCCCCACATGATCGGGAACAGACCCGCCAGGATGACAGCCACCGTCATGGCCTTGGGTCGCACGCGCAGCACCGCGCCTTCGCGGATCGCGTCCAGCAGGTCCGCGGTGCTCGTCTTTCCCTCGTCGACGCGCTCGTCCCAGGCGTGCTTCAGGTACAGCAGCATGATCACGCCGAACTCCGCCGACACACCCGCGAGGGCGATGAAACCGACCGCGCCGGCGACGGACAGGTTATAGCTGAGCAGGTAGAGCAGCCAGATGCCCCCGACCAGTGCGAACGGCAGTGCCGCCATGATCAGCAGGGCTTCGTCGAAGCGCTTGAACGTCAGGTACAGCAGCACGAAGATGATCAGCAACGTGAACGGCACCACCACCTTCAGCTTCGCCGTTGCACGCTCCAGGAACTCGAACTGACCGGACCACGACACCGCGTAGCCTGGGGGCAGCTTCACTTCCTTCGTAACCACGCGCTGCATGTCCTGCACCGCCGAACGCAGGTCCCTGCCGCGAATGTCCACGTAGACCCAGCCGGACAACCGAGCGTTCTCGCTGCGCAGCATCGGTGGCCCGTCGGTGATCCGAATGTCCGCCACGTCGGAGAGCACCAATCGCGCACCGCGTTCGGTGACGATCGGAAGAGAGCGCAGTTGCTCCAGCGAGTCGCGGATCTCGCGCGGGTAGCGCACGTTGATCGGGAAACGCTGCAGGCCTTCGACCGTCTCGCCGATGTTCTCGCCACCCACCGCCGAGGCGATGACCGATTGCACGTCGGCGATGTTCATTCCGAACCGCGATGCCTCGTCCCGCTTGATGTTCACGTCCACGTACCGGCCACCGGTGAGCCGCTCGGCCAGGGCGCTCGAGACACCCGGCACGTCCTTGAGCACGCGTTCGATCTCACCGGTGATGCGGTCGATGGTGGCAAGGTCGGTGCCCGCCACCTTCACGCCCACCGGGCTCTTGATGCCCGTGGCCAGCATGTCGATGCGGTTGCGGATCGGTGGCACCCAGATGTTGGTCAAGCCGGGCACCTTGACGATGCGGTCGAGCTCCTCGACCAGCTTGTCCTGCGTCATGCCGGCGCGCCACTGCTCGCGCGGCTTGAATTGGATGGTCGTTTCGAACATCTCGATCGGTGCCGGATCGGTCGCCGACTCCGCGCGCCCGGCCTTGCCGTAGACGCTCGCCACCTCGGGAACCGTCTTGATCAGCCGGTCGGTCTGTTGCAGCAGCTCGCCGGCCTTGCCCGTCGACAGGCCCGGCAGCGCCGAGGGCATGTAGAGCAGGTCGCCCTCGTCCAGGCGCGGCATGAATTCGCCGCCGATGTGCTGCAACGGCCACAGGCTCAGCACCAGCACGACCGCGGCGCCCGCCAGCGTCAGTTTGGGCCAGCGCAGCACCGCGTTCAGCAACGGTTGATAGACAGCGATGAGCAGCCGGTTCAACGGGTTCGTCTTCTCATCGGGAATCCTGCCGCGGATCAGGTAGCCCATCAGCACCGGAATCAACGTCACCGAAAGTCCCGCTGCGGCGGCCATCGCGTAGGTCTTGGTGAAGGCCAGCGGCGAGAACATCCGCCCTTCCTGAGCTTCCAGCGTGAAGACGGGAATGAACGACAGCGTGATGATGAGGAGCGAGAAGAACAGCGCAGGGCCCACCTCGGCGGCCGAGTCCGCGATCACGCGCCAGTGAGTTTCGCCGCGCAGCGTCTGGTCCGGATGATCGTGCTTCCACTTCTCGATGTGCTTGTGGGCGTTCTCGATCATCACCACCGCGGCATCGACCATCGCGCCGATGGCGATGGCGATGCCACCAAGCGACATGATGTTGGCATTGACGCCCTGGTAGCGCATCACGATGAAGGCCGCCAGGATGCCGATCGGCAGCGAGACGATCGCGACGAACGCGGAGCGCAGGTGGAACAGGAAAATGAAACACACCACCGCGACGACGATGAATTCCTCGAGCAGCTTGAAGCCCAGGTTGCGCACCGCTCGCTCGATCAGGTTGGAGCGGTCGTAGGTCGGCACGATTTCCACGCCTTTGGGCAGGCTGGCCTGCAGGGTCTGGAGCTTTTCCTTGACGGCGGTGATGGTCTCCAGCGCATTCTTGCCCGAGCGCATCACGATCACGCCGCCGACGGCTTCGCCTTCGCCATCGAGCTCGCCGATACCGCGGCGCATCTCCGGGCCGACCTGGATGCGCGCGACGTCGCCCAGGCGCACCGAGACACCGGCGTCGGTCGTCATCAGCGGGATCTTGCGGAAATCCTCCAGGCCCTGGAGGTAGCCCGAGGCACGCACCATGTATTCCGCCTCGCCGAGTTCGAGCACTGAGCCGCCGGTTTCCTGGTTGGCTTTCTGGATCGCCTCCACCGCCTTGGTGTGCGGGATCCGGTAGGCGGCGAGCTTCTCCGGATCGAGCACGACCTGGTACTGGCGCACCATGCCACCGATCGACGCGACCTCGGCCACGTTGGGCACCGTCTTGAGTTCGTACTTGAGGAACCAGTCTTGCAAGGCGCGCAGCTGCGAGGCGTCCTGTGTGCCGCCGCGGTCGACCAGCGCGTACTGGTAGATCCACCCGACGCCAGTGGCGTCGGGCCCGAGCGAAGCCTTGGCAGCCGCCGGCAGGCGTGACTGCACCTGGTTCAGGTATTCCAGCACCCGCGAGCGCGCCCAGTACAGATCGGTGCCGTCCTCGAACAGCACATAGACGAATGAATCTCCGAAGAACGAATAGCCTCGGACTGTCTTGGCGCCCGGCACAGACAGCATGGTGGTGGTCAGCGGGTAGGTGATCTGGTTCTCGACAATGCGCGGCGCCTGCCCCGGATAGCTCGTGCGAATGATGACCTGCACGTCCGAGAGGTCGGGTAGCGCATCCAGTGGCGTGCGCAAGACCGAATACACGCCCCAGGCGCTGAGCATTGCCGTGGCCAGCAGCACGAGGAAGCGATTGGCGATGGACCACCGGATGAGCTTGGCGATCATGGCTTGCTTCCCGGCGCTGCGGCCTTGGGGGTCGCGGCGGCACTTGCCGCGGGAGCCGTCGCCATGGGCGTCACCCGGGTGAGCTGCGGCAGGTCATCCGCGTCGATGAAGAACTCGAAGCTTGCGCGGTCGCCGGGTTTCAGATTGCCTGGTGTGCCGCCGGGCGGCAGCTTGAACTCCATCGTCATGGCGCCCCACTTGATCGTGGGAATCGGCCCGTGCGAGAAGGTCATCGCGTCCTTGGTGATGCTTTCCACCTTGCCTTCGCCCACGTGTCTTGGAGCCCCTGCAGCCGGCGTGGCAGAAGCGGCCGTCGCCGCCGTAGGCGCCGCTGTCCCGGGAGCGGCGTTCAGGCGCGCCTCGACACCCTTGAGGCTGGCCTCCGAGTCGATCAGGAACTGCGAGGACACCACGACACGCTGGCCGGCCTGCAACCCGCGCTTGATCTCGGTCTGGCCGCCGGTTTCCAGGCCGATCTCGACATCGACCGGCCGGAACCGGCCGTTGTCCTCCGCCAGCATGACAACCGCGCGCTTGCCCGTCTGGATGACGGCTTCGGTCGGGATCAGCAGCGTCTTGTCGGCACGCATGTCCGTGAACTGCATCGACACGAACATGCCGGGCACCAGCCTGCCGGTCGGATTCGCCAGCTCCAGGCGAGCCTTCAGGGTGCGCGTCGCCGGATTCACATCGGGAAGAATGGCTTGCACCTTGCCCTCGAAGGTCTCGCCGGGCGCGGCCGGCGTTCTGGCCTGCACCCTCGCGCCCAGACGCACCAGCGCCGATTGGCTTTCAGGCACTTCGGCATTGGCCCAGACGCTGGCCAGGCCGTTGATGCGAAACAGCGTGGTGCCGGCGCTCACCGTCATGCCTTCGCGCGCGGCCAGCTCCGTGACGACACCACCGATGGGCGCGACCAGCGTGATGCGCGGCTGCGTGCGGCCGCTGCGAGCGACGAGTTCGATCTGCCCATCGTTCATGCCGACCTGGCGCATGCGTTGGCGTGCGCCGTCGATCAGCGAGGCCAGGTCGGTGCCGCGCATGCGCTGCACCGACAGGAACTCCTCCTGCGCCGCAATCCATTCCGGGACATAGAGCTCGGCCAGAGGCTGGCCTTTCTTCACCTGGTCGAGCGTGGCGCGCACGTTCAGGCGCTCGACATACCCGGTCGCCCGGGCCTGCACGATGACTTGGTCCCGCTCATTGAAGGCGATGCTGCCGACCGTGGTCACTTGCGGCGACACGGTGCCCTCGGACACCACAGCGGTTCGCACGCCCAGGTTCTGCTGCACGCGCGCACTCACCGTCACGCTGTTCTGGTCGCCGTCGCCACCCGCGTAGACGGGCGACATCATCATGTCCATGAAGGGCGATTTGGCCGGCTTGTCGAACCTGTTTCCGGGCACCATGGGGTCGTGGTAATAGAGGATCTTCTTGCCGTTGTTCGGGTCGGTGTCACCGGCCTTGAGGCCCGCTGCGATGTGGCGCCGTGTTGCGTCTTCGCCGGTTTCGTTGGGAGAGGCTGCAGGCGCAGCTGTTGTGCTCGCTGACGGCGTGGCCATCGACGACGTGCCCCCAGAGGTGGCGGACGATGATCCCAGGCTCCTGCCGCGCTGCACCCCGAAGGTGTAGGCACCGACGGCTGCTGCCGCGAGGACCGCTGCCGCGATCAGTCCAAGAACGAGAGGTCTTGTTTTCATTTCTGTGATTCCTTGGTCTCGCCCGCGGCCGCGGACGGGCCGGTATCGAGCACTGAATGGTTGGCGGGGATCAGGAATTCGAGCTGCGCCCAGAGCGCGGCGGTCTCCATCTCGAGGCGAAGGCGTTCCAGGCGCGTGTCGACTTCCATGCGTCGTGTCTCGAGTGCGGCGCTCAAAGTGCCCGCACCGCCGCGGTAGGCCGCCAGCACCGCCTGCGTGCGTTCGGCGGCGAGCGGGATGAGTGAGCTGTCGTACAGGGCGAGCCGCTTGCGGTTGCTCTGCCACTGCTGCAACCATGAAAGCGCCTCGGCGGCACTCTCTCGCGTCGCTTCCTCGCGCTGGGCCTGCAACTGCTCGACCGTCGCCAGTTTGGCCGCGAGTTCCCGATCCTGGCGATTCTTCTGGTCTAACTGCAGCGGGATCGACAGGTTCAGCGACACCATGTTCGAGTAGGCCGGCCCCCGCTGGCTGTACATAAGCTCGACACTCCAGTCGGAGCGCTTGTTGCTTTGCGCGACGTCGGCTTCCGCACGCGCCACCGCTTCCTGTCGCGCCATCAGCGCGATCTGCGGGTGCTCACCGATCTGGGCCTCCAGATTGCGGGCGTCCAGGCGCACGGAGCCCAGTTCCGGTAGCGCCATCGAGGGTGGAGGCGTACCCGGCCCGACCCAGCGCGCCAGACGCGTCTGGGCCGTAGCGATCTGGCGCTCCTGCGCAAGGATGCGGTCGTCCAGTTGCGCCAACGCAGAGCGCGCTGTGAACACATCGGCCTGTGTGCCGCGGCCACCGCGGTAGGCGGCGTCGGCGCCCTCGATCTGCAGGGTCAGCTCGGCACGTTGGGTTTGCAGCAGGTCGCGCATCTGTCCCTGGTAATAGCGATCAAGCCAGGCGATCGCGGTGTCGCGCCGCAGGTTGGCCAAGGCGACAGTACGGCCCGCTTCGGCGACCTCGGCTTCCCGGTCAAAGCGCGCCGCGCGGGCCTGGCGCTTGTCGGAGCGGGTGAATTCCTGCATCACGCCTATCGAGCGCATCGTCATGAAGTCGCGTGTGAGGCTGAAGCGGTCGCTCCCATTGACGGGTAGATTGCTGATGCCGGCCTTGAGCACGGGGTCGGGCAGTTGTCCTGCGGCCACGGCCATGGCGCGCGCGGCGCCGGCGGCCGCGTCCTGCGCGACGAGCTGCCGCGAGCGCTCCTCGGCGAACCGCAGTGCCGCATCGAGAGAAAGCGTCTGCTGTGCATGAGCGCTCAGGCCGAGGGTGCCGGCGCACAGCGCCAACACCACAGCCCAAAGACGAACGGGGCGGCGGGCTGATCGCACGATCGGTGCAGCCGCAAAAAGATTGGGGAACATGGAATCTCCTGACGAACCTGCGAGTAGGTTGTCGGGCCGCTCCGGTGCGCCGAGCACAGCTCGACGAACACGGCAAGGCACGACCGACGCGCCGTACCGGCCCACAACGGGCCGTCGGCGCAAAGTCGGTCAGGCGATCAAGTTCGGGAGACGCAGTGCAGGATGGCGTGAGGCGGCGAGGCCGCAACCAGTGCACTCAGGGAGGTGGCCGAAGGGCGCGCAGGAGGCACCGTCTCAGGCACCCATGGGGTCAAGGGATAGATCGCCGACAGCAACACCGGCGGAACCGTCAGTGTGGATGCATGGTCGCTTTGCTGCCCGTATTTGCAGTGCTCGGCGCACAGGTTGCCGGAAGCCGTGTCAGTCGCGCCCACCATGTCCGAACAGGGCGATCCTTGCATAGCCGAGTCACGAGAGTCGTCTGTTACAGAGACAGCGTCTTGCGCCATCGACATATCGGTGGACAAGCCACCCGCCAGACCCGCGGAGAGCGCGGGGCAGGCGTAAGCGGCGATCGCCAGCTGCGAGAACAGCAGCAAGCCGATCAGGCCCCGGGCCACCATCTGCACGAGTCCGCGCCTCATCGCTGCACCTTTGGCAACGCCGACACGGCCGCACCGCCAACGCATGATGCGTTGGCGGTCCGTGTGAGGAAGGTTGCGGAAATGAGCATTGGAGAACGCGTGAAAGGCTGCTGATGGAGTCCGTGCTTGGAAAGTTGTTCCGCGAATTCTAGGCCTGTTGCTCAGGAAACGGGGCAAGCCGCGGCGAGGCGTGCGGCTTGCGGCGGACGACGCCGTCGTGATCGGCGCTCAATTGCTTGGCGGTCGCCCGACGGCCAGGCCGCTCAGCGGCGCATGGTCGCGGGTGCGTCCGGCAGTTGGCCCTGCTGGGTGAGGCGCTCCACGGGCGTGCCGAACTCCGGCTGCTCACCGCGCAGGCGTGCGTACGCAGCTGCGGCTTGCCGATAGGCAGGGCGAGTCGTATCCGCACCCGCTTCGCCGTTGGTGGCGGCGGCCAGGCCCGAACGCATCCAGGCCAGCGTGTCCGCCTGGACCGTCGCGCGGGTGTTGGAGGACACGCTCACGACGGCACGCGGATTGCCCTCGGGGTAGCCTTGGTCCACAGAGCTCTGCAGCCAGCGCTGCGTGTCCTCGGCCACAGCGGCACGGCTGGTGCTCGACGTCAGCGGCGCCGGGCGAGGATCGCCTTCGGCATAGTTGCCGGCCAGTGCGGGGCCGGCGATCGCGCCGAGCAGCGCGGCGAGGGTCAGGGAGGTCTTGAGAGAAGTCTTCATGTTCGGTCCTTTGGCAGTGGAAGGGTTGGCATCTGCGGAAATGAACAGCGCTGTGGCTTGTCTTTTTCCGATGCATCGACTTTAGGCCGCGGGTCCGAGGGTTTCCGCACGCGCAGATTACAGCTTTGTCATCTGCATGGCCGTGCTTGGCCGATCTCACGACCGAATCAGCTTTTATCTGACAGACGGCACTCGCCAGTGGTCAATCATTCGAGCGATAAATCGGGTCGGCCCCTCGACCAGATCACCAAGGCCGCTTCTGCATGTCCTGCATTCGGGTTTTGCTCCTTTGGGTGCTCATACTCGCCGTACCGTTCCAGGGGTACGCGGCGGCGTCTATGGCATTTTGCGAGACCGAGCATGCGGGGCCAACGGTGACGATTCAAAAAGATTCGCACCAGCGCTCGAACGCCTCAACGCATGACTCCGTCCACTCCCACGACATGGACGCTGAGGACATGGGGCACCATGATGCCGATTCAGGCACTGCCCATAAATGTGGAACCTGTGGGGCCTGCCATGCGGTGGCCCTGATGCCCAATACCTCTATAGTCCGCACCCAATATCTGCCGGCGGCGGACTTGGCAGAGCCTCGCTTTCTGCCTGTCGCCTTCTTCCCGCCCCTCCTCGAACGCCCGCCTCGGGCCTGAAGTGCCTGTTCGCCTTCGACCTCGCGGTCTGAGGCTGTGCGCTTCGCATTGCCGGTAGTCGTCCTCCCGTTCTCGGGTAGTCGCGACGCATCCCAGCCATGAGTCTTCGAGGATCACATGCTCTATTCAACGAATCTCACCAAGACCGAGTCCACGCGCGTGGGTACACCTTCAAGCGGAATCCCCAGCCCACGAAGGCCTGGTATCAGGCCTCGCTGTTGGCGGCTCTCAGCCAAGCCGAGTGGCCCTCGCGCCGCAGCCGGAGTGGGGGGAAATGAACCAAGGGAGGATGCACCATGAAGCCACGGCAAAGCGGCGTCGATCGCCGTAAATTCTTGATGGACCTGGGCTCTCGCAGCGTGATCGGAGGATTGGCACTGCCGCCTTCACTGACCTGGGCTGCCGCTGCTGCGCCTATTGAACGCACGGAACTGCATGGGACTGAATTTGACCTTGAGATTGCAGAGACACCCGTCAACCTGACGGGACAGGCACGGATGGCGACAACGGTCAACGGGCAGATCCCGGCACCGACGCTCAGATGGCGCGAAGGCGACACGGTCACACTGCGCGTGACCAACCGACTACCTGTCGCAAGTTCAATCCATTGGCACGGCATCCTGGTCCCCGCGGAAATGGATGGCGTGCCGGGCTTGAGCTTCAACGGCATCGCGCCCGGCGAGACCTTCGTCTATCGCTTTCCGGTCAAGCAGACCGGCACCTACTGGTATCACAGTCATTCCCGATTCCAGGAGCAAACGGGCCTGTACGGGCCTATCGTGATCGACGCCCGAGATGGCACTCGCTTCAGAACAGACCGCGAGCATGTGGTGCTGCTTTCGGACTGGACGGATGGCGTACCGGAAGAACTCTTCAGGAAGCTGAAGGTCATGAGCGGGTTCTTCAACTTCAACCAACCCACGCTTGGCGACTTCAAGCGAGACATCGCCGAGATGGGTCTTCAAGGGGCGCTAGAAAAGCGAAAGATGTGGAACCGCATGCGCATGGTCCCGACCGACCTCGGGGATCTCACCGGTACGACCGAACTGCGCAGCGCTGCACGCTACCTTCTCAACGGCAAGACTGCCGATCACAACTGGACCGGCATCGTCAAATCTCGCGAGAAGGTGCGCCTGCGGTTCATCAACGGATCAGCCACGACCATCTTCGACGTTCGCATACCGGGGCTGAAGATGAGCGTGGTCGCCGCGGACGGCCAGGACGTTCATCCCGTGACAGTGGATGAGTTTCGGATCTCTGTGGCCGAGACATATGACGTGATTGTTGAGCCGTCCGACGACAAGGCCTATACCCTCTTCGCCCAATCGATCGACCGGACCAATTTTGTGCGCGGCACGCTTGCGCCTCGCGTCGGAATGCAGGCTCCTGTCCCCGAGGTGGACAAGCCAAGCTGGCTGACGATGACCGACATGATGGGCGCCATGGGCTCGGTGGGAGCGATGGATTCGGCCCAGGGCCCGGGCGGGATGGCCGGCATGCAGGAGATGGGGGATATGCAGGGCATGGACCATTCAAGCATGGCGGGAATGAATATGGGTGGCGACGCGAAACCTGCAATGAAGCCACCCCGCGTGCGCCACGCCCGTACAGAGTACGGCCCGGGCGTGGACATGCACGTGGACATGCCGCGAACGAATCTCGATGACCCAGGTATCAACCTTCGCAACAACGGTCGGCGAGTATTGACCTATGCCGACCTTCGCACGATCGGAGGACCGATCGACAGCCGTGAGCCCGGCCGCGACGTCGAACTTCATCTCACCGGCAACATGGAGCGATTCATGTGGTCGTTCGATGGACAGAAGTTTTCCGAATCAAAGCCTGTGCACTTCCGTTTCGGCGAGCGGCTCCGATTGGTTCTTGTCAACGACACGATGATGAATCACCCGATTCATTTGCATGGAATGTGGGGCGAACTGGAATCTCCCACCGGCGAGTTTCTGGCTCGCAAGCACACGATCAATGTCCAGCCCGCGCAACGCGTGACCTACCGTGTGACCGCGGACGCCATGGGGCGTTGGGCTTATCACTGTCATCTGCTGTACCACATGGAAGCGGGCATGTTTCGCGAGGTACACGTGTCATGAACCCGCTTCAGCTCAAACTCGCGCGCAGCAGCGTTGCAGTCGCAATCGCATCTTTTGTTCTCAGTTTCACTGTTTCTGCGATTGCCCAGAGCAATGCGTCCCAGCGCATGGACGACATGCCAGGGATGGGGGCGAACATGTCCGGTCCCAAGTCGAAGGAAGATGCATCCAACAAGGCTGCGCCGACGACACCGCCAAAAGAGCGAACCAAGAAGAAAAAGCCTCAATCCACCGCAGCGCCGATGGATCATGGACAGATGCAAGGAATGCCCGGGATGAAAGGCGGCAGCTCCGACATGAAGGACATGCCCGGGATGAAAGGCGGCAGCTCCGACATGAAGGACATGCCCGGGATGAAGGGCGGCAGCTCCGACATGAAGGACATGCCCGGGATGAAGGGCGGCGGCTCCGACATGAAGGACATGCCCGGAATGAGTATGGGGTCCATGCCTGGCATGGGTCCAATGCAAGGCGGCAGTCCCCCTCCCGACGCTCGCGATCCAGATGCTTATGCCAATGGAATGCCGAAGATGCCAATGTCCGGCATGGACATGGCGGACGACGAGCGCTACGGCAGGATCCTTGTCAACGAGTTGGAATACGCTAAGGCTAGAGATGCTCGTGGCCAAAACCTCAACCTCGAAGTCTGGTACGGGGGCGACTACAACAAGCTTTGGATCAAGGCCGAGGGCGAACGCCGCTCAGGCCGCCTGGACGCCTTTCGCACGGAGGCACTCTGGGACCATGCCATCGCCACGTTCTGGAGCACTCAGTTGGGTGTGCGGCACGACAACGGGGGTGGCGGTCGCTCGCGCAGTTGGCTGGCCTTCGGTGTGCAAGGCCTTGCTCCGTACTGGTTCGAAACAGAAGCGACGGCCTATGTGGGCTCAGGCGGTGCGCTCGCCGCGCGCCTGGAACTGCGCTACGACCTGCTCCTGACGCAGAAATGGATTCTGCAACCCAAGCTCGAGACTAACTTCTATAGCAAGAACGATCCGCAGCGCGGCATTGGCTCGGGTCTGTCCGACATGGAACTGGGCGTGCGTCTGCGCTACGAGGTGACACGACAGTTCGCTCCCTACATTGGCGTGACTTGGTCGAAGAAATTCGGGAACACCGCCGCTTATGCACGACAGGCTGGTGAACGCGTTCGAGACACGCAGATCGTAGCCGGCGTGAGATTGTGGTTCTGACTGGAGCACCACATGTCGAAACTGATCCCAACGATGCTTGCCGGGGCGGCGGCCGCGATCCTAGTCGCGTCTGCGGGCCTTGCCGGCTTTTGGTGGACGGGTGGATACAACGTCGCAGCGGACGAAGCGCACTCCCGGCCTGTCGCCTCTGCCCTGACTTCGATGCGCGAGCGCTCGATCTCTGCGCGTGCGCAAGGAATCCCTGTGCCCGACCTCGACGCTCCGCAGATGGTTGCGGCGGGCGCGAGGCAGTACGCACAGATGTGCGTTCAATGCCACCTGGCCCCTGGCAAGGACGACTCCGATCTGCGCAAGGGGTTGAACCCGCAGCCGCCCAATCTTCACATGCATGGGGCTCATGACCCCGCGAGAGCATTCTGGGTAATTAAGCACGGCGTCAAGATGACCGGCATGCCGGCTTGGGGGTACACCCACGACGATGAGACTTTGTGGTCGATGGTGGCCTTCCTGCAGCGATTGCCAAAGCTTTCGCCGACAGAGTTCGAACAGCTCACTCGGCAGTCGCCCAGCACTCATCAGGAAGCGCAATGACTTGGCCGCAGTCTCCTCTGGATACGCCGCGCGCAATTTGCTCTAGGCCATCGCGTGAGGATGGATTACGCAACTGTAATGCCCACGGTCGGCTTCCGCCAAAGGCGTTTCCTACAGTAAGAGCGGCAGCTGTCCTCACAGATACCTGAAAGGACGGATGTCCTATTCGCCGGGACACTGGCAATGACCAAAGGAGTTTTTTATGAAAAGTCAGAACATGATCTCTCAACGCAAAACCTTCACTCTCAAGAGCACGCTCATCGGATTCGGTGCTGCGTTGCTGTTCTCGGGCGCCGCCATTGCGCAAAACCACACGTCCGAGGCCGTCCCGCAGACGAACACGAAACCGCAGATCGCAGCCGAAGCGAAGAAGAATGCGAAGCCGACGGGGACCAAGCCGATCAAGGATGGCAGCACCGCCGAGGGCGAAGGTTCGGGCGTGAAGAAGACGACACGCCCCGAGGCCACGGGCCAGGGAAGAGCTGCCGCTCGCGAGGCGCGTCCGCACCGCGATCCCGGTCAAGGTGGCACCCCGAAGTAACCACCATGAAATCCAATGCTGTCGGACTTCGCAACGACCAAGGTCCTGGAGGGGGCGGCAGCAGACGGTTCAGGGATGTCGAGCCACGGCAGCCCATTTGTCGCCGGGTCACCGGCATTCACTTCAAAGGAGTCGACAATGTCACATGAGAGCTATACCGCATGCATCGAAGCCTGCAACGGCTGCGCCACTGCCTGCAATCATTGCGCGTCCGCGTGCCTGAAAGAAGACAACGTCAAGATGATGGAAAGGTGCATCGCCCTTGACATCGATTGCGCCGCCGCCTGCCAGTTTGCTGCGGCCGCAATGGCCCGCGGCAGTGAACATGCCAAGGCCATATGTGCACTGTGCGCGGACATCTGCGACGCATGCGGTGCAGAGTGCGAGAAGCACCAGATGGCTCACTGCAAGGCGTGCGCCAAGACCTGCAAGGAATGCGCCGCCGCATGCCGGGCCATGGCGCATTGATGATCACGAGACTTGCATAGCGGGCCGTGCGCTCCTCTCGAAGCGACGCGCGGCTCGCCCCGCCACCAAGGGTTTTGATCACAACGAATAGGAGATCTCGCTCAGCGGCTTCAAGCCCGAGCCGAACCGTCCGATCGCTTCGCGATGCGTCCCCAGTTCGCTGTAGGGCAGATAACGGATGCCGAGCTCGGCGACGCGCGAAAACGCCGGGCGGCGCAGCTGCAGCCGGACATCCTCGCGGCGTGCATCGGGCGCTACCAGGAACATCGAGACGCCCTTGCCCAGTTCGGTGCCCAGCGCGAGGTCCAGCATCCGCACGATGCCTGAGTAGATGGAGGTCGAGTGCTCCACCTCGAAAGCCGCTGCAATCTTCGAGCCGTCGGCCTCCACCCAGATCACATCGATCAGGCGCACCGAGTCCAGGCCGGGCTGGGCGCCCGCAGGCAGCTGCGTCAGGCAACCGTCACCGAGCCGCCCGCCCGCATAGGCTCGGCCCTGATCGTTGGAGGCGATCCAGACGCCGTAGCCGAGTGCCTTGCCCAGGTCTCGCAGCCATCCCTGGATCTCGGTATGGGTCGCGTCGCTCTCGCGCTCTGCAGCCCAGCGCTTGTGGGCAGCGGCCGATTCCTCACGCACCTTCTCGAGGTCGGCCTCCCAGCCCTTAACGGCCGCGACGTCGTCGCTACGCGGCGGCGCCGTGTACCGGCCCGAGCCGACATCGAAGAGCAACCCGGCCAGTGCTCCCATGTCGTTGGACAGCTGTTGACGGTGCTGTGTGTTCAGCCGGATGCAGCCCTCGCGCATGGAAAGGTAGTGGTCCCACTTGCCGAGCTTGACGTTGCTGCCCATAACGGCGTTGTAGCCTTTCACGATCGCCGTGTTGAACGGCATCACGATCGTTGGATGAACGAAGTACAGCAGGTTCGCCACAGCGGGCCCCAGGCCCTTGATCCGATGCGCGTCGATGCGGCGGATGGCCTCGACCACTTCCTCGGCGCTGTCGCAGCAGTCGCACGCATGCAGCAGCCGGGCGAAGGCACGCTGATTGGCGGCGTTCTCGTAAATGTCGGGGATGCGCAACTTCGGCTTCCAGAGAAACGCGTGGTCGGCGCCCTTGAAGATCTGGCGCTGCTCCGCCACAGAACCCACGACTGTTTCGAGCGAGGAGCCGCGAAACGCGCTGCCGAAAGTGCCGGCGTCGATGTCCTTGACCACCTGGGCCAAGCCGCGGCGGATGGATCGGAAGTTTTTCAGCCTCTCTTCCCACAGAAACCACGAGTTGTAGGTGCTCAATGGATCGGTCTTCCAGTGACCGATGAGAACTTCAAGACCGATGGACATGGACAGGATGAGATGGGGGCGCATGGCGCGACGCTGCGATTGAAGCACGGGGCGCCGAAATCAGGCGCGACGCCTTCTCATAAATCTCTGGCATTCGAAAAGCAACTTAATCTAGCAATCAATATACAATGAAATCTAGCGCTCAAAGGGCATAAGAATCTAGCAATCGAGCGCCATCGGCGCCTCCCACCGACTGTGCGAGCATGAAACATGGCAACCCATCCGACCTCGGTTTCGCGTAAAGCCACCCCTGCGCAGCGGCGGTTGGCCACGGCCCTGGAAGCGCTGCATGTGCTTCAGGCGCAGGGCCATGGCGTGTTCAACACGAGCCAGTTTTCCCGCACCGACCGCGAGGCGCTGCTCGCCGCGAGGTATCTCCAGCCGGTGATCCAGGGCTGGTACATGTCCGCCAGCCCTTCGGCCAAGGCCGGCGACACGACGCCCTGGATTGCTGGAATGAAGGACTTCATTGCCGCCTATTGCAACGCCAGGTTCGGCGCCGACTGGTGCGTATCGGCGGAGTACTCGCTGAAACTGCACGCCGGCACGACCTTGCTGCCCCAACAGGTTGTCATTCACTCGCCACTGGGCAAGAACGGCGTGTTGGACTTGCCGAACGGGTTCTCGCTGATGGACTATCAGGCGAGAGACTTTCCTGGGCCCGACCGACGCGACAGCGTCGGAAACATCCGCACGATGACGCTGGCCCAAGCTCTCTTGAAGGCGCCGGAGAACTTCTTCAGGGCTTCCGCCCAGGACGCGCAGGTCGCGCTGCTGTCCATCAGCGATGCATCGGAACTCAGCCGGCTGCTCGCCGAGGGCAACCACAGCACGATCGCCGGGCGGCTTGCCGGCGCGTTCCGGGCGGTGGGCCGAGGTGCGATCTCGGACGACATCCTGGGATTCATGCGCGCTTTGGGCAACCAGGTCACTGAATTCAATCCGTTCGAGATCCCGCCGAGGATTGTCCCGGGCGACCGCATCGAGTCTCCCTATGTCTCCAGACTGCGACTCATGTGGGCTTCGATGCGCGACGACGTGATGGGTGACTTCCCGCAGCAGGAGCCCGGGTCGCCGGGCGACGTCGACGCATTCATGCAGGCGGTCGAAGATGTCTATGTCACCGATGCCTACCATTCGCTGTCCATCGAAGGCTACAGAGTCACGCCGGAACTGATCCGTCGCGTGGCGGGCGGGGATTGGAACGAGGACATCCACGAGCAGGACCGGCAGTCCAGAGATGCGATGGCGGCGCACGGCTACTGGCTGGCGCACAACGAGGTCAAAGTGTCCATCCGGAAGATCTTCAGCGGCGCAATCGCCGGTGATGTCCTCAAGGGCGATCATGGCGCCTGGTTTCGCGCGATGTTCGCGCCCAGCGTTACCGCTGGGCTTCTGGCGGCGACGGACCTGGCGGGCTACCGCGGGCATCAGGTCTACATTCGCAACGCGCAACATGTGCCACCGCCGCGCGAAGCCGTGCGCGAGATGATGCCCGTGCTCTTCGAACTGCTGCGCGACGAACGCTCGGCCGCGGTGCGCGCGGTGCTGGGTCACTTCATGTTCGTCTTCATTCACCCGTACATGGACGGCAATGGCCGGCTCGGGCGCTTCATCATGAACACGATGCTGGCCTCGGGCGGCTTTCCCTGGACAGTACTGCGCCTCGAGGATCGCGATCGGTACATGGCGGCGCTGAATGCGGCAAGCGGCCAGGGTGACATCAAGCCGTTTGCGTCGTTCGTCGCCCAGAGTCTGGATGCGGCAAGGGACGCGCAGGCCGACCCGCTGCACGACGATGGCGCATTGGAGGCCAACATCGAAGAAGACGATCCGCAACGCCCGCGCGGTTGAGGGCTGCGGATGGCGCGTCAAAGCGGCGCGCGGCCCAGGTCGAATCAGCTTTCGGGCAACCCCAGAGAGAAGCTGATTTCGGTGACGCCCGATCGGGAGGTGGCGCGGGTCTGCCCGCCGTGCATGCGCGCGATCGCGGCGACGATCGCCAGGCCCAGCCCATGGTGCTCTGACGAATCGGTGCGGGAGCGCTCCGCCCGGAAGAAGCGTTTGAAAAGATTGGGCAGCACGTCGGCGGGGACAGGCTCGCCCCGGTTGGCGACCTTGACCCAAACACCGTCGGGCTGCGTGTCGATCACGACCGCGATGGTCGAGCCCGGCGCCGCATACCGGCTCGCATTGCTCAACAGATTCGACAACGCACGGCGCACCAGCCCGGCATCGATGCCGATATCCGCATCGCCGCTCACATGCACCTTCAATCCCGCGTCTTCCAAAGTGGCTTCGTGAAAATCCAGCACCGTTCGCACCTGGTCGGCCAGACTGACCGGCGCGGATCGGCGCGCTACCGTACCGCGGTCCGCTTTCGACAGGAAGAGCATGTCGATCACGATCGCGGAGACGCGTCTGGCCTCTTCCAGCGCCGACAGCAAAGCGTCGCGCAGTTCCTCGATCGATCGGGGCCGGGCCAACTCGACTTCGACCATCCCGATCAGGTTGGCCAGCGGCGTGCGCAGTTCATGCGCCACATCCGCATTGAAGGATTCCAGTTGCTGGTAGGCCTGTTCGGCGCGATCGAGCACTGCATTGAACTGCGCCACCCACGGCGTGATTTCGGAGGCATACGGGGCGGGGTCAATGCGTCGCCCCGGATGCTCCGGTCCGGTCGCTGCGGTCTGCTGAACGAGCTTCTTCAATGGCTGCATCCCCCGACGCACCAGCAAGGCGCCGGTCAGCGAGATGACTGCCGAGCCGAGGACGACCGCCCCGACGAGCGTCCAAGCCAGCCGAGCCAGAATCTTGGCGTCCTCCCGGACATCGATGCCAAGCTGTAGTTGCATTGCAGCGTCGCCTGACGGCATCGCTTGCTCCTGCATGGGCATCCAAATCCAGCGACCTGAGGTCCGAGCCGGCGTGGACGAATAGACGATCTCATCGTCACGGCGCAACACCAGGCTGATCTCAGCATGGGTCGAGAAGAAGTCGTCCAGCTTGTGGCGCAGTCCGTCGCGACCTGGGTCATCGCGAGATTCCTGGATCAGGTGCTTGATCAGTTCGGACTGGCGCTCGAATTCGCTGGCCTGCTTGACCTGGAAGCTCCACGCGGTGACGGCATAGATCGCCAGACACACCAGACTCAGACCGATCAAGGCCTGGGCTGCAAACCAGCGCGACAGTGCAGTCTGGATGGACCCAGTGCCCTGCGCACGCCGCTGCGGCGGCACTGCCACGGTTTCGGTGGCCGGTCTCAGCTCTTGCGCCTCGGTCTTGGCAGCGCTCACGGGATGCCGCCTTGCCGGCTCTCCAGCACATATCCCATGCCGCGTACCGTGTGCAGCAGCTTCTCTTCGAAAGGATCGTCGATCTTGCTGCGCAGCCGCCGGATGGCCACTTCCACGATGTTGGTGTCGCTGTCGAAATTGATGTCCCACACCTGCTCGGCCAACTGGGTGCGCGACAGCACGTTGCCCTGGCGGCGCATGAGCAAGGTCAACAGTGCGAACTCCTTGGCCGTGAGGTCAAGCCGTTGCCCGTTGCGGGAGGCCCTGCGTGCGACCACGTCGAGGTGCAAATCCTTCAGCGCATAGTTGGACACCTCGTGCAGCTTGCCGCGGCGCAGCAGTGCCTGGATCCGGGCGAGCAGCTCCGAGAACGCGAAGGGCTTGGCAAGGTAGTCGTCCGCACCGCTTTGAAGTCCGCGCACGCGGTCTGCCACTTCGTCGCGCGCCGTGAGCATCAGCACCGGCATGGATTTGATCTTGCGCACGGCCTCCAGCACGGCGAATCCGTCGATTCCCGGCAGCATCACGTCGAGTACCACCAAGTCGTAGTCGCCGTCGAGCGCCAGGGCGCGGCCCTCGAGACCAGAGCGCGCCAAGTCCACCACGAAGCCGCTCTCAGTGAGGCCTTTAACAAGGTAGTCGCCGAGCTTGTGCTCGTCTTCAATGACCAGTATGCGCATTGCCAAATGCTACGGCGCTGGGTCGCGGTCGTGGATTACTTCTTTGTAATCCACGTGGCGGTTGATTGGTGGACTGGCTACCTAGAGTCGTTGCATGCCGGACAGTTGACTGGCATCGCCGGCTCGGTGGTCGATGCCGACGCGTTCAGTGCAGCTCGCGAAGTCGAGCATTTCGTTGAAGGAGACCTATCATGAAGAACCGTCAAATCCTCTCGCTCGCACTTGCCGTGGGTGCAGGCGCTGCATTCGTTGCGCCGTTTGCAGCCTACGCGGAAGGGCCGTCCCACTTTGCGCCCAACGAAGCCGGTGTGGTCTATCACCCAGGTGAAGCGGGACAGGCCAAATCCCCGGCGCAGGTATCAGCTGAACTCGCGGACGCGCAGAAAACCCCTGCCGGGGCCAGCATGCTGCGCTGGGGATCGATGAGTACGCCGAAGGTCGGAGCCGCCAAGTCGCGCGCCGAAGTGGTGGCCGAACTGGAGGCCGCGCAGAAGCAGCCCAACTGGGATGCCGCAGCAAGGCTCGGTGCGCCCCTGCCAGCGCCCAGAGGTGATGCGAGCAAGGCTCGCGCACAAGCGCAGCCCTGAGGGTTGCGCATAAAACTGGATGTTCATACAGGCCTCCTGACACACTGCTCGACTTAGAATTCGCCGCATGCACCGGGTTCGCCTGTTCGTCCTTTGGATCATGATGTTCGCCGTGCCCTTCCAGGGGTACGCGGCGGCAGCCATGGTCTTTTGCGGACCTGGTCACGTTGGTGCGGCGGCCGAAGTGTCGCTCGCACAGCCCGGCGCGCACGACCATGCCCAGCACCCTCATGCGGATGGGCACGGCGACCATGAGCACAAGGCGGCACAGGCTGCCAAGCCTCCCGCAAAGGACAGCACCGCCAAGACAGCGAGTGCCGAGCCTGATGCGATGCACAAGTGCGGTACCTGCGGCGCATGCCATGCCACTGCGCTGACCAGCACGATGGACGTGGCCGTCTTCCACGACCTTCCCAAAGCCGACTTGGCGGAGCCTGCCATCACGGTGGCCACGCTCGCTCCGCGCGTTCTCGACAAACCTCCTCGCGCTTAACGCGTTCGTGCGCCTGTGACTCTCGTCACGGGCCGCCGCGAACGCTCATGCATCGCCTGCGTCATGCCTTTTCGGGCAGCTCTGACGTACACCGTTCATGAACTTGCGAGGACTCCATGTTCCATTCATCGCCGACCCGTTGGTTGGCAGCTTTTCCCGCCTTGGCTGCGTTCGCCGCTTTGGCGACCCTGAGTACCGCTGTTGCGGTGGCTCAACCCGCGCCCGCGAAATCCGCTGAGGCTGCGGCGCCCACCGTCCTGACCTACAAGTCCGCGCTCGAGGGCTATCAGCCCTTTGCCGATGAAAAGCCCATCCCCTGGAAAGAAGCCAACGAGACGGTCTACCGCCGCGGTGGCTGGCAGGCCTACGCCAAGGAAGCCTCAGGCTCCGGTGCGGGCGAGGCCGATTCGACCAAGGGCGCAGCCCCTGCGCCGGCCGCGCAGCCAGGCCATTCGATGCCCATGCCTGCGAAGAAGGAGAAGCCATGAAGCGCGTCCTTCGTTTGACAGCCATTGCCGTTGCGACGGCTGTCCTTGCCGGATGCGCGTCCGTCAGCATCGACGACGCCCTGAGCGACACCAATACCAATGCCCAACAGTTCACTGGCGGGAAACTCGAACTCAGCCGGACCCAGGAGCAGCGCGACCGCCGCGCCGCGCTGTCGCAGGAACTGCTCGCCAAACCGCTGTCCCAAAGTGACGCGGTGCAGCTTGCGCTGGCCAACAGCCCATCTGTGCAGGCCCTGATCGCCCAGAGCTGGGGCGACATCGCCGCAACCAACCAGAGCAGCAGACTGCCCAACCCGATCCTCTCGTTCGCACGCACGCGCCTGAACAGCGAACTCGAGCTCGAGCGCCTGCTGTCGTTCGGACTGGTGGACCTGATTCTGTTGCCGCAGCGTTTGTCGATCTCCAGGAGCCAGGCCGCCCAGGCCAAGGTCCAACTGACCGGCGCCGTGGTCGACCAAGTCACGCAGGTCAAGCAGGCCTGGGTGCGTGCAGTCGCGGCGCAACAGACACTGAAGTATGCCGAGCAGGTCAACAAGTCGGCCCAGGCCAGTGCCGAGCTCGCGCGCCGGATGCAGCTCATTGGGAATTTCTCCAAGCTGCAGCGTGCACGCCAACAGGTTTTCTACGCCGACGCGACGACCCAGCTCGCCTCGGCACAGCACGCCACCACCGCTGCGCGCGAAGAGTTGGTTCGTGTCCTGGGGTTGAACGACGAGCAGGCCACCAAACTGACCTTGCCCGAACGTTTGCCCGACCTGCCCAAGGCCCCTCGCGAGGCGAAGGAAGTCGCGGCAACCGCGACCGAACAGCGACTGGATGTCCAACTCGCACGTGCCCAGCTGGATGTGGCGGGCAAATCGCAAGGCATCAACCTGCTGTCGACCTTCATCGACGTCGAGGTGGGCGGTCGGCGTGACACGGTGTTCGACAACGCGGAAAACACCAAGAGCACCCGTCGAGGCTTCGAGCTCGACATCCGCTTGCCGCTGTTCGACTGGGGGTCGGCGCAGCGCGACATGTTGAACGCGCAGTCGCTGGCCGCGGCCAACCGCTACGACGCCACCGTGCGCGGCGCCTCTTCGCAGCTGCGAGAGGGCTACTCGGCTTACCGCACGGCCTACGACATCGCGAGGCACTACCGCGACGAGATCGTCCCGTTGCGCCAGGCGATGGCCGACGAGAACGTCCTTCGCTACAACGGCATGCTGATTGGCGTTTTCGAGCTGTTGGCCGAGGCGCGCGACCAGATCTCCAGCGTGACCAACGCGATCAATGCCCAGCAGCAGTTCTGGCTGGCCGACGCCGCCCTCGCGGCTTCGGTGATGGGCAAGCCGACCGCCATGGGGGCTGCCATGGGTGGCTCCGGCGGCGAAAGCGCCTCTGCTGGCGCGGCCCACTGAGCGCACTTCTGCGCTCTCCAACCGAATTGAACGACATGACAAACAGACGCAATTTCCTGAGCGGCGCCGGTGCCATCACTGGCGCCATCGCCGCGGCCAGCGTGAGCAAGGTGGCAATGGCCGCCTTGCCTGAGCCTGTGCTCCAGACCACGCCCAACACCATGCCGCCGCTGATGCCTTCGAGCGGGCGCCCCTACAACCCCGTGGTCACACTCAATGGCTGGACCTTGCCCTGGCGCATGAACAACGGCGTCAAGGAGTTCCACTTGGTGGCCGAGCCCGTGGTGCGCGAGATGGCACCGGGCTTCAAGGCCAACCTGTGGGGATACAACGGGCAGTCGCCCGGCCCGACCATCGAAGTGGTGGAAGGCGACCGTGTGCGGATTTTCGTGACCAACAAGCTGCCAGAGCACACGAGCGTGCATTGGCACGGCCAGCGCCTGCCCAACGGCATGGATGGCGTTGCGGGCTTGAACCAGCCGCCGATTCGCCCGGGCAAGACCTTCGTCTACGAATTCGTGGCGCGCCGCCCCGGCACCTTCATGTACCACCCACATGCGGACGAGATGACGCAGATGGCGATGGGAATGATGGGCTTCTGGGTGACGCACCCCAAGGCAGAGCATCCGTTGATCGAGAAGGTCGACCGCGACTTCGTGTTCCTGCTCAACGCCTACGACGTCGAGCCCGGCAGCGCGACGCCCAAGATCATGACGATGCTGGACTTCAACCTCTGGTCCTGGAACAGCCGGATCTTCCCCGGCATCGACTCGCTCAACGTCCGGCTCAACGACAAGGTGCGCATCCGCATTGGCAACCTGACGATGACGAACCACCCGATGCACTTGCACGGGCACGAGTTCCTGGTCACGGGCACCGATGGCGGCCCGACGCCCAAGTCTTCGCGCCAGTACGAGGTGACCACCGACGTGGCGGTTGGTCAGATGCGCCAGATCGAATTCCTGGCCGACGAGGAAGGCGACTGGGCCTTCCACTGCCACAAGAGCCACCACACCATGAACGCGATGGGCCACGAGGTGCCAACCATGATCGGTCTGGACCACAAGGACGTGGCCAAGCAGATCTCAAACCTGGTGCCGGACTACATGGTCATGGGCGAGCGCGGCATGGCCGACATGGCCGAGATGGAGATGCCGATCCCCGACAACACCGCGCGAATGATGACCGGCGAAGGCCCGTTCGGCTCGGTCGAAATGGGCGGCATGTTCAGCATGGTCAAGGTACGCAAAAACCAGAAGGCCGGCGACTACTCCAACCCTGGCTGGTTCAAGCATCCCAAGGGCACCGTGGCCTACGAGCTGGACGGCCCGGCGCCGGAGACCTCGCGCCAGCGTGGCGCCGGCGCGGCGGCGATGCCCGCACAAAACATGCCGGCCAAGAACATCGAAGTACAGATTCGCAAGCCCGTCAGCGGCCATTCCGGCCACTGAATCTTTCCCTCCCTCCGTTCCAACCTCCAACTCTCAAAGGAAACCCATGAAACACACCTTCCGCAAGACCGCTTTCGCAGCACTCCTGGCCTTGGCCGCCGCGGGCGCTTCGGCATCCGGCACCCACGCCGGTGGTCACGGCCACGAGGCCGACGAGGCGATCGGCAAGCCCGGCGTGGCCACCAAGACCACCCGCACGATCAACGTCGACATGGCCGACAGCATGCGCTTCACGCCGGCCGACATCAGTGTCAAGCAAGGCGAGACCGTGCGCTTCGTCATCAAGAACTCCGGCCAGCTCAAGCATGAGCTCGTGATCGGGACCGAGAAGGAGCTCAAGGAGCACTACGAAGTCATGAAGAAGAACCCGGAGATGGAGCACTCCGATCCGAACATGGTGACGCTGGCCGCGGGCAAGACCGGCGAGATCGTCTGGCAGTTCACCAAGGCCGGCAAGGTCGACTTCGCATGCCTGCAGCCAGGCCACTACGACGCCGGCATGAAGGGCGCCGTGAACGTGACCAAGACCGGGAAGTAAGCGCGACGCTCCCGCCGCGGGCCACCATCGGGACGCGGCGGCACTCCAAATTTATTCACAGCACAGGAGATCCTCATGATCAACACCCGCATCGCACTCTTGGCATTCGTTGCCGCACTCTCGTTCGCTGGCGCAGCTAGCGCGCAGTCCTCCAAATCCATGGCTGACATGCCGGGCATGTCCGAAAAGGCTCCAGCGGCCGGTGGCTCGGATGCGGCCGCAGCCTCGGACCTCAGCGAAGGCGAGATCCGCAAGGTGGACAAGGACAACAAGAAGCTCACGATCAAGCACGGCCCACTCAAGAACCTCGACATGCCTGGCATGACGATGGTGTTCGGGGTGAAGGACGACGCCATGCTCGACAAACTCGAGACGGGCGCCAAGGTCCGTTTCCAGGCGGAAAAGATCGACGGCAAGATCGTTGTCACGAAGATCGAATCAGCCCGCTGAGCGCGTAAAAAATCAACGGGCGGCGACTATCGAAAGGATGGAGGAAGGAATGGCTTACTCGAGTGCTTCGCAAGTCGTTCGGCAGATCCTGGAGGGACCGGTCACCCGGCCAGCGTTGCGGCGCTGGCGGCGCCGGCAGTTCTTTTCCGAGGCCGGATTCGGCAGTTACTTCGGACTGTTCAATAGCTTTTCCGAAGCCCGGGATTGGCTGCCTGACAGTCCGGAATTCGACCACGCGGCCTTGGCGGAAGAGTACGTGAATGTCCGCACGAAGAAGGTGTTTGCGTACGACTACCCCGTGATGTGGTGGCTCGAACGCGCGTTCAGAGACGGTGCCACCAAGTTGCTCGACATCGGTGGCTCGGTGGGAGTTCACTTCTACGCCTATCGCCGCTATTTCGACATGCCTCGTGGCTTGTCCTGGCGCATCGTCGAAGTGCCTGCGATTGCTTCCATCGGACGGGAAATGGCCAGCAGTGCCGGGGCCGGTGCACTGAGCTTCGTCGACGGCCTGGCGCAGGCGCTGAACGGAAACGACATCTGGATCGCTGCAGGCTCCCTGCACTATCTGGAGAACGCGCGCCCTGGCGGCCTGCTGCAACGGTGCGAGATGCGGCCGCGGCATGTCTTGCTGAACAAGCTCCCACTCTACGACGGCGAGGACTACGTCACGACGCAGAACGCCGGCGCAGGCTGCTTTGCGCCCATGCACGTCTACAACCGCGAACGCTTCATCAAGGAAATCGAGGCGCTGGGTTACACCCTGCGCGACCAGTGGCAGGTTCCCGAGCGTTCGTTGTACCTGCCGGGATTTCCCGAGCGCAGCATTCCGGCGTTCAGTGGCCTCTACTTTGCCAATTGATCGACGCAAGCCAAAGCATCGATGCGCCTTGGTCAGTCCTGGCGGATCTGGATCTACGTTGCCTGCGGTCGACACGGAGAAGATGAGGTATCGCACCATCGCGGTCACGCGTTCTGTTGCGAGCGGGATTCTCGTTGTCGCGAGCTCTGTCGGTCTGACGGGCTGCGCCGATTTCTACCAGCAGCACCGAGGTTTTCAGGACGGCTGGCGTACAGGGGAGATTGTCGAGCTCGGCCGCGCGAACGAGATTCAACGCGGCGGGCGCACCGATTGCAGGAAGACGGCCAGTGCCGACCAACTTGCAGTCCAGCGCTTCGCCATCCTGATCGATCGTTCCACGGGGCGACGCCACGCGCACGTCGTGATGCTGGATCCTGCGACATCCCTCGAGCTGGGCGACATCGTCTCGACCAACGTCATCCGGTGCGGCACCCCCATTCGCGTGCTGTCGCATGCACCAGCGCTGCGCAGCTGACCCGGCCTGCGCACGATCGCCCGCCATCCTTGCAACCAGCCCCAAATATCTAAGCACCCCATGAAATTGTTCGCGTCTCTTTTGCTCGTCGCTCTGGCCGGATCTTTCTCCGGCTTCTCTTTCGCGGCCGATCCTGCCGCACCAGGGCCGACAGAGAGAGCCCCCGCAAAATTGGGGAAACCCGACCTTGCAAACGGCGAAGTCGTCTTCAATGGCAAGTCGTGCGCCGCGTGCCATAGCGCGGACGGAAATTCGGCCATCCCCGCCAATCCCAAGCTGGCTCAGCAGCATCCCGAGTACCTGGTCAAGCAGCTGCAGGAGTTCAAATCCGGCAAACGCAAGAGCCCGGTCATGAGCGGCATGGCCGCGATGCTGTCCGAGCAGGAAATGCGCAACGTCGCCTGGTTCCTGGGTTCCAAGGCCATCAAGCCAGGTTTTGCGAAAGACAAGGATCTGGTGGCACTGGGCGAGAAAATCTATCGCGGTGGCATCGGGGATCGCAATGTGCCGGCCTGCGCGGGCTGTCACAGTCCCAACGGCGCCGGCATTCCGATCCAGTATCCGCGGCTGGGCGGACAGCACGCCGAATACATCGCCGCTCAACTGACCGCGTTTCGCGATGGGCTGCGACTCAACAGCGTACCCATGAGCGGCGTTGCAGCCAAGCTCAACGATCGCGAGATCAAGGCCGTGTCCGACTTCATCGCGGGGCTGCATTGAACAGCACCATGCACCCCAAGCGGCTCTCGCCTTAGGAGGCAGTCATGTACGTGACGGGGCGATGGGTTTCAACCAATGTTGTCGGCACGATGTTCATTGCTTGGCTCGTTGGCGTGGTCATCTTCGCGGCCGTCCTCGTGTGGCAACTCCGAAAACATCGAAAGGGAAATTCCACTGGCGACAGACGTCGCGGCTCGACTCGACCGAGTGGTTCGAAGAAAGCCAAGCGCCGCCGGCGGGGCATTCGATGACCGCACTGGACTCTGGTAGAGCGGGCGTCTGACAGACACCGCGCGCATCGCACGCCAGTCTGAAAGGTCGGACGACGTCCTTGTTCTTGCGCATTCGGGCTCGTTCTCTCGACGAGAAAAAAAGCCACGAGGCGCTGACCACTGCTCTGCGAACTGCTTCGGCCGGCCTCTTGAAGGAAATCTCATGCTCATTCAGCCCATTGATTACTTTCTCGCTGTCTGGTTTGTGCTGGCGGCCTTGTCGACGGCCTACGTCGCCTGGGACCAGTTGCGCCATAACCCCGAGCCGCTGGTGATGAAGTGGGGGTTCATCCTCGTCACCCTCTACCTGGGGCCTTTGGGTCTTCTGCTGTACGTGATGGCGGACAAGGAGCCAGCTCCCGGAGCGCACGAAGAATTCGTCAAACCACTGTGGAAGCAAGGCGTCGGCTCGACGATCCACTGCGTTGCAGGTGATGCGACCGGGATCATCCTGGCCGCCGTCGTGACCGCGATGCTGGGTCTTCCGATGTGGGTCGACCTGATCGTGGAGTACGTCGCAGGCTTCGCGTTCGGCCTTTTCATCTTTCAATCCCTCTTCATGAAGAACATGATGGGTGGCACGTATCTGGAGAACGTCAAGAAGTCCTTCATGCCGGAATTCATCAGCATGAACGCGATGATGGCGGGCATGGCGCCGACGATGGCGCTGCTGATGATGGGCCGGGACATGCGCGCCATGGATCCGACCGAACTCGTCTTCTGGGGCGTGATGTCCCTGGGTGTGGCCGTTGGGTTTGCGGTGGCCTATCCGGTGAACGTCTGGATGGTGTCGCGCAAGATGAAGCACGGATTGATGACCGAACGTCGGCCCGAGAAGGCAACCGGCGGCCCATCGGACATGCCCGCGAAAGGCGATCATGGGATCGCCGCAATGGCTACGGCGGCGCACGGCACGCCAACCAATACGGGGCACGGTGGTCATGGTGCTCACGCGGGGCATGAAGAAGGCTCGCTCCCGGAAAAAGCGCCAACTGACGCTCCAGTCGGTCACGCGCACGGCACGCAGCCCGGCCAAGATGGACAAGGCGGCCGCAATGGTCACGGCATGCGCCCCAATGTGACGCGGCCACAATTGGCCGCAGTGACCATGACGACCACGCTCATGCTGCTCGCCGGCATGACGATGCCAGCGATGTTCGTGAACATGCGCCTGTCGAACCGGGACGTGCGCGGTGCCATCATGCCGCCGTCGATGATCATGGGCTGGGACACTCCGGGCGACGCGATGCGCGACATGTCGGCCATCCACCCGCGTCTGGTCACACAGGCTGCCGCAGCGCAGGCCCGTGGCGACGTGGACCTGGTCCCGACGCTGGACAACGGGGTCAAGGTCTTCAATCTCGAGACCAGCGTCATCCGTTGGAACATCCTCCCGGATGTGACGGTCGAAGGCTATGCGTTCAATGCGACGATTCCTGGCCCGAGGATTCGGGTCACGGAAGGTGATCGCGTGCGCATCAAGGTGACCAACCGCCTGCCCGAAAGCACCACGGTGCACTGGCACGGCTTGATCTTGCCGAACGAAATGGACGGTCCCGCCAAGATCACACAGAAGCCGATCCAGCCCGGAGACTCGTACACCTATGAATTCACGACAGAGCAGGCTGGAACTTTTTTCTATCACACACACGACCATGTCGATCGACAGCAGGCCTTCGGCCTGTACGGTGCACTGATCATCGATCCCAGGAGCCCGCAGGAGGCCCCCAAGGCCGACCATGAGTACGTGTTGCAGTTGCAGGAGTGGCTCAAGCGCGAAGGCCTGACCTATCCGGCCATGCTGATGGAGGGCGGCCTTCCCAACTACTTCACTATCAATGGCAAGGCATTCCCCGCAACCGACACGGTGAAGATGAAAGTCGGCGAGACGATCAAACTCAGGTTCGTGGGCAGCAACAACAACTTCGTGCACCCCATGCACGTCCATGGCGGCCCGTTCACTGTCGTCGCCAGGGACGGGTACGTCTTGCCGGAGTCGGCGCGCTTCCAGGCCGACACCGTCAATGTCGGACCCGGTCAGCGCTACGACGTGATCTGGAAGGCTTTGCGGCCCGGAAAATGGCTGGTCCACTGCCATATCCCGCACCACACGACCAACAACAATGTCGAGCAGGACGGAGGCGGCGGCCTGATGATGGTCCTGGAGGTGGAAGCCTGAATGCAGGGAGCCACACGGTTGGAGGATCTGGCGCCAGTCGCTTGACCTTCACACGATGTCAAGCTTGATACTGGGATCACTTTCATCAAGGAGTCTCTCATGCAAGAGTTCGTCATCCAGTCAATGTCCTGTGGCGGCTGCGCGAGCCGGATCGCTCAGGCCGTCAAGAATCTGGACGCCACGGCGAAGGTCGAAGTCGATCTGCCGACCAAAACGTTGCGCGTCGACAGCGCCGAGGACCGTGAGTCTGTGACCGCGGCCCTGACGAAAGCCGGCTACCCGCCGAAGTGATCCGCTCGCACGGGACAGCGGCCTCAATCGGCTGATGTGGTCTCGCGCGGGCCTGTGTGGACTGAATGCGCCGCCGTGCGGGGTGCACCCTGGCAATTTTCATTGGAGAACTCGAATGAGCCCTACGCCTTCCAACCTGCATGAACACCACCAGGGGCATCACAGGGCGCACCCGCCCGCCTCTGGAGAACCTTCGCCTGAGACCGATGCGACGCTGAAGGATCCTGTTTGCGGGATGACGGTGACCACGCAATCCAAACACGTCTTGCAGCACGAGGGTGGGTCGGTCTATTTCTGTAGTGCGGGGTGCAAATCCAAGTTCGAGGCCGACCCGACAAAGTATGCAAAGCGCAGCGCACAGGCGGCAGCCCCGCTCGTTCTCGCGCCTGCAGACTCCGCGCAGACTAACCCCGTGGGCACAATCTACACCTGCCCCATGCACCCGGAAATCCGGCAGGACCACCCAGGCAATTGCCCCAAGTGCGGCATGTCGCTGGAGCCCGAGATGCCGACACTCGAGGAGGGGGAAGACCCGGAACTGAAAGATTTCAAGCGGCGCTTCTTCTGGACGCTGCCGCTCACCGTCGTTGTCACCGTGCTCGCCATGGCCGGCCATCGATTCCAGTGGTTCGAGATGGGCATGCAGAGTTGGATTGAGCTCGTGCTCACCGTGCCGATCGTGCTGTGGGCCGGCTGGCCGTTCTTCGAGCGCGCGGTGCAATCCGTGGCGAACCGCAGCCCGAACATGTGGACCCTGATCGGTCTGGGCACGGCCGCCGCCTTTGTCTACAGCGTCGTGGCCACCGTGGCGCCCGGCGTGTTTCCTGCGTCGTTCGTCTCGATGGGGCGCGTGGCGGTGTATTTCGAAGCGGCCGCGGTGATCATTTCCTTGACTTTGCTGGGTCAGATCCTCGAGCTCAAGGCACGGTCGCAGACCTCCGCAGCCATCAAGTCACTGCTGGGCCTCGCTCCAAAAACCGCGCGCCGCATCGGCCCTGACGGCGCCGAGGAGGACGTACCGATCGGCCATGTGCATGTGGGCGACAAGCTGCGCGTGCGCCCTGGAGAGAAAGTGCCCGTGGACGGCGTGGTGATCGAAGGCAGCAGCGCCGTCGACGAGTCCATGCTGACAGGTGAGCCCTTGCCCGTGACCAAGCGCGTGGGCGACAAGCTCATCGGCGCGACGATGAACACCAACGGCGCACTCGTCATGCAGTCCGAGAAAGTCGGCTCGCAGACCGTGCTCGCGAGCATCGTCCAGATGGTCGCGCAGGCTCAACGTTCCAGGGCGCCGATGCAGCGGATGGCCGACCAGGTCGCCGGCTACTTCGTCATGACGGTCATCGCCATCGCGGTGCTGACGTTCTTTGCCTGGGGATTCTTCGGGCCGCAGCCCAGCTGGGTCTACGGCCTCATCAATGCCGTGGCGGTGCTCATCATTGCCTGCCCCTGTGCACTCGGCCTCGCGACGCCGATGTCGATCATGGTCGCCACAGGCAAGGCGGCCACGCAGGGCGTGCTGTTCCGCGATGCCGCGGCGATCGAGAACTTCCGCAAGGTCGATGCGCTCATCGTCGACAAGACCGGCACCCTGACGGAAGGCCGGCCGCAGTTCGAGCGCGCGGTGCCTGCGCCAGGCTTCACCGAAGACGAGGTGCTGCGCCTCGCGGCCAGCCTGGACCAGGGAAGCGAACACCCCCTGGCCGACGCCATCGTGCGCGCGGCGCGCGAGCGCAACCTGGTGCTGGACACGCCCGACGGTTTCGAATCGAGCAGCGGCATCGGCGTGAGCGGCGGCGTGGGCGGCAAGAAGCTGGCGCTTGGCAACACGGCACTCATGGAACAGCTGCGCGTGCAGGTCGACGACCTCAAGCCGCGAGCCGAGGCGATGCGGGCCGAGGGCGCCAGCGTCATGTTCCTGGCGGTGGACGGCCAGCCTGCCGGCTTGCTTGCGGTCTCAGACCCGATCAAGGCCACCACCATGGAGGCGCTGGCCGCGCTCAAGGCCTCGGGCATGCGGGTCATCATGGCGACCGGCGACGGGCTGACCACGGCTCGGGCCGTCGCCGCGAAGCTGGGCATCGACGAAGTGCACGGCGAAGTGAAGCCTGCCGACAAGCTCGCGCTGGTCGACAAGCTGCAGCGCGAAGGCCGCATCGTCGCGATGGCGGGCGACGGCATCAACGACGCGCCCGCACTCGCCAAGGCCGACGTCGGCGTGGCGATGGGCACCGGCACCGATGTCGCGATGAACAGCGCCCAGGTGACGCTGGTCAAAGGCGATCTGCGCGGCATTGCGCAGGCGCGCGTCATCTCCGAGCAGACCATCGCCAACATGAAGCAGAACCTCGGCTTCGCCTTCCTCTACAACGCCCTCGGCGTGCCGCTGGCCGCGGGCGTGCTGTTTCCGTTCACGGGCTGGCTGCTGTCGCCGATGATCGCGGCGTTGGCGATGAGCCTGAGTTCGGCCTCGGTCATCACCAACGCCTTGCGCTTGCGTGGAGCCAAGAGCGATGTTCATGCCTCCCACGTCGGCGAAAGATCGACCTAGGGGCGCGCGGCCCGAGCGGCTTCGCTGCGTGCGAAGGAGTTCCCATGAAGAGACCCAAGCCACTCGAGCTGCACTTGCTGGAGATCTACGAGGAAGCCCTGCGACAGCGAAACTGGGCGGTTGCCGAGCACTTGCTGTGCGCCATCGAAGCCTGCGCCCCTACCGATGCACCGCTCAGCGAGACAGTGACCAAGGCCTACGGGGTCTTGGCCGCCGAGGCGCAAAAGCCTCGTTGCTGCGGGACGGGAACGAAGCGTCGCTGAGGCTTGGCGGTCAAGCTTTGGCGCGGGGTTTGAGGAGATTCGCGAGGGCCTTCTGGTCTTCGGCCAACTGCATGCGCATGAGCTGAAGCACTCGCGAGGCGAGGCCGGACAGCGGCTGTCCCGGGGGCAGTAACAGCACCCCCGCGAAGGAGACCTCCAGAGACAGTGGACGGATGACCAGGCCACGTTGGGCGTACTCCATGGCGGTGACCGGATTGACAAAGCCGATGCCCATGCCGCTCAGGGCCATTTCGCACACGCTTGCCGCATAGGGCGTCTCGACCAGCACGCTCAACCCGACGTTGCACTCCGCCAAAGCCCGCTCCAGGCGTCGCCGGGACGCATCTTCCGGGTTGAGCGCGAGGAAGGGCTCTTCGGCGAGTTGATGCGGCTGGATCGTCCTGGCCTTGGTCAGCCGGTGCTTCGCATGCATCACCACCACACCCGGAAAGCGTGCGAACTCGGAATGCTCCAGGCCGGTGGTGGGCATTTCGTCGGCCATCAATCCGAAGTCGACCTGGCGGCCCAGCACGGCCTCGTGCACCTCCCGCGAACTGAGCACCTGCAGCGATATCTGGGGACGGTCTTCGGAATCGCGGCGCTCGGACACCAGCCGCGACAGCACGCGGGGGACGAAGGTCAGGCCGAAGGCCGGATAGACCGCCATGCGCAGAGTGTTGACGCCGAAGCGCTTGAGGCTGCGCATGCGGTGCTCGATGCTGCTCAGACCCACGAAGACACGCTCGACCTCGACCAGCAGGGCTTGCGCTTCGGGCGTGGGCTGCAGGCGGCCTCGCAGCCGGCGGAACAACGGGAATCCAGCCGCTTCCTCGAGTCTGCGCAGAGACTGGCTGATGGCGGGCTGCGTGACGCCCAGCAGCGCGGCCGCCTTGCTTGCGGAGCCTACGGACATCACGGAACGGAACACCTCGATCTCTCGGAGCAACATATAACAACCGCTTATGGAGAAAGAATTTCGAGCGCGATCCGGATTATCTCCATCGTCCTAGAGTTGGCGTCTTCAGCCACCTCCCGGAGAAGCAACATGAAACTTCAGTCAGTTCTTGCAGTGACCGTCCTGGCTTGTGCGGCATCCGCATGGGCACATGATTTTTCCGGCGACATCACCAAGTTTCAGGCCATCGCCGCCACCAAGAAGCCGGACAGCCAGCAGGCGCTCGCGGCGAAGCTCGCGCTGGAGCGTGCGCAGGGTGAGATGGAGCAGTCGGACGTGAAGATGGTGCTGCGCATCCGCTCGATGACCAACGCGGGCCTGCGCGCCATCGGCGAACAACCGGCCTTTCTCACCAGCGAGTACAAGCGCCTGGAGGCTGCACTGGCCAACCCCAAGACCAACGACCCGGCCAAGATCGCCGCGGCCAAGGAAACCTTCGCCCGCCTGTCGGTGGAGATGAAGGTCTACACCGATCTCGAGAACATGGCCGTCGATCAGATGAAGCAAGCGCTGCAGCTCATCGAATCCGCACCCGCCAACTGATCGCACTTCCAACGCACGCCTGCGTCTTCCATCGTGAACTCTCCCACTCCCCATCTCGACACCTCTCCTCAGAGCGCATTCGCCAGCCTGGTCCCACCGGTGTGGCGCGCCTCCACCGTCGTCTTCGATTCACTCGACGATTTCGTCAACCGCCGCACCCGCCTGCCGGACGGCTTCAGCTACGGCACGACGGGCACGCCGACGCAGCGCGCCCTGGAGACGCGCATCGCCGAACTGGACGGCGCCGCACATTGTGTTGTCTTCCCTTCAGGGCAGGCAGCGATCTGCAGCGCGCTCCTGGCGTTGCTCAAGAAGGGTGATCACCTGCTGATGACCGACGCCGCCTACGGCTTGGCCAAGTCCTTCGCCGTCGAGCGGTTGCAGGCGCTCGGCATCGAGGTCGAGTTCTATCCGCCGCGCATCGGCGCGGAGATCGAACGGCTCGTGCGCCCCAACACGCGGCTCATCTGGCTGGAATCTCCCGGCACGGTGACGATGGAAGTGGAGGATGTGCCGGCGATCACCGCCGTGGCGCGTGCTCGCGGCGTGCTGACCGCCATCGACAACACCTGGGCCAGCCCGCTGGGCTTCGCGGCTTTGGCACATGGGGTCGACCTGTGCGTTCACGCCTGCACCAAGTACATGGGCGGCCACTCGGACGTGTTGATGGGCAGCATCGCGACCAATGACGAAGGCCTGTACAAGTCCTTGCGCGGCCTGCAGTCGCAGATGGGACTGGCCGTGAGCCCGGAGGACTGCTTCCTGGTTGCACGAGGCCTCGACACGATGCAGGTGCGCATGGAACGCCAGGCCACCAGCGCACAGTTGATCGCCGAGCGACTCGCAACGCACCCTCTGGTGCGCCGGATGCTCTTTCCCGCGCTGCCCGGCGCGCCAGACCATGCACTCTGGGCGCGTGACTTCAGGCAGTCCGGCTGCGTGATGTCGCTGCAGCTCGTGGACGGCCCCTACAACGCATACCGGGCGCTCTTCGGGCACCTGAAGCTGTTCTCGATCGGTGCGAGCTGGGGCGGCGTGCGCAGCATTGCGGCCTTCTACCCTGCGGAAGAACTCGCCAAACGCAATTTTTGCGACGTCCAAGGGCCTGTCATTCGCCTGTCGATCGGCCTGGATGATCCCCAGGCGCTGCTTGACGAGTTGCTGGGCGCCTTGAGCGCCTGCAAAACGAGTTTCAACATCTGAACCACGCTACCTGGAGCCCGCGATGACCCTCAAGCCAACCATTCACTCTGCCTTGATTCGTCCCTTCCTTGCCATCGCCGGACTCGCGTTGTGCGCCGGTGTCGCCGCGCAATCCGCGCCGCCGCTGGAGGGCACGCTCAAGAAGATCAAGGACACCGGGACGATCACGGTGGCCACGCGCGGCGCTTCGATCCCGTTCAATTACCTTGACGACAACAACAAGCAGGCCGGCTTTGCCTGGGAGATTGCGCAGCGCGTGGTCGACCAAGCGAAGAAGGACCTCAAGCTTGCGAAGCTGGAAGTCAAGACCCTGGAGGTCACGCCGCAGACGCGCATTCCGCTGGTGGCCAACCAGACCGTCGATCTGGAGTGCAGCTCGACGACGAACAACGCTGAGCGGCAGAACCAGGTGTCTTTCTCCACGACGTTCTTCGTCGTAGGCGCGCGGCTGCTGGTGCGCAAGAACTCCGGCATCAAGCATTGGTCTGACCTTGTCGGCAAGAACGTCGTGGTCAGTGCGGGCACCACCGCGGAGCGCATGCTGCGGCAGCTCAACGAGAAGAACAAGTGGGGCATCAACATCATCCTGGCCAAGGACATCAACGAGAACTTCCTGACCGTGGAGACGGGGCGTGCCGTTGCGGCGACGCAGGACGACATCATTCTCTTCAGCAACATTGCCCGCGCCAGGAACCCGGCGGACTGGGAGGTGGTCGGCGTGCCGCAGCAGAAGGAAGCCTATGGTTGCATGCTGCGCAAGGGCGATGTGGCGTTCAAGAAGCTGGTCGACGGCGTGATCACCGGAATGATGCGCTCGGGCGAGTTCGCCTCGCTGTACGAGAAGTACTTCCTGAAGCCCATTGCCGTGAAGGGCAGCGTGGCGGTCAACTTCCCAATGTCGCCCGACATGCAAGAGCTCCTGCGTCATCCGAACGACCAGCCGCTGTAAGGCGACGACATCACACGTTCGACGACCTTCTCACGAACCGTCTAAGTAGTTTTTGCGATGCACTACAGCTGGGATTGGCTGATCTTCTTCAAACCCTCGGTCACGGGTGAGGGCCTGTACGGCTTGATGCTGCTGCGCGGATTGCTGTGGACAGTGGCGCTGTCCTTGCTGGCCTGGACACTGGCACTGGGTCTTGGTCTGATCGCCGGCGTTTCACGGACCCTGCCCAATCGGGCCGCGCGCTACCTGTCCACGGTGTACATCCACTGTTTTCGCAATACGCCGTTGCTCGTGCAGCTGTTTCTCTGGTACTTCGTCGTGCCGGAACTTTTACCTCTCGAATGGGGCAATGCGCTCAAGCAGATGAACCCGACCACGAACCAGTTCCTGACCGTGCTGGTGGGCCTCACCCTCTACACGGCTGCGAAGGCGGCCGAGCAGGTGCGTGCGGGCATCGAGTCGGTGCCGCGCAGCCAGAAGCAGGCAGCCATGGCGCTCGGCCTGGGGACCGCAGCGGCCTACCGCCATGTGATCCTGCCGCAGGCCCTTCGCATCGTCATCCCACCGCTGACCTCGGACTTCCTGAACGTGTTCAAGAACTCGGCCGTCGCGCTCACGATCGGACTCATGGAGCTGACCGGGCAGACGCGCCAGCTCAGTGAATTCAGTGCCCATCCGTTCGAGGCCTTTATTGCGGCGACGCTCATCTACATGGTGATCACCTACGGCGTGATCGTGCTGATGCGCCATATCGAGCGCCGGGTTCGGGTGCCCGGACTGCTGGGAGCCGCGTGATGGGCTACGACTTCGATTGGGCCTCTCTCCAGCGTGCCTGGCCCTACCTGCTGCAGGGCCTGCAGATGACCGCCTTTCTGGTAGCCGCCTCCATGGCGGCCGGGATGGGCCTTGGCACCCTGCTGGCGATCACCCGCATCTTCGCGCCACGACCGGTGGCAGCCCTGGTGGCTGGGTATGTGAACCTGTTCCGCTCGATCCCGCTGATCCTCACGATCCTGTGGATCTATTTTCTGATGCCGGTGGTGCTGCGCAGCGTGACCGGGGATCCCAACCTCAGCGTCGGGCCGATCTATGCCGCGCTCGTGGCGTTCGTGCTCGCGGAGTCCGCCTACTACTGCGAGATCATCCGCGCCGGCATCGGCAGCGTGCGCGCAGGCCAGATGCAGGCAGCCCAGTCCTTGGGGATGTCGCCATGGCAGGCCATGCGACACGTGATCCTGCCGCAGGCGTTTCGCAATATGACGCCCTCGCTCATCAACCAGACCATCGCCCTGCTCAAGGACACCTCGCTGGTCTACGTGATCAGCCTGAACGACTTCCTCGGCGCCGCCAGCAAGGTGGGGCAACGCGACGGGCGCGTGGTCGAGGTCTACATCCTGGTCGCCGTCGTCTACCTGGTGCTGTGCACGGCAGGCGCCTGGTGGATCACCTGGCTGCAGCGGCGCAAGGCCGCAGCGGCGATCTGAATGAACGCAATGATCGAAATCAACGACGTCTCCAAGTGGTACGGCCAGTTCGCGGTGCTCACGGATTGCAGCACCCATGTTCGTGAGGGCGAGGTGGTCGTGGTCTGCGGCCCTTCCGGCTCTGGCAAGTCCACGCTCATCAAGACGGTCAACGCACTTGAGCCCATTCAACGCGGCAGCATCACGGTCAATGGTATCCAGGTCTGCGATCCCAAGACCGATCTACCGAAGTTGCGCTCCCGGGTCGGCATGGTGTTCCAGCACTTCGAACTCTTCCCACACCTGAGCGTGATGGAGAACCTCGTACTGGCGCAAGTTCAGGTGCTCAAACGCTCGCATGCCGAAGCAGTCGAACGCGGGCTGCGCATGCTCGATCGTGTGGGCCTGTCGACTCACAAGGACAAGTTCCCGGGCCAGCTCTCCGGTGGCCAGCAACAGCGCGTTGCGATCGCGCGGGCGCTGTCGATGGACCCGATCGTCATGCTGTTCGACGAGCCGACCTCGGCGCTCGACCCGGAGATGGTGGGCGAGGTCCTCGACGTCATGGTGAAGCTCGCACGCGAAGGCATGACGATGATGGTGGTGACCCACGAGATGGGGTTCGCCAGGCAGGTCAGCGACCGGGTGATCTTCATGGACCAGGGGCGCATCGTTGAGGACTGCTCGAGTGACGAGTTCTTCGGGCGTCCCGAGAGCCGGGCACCGCGTGCACAGGACTTCCTCTCCAAGATCCTCGCGCACTGACGGTCGAAAAATCGTCGAGCCCATTTCCAGACAAGCCCAACCGCCTCCGAAGGAATCACATGAAATCGATCAAGACAATGCTGCTCGCCAGCACCCTGGCGTTGTCGGGTCTGGCTCTCGCACATGGCGACGAGGATCACAGCGCATCGAGCGGACCGGTACGCAAGGAACAAAAGAGCTGGGGCATCGCGGGCGATGCGAGCGCGGCCAAGCGAACGCTGGAGTTCAAGATGAGCGATAGCATGCGCTTCACACCTGATCGCATCCAAGTCAAGCAGGGCGAGACTGTCCGGCTGTCCATTCGCAATGAAGGACAGGTCATGCACGAGTTCGTGATCGGCACGAAGAAGGAGCTCGACGAGCATGCCGCGCTCATGATGAAGTTCCCGGGCATGGAGCATTCCGAACCCTACATGGCGCATGTCGCTCCTGGCCAGACCGGCGAGTTCGTTTGGACCTTCAACCGTGCGGGTGAATTTGATTTCGCCTGTCTCATCGCAGGACACTACCAAGCCGGCATGGTCGGCAAGGTCAAGGTCGCAGCCGCCACAGGATCTTGAGGCCGGCGCCGGAGGACACACCGTCGCGAGAAACCCTCACTACCGTGGATAACTGGGCTTCAGGGTGACGTAGTTTTCAACGATCCACGCGGTGACCTTGGTTCTTCCTTGAACATTCGACGGCAGTTTTTCATGCACGATCCATTCGATGATGAGCCGCGTTGCCTTCGACAGGTCGGCTTTCTCCGGTCCGACAAACGAGTTGAGGTAGGCAAGGACTTCGTAACCTTCCTTGCGGCTCAACCGATCCGCATCTGCCTTGACCTTGGTCGGATCGTCTCCGGGAACGGCCGTCCAGCTGTAGTCCGTGTAGTGCAAATCGGCTTTTGTAAGTTGGGGCATGCTGTTCCTCGAAGGTTGGATTGCAGGGGGAGACTGCACGTTGCGCTGTTGCGTGCGGACGCGAGTGCTGCACAAGGACAAAGGAGACGGCCGGATCAGTACCGCTGTCTCATATGGCCGACGACGTAAACACCAGGTGGTGACTCGCGGCATCGCGTCGCCAACTGGTCGGGTTGCCATTGCCGAGCACGCCGACGGACGCTTTGTCGTAGCAATCGTCGCCGAAGCTGAAAGCGGCACCTGAATACACGGGATCGCCTTTGAGCAGGATGCACAGGTTCTTGTATTGATCCTGCTTCCCCTTCTTGAAACCGCCAGCCTTGAACAAGCGCCAGAAGCCGTCGCTGGCATAGCGGATGGCCACCGACGGATTCATCATGGTGGGGTCGATGTCAGGCGCCGGAGCTGGGTTGCTAACGGTGTAGTCGCTGAACAGCACCTTTGCGTATGCAGGTTTGGCAACCAACGTCTTCCAAGCTTTCCATTCAACGCGCTCGATGTCGTGCAGCCCTTGCTTGCGGCCCACGAGGTTCAGCGGGAATGAGCCACCGGCGAGCGTGGTGCTGCTGCATCCGGCCGCAAGCGCCTCGTCAAGATATTGCTGCGCGGCAGCGGCGCACGCTGGGGGGTTGACGCCCACGATCGAAAACTGATCCACGAGCACATGAAGCCGCGATTTGGCGATGCCCGCGCCGACCACGACTTTCACGAAATCCTTGACCTGGTCGGAGGTCACGCCGTGTGTCTGGATCCGGAGCACGAAGACCTCGAAGGCCTTGGCGAGGTCCGGCAGATCTGCCGGACGCGCAACCATCGCCTCCGTGATGACCGGGATGATTTGACGACCCGTCAGCGTCGACAGCCGCTTGCAGATCGAGGTGAGCACCTGGGCCTGTTTTGCGTAGGTGGGCATGAAGTATCGAATGTCGATCGCGATGGGCGTGCCCTCCGGAATCGACTTGACCATTTGCCCCCCGATCTTGGTGATGTAAGGCACCAGCGTTTCGGCGAGCGTCCCCTTCTTGGGGTCGATGGGGAGGATTTCGATCAGCGGGACTATTCCATCCCACTGGGCGCCCGTGAGCTTGCTCAAGGCGATTCGTTCCCCCTGCTTCCATTTCAGGATGGGCAGGTATTTCCATATCGCAGGCATTGGTCCCTCCAGACTCGTTGTGTCTAGAGGGTACGTCACGATTACTTACACTGGATTACGGGATTTCCCAGGCCGCACCATGCTGCGGTTTCAGTGCGCGGGCGTGTGCCGCATATTGCCGGGCACGCCGCCACGGCTTATGCCAAGCAGTTCAGCGCGAAGGCAACGGCATCCGAGGCGCCATCTGACGCGAGCGAAGTCGACGGCAAGAAGCCCAACTGTCGTTTGCGGAGCAAACTGGTGACGGCTTCGCGCAGCGTGCGCATGCTCAGTTCCCGCGCGAGCATTTCTTGCAATTCGAACTTCGTGGCCCGCTTGGGAGGCAGCTCGCCCCTGTGCGACGCCAGCGTTTCGATGCATTCGGCGCGCCACAACAGCATGGCCAGACTCAGGCGGTCTTGCACCGGATTGGCCTTCGGCTTGCGCAGCACGCGCAGCGCGAGCGTGCCATCCGTACGGCGCACGGCTGACCAGACTCCCCACCACGCGGGCATCAAGGCCAGACTGGCCTCGGAATAGACCGGCCCCGTGACCAGCGTCACCCGGTCGAAGACGCGGTTGTAGGCATGAATCTGGTTGTGCAGACGCGAGAACGAGTCGAGGTCGCTCTTCAGCTCGAAAGCGCTGAGCTGTGTGTCCACCAACGCCAGGTCCACTCGTGCCTCCCCACCTTCGATGCCGAGCTCTTCGAAGAGCCTTCCACCCGACTTGGCGGCGTCTGCGAGCAGTCGCGAACGCACTGCTTGGCGCAACTCGCGTTCGGTGATGGAGGGGGTGCTCATTTTATGCATTATATAATGCAGTTATGCCAAGAACAGCAAAGCCCACCACCTTGGAAGCTGTCCGGGCCCGAGAAGCGCTCCGGCTGTACCTGAAGCGGCAGAGTATCTCTGTGAATGCGCTTGCTCAAGCTGTAGGTGTAGGCCAGCCCACAGTGAGCCGTTTTTTGAGTGGGCGGACGAAGTCCGTGACGGCAGCCATTCGGCCGCTGTTGGATTATGCAAATATTGATTTCGAAAATGGCATAACCGAGATAGGCGGCGTGCTCGATAATCCCCGTGTGCGAGGGGCGCTCGAGCGCGTCTGGGACGGGCGGCCGGAGACGGCCGACTTGCTCGCCCGATTGATCGAGGCGTTAGGACCCGTCCTGAAAAGTGCACCATTGACGGCAACCAGGAACATGCAGTGACCCATCCGGATGCCAAGACCATCTACCAAGCCGTGTCGGCGATCGGGCTGACGCGCGCACAAGTGCGTCGGCTCCTGCCTGACTGGTGGGATCCCGCACTGGAGAAGGAACGCGGTGGCGCGGCGGAACTGGCAATGCACGTCAGCAGGCGGCTGAGCGTCGAGCTTCAGCCGCTGCTGAAGGGGCAGATCGTTCCCAAGGGTGCCATGGCCAGCGTTGCCTACAAGCACTCGGTCAACATCGAGGCGTCATCACTCTCGGCCGCAAGCTTCATTGCGTCATCTCTTGCGCAGGCGGTGCTGGCCGCCTTGCCGATCCCATACGTTCCGCTGCCTCAAGATCCCGGCGAGTTGCGCGCGCTGGCAATGCGTGATCGCGCTGGCCAGTTCGGCTTCAGTGCCCTTCTGGACCTTTGCTGGGCCCACGGAATCCCGGTCATTCCCTTGCCACACCTGCCTGTGGGCGTGCGCAAGATGGATGGGGCCGCGCTGCAGTTGGGCGGACGTCCGGCCATCGTGATCGCGAAGAAGAAGTCGTCACGGGCTTGGCTGAGTTTCATCCTGGCGCATGAAATCGGACACATCGCACTGGGGCATCTGCGCCCCGGATCCTCCATCATCGATGTATCGCTTCAGGAGACGAGCACGTATGCAACCGAGTTGTCGACAGACGGCCAGGAAGCGGAGGCGGACAGCTTCGCGCTCCAGACGCTGGGAGGCGACGAGGTCACGGCGCGAGTGAGCAAATGGCCGGTTCTGGCTGCGCCTGTGGATATTGCGGTACTGGCCCGCGGCGCTGCCGGCGCTGTGGGTATCGAGGCTGGACACTTCGTTCTGAGATATGCCTTTCTTACGAAGCGTTGGCCCACGGCGCTGACAGCGCTGAACTTCCTCAGCGAAGACCTGGATCCAGAGGGGGCGCTGCTGCAGAAGTTGCGCTCGCACCTGGATCTCAGCCGCGTCGCCGACGACCTGCAAGACCTCGTGTCGCAGATCACCGGCTGGGATGGAGCGAACTGAGGCGTGCGTCTGCTGATCGACGTCGACGCGCTTTGCAAGCTGGCGCATTGGGGGCTTCTCGAGGAGATCCCATCGTTGATGGGTATCCCGCTGCAAGAGTGCACCACGCTCGCCTCGTCGAAATACCGGGCCATCAAGGCAAAGAGCAAGCTCGACGGGCGGGTGTTTCACGCAGTCGAAGCGGCCGACCGTGTGCTCGAAGCTATCGCCTTGATGCAGGCGCCGATGGAGCCCGCGAGCCAAAGCCTTGGGGATTTCGAAAACGTGTTGGGCATCGACGCTGGCGAGGCGGTGCTGCTCGCATCGCTCGTGGCAGCGCCGGATACACGGCTGCTGACGGGAGACAAGCGGGCGCTGCGCGCGCTCGCAGCGCTACCGCCTGAAGCACGTGAACCGTTTCTTGGCCGAGTAATCTGCGTGGAACGAATCATTGAGGCAGGGCTGAACCAGTGGGGGTTGGACGTGCTTCGATCCAAGGTGTGTCCTTGGAAGAAGATCGACGTTGCCGTGAACATCATCATGGGGAGTCGTTGCGACGCAGGAGAGGCCTCGGTCCGGGAGGCGCTCGCCTCTTACATCGGCGAGCTGACGTCGCTGTGCGATCCCTCGCTCATCTGCGAGAAGCTCTGACTATCGCGTGGTCAGGCGCTCCGCAATTTCGCGCGCGCCGAGATCTCGCACCGACGCAAGATTTTCGAGCTGTGCCGCCCGCGGGCGTGCCTTGCCTTGTTCCCAGTGGTAGATCGTTTGCCCGGAAACGCCGATCAGTTGCCCATAGCTCGCCGCGGAGAGCCCGAGCTTTGCGCGGTGTGCCGCCAACCTGGTTGCGCTGAATCGGCGCTTCGTGGCTGCTGCCGCCTCATTGTCCGAATCAACTGCTGTGGTGGGGCGCTTCGAACCCTTAGCAACACGACGCAGCTCCTTCTCGAGTGAATTCACTTGGCGACGTAGCTCGGCAATCGATGAGCGATGGGCGACGGATGCCTTCTTGAGTGTTTCTATCTCAGCGCGAACTTCTTTGCGAGCAACGCGGGAAATTTCGGCTTTGAGGATCGAGGCGATGTTTGGCATGGAAGCATTGTGCCGCGCAGAACAAAGCGGTCATCCACGTCGATGCGTTGGCCGGACATTTCAAAGGATCTGCGGCGTTCGGTCAAAGCGTGTGAGGAGTTCCATGAGCTGCTTAAGTGGCGGAAGGGTTCACGTCGATGACCAGCCCAGGATCGAACGCCTTGTTCTCGATCCTTCCGCTCCAGTTCACATAGCCGCGCGGATTGCATACGACCCGGCAAGAACGGACTCGATAGTCGGACTGCTGATGCGTGTGGCCATGCAGCCAGAGCACGGGCACATCAAAGAAAGTCTCCGGAAGCTCGGTGACGAAGGCGCCTGAGGCCCAGTCGTCGGCGTAGCGCTGCGCCAGCGAACCTCGATGAGGCGCGTGGTGCGTTACGACCACTGTCGGTCCGGCGAACGGTTCCGCAAGCCTATCGCGCAGCCAGGCGCGCTGCACCTGATGAACCCGAAGCGTGTCGGTCGCTTGAAGCTTTCGTCCCTGCTTGTCGCGCCATGTATCGGGTTCCGCCGACTCGTCGACAGTGCGGATCAGCGCATAGTCGTTCAGCAGGTTGGTCGCCATTTTCATGGCACGCCCGACATCGCTGATCGGTCCTTCCGGTGTCTCGATGGCGAGCGCGAAGTCGGTCCACAGCGTCGCGCCGAGGAACCGCACGCCGTCGAGCACCAGCTCGTCACCGTCGAGCAGATGAACATTGGGCGTATTCAACCGGTCGTCGCAACACCGGGTTGTCGAACGGATTTTAGGTACTGGTTCAAAGTCTCGGCCGGTGTCTTCCAGCCCAGCGTTTTACGCGGCCTGTTGTTCAAGGTCCGAGCCACGG